>OGXF01000586.1_pt1 | contig 32770 bp, 25 predicted proteins | sample 1576191 | NCBI WGS metagenome assembly OGXF01 (sample SAMEA3541545, study PRJEB24748) | human gut metagenome | biome: human gut; feature: human-associated habitat; material: faeces | place: China | collected 2012
AAAAGAAAAGGATCACAAAAGAGAGTTTTCAAAAATTCCTGGAAGGTCAGGATCGTTATAAGCTAGATCCATCGAATGATTATGAAGAACTTGCACAGGAACAAAATATTGCCCTGGCTAATTTCCGGCGGAAGAAATTATCACAGACCGAAATACGAGGAAGCAATGGAAATAGCTGAATATGGAGTGAGAGTTCAATATTTTATGATTAGAATCTGTCTCATCATTTGTTAAAATAAAAATGTTGGAAAATCGAACAAAGGTGTTGACTTTTCTATCAAACAAAGCTATTCTAATACGGAAGGAGGTAAAAACAATGAAAAACATATCTGAAAAATTGAAGGATGCAAGACAGCGTTTAGGTTTTTCACAGGAATACGTGGCAAATTGTCTGGGAATTGGTCGCTCAGCCATTACTCAAATTGAGCTTGGAAACCGGAAGATCACATCGGATGAAATTCAAAAATTCTGCCAGCTTTATCATGTTTCAGCGGATTACCTTCTCAATCAGGAATCTCTTGAAACCAAACAGGTTGTATTTGCCCGTGGGTTTGAAGATTTAAATGAGAATGATCAGCAGGAAATTCTGAATTTGATTGCCTTCAAGAAGTCTATGGCAGGTCTTTAAGGGGGAGTTTAATGCTGGATAAAGAAATACTGAATCAATATCGAAATGATGCCCAGGGACTGGCAAGGTACTTTTCAGAACAGTACTTTAAAGAGCATGAAAAAGTGTTTCCGATTAACCCTTTTCAGGTTTTAACAGACCTGGGTATTCATTTTGTATTTAGAAATTTTGATAAAATGGAAGGTTTGTTTATGCCTTCTACAGCGGATATGCCGATAGATTTGGTGGCGATTAATGCGAAAAGACCGATTACCCGCCAGAGATTTTCAGCAGCGCATGAGTTGTGCCATTTTCTTAAAGATACAGATACACAGTCAACATTTATGTGTGCTATTTCATCAAATGAATACAAAGAGAAATACGCGGAGTCTTTTGCTGCTTCTTTTCTTATGCCAAAGGATGAATTACGTGTTCAGATAGATAGCCTCCATCCTAGCGATGGTGAATTGACCTTTGATGATGTTCTCAAGATAGCTGATTATTTTGGCACAAGTTTTAGAGCCTGTTACTATCGAATCCGAAATTTGTTTCCATATCTGATAGCTTATTATTCAAGCAAGGAATTGGGTAAATATAAGCCAGAAAAACGGCGGAAAGAACTAGGCTTTTCATATACAAAACTATATGAAGGATTGTTTGATGCCTGGGAAGATATTTCACCAACGAATAGTCTTGAGTTTGCAAGACGCTTGTTCAAAAGTAAGTATGTTTATAATGATGCCCGCCTTGAAGGTGTAAAAACCACTTATGATGCAGCATCTGAAATAATTGAGGATCTGCAAGAAAATCGCCAGGTAAGTGAATATTGCACAGAGTCCTATGATGGTTTTTGCAATGTGGCAGGACATTCTGTGATGTACGATTTTATTTTTGAGACGGCATGTGATGACAAAATTGATATTTATCAATTATCAACCCTGAATAAGAAATTATTTTCCTGTTGTCCAAATCCGGAATATGGAGGAGCAACAAGAAAAGACAATATCCTTGTTCTAGGTGCGAAATTCGAGACAGTAGATTGGCGGGATGTTATGCCGGAATTGATAAAGCTCAATGATAAGGTGTCATTGCTTGAAAGTAAATTGGATGAGCTGAGTAGAAGCCAAATCATTGAATTGATTGCAGATATCCACCATAGGATCACGGTTATTCATCCGTTTCCAGATGGAAATGGGAGAACAAGCAGAGGATTTATGATTAAAATGTTGATCCGCTATGGTATGCCACCGTTCTATATTAATGTTGAGAAAAAAGAGGAATATTATAATGCATTAGAAATTGCAGATAAAGAGAATGATTTTAATGCGTTGTATGAATATATTTTCAAAGCATTAATCAGAGCCCATGTTGAATTGGAAACTCGACCGAAAACCATATAAGGTATTTGGTTCAATGTGGTGTTAGGAAAAGGGAACATGGAGAAATGAAAGAAAGAGTATTTATAAAGAAAAATGTATTTACATGTGTGATGTTCGGAGCCATCCTTCTGTTTATTATATATGAAAGCTTGATTGCAAACACAGATTTGTCAATTTTAGCTTTTTTCATTGCAATTCCAACTTTCATTTTATCATTCTTAAAATTATTGGTTGATATACTTGAAGATATCAATAATAAAATAACAAATTTTCTTAAACAAACAGAAGAGAATAATAATATCGAATGGCAGATATTAGACGAAATACGAGAGAACGATGAAAATAATGTCGATAAAATAATAAAGGAATACATGGATGGTCATCTAGATTATGAATGGATTGAGGAAATTAAGTTAATTATTTCTGGAGATGGTAATAAGTTGTCAACTGAATTCCCTGTTTTAGAAAATGTAGAAGATAAAGAATACTATGGCAGAGCAGCAACTGAAATAAAAAATGTCGTAGACATTAAATATAATAAGCAGCAACCACTTATTGCTTTTGTTTATGATAATGACGAAATGAATGTTCCAACTTTAGATGATTTTATAAATAGCCAAACAGATTTTCTTTCAAAAAATGATTATGTGTACTATGTAGCATTTGAGTTTTGTAAGTAATAGATATATACGGAGAAGCATCGGCGAACAAATTTCACTTCACAACGAACACCCTGCTGTTCGACTATACACTTCCCACTATCCGTGATCACGGAATGTTTCTTCTATTGTTGAAACCGTTTTATCTCTTACCTTTTCTGATAAAATAATAAGGCTGAACTGTTACAAATCAACAGAGGAAAATGTAAAAAAGCTTGCAAATCCACCTTCTTTCCTTTAATATATTGACAAAAATATAGAAAGGGAAAAAGGTATGTTTCAAACGATTATTAGTACAATCAGTTCTTTTATGTACAGCAAGCTGCTGGTCATTATACTGATTGGTGCGGGAGTGTATTTTACAGTCCGCACCAGATTTCCGCAGGTAAGATTATTTAAGAGAGCTTGTGAATCCGTAATGGAAAAGCCGGAGGATAAAAAGGCAATTTCCTCTTTTCAGGCACTTATGGTTTCAACAGCATCCCGTGTGGGAACGGGAAATATTGTCGGAGTTTCATCGGCGATTTGTATAGGAGGATTTGGTTCTGTATTCTGGATGTGGGTGATTGCGATCATCGGAAGTGCATCTGCTCTAATCGAGAGTACATTGGCACAGATTTATAAGAAAAAAGGAGAAGACGGAAGCTGTTATGGAGGACCGGCTTACTATATTGAAGCAGCACTTCATTGTCGCCCACTGGCAATTGTTTTCTGCGTTGCAATGATTTTAACCTACGCATTTGGATTTAATATGCTGGCATCTTATAATCTGCAGTCTACATTTTCAGTATTTTCCTTTTATGAAGCAAAGATAAGTCCCTGGATCATCGGTGGAATTTTGGCAGTGCTGACAGGCTGGTGTCTGCTTGGCGGCGGATCACGTATCGTAAAAGTAACGTCAATGGTTGTACCGGTAATGGGGATTGCTTATATTGGGATTTCACTTTTGGTAGTAATTATCAATATTCAGAATGTGCCTGCAATGTTTGTGCGCATTTTTGAAGAAGCATTTGATTTTAAAGCAATTTTTGGAGCATTTTCCGGTTCGGCCATGATGCAGGGAATCCGCCGGGGTCTCTATTCCAATGAGGCAGGTATCGGTTCGGCTCCGAATGCATCGGCTGCGGCAAATGTCAGCCATCCGGTAAAACAGGGGCTGGTACAGATGTTATCCGTATTTATTGATACCTTGTTGCTTTGTACAGCAACAGCTATGATGTGTATGTCCTCCGGAATCGATCCGGCAAAAGAATTGCAGGGAGCACCATGGGTGCAGGCATCACTTCAGGAATCACTTGGTTCTTTCGGGCCGGTCTTTATTACAGTTGCAATGGTATTTTTTGCATTTACAACTCTGCTCGGAAACTGTTTCTATTGTGACAATCTTTTAATCTACATTCACAAAAAGCAGCCGGGAAAAGCTTTTATGAAAGGCTTCAGACTGGTATCAGCACTTGCGATTTTTCTGGGAGCAGGAATGGAAATGTCTCTTTTGTGGGATCTTTCCGATGTACTGATGGGTGTTATGGCGCTCATTAACATTCCGGTTATTCTGATTTTATCAGGAATTGCAGTTAAAGCGATCCAAGATTATGAAGTGCAGTTAAAACAAGGAATCAACCCGGTTTTTAAAAGTGCAGACATCGGTCTTAGTCAAAAAACAGATTTCTGGAGCTAATTTTAACAAAATCAAAAAGACAAAATCCTGTTCAATATATGAATATGAGCAGGATTTTTCTATTTACAACAATATTTTTTACAATATTTCCTTTGATTATCCGGAAAATTTTTCACTGTAATGACTATTCATATCCTCCCAGTCCATGAACAATACAAAAAATACTTTGCCATATTGCTGGCTCTCAACAATTCTCCCATGGTCAAGCACAGGCAGATACGCTCCATCCGCTCTTCGTAGATGAAAGTGGATATAATCATTTTCATTGCCATTATCAATCTGTTTCCAAATGCTTGCTTCTATCTTCTTCTGCTCATCTTCGCGTATCAGGTTGCGGAAACTTTTCTTTGTAAGTCTGAATAGTTCATCCATATCTTTATACCCGGCCATATGAAGAAACTCCTGATTTGCATAAAAGAGTTCGTCATCTTCTTTGTCTGCTCTGTATATGATAAATGCTCCTGGAAGGTTCTCGGAGATATCCTTGAATGCAAATCCAAGTTGTTTACGAGCCCTTAATTCAAGCCCTTCCTTATAAGCCATACAGCCATTTTTCCCATGAAGTTTTATTTCGTAAAGGGCTGCATCTGCACAGCGCATAAGCTGTGAACGATTAGACGCAAATGTCGGATATTCCGCATATCCAAGAGAAATATAAAATTGATGTTCTTTTCCCTTGTATGAAAATGTCTTTGGAGCCATAGTGAATTGCTGTAGCTTCTCTTTTACATCATCGTAGGAATAATCTTTTAAAAGAATAACGAACTCATCGCCGCCGTTTCTTCCTAATAACGCACCAGACGGGAAAAAAGCTTTCATACTGTCTGCCAGACTCTTTAATGCATTGTCTCCATAGACATGCCCATAGATATCATTAACAAACTTAAAATCATCAATATCAAGGAGTACAGCCACAAATTTTGCTTCCGGATTTTTAGTAATCATCTGTTCTGCCAATTCATCGAATCCATAGCGGTTGTAAATACCTGTAAGAGAATCTGTGTGCGCCAGTATTTGAAATTTGTTTTTATTTTCTTTTGATACCAGCCATACCCGGGTAAGAACTGCCAAAAGCAAGGTAATCGCAATAAAGAAAACACTGATTACTGCTATTAATGTATTGTTTTCCCAGCCATTTTCAGGCGTTACTTCAAACTTCCAGTTCTCCTCTCCTATCGTAAAGTCATAGGAAACCGGATTCGTTAATTGACGATCTGACTGATAAACAACTTTATAATGATCACTCCATGGATTATCCGTTTTTGAAAGACTATATTCATATCCAAACTTTGAAAGTGCACTTGTTGCATCTGAAAAAATATCCGGAACACGAAGGATAACAATGGTAAATCCCCAAAAATATTCCTGTCCGTTTTCATCTTTCAGATAAACAGGATTGCGGACAGCAATTCCATATCCCCCCTGTTTCAATTCAAAAGGCCCCTGTGTAACGATTGTATGATGATCTCTTGCATATATGGAAATTTCACCACGGTCTTTATCATGAATCAGATCAATCTTACCTGTCTCATTTCCCTCGGCCGGATAAATATCCGTTACAATACCAGCCGGAGCAAGCTGTATGCTTTCAACAGAATCTGACATAATATTTTCTGCGATTGTGTCAAATTGATTGATTTCTCCATTTTCACTGATCAAAAGCTGTTTCAGAACATCTGTAATCTCTATTCCATTTGTAATCTCATTCTTTATACGTTCCCCATAGGTTGTTACATTTAATTGTGCTGTTGTGCGGCTCTGCTCTTTTTCATGGGTATCTGTTTTGTATACAACTAAACTAACAAGGCATATGCCCAGTAAAAAAACGATAAGAGGCACAAGCGTTTTTTTCTTCACCTGATTTACCTCGTTTTATCTATCTGATGTTTTTATAATAAAGCATTATATCACAGAAGTAAAAAATTTGAATAGATTTTGCCCAAAAAGTTATAGGACGTTTTTCTATTGTACTGATAACGTTTTCCTTGCGTACAATGGAAATATTGGTGTAAAATGCAATTAGTTCTTAACGTAATTTTAAATGATTGAAGATGACGAGGCAACCGCGAATGAAAAAAAGAAGTAGCGCTTCTAAACAAATAAAAAAATACAGTTTGATTGTTGGATTACTTGTTTTTATTGCATCCTTTCTTTTTGGATGTATTAGTTTAAAGAACCTGGAAAAAGGGAAAAAGACAGCTGCCACTTATACTGCCCAAAGTACAGTAAGACGAATCAATGCACAATTGAATCAGTATGTTGAACTTTCAGAGTTTCTTGGAAATGTAGTTCTCGCAGGATATAACCTGGATCAGACTTCATTTTCAGAATTGGCGGAAATGCTTCCAAATGAGAATGGTATTGTGAAAGCTTTTGAACTTGCACCAAATGGAGTTGTTACTGATGTTTTTCCACAGCAGGAAAATGAGAAAGCCTTTGGAATAAATATGCTGACAGATCATAACCGTAAGGAAGATGCAAACCGTGCGAAAGAAACCGGAAACTATACACTTGGCGGTCCATATAAATTAAAACAAGGAGGAACCGGTGCTTTACTGTTCCATCCGGTTTATAAAAGTGATTCTATTGACAATGACTCTTTTTGGGGATTTGTAATCATGGTCATTGACTGGGATAAATTTATAGATGAAATAGGTTTGGAGCGATTAAATGAAGCTTCCTATTGCTATGAGATATGGACAACCGATGATACTACAGGCAACCGAGTTGTCCTGACTCAAAGTCAGAAACACATACCTAAGAACAGTCTTACAGTAGAATGCGAGATTCCTAATGATACATGGTATGTAGATATTGTACCAGACGAAGGCTGGATTTCCATTTATCAATGGATTGCTGTTATTGCCGTTTCCTGTATAACGTCCTTAATGAGCGCCACTATTTTTAATCAGGTGCACAGTAAAAAATATCGTGAAGACCAGTATGCAGTGGAACTGAAAAAGTCCGCTGAACAAGCAAGAGAAGCAAGTGAGGCAAAAACTCGATTTCTGTTTAATATGAGCCATGACATCCGAACCCCGATGAATGCGATCATTGGTTTTTCAGATCTTCTCGGAAAGAATCTTGACAACGAAGAAAAGGTACGAGAATATTTGGGAAAGATTAAGTCTTCCGGCAACATTTTGATGAGAATCATCGATCAGGTTCTGGAAGTGGCGCGTATTGAAAGCGGAACTGCTATATTAAAAACAGAAGCAGCAAATTTGAGCGAATTATTTTATTCGGTAAATACAGTATTAGAATCTGATATCCAAATGAAAGGTATCCACTGTTCTATCGATGCAAATGTTCAACATAAATATGCATTTTGTGATAAGACAAAGCTCCAGGAAATATATTTGAATATCATGAGCAATGCCATCAAGTATACTCCTGACGATCATGCGATTCATGTGACTATTAATGAGACGAATTTCGATGATAAAAAAGCACGGTATGTATTTGTCTGCGAAGATACTGGAATTGGAATGGCCTCGGAATACCTTCCACATATCTTCGATGAATTTTCCAGAGAACATACAGCTACGGAGAATAAAGTCAGCGGTACAGGTCTTGGTCTTTCTATCGTGAAATCCTTTGTGGAACTGATGAATGGTAGGATTCATGTGGAAAGTGAGCCAGGGAAAGGAACAAAGTTTACAGTAGAAATCCCGCTGGAACTTGCTTCTGAAGAGGATATATGCAAAAAAGAACTGCCAGAGCAAACATTTATGACCGATAAGAATATTGGAAAGCGTATTCTTCTTGCAGAAGATAATGAATTAAATGCTGAAATTGCGATGGAGCTATTAAAAGAAGAGGGCTTTCTGATTGACTGGGTCAAAGACGGTCAGGAATGTTTTGATAAACTGGAAGAATCGGATGAAGGATACTATGATCTGATTCTTATGGACATTCAGATGCCTATCTTGAATGGCTATGATACAACCGAAAAGATAAGGCAGATGGAAAACCCGAAAAAAGCAGCCACACCAATCATTGCCATGACTGCAAATGCCTTAGAAGAAGATATTGAGATGACACAAAAGGCTGGAATGAATGGGTTCATTGCAAAACCATTAGATGCGGAAAAGATGTTCACTATATTAAAACAGAGTATTGTAGAGAATTAGTTATAGAATTAAGATGCCTTAGAAGTATGTCATGCAAAAAATATCATTCATCGTGATATCAAGCCAGCAAATATTATGGTCTCCCCAAAAGGTTACTTTAAACTGGGAGATTTTGGTGTTGCCAGACAGCAGATTTCAGGAACTATGACCGTGATTGGCTCTTATGATTTTATGGCACCGGAAGTCTACAAAGGAATGCCTTATGACCAGACCGCAGACATTTATTCCCTTGGTATGGTTTTATATTACCTGACAAATGATTTCAAACTGCCTTTTTCTGAAATTCAAAGTTCCATAGACCGGATAAACCGGTGTATGAACGGAGATACCGAATGGGACTGGAAGCAAAAGCTGTCAAGCTGGGGAATTGCAACAAATATCAAGCAAAAAATGTCTGAAGAAATCCTCTATGATACTGTAATGACCGCCTGTGCTAATGACCCGAAAGCTCGATATCAGTCAGCGACGGCAATGAAACGGGATTTAATGATATGCATGGATAAAATCTGTACATGGGAAAAAAGGAAGGATAACTGGGAAGCTGCGAAGAAGAAATAAAAAGAAGAACCTTGGACTTTGATTGCCTTGGTTCTTCCTTTTCTTCTCTCCTGTTAGTTTTCCACGTTATAGTCTCTGATTCATGTATTTTTCCACATTATCATCAAGAGTTATCCCACTCAATTAATTTCATAATTTTTTTCACAGCATTTACCACTTTTGATGACAAATACATTTTCTGCCCTTTTTCCACATTAAAGTAGCCATTATAATTATCCTTAATTATAATGGCTACTTTATATTAAATTTCATTATATTCATATTTTTTATTATCGGAGGTTTCTGTCGATCTTGTTCCCTGCCTGTTTTCCTTTCTTTTAGAACTATAACATGTAATTCAAAGTCGCCGATTTACGCTTCATTGATTTGATTTATATAACCCTCATCTTCTATATTGAAGTTCCTTACTATTCCCTATCTATAACTTTCTCATAGTAGTTATCGCTATCATTCTCTTCCATGAGATTCTTCAATATACTCTACGACCATCCAGCTATTCCGTCTATAGCATCTCTTCTTTATAGAACTCATTTTTTATATAAATCTCGATTAGTTCGATGTTTCTTTACACATCTTCTAATTCCTTGAATTACTGCGGTATCTTTATCCTCAATATGTTCTGCAAATGTTTTCTCTTTTATACCGGTTATCTTTTCTTCTCCGATTTATCGTTTTTATTCAATCTTCTTACCGGATTTTTATGATCTATGGTTAAGGCTTATTCTGTGGGAACTTCCATTTGCCATACCACCAACATATTGACTATTTATAGATTCTGAATTGTCCAACGGTTTAAGCCTCCTTCCTTTCTATTTCGTTCGTCCCTTTCTCGTCAGGACTTCTATCGATGATTCCTAAGGAATTATTCTATCAAATCTTCTTATACGAATTTCGATTTAACCTTTTGGGTTATTTTAGGTTATTCTATCTTAATCTAAAATTTGTTGATTTAATTTTCGATTTAATCTTTTCATTAAATTTTTTTACTGAACTTTTTTGGTTCTTCTTTATCATTTAATTTTTTTGATCATATCTTATATTAAATCTTTTTTGATTTGATATTTTGTTTTCCTTTGGATTGACTATATAATACCATCTAGGTTTTATTTTGTCAATACTATTTATGATATTTATTTTAATTAATTTATAATTGTATTATTTCCATAGAATATTCTGTATATTTATATTTTATTAAGTTGTTTTCTGATGATGTTTCATGATTTTAGTGTGTGATACATAACCGTCTAATACACAAGAGAGCAGGTAATCCCCTGCTCTCTTGTTATCTTACATTTTCAGTCTTATAATCATCTTATAGTCAGATACTAATAATTAATATAGCCCTGAAGCCACATATTCGCCTTAAATCTGCGTCCTACTGCCGGTTCCCCAAGAAGTCTCTGTCTCGGCACGCAAACGTCAAATACGAGGCCATTTACGTCTAATTTCATCACGTAAACATTTTCCCCTGTATACTCATTCATGATTTCATGGAGTTCCTGGATCTCACCTAATATAGAATATCGGTCACACTCCACACTATACGGCATGATGTATGTATCCACAATGCTGAATACGTCTTCCGTCACCAGTCGCCTTGACACCTTTGAGTAAGTATCAATGTCTTCCAGTGTGAGCGTCTCGATTGCATTGGGATCTCCGGATTTTGCAGCAGAGAGAAGCTGCATGCGGTTATACACCTCTTCTCTCTGTCGTTCTTTTTGTGAATGATCTTTCTTTACCGGCAGCAATATAGTTCCTGACTCGCATAATCCTGCAAGTGTTACAGATGTATAGTTCATCTTGTTACCGCTCAATTGCTTTTCCTTCAAATACTGTGGCACATTTTGCAGATAAAATATAATCGTAATTCCGATTTTTGCATCTTCACAGATTCCTACATAAGCCTCTCTGTCCATTCTGCGCTCAATCGTGATATCTGCATAGGACGTGATTCCTGTTCCAAGAAAATATGGATAATAATATCTTTTCGTAAAGTTATCCACAGAATCCATGTCTCCGCACAGACATATCCCCATTCCAGGTCCGAATTCCTTCTGATATTCACAAAAATCTAATTCTTCGTCCTGATATACAAGCTCATGACACGTATATTGCTGTTCTACTTTATCCAGTATCTCATATAATTCTTTTTTTGACTTCATGCTGCCAAATCCTATGGCATTCAGATATTGATGCATTTTTATTTCCTTTTGATTTCAGTCATACCACCCATATATGGACGAAGTACCTCTGGGATTCTTACAGAACCATCTGCCTGAAGATTGTTCTCCAGAAATGCAATCAGCATTCTTGGTGGTGCTACTACAGTATTATTCAGTGTGTTTGCAAAATATTTGTTTCCATCAGCGTCTTTTACACGGATTCCAAGTCTTCTTGCCTGAGCATCTCCAAGGTTAGAGCAGCTTCCGACCTCGAAGTATTTCTTCTGTCTTGGTGACCATGCCTCAACGTCACAGGATTTTACTTTCAGATCTGCCAGATCTCCGGAGCAGCACTCAAGTGTACGGACCGGGATATCCATAGAACGGAACAAATCTACTGTGTTCTGCCATAATTTGTCATACCACATCTTGCTCTCTTCCGGTTTACATACAACGATCATTTCCTGTTTCTCAAACTGGTGGATACGGTATACTCCTCTTTCCTCGATACCATGTGCTCCTTTTTCTTTACGGAAACATGGAGAATAACTTGTAAGTGTCTGTGGAAGCTGATCCTCTGTCAGCATTGTATCGATGAATTTACCAATCATGGAATGCTCACTTGTACCGATCAGATACAGGTCTTCACCCTCTATTTTGTACATCATGGCATCCATCTCTGCAAAGCTCATAACTCCTGTTACTACATTACTTCTGATCATAAATGGAGGAATGCAGTAAGTAAATCCTCTGTCGATCATGAAATCTCTTGCATAAGAAATAACTGCAGAGTGAAGTCTTGCAATATCTCCCATAAGGTAATAGAATCCATTTCCGGCTACTTTTCCGGCACTTTCAAGGTCGATTCCATTAAAGCTTTCCATAATATCTGTATGATATGGAATTTCGTAATCAGGTACGACCGGCTCACCGAATTTTTCAATTTCAACGTTCTCGCTGTCGTCTTTTCCAATTGGTACAGAAGGATCAATAATATTTGGAATAATCATCATATTCTGTTTGATTTTAGCTTCTACTTCTTTTTCTTCTTTAGATAAAGCCTCTACTCGTTCTGCATTTTCCTGAACTTTTTTCTTTAACTCTTCTGCTTCTTCTTTCTTTCCCTGTGCCATACATGCACCAATCTGTTTGGAAATCTGATTCTTATCAGCACGAAGAGCCTCTACTTCCTGTTTAATCTCACGATTTCTCTGATCTAATTCGATAACTTCATCAACCAGTGGAAGCTTATCATCCTGGAATTTATTTTTGATATTCTGTTTTACTACCTCCGGGTTATTTCTGACAAATTTGATATCTAACATCTCTCATATCCTCCTTATTTTTCAATAATCTCGCTTTTTTCAATCTTTTCTATATCATGGAAGATGGCTTTATCCAGTGCCTCTGCCTCTTCCTCAGCAAGCTCTACATAGCTTTCACCTTTTACGATTTCTTTCACATAAGTGTAACATCCTTCACGACTGTGCATTGCATTGATGATCCAGCCGCTGTCATTTCCATCCAGCATAGCAAGTGCAAAACTCAGTTTTCCACCCATCTCGTTAAATGCATCGTATTTTACAATTCCGACTTTCTGGTAATTTGTCTCTAATTTACGGTTTAACTCACGGATTTCTGTTCTGTTCTGCTTTGTAAACTTAAGAACCGCCTCTGCTTCCTCGAATTTATCTTTCAGACTCTGCTCAAGAGATTTTCCATCTTTCCCTTTCATAAATGTTGCATAGCTGTTTTTCAAACGATTGTATTTCATGGTTACATTTACATATAGTATAAACAAAACTACGAATAGAATCAGCATAAACAGGAAAATAAATGCTGGATCTATCCCTAGTGCATTCAGTATCTTGCTTTCCATATTATTCTTCCTTTCCAATGCTCATAATCATATCGAACATTCGTTCTAATTCCTCATCAGAATAGTATTCTATCTCTATTTTACCTTTTCCATTTCCTTTAGATGCTATACTAACTTTTGTACCCATAACTTCTTTCATTTTATTCGCAAGGTCTTTATAAATGAAATCATTTACGGTCTTTACTTTTTCTTTTGGCTTTTTCGGATTTTTGATTTCTTTTACAAGCTTTTCTGTATCACGTACACTTAATTTTTCATCAAATATCCGGTTTGCCAGATTATACTGTTCGTCCTTATCGTCAATTGCAAGTAATGCTCTTGCATGTCCGGTCGAGATCATGTCATCAATAATCATTTGCTGAACACGCTCGTCCAATTTCAGAAGTCGCATAGAGTTTGTGACTGCAGTTCTGCTTTTTGATACACGCTCGGCCACTTCATCCTGTTTCAGATTAAATTCTTCCAACAATCTCTTAAATGCCATTGCTTCTTCAATTGGATTTAAGTTTTCTCTCTGGATATTTTCAATTAAACCGATTTCTACTATTTCCTGTTCTGTATACTCTTTTACAATAACAGGGACTTCTTTGACTCCAGCCTGTTTGGCAGCTCTCCAACGTCTCTCTCCTGCAATAATCTCATAATAATCTTTATTCTTTCTTACAAGAAGCGGTTGCAGTACTCCGAATTGTTTGATCGAATCTGCCAATTCAAGAATTGCATCTTCATCAAACTTTTTACGCGGTTGATCTCGATTCGGCTCAACCATATTGATTTTCATCATTTGAATACCAGAACCAGACACAGACTCCCTCTTTTCTTCAGCCGGCTCTTTTGCTAATGGCTTATTTGATTTCTCAGGAATCAGACTATCAAGTCCTTTTCCCAATCCTTTTTTCTTAACAGCCATGGGAACCTCCTTATTTTTTATTCTTCTCTTTCGATAACCTCATCAGCCAATCTCATATAGCTTTCTGCTCCTGTTGATTTTGGATCATACTTATTAATTGGCAATCCGTAACTTGGTGCCTCTGCCAGTCGAATATTTCTAGGAATTATAGTTTTATATATATTCTGTTGCAGATTGTCTTTTACATTCTCAACTACCTGAAGAGACAGATTCGTTCTGGCATCATACATTGTAAATACGACACCTTCTATTTCCAATTTTGAATTCAATCTGTCTTTTACTAATTCAACTGTATGTATTAACTGGCTGAGTCCTTCCAATGCATAGTACTCACACTGAATCGGTACAATAACAGAGTCTGCCGTAGTCATAGCATTAATCGTCAGCATACTCAAAGATGGTGGACAGTCTATAATTACAAAATCATACTGATCTTTTACCTGATCAATTGCATTTCTAAGAATATATTCTTTATCATCTACACCAATCAATTCAATTTCTGCTGCTGACAAATCAATACTGGTCGGAATAATATCAAGATTTTCAAGAACTTCTTTATTAATTACTTCTTTGATATCAACTTCTCCAATAATCAGTTCATAAATAGACTTTTCCACAGAATCTTTATCTACACCCAGACCACTGGTGAGATTTCCCTGTGGATCCATATCAACAGCAAGAACCTTTTTCCCTTTTTCAGCAAGGCAAGCTGCAAGGTTGATAGATGTGGTAGTCTTACCAACTCCGCCTTTCTGATTAGCTACGGCAATAATTCTCCCCATATTATTAATTCACCTTTCATTCTACATTTCGTTACAAGTTATAGTATACCACAAATGTTTCACGTGAAACATAGTTTTTTGTCTGAATTTGTGAAAATAAGGATATAAGATTCAAGAATACCTCGGCATTCTTACTGCGAGGTGCATGTCATGCAATTGCATGACATACTTCTACTACGCTCCCATTACTTTTATTCTCGTGTTGAGAGCAATGAATCTGTGCTTTACTCTTTTTAATGTTTCACGTGAAACATATTATATATGTAAGAGCAGTGGCTGATATATAATAGAAAAAGGACTTTTTCAAACATAGGTTATTTTTCATTTCATTGTGAGTATAGTGTTATATCAAAAATTATTGTCTGAGTCTCGTAGAGATGAGTTTAATTTTAATATAATTTATACAACGCACTAATGAATTAAGATGGACGTTCTTATCTTCACTTCTTTTCATGTTTCACGTGAAACATATTTTTATACACAAAATAGTTGTGGATATGAAATAGAAAAAGAGAGTCCTCAAACTTAGGTTGTTTTTCAATTCATTGCGAGTATAGTTTTATATCAAAAATTACTGTTTGAGTCTCGTAGAGACGAGTTTAATTTTGATATAATCATATACGCCTTTAACACAGGGTTGAAATGGATATTCTTATCTTCACTTCTTTTCAGTGTTTCACGTGAAACATTCTTATATATAAGTAGTGACTACGATATATAATAGAAAAAGGACTTTTTCAAGCATAGGTTGTTTTTCAATTCATTGCGAGTATAGTTTTATATCAAAAATTACTGTTTAAGTCTCGTAGAGACGAGTTTAATTTTTGATATAATAATATACGACGCAGCAATGAATTGAAATGACCTGTTTGAGAAAGTCCTTTTTCTATTTACTATTACTATTATACTTTTATATAATGTTTCACGTAAAACATCTCAATCTTATAATGGTTCTTTCGCCGGCAAGCCTGCTTTTCGTGGATATTTCTTTGCAGTATTCTTGTTCTTCTTTATTTTTACAAATGATCTTCCGATATCTGTATCTGGCAACTGGAATTTTACCACTTCTTCGATTTTTCCACCTAATATCTGTACTGCTTTTTTTGAGTTGTTTAACTCTTCATCAATTTCTCCGGATTTATAAGGTATAAAACATCCACCTACTTTTACATAAGGAAGACAATATTCTGATAAAGTCGCCAGATTTGCTACTGCACGGGAAACACACAGATCATATTGTTCACGGTAATCTTCTTTCTTCGAAAAGTCCTCTGCTCTTCCGTGTATTGTTTCTATATTTTCCAGCTCAAGTTCATCTATAACAGCATTTAAGAACTTAATTCGCTTGTTCAATGAATCTAATAATGTGATTTTTATCTCTGGGAATACTATTTTTAGTGGAATACCTGGAAATCCTGCTCCAGTTCCTACGTCAATAATAGACGTTACATTATCAAATCCATTTACTTTTACAATAGACAAGCTATCCACAAAATGTTTCATAACTACTTCATCATATTCTGTAATTCCTGTGAGGTTCATAACCTTATTCCACTCTACAAGCATTTCATAGAATTTGATGAACTGAGATACCTGTTTATCCGTAAGTTCTACAGATATCATTTTCATATTTTCGATTAATCTCTGTTCTTTATTTTTCATATCTGTTCCTAACTATTTTCATTCTTCTATATTCTTATATTTATCCATATTAATTCAGTTCTTCATATATTAATTTGAAAATATTCTCGGCATTCTTTTTGCAAAATACGCACAATATACTAATCTCGAATTATTTTACCTGCCGCCTAGATATACAAGTAATACAGATATATCTGCAGGTGATACTCCGGAAATTCTAGAAGCTTGTCCAATAGAAACCGGACGGAATTCTTTTAATTTTTGAACTGCTTCGATTCTAAGACTCTTCACCTGATCATAATCTATATTTTCTGGTATTTTCTTATTTTCAAGTTTTTTGAACTGTTCTACCTGTTTTTTCTGGCGTTTAATATATCCATCATATTTAATTGATATATTTACCTGCTCAGAGACTTCTTCTGACAAATCTTTTGGAAATTCCGGTCTTGACTCATCGATTGTAGCAAGTACCTGATAAGTTAATTCCGGTCTTCTGATAAGTTCTGCCAGTGAAATTCCTGAATTTAGCGGCGTGCTTTGGTACTGTACAAGTAATTTCTGAACCTTTTCACTTGTTCCTACATGCACATGCTCTACACGTGATACTTCTTCTTCAATCAGTTTTTCTTTTAATTTTAAACGTTCATATCTATCCTGTGAAATTAATCCGATTTCGTATCCTATCTCCGTCAGTCTTTGATCTGCATTATCTTGTCTTAGAAGTAACCGGTATTCCGCTCTGGATGTCATCATACGATATGGTTCATGACTTTCTTTTGTCACCAGATCATCAATCAAAACGCCAATATATGCCTGAGATCGATCCAGTACAACTGCTTCTTTTTTCTGAAGCTTTCTTGCTGCATTGATACCTGCAATCAATCCCTGACATGCAGCTTCTTCATAACCGGAACTTCCATTGAACTGTCCTCCGCTAAATAACCCTTCAATCTCTCTGAATTCCAGTGATGGCTTTAACTGTCTTGCATCTATACAATCGTACTCAATTGCATATGCATTTCTTACAATCTTGGCATGTTCCAGACCAGCAACAGATCTATACATATCATACTGGACATCCTCCGGTAAAGAACTGGACATACCTCCGATGTACATTTCATTTGTATCAATTCCTTCAGGCTCTATAAATACCTGATGTCTGTTCTTGTCCGCAAATCTTACTACTTTATCCTCAATAGATGGACAATATCTCGGTCCTGTTCCTTCTATCATTCCGGAATATAATGGAGAACGATCCAGATTATTACGGATAATCTCATGTGTCTTTTCGTTAGTGTAGGTTAACCAGCATGGCACCTGGTCAATCTGAATATCATCCGGATTAGTGGTAAATGAAAATGGTGTGATTCTTTCATCACCATACTGCGCTTCCATTTTACTAAAATCTATAGATCTTTTATCGATTCTTGCCGGAGTTCCTGTCTTAAAACGGTACATGTTAATTCCAAGATTCTTCAGACATTCTGTCAGATGATTTGCAGCCTGCAAACCATTCGGACCGGTTGCATTACTGACTTCACCATATACACATCTCGCACGGAGATATGTTCCGGTACACAATACGACTGCTTTTACTCGATATATACCCCCAGAGAGTATCTGAACACCAATAACTTTTTTCTTCCCACTTTCACAGACTTCTTCAGTCAGGATATTTACCACTTCCGTCTGTCTGACATCCAGATTTTCCTGGTTTTCCAGCACTCTCCTCATTGTTCTGCTGTACTGTTCCTTATCTGCCTGGGCACGCAGTGAATGTACTGCCGGTCCTTTTGATTGATTCAACATCTTTGACTGAATAAATGTCTTATCAATGACCTTGCCCATCTCACCGCCAAGAGCGTCAACTTCTTTGACAAGATGTCCTTTTGAACTTCCTCCAATATTCGGATTACAAGGCATCATGGCAATACTCTCCACGCTGACGGTAAATACTACTGTCTTAAATCCCATTCTTGCAGCCGCCAGAGCTGCCTCACAGCCTGCATGTCCTGCTCCAATTACTGCAATATCATATTCGTCTTTATTTTCCCATACAGAATTTGCTGAATATTTCATTGACCAAATCTTCTCCTATCGTCTCTCCGGTTATACTTCCAAGTTCTTCGTAGGCATCCATCAGATCAATAGAATAAAAATCTTCCGGCATACCCATATCTATGCTTTCTTTTACCTTTTTTAATGCCTCATAAGCATTGTTCAATGCTGTTTTATGTCGCACATTTGTAATATAAATTTCATCGTTAAAAGATATTTTTCCTTCAAAAAACATCTCTTTCAATGTCTGTTCCAATTCACCGATCCCCTGCCCGTTTTTCGCGGATATCTCTATAATTGCAGGAAAAATATCACAACTTTCTAACTGATTAATCTCGGAATATTTCTTCTTTATCTCGTCTTTTCCAAGAATTGTATTAAGATCCGCTTTATTTAACAGAATAATAGCTTTTCTACCATAGATCATACGCATAATATCATCGTCATTCTCATCCAGTGGCGCTGATGCATCAATGACATACATGATAAGGTCGGCATCCTTTGCATTTTCCTTTGCACGGTCTACACCAATCTTCTCTACCACATCCTCGGTATCACGGATTCCTGCTGTGTCTACGATATTTAATGAGATTCCCTGCAGATTCATATGCTCTTCCAGTACATCTCTCGTTGTTCCGGCAATCTCAGTTACAATTGCACGCTCTTCACCTAATAACACATTTAACAGGGAAGATTTTCCGGCATTTGGCTTTCCAACGATGACTGTCTTAATTCCTTCTTTGATCATTCTTCCATCATCACAAGTGGATAATAAATGTTTCAAGCTCTTCATATGATCTTCCACGACAACTTCAAGCTTCTCGCCATAACCGTCCACACTGATGTGTTCCGGATCGTCTAGTGCTGTCTCGATAAATGCTGTATGATACAGAATTTCTTCACGTATTTTTTGGATTTCTTTCTTAATATTCCCCTTCAACTGGCTGACGGAACTTCGAAGTGCATACTCATTTTTTGAAGAAATGAGATCTCCTACTGCCTCTGCCTGGGACAGATCCATCTTTCCATTTAAAAATGCGCGCTTTGTAAATTCGCCTGGATCTGCAGGTCTTGCGCCATATTTTATCACCGTCTCCAAAATTCTTCGCACAACATACACACCACCATGGCAATTGATTTCCACAGTATCTTCTCCTGTATAGCTGTGCGGTCCACGCATCAGCATCACAAGCACTTCATCAATCGTATCTTCTCCGTCTACAATATACCCGTAGTGAATGGTATGCGTAGGCTGTTTTGACAGCTTTTTTTCATTTTTCCCTTTATATATGCGCTCTGCAATCTCGACAGCTTCTTCTCCACTCATTCTGACAATTCCAATTCCGGAATTACTCATGGCGGTAGATATGGCTGCGATTGTGCCAGACTCATTTCTCATTCTATATCCTCCCTGTTATTTTCACCTGTACACATGACGCCTTATGAACTGCTTCGTAGAATTTCCTGGCATCATTATTTTATTGTACAAAAAAGCAGAGGTTTTTTAAACCCCTGCTTTGTAATTTTATCTTCTATTTGTCGTATTTCTCATAATTATGAGAGCCACCGGATCTTCTTGCCAGTGTTACAACGACTTTTCTGTAAGGCTCTTCACCTTCACTGTGTGTAGATACAGCCGGATCAGACTGCAGTGCTGAGTGAATGATTCTTCTCTCATATGGATTCATTGGCTCAAGTGCAACTGTTCTTCTTGTTCTCTTTACCTTGCTTGCAATGTTCTTTGCAAGATTCTCAAGAGTCTCTTTTCTTCTTCTTCTATAATCCTCTGTGTCAAGTTTTACACGAACGTATCCATCCTGCATCTTGTTAGCTACACGATTGGTAAGATACTGAAGAGAATCCAGTGTCTGTCCTCTCTTACCGATCAGGATACCCATGTTCTTACCTTCCATAGTGATGCTCAGTGCGCCTTCCTCATCAACTGTAGAAGTAACCTTTACCTCTTCCATATTCATGGCATTCAGAACATCTTCTACAAATTTCTCACAAGCTTCAATTGTAGCCGGCTCAACTTTTGCAAGTTCTGTCTCTTCTCTTACTTCTTTTTTCGGAGCTTTTTTGAAATCTTTCTCTTTCTTATGCTCTTTCTTAAATTCATTCTTAGTCTCAGTTTTTACTGGTTCTTTTTTCTCTGCATGCTCTGTCTTCTCAACTTTTGCTGCCTTTTCGACCTTTACAGGTTTCTCTTCTTTTTTCTCAGCTTTTACTTCGACTACAGGCTCTTCTTTTCTGCGGGCTTTGATAACGGCCTGTTTTCTACCGAATCCAAGTAAACCATTGCTTCCTTTTTCGATAACTTCATAATCAAGACGATCACTTGTTACTTCTAACTGAACTAACGCTTCTGTAATCGCATCATCAAGATTCTTTGCTGTTACAGTAATGTAATCCATGAATATATGCCCCCTTACTTATTCTCATTAAAATTCTTAACCATGTTGGCTTTTGAAGCAAGACTTCCCGGTTTCGCATTTGCTCTTGCTTTTTCGAGCTTTTCTTCTCTTTCTATATCAGGCATAGAAGAACTCTTTGTTGCAGAAGATTTGATACTCTTTGTATTTGTCTGAGCCATAGCGTTGATTTTCTCTGCTTTTTCGCCACGTTTTTCTTTCTTCTTCTGCGCTTTTTCTTTATTCTTCTCAATCATGTCATCCACTGACATCTTACTGAGATGTTTGTTGATAAATACCTGCTGAACCATACGTACGATTGCACTGACGATCCAGTATATACCGATACCAGTCGGTAATGTAAATACCATAACCAGTGAGAACAGAGGCATTGTCATATTCATAGTTCTCATTGTTGCTGCTGTCGGGTCATCTTTATCTGCCGGTCTGTTAGAACCATTTACTGCCATAGACAGTTTCATATTCAGATACTGTGTAAATGCAGATAATACCGGAAGTAAAATTGCTGTGATAACCAGCGCTGCCGCTGAATATCCCATTGTCTCTCCGCTTTTTGCCATGCTAAGCATGTTACCCGGAGTGATTGTCATATCCGGAATTGTGAGAAACTTATTTGCCTGAGCTGTAATATTTGGTACGTAATCAGAAATACTGTAAATGACCGGATACAATGCGAACAAAAACGGCATCTGGATCAGTAACGGAAGGCATCCTCCCATCATAGATACGCCATACTTGTCATACACCTGCTGTATCTCTTCCTGCTGCTTCAGCATTGAAGCCTGGTCTTTTTTGTTCTTGTACTTCTTCTGAATAGCCATGACTTCCGGCTGTACAACGGCCTGCATCTTAGATGATCTCTGCTGATTAATTGTCATCGGCAGCATCAGGGTATATACAAGAATCGTATACAGGATAATAGATATACCAACCAGACCGGTGTCACTTGGAAGTGCGCCATCTAACATCGTATAGATAAAATTCATGACTTTACCTAATACCCAGCAGATCTGTCCGACAATCGGCCAGTGTGCTGCACTTAGTAAACTTCCTACCATCTCTTTTTCCTCCATCGGATTTTGTAATTCTTTTTAAGGAACAGGGTCATATCCTCCTTTTGAAAAAGGATTGCAACGCAAGATTCTCCAGGCAGCAAGAAGACCTCCCTTAAAGGCCCCATACTTTTCAATTGCTTCTATCGCATATCTGGAACAGGTTGGATAATACTTACAGGAAGAATATCCTTTTGCTCCTGATAAATACTTTTGATAGAATCTGATGATACCAAGCAGAATCTTCTTCATCACGCAATTACCCCTTATATATATTATGAAGACGTGCCAGGTGGATCAGTGCGCTCTCTATGTCGCGGTAATTCTTACCCTTAGCTGCACCTCTTGCGATAACTACGATATCGCGCCCACTGCTGAACATGTCTTCTTGTAGCCGGTAACTCTCTCGGATCAACCTAGTTAATCGGTGTCTTACGATACTGTTTCCCACTTTTTTACTTACAGATATTCCCAATCGATTACCTTCCGTCTGATTCTCCAGTACATACATGACAAGATACTTGTTCGCATAAGAACTTCCTTTTTTATATACATGTTGAAAATCCTTATGTTTTTTCAATGATTCGGAATATTTCATGCTTTAATCTCCTATTTTTTGAAAGAAGAAAAGGCCACATATATGCGGCCTACGCTGATAATTTCTTTCTTCCTTTTGCTCTTCTTGCTGCAAGTACTTTTCTTCCGCCTGCAGTACTCATTCTTGATCTGAAACCATGTACTTTAGATCTTTGTCTCTTTTTTGGCTGGAATGTCATTTTCATAGATATCCACCTCCTTATATTTTTCCAAGGGTTGCCCCATATTTTTTCTTAAGACATCAGCTTTGATTATATAAAAAAAATCTTGATACGTCAAGCATTACCGATGATTTTCTTTACTTTTTAATTGCTTAAATACATATTTTGATGTAAAATAGATAAAGAGTAGACTTGGGAAGTAGGAGTTTGTTTAAAATGAACGAAGTGAAAGAAAAATGGCCTGAGATCATCGAACATTTACGAGTGGAACACGAGCTGCTGAATGTATCCTTTAATACGTGGATAAAGCCGCTGAAAGTTTACGATGTCATCGATGACACTGCTTATATTCTTGTGAACAAGGATTCCAGTGTTGAATACATCGATAAGAAGTACCGTCTCCCACTCATGGTATGTATTGCTGAGATTACAGGCAAAGAGTACGAGATACAGTTTGTATCGGAAGATGACGATAAACTGAATGAAATTCATAATGCATCTATTGATAACGGTCAAAAGAAAAAGACGAAGTCCTTAGCAGAGAAAGCAGGGCTGAATCCAAAATATACTTTTGATACTTTTGTTGTAGGCGGAAATAACAACTTCGCTCATGCAGCTTCACTGGCCGTTGCCGAATCTCCCGGTGAAGTGTACAACCCTCTCTTTTTATATGGAGGTGTTGGACTTGGAAAAACCCATTTGATGCATTCCATTGCACACTTCATTTTGGACAAGAATCCGAAGAAAAAAGTATTATATGTAACCAGTGAGACGTTCACCAACGAACTGATTGATGCCCTGAGAAATGGTAAAACAGCCGGTAATGAATCTGCCATGCTGAACTTCCGTGATAAATACAGGAACATTGATGTTCTGTTGATTGACGATATCCAGTTTATAATAGGTAAAGAAAGTACTCAGGAAGAGTTCTTCCATACTTTCAATCACCTTCATACACTTGGAAAACAAATCATAATCTCCAGTGATAAACCTCCGAAAGATATCGAGACACTGGAATCCAGACTCCGCACACGTTTTGAGTGGGGTCTCATTGCTGATATCTCATCTCCGGATTATGAGACACGTATGGCAATTCTCCAGAAGAAGATTGAACTGGATCATCTGGAAAAATATAACATTAAGAATGATGTACTGGACTATATTGCAGCCAACGTCAAATCTAACATCCGTGAGCTGGAAGGTTCTCTGAATAAACTCATTGCCCTCTATAAGCTCAACAACAATAATAATCCGATTGATATTGCTCTTGCAGCAGAAGCATTAAAAGATATTATCTCTTCTGATAATAGAAGAGAAGTTACTCCGGAACTGATACTTGATATCGTTGCGGATCATTTTGGTATCACCGTTGCTGACCTTAAGAGCAAAAAACGTGATTCGGAGATTGCCGTTCCACGTCAAATCTGTATGTATCTGATGCGTACTATGACCGATACTGCCCTGAAAGGAATTGGTGCAGTTCTTGGAGGTAAAGACCACTCTACTGTCAAATATGGAGTAGAAAAGATCGCCAAGGATATCGAATCAGATGAGATGATGGCGAATACAATCAATATAATAAAGAAGAAAATCAACCCGGCTTAGGATTTTCCATATAGTTATCCACAATTTATCCACATTATCCACATTTTTGGTTACTTGTGTGGATAGTATGTGGACAATGCGTGGAAAATCCTCCGATTTATTTGGATATGGTGTGGAGAAGTGATTTTTTGTCCATTTTTCCAAAAAGCAACAAAAATGTTTTCCAAAGCAGTTCCACACATTTTCCAGTTTAATTTCACAGACTTATCAAAGCGCGAAACGCCTGAGTTTACTGGGCGCGCAGGGGTTTTCCTCTTATCCACAGCCCCTAAGGCGAATAAGGCGGAAAAAATTTATTTATTTCTATATATGCGTAACGTGGGAAAGGAGTTTTACACATATGAAAATCGTATGTAACAAATCAGACCTTGTAAAAGGAGTTAATATTGTTTCTAAAGCTGTTCCTGGAAAAACAACAATGCCAATATTGGAATGTATCTTAATTGATGCCACTACTGACATTATTAAGTTGACTGCCAACGATATGGAACTTGGCATCCAGACAGAAATTGCAGGTGAGATCATTGATCGTGGTATGATTGCCATTGATGCAAAGATTTTTTCTGAAATTGTTAGAAAACTTCCGGATAATGAAGTTTCTATAGAAACTGATGACAGACTTCAGACAACTATTGTGTGTGAAAAAGCAAAATTTGATATTTCCGGAAAACCTGGCAATGAATTTGCTTATCTTCCAATTATTGAGAAAGATGATTCTATAGCAATTTCACAGTTTACTTTGAAAGAAGTTATTCGTCAGACTATCTTTTCTATTGCTGATACAGAAAGCAACAAATTAATGACCGGAGAATTATTTGAAATAAAAGATAATGTTTTAAGAGTTGCATCTTTGGATGGACATCGAATTTCTATCCGTAAAATTGAATTGAAAAATCCAGTCAGTGATTATAAGATGGTTGTACCTGGTAAAACTTTAATTGAAATTAGTAAAATTTTATCCGGAGAAGCTGAGAGTATGGTCGAAATTTCTTATACAAATAACCATATTGTGTTTGAATTTGACAATACAATCGTTGTTTCCAGACTTATTGAAGGCGAATATTTTAAAATTGATCAGATGCTGTCCAGTGATTACGATACAAAAGTAAGAATTAACAAAAAAGAATTCTTAAATTGTATTGACCGCGCAACACTTCTCATCAAAGAAGGAGATAAAAAACCGATCATTATTGACATCCAGGATGAAATGATGGAGTTAAAAATCAAATCCCAGATCGGATCCATGAATGAAGAGATTATGATTTCCAAGGATGGAAAAGATCTTCTGATCGGATTCAATCCGAAATTCCTGATTGACGCACTGCGTGTTATTGATGATGAAGAGGTTACACTTTATCTGATGAATGCGAAAGCACCTTGCTTCATCAAAGATGAGATAGAAAGCTATATTTATCTTATCCTTCCTGTAAACTTTAATGCAAATGTATAATGAGTGCATAATCATGCAAAGAAGCTAATATTATTCATAAAAATGCATGAATAATTATACATTTATTCATTCTTAACAAATATAAAGGAGCGACTATGGAAACAATCAAATTGCGTGATGAATTTATAAAGCTTGGGCAGGCATTAAAAGCAGCCGGTCTTGTTGAATCGGGCGTTGAGGCAAAAGAAGTCATCCAGGACGGACAGGTGTCTGTAAATGGAGAAATTGATACTCGCCGTGGAAGAAAATTATACGGCGGGGATGTTGTATCATTTGGCGGAGAAGAAATCAAAATTGAAGATTAAATCTTTGAAACTGAAAAATTTTAGAAACTACGAGCTTTTGAATCTGGAATTTGACGGCAGCACCAACATTTTCTACGGGGATAATGCTCAGGGAAAGACGAATATTCTGGAGGCTGTCTATCTGTCCGGGACGACGAAGTCCCACAGAGGGAGCAAAGACCGGGATATGATCCAGTTCGGGGCAGAGGAATCACACATTGAGGTGATTGTTGAAAAACGCGGGATTCAGGATCAGATTGACATGCATCTGAAGAAGAACCGGCCGAAAGGTGTTGCTATTAATAAGATTCCGATACGCAAAGCCGGAGAATTATTTGGCATTGTAAATCTCGTATTTTTTTCACCGGAAGATCTGAACATTATAAAAAATGGTCCGGCGGGAAGAAGAAAGTTCATAGATTTAGAGCTGTCACAGCTTGATAAAGTATATTTTAATCATTTATCCAATTACAGTCGGATTGTAAATCAGAGAAATCATTTACTAAAAGACAGTGCATACCGGCAAGATGCAATGGAGACTCTGGACATCTGGGATCTCCAGCTTGTTCAGTATGGCAATGCAATCATTGCGAGGAGGAAACAATTTGTTGACGAAATGAACGAAATTGTTTCCGGAATACATAAGAAACTGACTGGCGGTAAGGAAGAAATCCGTCTGATTTACGAACCGAGTACGAAAAACATGTCTCTTGAGCAGGCTCTTGAGATGAACAGACAGCGAGATATCAGGATGAAGAGTACTTCGGTAGGGCCCCATCGAGACGACGTCTGTTTTATGGTCGGGAATCTGGACATCCGAAGATTCGGATCCCAGGGACAGCAAAGGACCGCAGCATTGTCATTGAAACTGGCAGAGATCGAGCTGGTGAAAAGAGTGATCGGAGATACACCGGTCCTGTTACTTGACGATGTGTTGTCTGAACTTGACAAACACAGGCAAAACTATTTATTAGACAGTATTCATGATATACAGACACTCATTACCTGTACAGGAGTGGATGAATTTGTAAATCATAGATTTGAAGTCAATAAAGTATTTCATGTCCAGAACGGACAAGTGATAAAGGAAAACTAGGAGGATTAGCATGGCTACAGAAAAGGTACAGCACGAATATGGCGCAGACGAAATTCAGATACTGGAAGGACTGGAAGCTGTAAGAAAGCGTCCGGGAATGTATATTGGAAGTACCTCATCAAGAGGTCTTCATCATCTGGTATATGAGATTGTTGATAATGCGGTTGATGAGGCGTTGGCAGGATTCTGTGATACCATTCACGTAACGATTAATCCGGATAATTCCGTTACTGTCACAGATAATGGACGTGGAATTCCGGTCGGAATCAACCATAAATCAGGACTTCCAGCAGTTGAAGTTGTATTTACGGTGCTTCATGCCGGAGGAAAATTCGGTGGTGGAGGATACAAGGTATCCGGAGGACTTCACGGAGTAGGTGCATCTGTTGTAAATGCTCTTTCTGTCTGGCTGGAAGTTGAAATCTGCCACGAAGGAAAAGTATACAGACAGCGCTATGAGCGAGGAAAAGTTGCAAAGAAGCTGGAAGTTATCGGAGACTGCGATCCTGAAAAGACAGGAACAAAGGTCACATTCCTGCCGGATGGAGAGATTTTTGAGACAACAGTTTTTGATTACAGCATTTTACAGCAGAGATTCCGTGAGATGGCATTTCTGACAAAGGGACTGAAGATCGTTCTTCGCGATGAAAGACCACAAGAGCCGATTGAGAAGACTTTCCATTACGAAGGTGGAATCAAGGAATTTGTTGAATATCTGAACCGCAGTACGACTCCGCTTTACGAGCAGATCATTTATTGTGAGGGAATCGTCAACAATGTATCTGTTGAAGTTGCAATGCAGCACAATGATTCCTACAATGAGAATAGCTACGGATTTGTAAATAATATTACGACTCCGGAAGGCGGAACTCATATTGTCGGATTTAGAAATGCGCTAACAAAGACATTTAATGATTACGCAAGAAAGAATAAACTTTTAAAAGATAATGAGCCGAACCTGACAGGTGAGGATATTCGTGAGGGACTGACTGCAATTATCAGTGTCAAGATCGAAGATCCTCAATTCGAAGGTCAGACAAAGCAGAAACTTGGAAACAGTGAGGCAAGAGGAGCAGTTGATAATGTTGTCAGTGAACAGCTTCAGATTTTCCTGGAACAGAATCCTCAGGTCGCTAAAGTAACAGTTGAGAAGTCTGTGATGGCACAGCGTGCGAGAGAGGCTGCAAGAAAAGCGAGAGATCTGACAAGAAGAAAATCAGCTCTTGATGGTATGTCACTTCCTGGTAAACTTGCAGACTGTTCTGACAAGAATCCGGAAAAATGTGAAATCTACATCGTAGAGGGAGACTCCGCCGGTGGTTCTGCAAAGACAGCCAGAGACCGTGCAACACAGGCTATCCTTCCACTTCGTGGTAAGATCCTCAATGTTGAGAAGGCAAGACTGGATCGAATTTATGGAAATGCGGAGATCAAAGCCATGATCACGGCATTTGGAACCGGAATTCATGAAGACTTTGATATCAGCAAATTACGTTATCACAAGATCATTATCATGACCGATGCCGACGTGGATGGAGCACATATCAGTACACTGCTTCTGACATTTATGTACAGATTTATGCCAGATCTGATCAAAGAAGGATATGTGTATCTGGCACAGCCGCCACTTTATAAGCTCGAAAGAAATAAAAAAGTTTGGTATGCATACAGCGACGAAGAACTTGACAGCATTTTGCAGGAAGTTGGGCGTGATAACAATAATAAAATTCAGCGTTACAAAGGTCTTGGAGAGATGGATGCAGAACAGCTTTGGGATACCACTATGGATCCGGAGCACCGTGTACTCCTTCGTGTCACAATGGATGATGAGACAGCAAGCGAGCTGGATCTCACATTTACAACACTGATGGGAGATAAGGTAGAGCCAAGACGTGAGTTCATCGAAGAAAATGCACAGTATGTACAGAATCTTGACATTTAAACCTGACATTTAAATATCAGCGAAATATTTTCGCTTTGCAGAAAGGAAAATAGATAAATGGAAGACAATATTTTTGATAAAGTCCATGAGGTCGACCTAAAGAAAACGATGGAGACCTCCTATATCGATTATGCCATGAGTGTTATTGCTTCCCGTGCGCTTCCAGATGTAAGAGACGGATTGAAACCTGTACAGAGAAGAATTCTTTACTCCATGATCGAGCTGAACAATGGACCGGATAAACCGCACAGAAAATCAGCCCGTATCGTCGGTGATACAATGGGTAAATATCATCCACACGGTGACAGTTCTATTTACGGAGCATTGGTTAATATGGCTCAGGAATGGTCTACCAGATATCCGCTCGTTGACGGGCATGGAAACTTCGGTTCTGTGGACGGTGACGGAGCAGCGGCTATGCGTTACACAGAGGCAAGATTGAGTAAGATTTCCATGGAACTGACTGCTGATATCAACAAAGATACGGTAGACTTCATGCCAAACTTCGATGAGACGGAGAAAGAGCCGGTTGTACTTCCGGCAAGATTCCCGAACCTTCTGGTGAACGGTACATCCGGTATCGCCGTAGGTATGGCAACGAATATCCCGCCGCACAATCTTCGTGAGGTCATTGACGCAGTAGTCAGAATTATCGATAACAAGATTGCCGATAAAGACGAGACAACAATGGAAGAAATCCTTGAGATCATCAAGGGACCAGACTTCCCGACCGGTGGAGAGATTCTTGGTACAAGAGGAATCGAGGAAGCATATCGAACAGGACGTGGTAAGATTCGTGTACGTGCCGTAACGAACATTGAGACGATGCCGAATGGAAAGAGCCGCATCATTGTTACAGAGCTTCCGTACATGGTCAATAAGGCCCGTCTGATCGAGAAGATCGCAGAGCTGGTACGTGACAAGAAGGTGGATGGAATCACAGACTTAAGTGATCAGTCCAGCCGTGAAGGTATGCGTATTGTTATTGAACTTCGTAAAGATGTCAATGCAAATGTATTGCTGAACCAGCTTTACAAACATACACAGCTTCAGGATACATTTGGCGTGATTATGCTGGCACTGGTCGGCAAACAGCCAAAAGTCATGAATATTTTAGAGCTTCTTGGATATTACCTGAAGCATCAGGAAGATGTTGTGACACGTCGTACAAAGTACGAACTGAACAAAGCAAAAGAAAGAGCGCATATCTTAAAAGGATTATTGATTGCGCTTGATAATATTGACGAAGTTATCCGGATCATCCGTGGTTCCAGTACGGTACAGGCTGCAAAAGCAGAACTCATGGAGAAATTCGAATTGGATGATGTTCAGGCTCAGGCTATCGTAGATATGCGTCTGCGTGCTCTGACAGGATTGGAAAGAGAGAAGCTTGAGAAAGAATATGCAGAACTTATGGCTCAGATTGAGAGACTGGAGGCAATTCTGGCAGACGAAAAATTACTTCTTGGAGTGATTCGTGAAGAAATCCTTGTCATTAAGGATAAATATGGTGATGACAGAAGAACATCCATCGGATTTGACGAGTATGACATTTCCATGGAGGATCTGATTCCGAAGGAGAATATTGTAATTACCATGACAAAGCTTGGTTACATCAAGCGTATGTCTGATGATACATTTAAGGCACAGAATCGTGGCGGTAAGGGAATTAAAGGTATGCAGACTCTGGATGAAGACTATGTGGAAGAGCTATTCATGACGAATACGCACCACTACATTATGTTCTTTACGAACACCGGACGTGTCTACAGACTGAAAGGTTACGAGATTCCGGAGGCAAGCCGCACATCAAGAGGAACTGCAATCATCAACCTGCTCCAGTTAATGCCGGGCGAGAAGATTACTGCAGTAATCCCGATTGATTACTACCGCGACCAGGATTATCTGATCATGGCAACAAAGAAAGGTCTTGTGAAGAAGACATCTCTTCGCGAGTACATGAATGTAAGAAAGACAGGACTTGCTGCAATTACATTGCGTGATGAGGATGAACTGATTGAAGTAAAATTCACAGACAATAATCAGGAAATCATTCTTGCGACGAAGTATGGTCAATGTATCCGCTTTAATGAGACCGACGTAAGAGCAACAGGACGTAACTCCATGGGAGTACGCGGAATCAACCTTGCAGACCGCGACGAAGTGATTGGAATGCAGCTTGTGACACAGGGACATGACCTTTTGATCGTATCTGAAAAAGGTATGGGTAAACGTACAGACATCCATGAATTTACAGCACAGAACCGTGGTGGCAAAGGAGTGAAGTGCTACAAGATCACTGAAAAGACAGGAAATGTCATCGGAATCAAGGCAGTTGACGAAGACGATGAGATTATGATCATAAACACAGACGGAATCATCATCCGTATGCTGTGTTCCGGAATCTCCGTACTCGGAAGAATCACATCCGGAGTCAAACTCATCAACCTGAAAGATAAAGAGACCGTAGCAAGTATCGCAAAAGTCAGAGACGAAGAAAAAGAAGAAGCCAAAAAGAAAGAAATCTTCGGCGAAGATGGGGTTGAAGTAGACCAGATCGATGTAGAATCACTGGCGTTAGAAAGTGACGAAGAATAAAAATAATTCTATCTGAGAAAAGAATACTTAATAAGACTATAAAAAAATCTGCAGCTGCAAGACATGAAAATCCGAGGCTGCAGATTTTTTTGTCTTGTATATCACTAAGGGACAGGGTAAAATGAAAAAAGAGATGAAAGGAGATCATTATGCGTTCAGTCGATGTAAGTATAGTTACGAGAAATATTAAAGAAATGTGTATTCAGGCGAATCATTTTCTGTCTGAGGATATGGATATAGCAATGAAAAATGCGGTGGAGACGGAGAAAGCACCGCTTGGAAAGCAGATTCTGACACAGCTTCAGGAGAACTTAAAGATTGCAGGAGAGGATATGATCCCAATCTGTCAGGATACCGGTATGGCGGTCGTGTTCATAGAAGTTGGTCAGGAGGTACACTTTGAAGGTGGAAGTCTTACGGATGCCATCAATGAGGGTGTGCGCCAGGGATATGTGGAAGGATATCTTAGAAAGTCTGTTGTAGGTGACCCGATTATCCGTGAGAATACGAAAGATAACACGCCGGCAGTTATTCACTATAACATTGTGCCGGGGGATAAAGTAAAGATTAAAGTTGCTCCGAAGGGATTTGGAAGCGAGAATATGAGCCGTGTCTTTATGCTGAAGCCTGCCGATGGGATTGAAGGTGTGAAGAATGCAATTCTGACAGCTGTTCAGGATGCGGGACCGAATGCCTGTCCGCCGATGGTAGTCGGTGTCGGAATTGGTGGTACCTTTGAAAAATGTGCTCTTATGGCAAAGGATGCCCTGACACGTGAAGTTGGCACACACTCAGACATCCAGTGGGTCAAGGATCTGGAAGAGGAGATGCTTGAGATAATCAATAAGCTTGGTATCGGACCTGGAGGTCTTGGAGGAACAACAACAGCTCTTGCGGTAAATGTTAATACATACCCGACTCACATTGCGGGACTTCCGGTAGGAATCAATATTTGCTGCCACGTCAACAGACACATTGTGAGGGAGGTATAGTCATGGAGAAGCATATAAAAGCACCAATCAGCAAAGAAGTATCCCGTAAGCTCAGAGTCGGTTTTTATGCCGGTTGGCCGAAAGCATGGGCGGCGTTCAATCTGGCAAAAGA
>OGXF01000611.1_pt1 | contig 32016 bp, 22 predicted proteins | sample 1576191 | NCBI WGS metagenome assembly OGXF01 (sample SAMEA3541545, study PRJEB24748) | human gut metagenome | biome: human gut; feature: human-associated habitat; material: faeces | place: China | collected 2012
ACTTCAAGTGGTCGAATCGCGGAATCAGCCGGCGGATATCATGTGCCGCGTCGTTGCCAGTCAAGCCGGGAAACTCGTTGCCGACGGTCAGTCGACCAGCGAATTGATCTGGATGATATGGTCGCGCTGCGGGCCGGTGCCGATCACGGAGATACGGCAGCCGGACAGTTCCTCAAGACGCTTGACGTAATCCTGACAGGTCTTCGGCAGATCATTGAAGTCGTGGATTTGGGAAATATCCTCGTCCCAACCCGGCATGGATTCGTAGATCGGCTTCGCTGCCGCGAATTCGGACTGATCAGTAGGCATATCGTCGCGGCGTTCGCCGTTGACATCATAGGCCACGCACAATGGGATTTCCTTCAGGCCGGTAAGCACGTCGAGCTTGGTGAGCACGATGTCGGTCAGGCCGTTGACCTGAGCCGCATAACGATTGACGACCGCATCGAACCAGCCACAACGACGCGGACGGCCGGTGGTCACGCCGTACTCGTGGCCCTGGGCTCGCAGCCATTCGCCCTCCTCGCCGAACAGCTCGGTCGGGAACGGTCCTTCGCCCACGCGGGTCACGTACGCTTTGGAAACGCCGATCACGCGGGTGATCTTGGTCGGGCCGACACCGGTACCGGTGCATGCGCCGCCGGCAGTCGGGTTGGAGGACGTGACAAACGGATATGTGCCGTGATCCACGTCGAGCATAGTGGCCTGGCCGCCTTCGAACAGCACGGTCTTGCCTTCGTCAAGTGCCTTATTGAGCACCAGCGAGGTGTTGGCCACGTACGGCTTCAAACGTTCGCCGAGCTTGAGCAGCTCATCCGTGGTTTCGTTCACATCAATCGGACGACGATTGTACAGCTTCACCAGCATCTGGTTCTTCTGATGCAGGCTTGCCTCAACCTTGTCGTGCAAATGCTCAGCATTGAACAGGTCGTGCACGCGGATGCCCACGCGATTAATCTTGTCGGCATACGCAGGTCCAATGCCGCGACCGGTGGTACCGATCTTGTGCTTACCCAGGAAACGTTCCGTCACCTTATCAAGCACACGATGATACGGCGCAATAATGTGCGCACCCTCACTCACCAGCAGTCGGGAGCAGTCCACACCGCGGCTTTCCAAGCCGTCGATCTCTTCGAAAAGCACTTCAGGATCAACAACAACACCGTTGCCGATAACCGGAGTCGCGGTCGGGCTGATGATGCCGGAGGGCAGCAGGTGCAGCGCATACGATTCGTCGCCGACCACCACGGTATGGCCCGCATTGTTGCCGCCGTTGAAGCGGGCAACATAGTCGACCTTCGTGCCGATCAGGTCGGTCGCCTTACCCTTGCCTTCGTCTCCCCACTGGGCACCGATCAAAACAATTCCAGGCATGTTGTTGCACCTCCGCGCGTATGCGATTTCGCCTCAAAGCCTTACCAAGGCCTTACAAAGACTATCCTGCGCCCTCTACCGGATATCTGCCGGATATGCACCGATCGGCCGTTGAAACTAGTCAGTTCCATCGTTTTCGTCTCATACAACGCGACACACCCACCGTGCCGCCACACGCCGCATGCATTACGCGGCGCGTGCGGCATCACACTACTTCAACGCCTTGCCCGCGCTGCCAAGCTGCCTGCAAGCCTCCACCACGCGTGCGGCCATGGCGCTTTCCGCTTCGCGCCCCCACGAACGCGGGTCGTACATCTTCTTGTTGCCCACCTCGCCATCGATTTTGAGCACCGAATCATAGTTGGAGAACATGTGACCGGCCACCGCACGGCTGAATGCGTACTGCGTATCGGTGTCGATGTTCATCTTCACCACGCCGTAGCTCACGGCCTGCGCGATCTCCTCCGGCGCGGAGCCGGAACCACCGTGGAACACCAGGGCGAACGGCTTACCGGGAGCGACATCCAGCGAGTGCGCGGGGTCGGGCATTTCGCCGGCCTTAATCGCGAGCGCGACCGTGGTCTGGATTTCGTCGAGCAGTTCGGGGCGCAGTTTCACCACGCCCGGTTTGTATGCGCCGTGCACGTTGCCGAAGGTGAAGGCGGCCATGTAGCGTCCGCGCTCGCCAAGGCCGAGTCGTTGCGCGACGGCGATGCCTTGCGCGGGCGTGGAATACAGTTTGTCGTTGATTTCGGCGCTGTGCCCGTCTTCTTCGCCGCCGACCGCGCCGATTTCGATTTCCAGCACGGTGTGCGCGGCTTGGGATTTGTCGAGCAGTTCTTCTGCGATGTCGAGGTTTTCACCCAGCGGCACTGTGGAACCGTCCCACATGTGTGACTGGAAGGTCGGTTCCTGACCGTGCTTCACCTGTTCGGCTTCATGGTCGAGCAGGGGGCGCACCCATTCGTCCAGATACTGTTTGGCGCAGTGGTCGGTGTGCAGGGCGATGGTGATGTTGGGGTATTTCGCCGCGACTTCGTGCGCGAAGGCTGCGAAGGCAAGCGAGCCGGTGACGCGGTCGTTGACGCGTTGCCCGGAGAAGTAGGCGGCGCCGCCTACGGAGACCTGGATGATGCCATCGGATTCCGCCTCGGCGAAACCCTGGAGTGCGGCGTTCAGGGTCTGTGTGCTGGTCACATTGATCGCGGGATAGGCGTAACCGCCGCGGCGTGCGGCGTCCAGCATTTGCGCATAACGTTCCGGCGTTGCAATAGTCATGCCTCCATTATCGCCCGACCCTATCCCACTTATCATGTGACAACATTCGCCATCTTTCCTTTCCGTTTTCCCGACCGTCCGCTCCATATCCAGGCCGCCCGCCCCACTAGGGCCATATGCCGAGCGTTTTCGTCTCATATCCCGACATTTGCGGGACCGACCATTAAACAGGGCGAAACCATTGCGATCGTTCCATCGGAAGTCATAGAATATCCACCGGATCGCGCGACGAAGAGCCCAACCGGGTATTCCCGCACGGGCATGCCGCCGCACGTAGATGTTGCGACCAATACCCGCGAGGAGGCTTGATGTACCAGGTTTTCGCCATCTTCCTTCGAGACGTGAAACGCATTCTGAAGAACCCAGTGGCGCTCGTCGTCACGCTGGGTGTGGCCATCATCCCATCACTGTACGCATGGTGCAACATCCTCGCCAACTGGGACCCGTACGCGAACACGGGCAACATCCAGGTCGCTGTGGCGAACGAGGACAAGGGCACAACCTCCACGCTGGTCGGTCATCTCGACGCTGGCCAGCAAACCGTCAACCAGCTTAAGAAGAACCATCAGCTCGGCTGGCGTTTCGTTCCCGAGCAGCAAGCCATCGAAGGCGTGGAATCCGGCAAATACTATGCGGCGATCGTACTGCCGGAAGACTTCAGCTCCAGACTCATCGGCACCGTCACTGGTAAAGGCGACCGACCGTCGATCACGTACTACATCAACGAAAAGCTGAACGCGATCGCGCCGAAAATCACCGATACGGGTGCGACCACGATCGACGAGCAGATCAACACCACTTTCGTTTCCAGCGTGGCCGACGCCGTGGCGAAGGAAGTGAAGGAGGCAGCGGGAGAAACCACCGGCAGCATGAAAAGCGCGCAAAGCGACGTCATCAACGATCTGACCGACACCATCAACCAGCTCGAAACCGTCCAACAGCAGCTGCGCGGCACGCGTTCCACGCTCGACAAGGCCCTCACCACCATCGATTCGGCCAAACAGTCCAACATCGCGCTCGCCTCGGGAATCACCAACTCGCTTGACACCGTCGGCAAGGCGTCCGACTTGCTGAGCGAGACGCGCACACAAACCGAACGATTCTCGAACACGCTGGTCGGAGCGCTCGACAACGGCAGCACGCAACTGTCCGGTCTGCAGGTCAACGTGAGCAATGCCACCGGCACCGTGCTCAGCGGACTGAACACCACGCAGGACGCGCTCGACCAAGTGTCCAGCACCATGCATCACGTCAACACCACCACCGGCAATGTGCTCGACGGCGTGGAGAAGGCGTTGCAGGCCAGCCAGCTGGATCCGAACAACCAAACGTATAAGGATCTTTCCGCGCAACTCGCCGAAGCCCGCAAACAGCTGACGTTCCAGCAGCAGCGCATCGACGCCTTCGATCAGGACACCACGGCTGCGATCAACGCGGGGAAGAACACCGCGAACGGGTTCAACGACGATGTCACCACGCTGGCGAAAAACGGCACGGCGTCGATGGCGAGCGCACGCACGACCATCACCGGCACGGTCATGCCGAATCTCAACACCGGGCTCGATACACTCAGCCTGGCCAATGGGTCGCTGTCCGGCACGCTTACCACGCTGCAAAGCACACTGGAACAGGGCAACGGGCTGCTCGACCAGTTGTCGCGCACCGTGACCCAAACGAACACCACCATTGCTGGCACGCAGACGCAGCTCGCCAATCTCGCCAAACAGCTCAACACCACGCGCACCGATGTGGCCGCGTTGAGCAGTTCGGCGATGTTCCAGCAGCTTTCCCAAGCGCTCGGACTTGACGCGAGCGAGGTCGGCTCGTTCGTGGGCGAGCCGGTGCATTTGGACGAACAGGTCCTCTACCCGGTCAAAAACTATGGTTCCGCGGTCACGCCGTTCTACACGAATCTTGCGCTATGGGTCGGCGGATTCGTGCTCGTCGCGATCTACAAGCTTGAAGTGGACCGCGATGAGAAGATCCGCATGTACACGCCACGCCAAGGCTATATGGGCCGTTGGCTGCTGTTCGTCACGGTCGGATTCCTGCAGGCGATCATCGCCACGATCGGCGATCTCGCGCTGGGCATCCAATGCGAGCATCCGTTCCTGTTCATCCTCGCCGGCATTTTCGCCTCGTTCGTCTACGTGAACATCATTTACGCGCTCGCCGTGGCGTTCCGGCATATCGGCAAGGCCGTCGCCGTGATTCTGGTGATCATCCAGATTCCGGGCGCGGCAGGCCTCTACCCCATCGAGATGATGCCGGAATTCTTCCGCCGTCTGAAACCGTTCCTACCGTTCACCTACGGCATCAACGCGATGCGCGGGCCGATCGGCGGCATGTATGCCAACCATTATTGGATCGACATGCTCTCGCTGTTCTGGTATCTGCCTGTGGCGCTGTTCATCGGCTTGGTGGTCCGCAAGCTGGCGTTGAACCTCAACCGCCTGTTCGACAACCGTCTGGCGGACACTGATCTGATGATCACCGAACATAACGAAGGCACGGTGGAACCGTTGCGGCTCACCGAGACCGCGCAGCAGATCGCCGAGGAGTTCCCCGAACTCGCCAGCAGACGGGCGATTCATTTCTTCCGCCTGTACCCGCGCCTGGTGCGCTGGGGATTCCTCGCGCTGGCGGTACTGCCGTTCGTGTTCCTGCTGTTGCTATTCATCACGCGCATGAAGCTCGCCATGCTGCTCGGTTGGATCATTTCGATCATCGCCATCGACACGTATCTCATCGTGGTGGAGTATCTGCGCGAACGGTATGCGAATTATCTGGGCGAGGAAGCGATGAGTGCGGAAGAGTTCCGCAGCGCGATCCTGCACGAGAACCTGCTGTTCCGGCCGGGCATGCATTACAAGCCGATGCATGCCGTACGCACGAGGCTGTATGAGGCTGCGCATGGTGGTTCGGCCGGACATGCGCCTGAACATGCGGCTGAGTATGCGGCTGGAAACACGGACGGAAATGCTGGCAGGAGTCTGCGTGAGGAGGGGAACGAACAGTGAAAGTAATCTGGGGCATCTTCAAGCGGGACATGTGCCACGCCACCCGCAACGTGATCGCCGTGATCGTCTCGATGGGCCTGGTGATGGTACCGGCGCTGTACGCCTGGTTCAACATCGCGGCCAGCTGGAACCCCTACGGCAACACCAAGGCATTGAAGGTCGCCGTGGCCAATAACGACAAGGGTTACAAGTCGGATCTCATACCGGTGCGCGTCAACGTGGGCGAAACCATCATCAGCACACTGCACGCCAACGACCAGCTGGACTGGCAATTCGTGAAAAGCGACAAGGCAATCGACGGGGTGAAATCCGGCGAATACTATGCGGCGATCGTAATTCCGAAAGGTTTCAGCGCCGACATGATGACGCTGTTCTCCCCCGACATCAAACACGCGCAGCTCAAGTACTATCTGAACGAGAAAATCAACCCGATCGCCCCGCATATCACCGATCAGGGCGCGACAACCGTGGTCAACACAATCGACAAAACCTTCGCCAAAACGATCGCGCAAGTCGGACTCGACCTGGCCTCAAGCATCCTACACTATTCGCAAAGCCCGCAAATGGCCGAATACATGCGCAACCTCAACGGCAATCTCACCACCATGGCGGATACGCTGAGCGGCGCATCGCAGCAGGTAACGTCGTATTCGCAGCTGCTCGGCTCGGCGAACGACATCGTGGATTCCACGGGCAAACTGCTCGCCTCGGCGACCAAGGCGGGCAAACAGGCCCGGAACGCGTTGAAGCAAGGCAAATCAGGTGCCACGTCGTTCACTTCGGCAGGTGCGAACGTCACCTCCTCAGTGAACACCGCGCTCGACCAGGTGTCAGGCGCGTTCGACCAAGTAGCTGCCAAGGTGAACAAGGCGTTCGACGCGATCGGCAAGGACTCAGACACCGCAGCCAGCCAGTTGACAACGTTGAGCGAACAAGTCTCCAGCAGCGAATCGCTGTACGACACGTACATCACAAGCCTCAACCACATGCACGAATCGGTGGAACAACTACCGGACAGTGATTCCGCGAAACAGGCGCTGCTGGAAGCCATCGACCGGGAGATCACGCTGCTGGAAGCCGCCAAAGGCGATTCGCAGAAGCTCGCGCAGCAGCTGAAAGACGCTTCCACGCAGGTCACGCAGGATACCGCAGCCGCGGAACGCTCCCGCGAGGAGATCCTGAACCGCATCACCTCCGCGAAGCAGTCGATCAGCAATGTGCGCGACGATTACGCCACGAACGTCAAGCCGAAAATCGACGCGCTCGCCTCCACAGTCAGCACGCTGATCTCCCAAACCGACAGCATGATCACCCAGCTGAGCGGCACCGCCGACGATCTGGACGATGTGACGGGCGATGTGGGGACGAATGTGACATCCATCCGTTCCACGCTCGGCGCGATCGCGAAGAAACTCGACTCGTCGGCAGCGACGGTGAAGGAGCTGATCACGAAGCTGGAGACGGGCGGGAACGCCGGTGACGGCAACAGCGATGGTGGCGACGGTGACAACGACGCCAGTTCGTCCGATTCGGGTGAATCGGACGAACTACGTGCACTGGCCACCGCCAACGCGTCCACACTGTCCACGCTGATTTCCGCGCCCGTCGCACTGCATCGCGTCTCAGTGTACCCGATCGCGAACTACGGTTCGGCCATGGCGCCGTTCTATACGATCCTGTCAATCTGGGTGGGTGCGATCATCCTGTGCGCCATGCTGAAAGTGACAATTTCGAACCGCGAGAAGGCGCATGTGCTGGGCTTGGGCGACACGCTGCCGCGCGTCGCCGGCCCGTCCGGCCCGGGGAACGCCTCACGTTGGGGACTGCGCCTCGACCACGAGTATTTCGGACGGTACGCGATCTTCGCACTGCTCGCGTTGCTGCAGGGCACACTGGTTTGCCTGGGTGACATGTATTTCCTTGGCGTGCAGGCGAATCATGCGCTGCAGTTCCTTGCCGTGGGGTGGCTTGCCGCGCTCGTGTTCTCGAATATCGTGTATACGCTGACCGTGTCGTTCGGCGATATCGGCAAGGCCGTGGCCGTGGTGCTGCTGGTGATGCAGGTCGCCGGTTCGGGCGGTACGTTCCCTATCGAGACGCTGCCGAAGTTCTTCCAAATGCTCTACCCGTTCCTACCGTTCCCGCACGCCATCGATGCCATGCACGCCGCGATGGCCGGATCGTACGGCAATGAGTACCTGCTTGACATGGTGTATCTCGCCTTGTTCCTGATTCCTTCGCTGCTGCTGGGATTGGTGTTGCGCAAGCCGGTGATCCGGTTGAACAACTGGGTGAGCCGCAATCTGGAATCCACCAAGGTGATGTGACGAGGTGGATTTGAACGGGCTGGTTTAAGCCGGTTTAGATCGGTTTCGGCTGGCACACATGGACGCGTCATTGGCGACGCATCACCATCACCGCCAACGGCAACACACACCAAATACCAGCCGACAAAAACCTAAGCTAGCGTGGATGCGTAAGGGCATTGTCCTGCCCGGTCACTTCCCTTACGTACCGCTGCGCCATCCCGGCGCTCCTCTGCGCCGCCACTACCCCACATGTCGCCTCCTCACACACCAACAAGCGTCCGATTCTGCAGAATCGGACAAGCAGCGGCGTCGCGCAAACCACACGTTGATCAGCGAGCCGACCACCACCAGCGCGACACCGATCCAGAATGGCATGCCCAACGTCACGCCCAATAGGAGCGTGCTGGAAGCAGTGGAGAACAGCGGCGTCGCATACGAACCGATCGCAAGCGTTTCCATACTGCCATGTAGCATGCCATACCCCCAGCACGCGTAGCCGCCAGCAATCGACGCGGCACATGCGAGCAGCGCAATATAGCCGCCGATGCCAGGCGCTACAGCTGGCAAACCGTCGCCCGAAACGAAATGGATAATCCACAGCACAACAGCAACGCAACAGAAGAAAATCGTCGTACCATCGTAACCATCGGACATCGATGGCGTCACGGTCGCGTAAATCGCCCAAATAAAGGCGCCTGCGAACGCGAGCGCGTACGGCAATGGATTGCTGGCGATATTGGCAACCGCTTCCTGCACGTCAAGGTTTTCACCGCCGACCGCCATTGCCACGCCGACGGTGGCTACGATTGCACCCGGCAGCGCTTCGGAGACCGAGCCGCGTTTGTGCGACACTGCGGCGGTCATCAGTACCAGCAGCGTCGGCCACAAATAATTGACGAGGCTGACTTCCACAGATTGCGCGTTCGTTGTGGCCAGACCGATCGACAGCGAGATCGACGTCTCGTATGCGATGAACATGAGTCCGCCTGCGACGAGGTACTTGCGTGGCGCTTGGCTAATCGGTTTCGGCCGTCGCACGATGAGCAGGAGCATGCCGCCGACAGTGTAGATGAGCGCCGAGCCGAGCGTGGCGCCGAACGATTCGGAAACGAGTCGCACGAGGCCGGCCATGAAGCCCCACAGGACAATTGCGAACAGGCCGATGAGTGTCGCCGCGTGTGATATGGCATGACCAAATAGGGGGGTACCGGGGCGTTCGCCTGCGGATTCGGCGGGAAGTTTCTGATCCGTATTCACGGATTCCAGCCTACCTGCCGCCCACCCCGCATGTCCGATTCCGGAGAAACGGACAATTGAACACCGGTTTTGGCACCTTGTGCGTCCGATTCACCAGAAACGGACGCACAAACATTCGGATTCGTATCCCTCACGTCCGATTCACCAGAATCGGACATTCCTGCGACCTGCGATGCCGCAAACCTGATTACCCCCGGAACCGCGCCAACAGCAGCGTCGGCCACCCCAACCGACGCGGCCACACCATCCGTATCAGCAGCCAAGTCCACGCGTCCCGCACCCCCACAGCCCGCCGACGCGCGCACGTCGCCCATGACCAAATCATCCAACGTCACGCCGAACATGTCGCAAAGCATCAGCAGCTTGTCCATTTCGGGGTATGCCTTCTCGGACTCCCATTTCGAAATTGCCTGCCGGGAAACGCCCAGCAGCATTGCCAGCTGTTCCTGCGTCATGTTGCGCGAACCGCGCAGATACTGCAGATTCTCTTTGAAACTCATGTCCGCCCTTTCGTCGAGTTTCCATATCGCCTCGACTTGCGATTATTGGCGATTGCCAAGCAACAGCTTGTCATAAACGTCGCGTTCCACGCCACCATCTTTCGGTTGCATTGCGATTCGCAACCAAATTTTGCGACGCAACCGACAGTTGCGCGGCGCGAAGTTGACTTCACGGGTCTTTTACGGCAATAGAAAAACCCTTGGAATTCCAACGATTCCAAGGGTTTTGAATGGAGCGGATGACGGGAGTCGAACCCGCCTTTAAAGCTTGGGAAGCTTTCGTTCTACCGATGAACTACATCCGCAAGGTTGTGCCTTTTGGGCACAATCATTTAGTCTAGCATGCATTCGCAGAATTCACGGCCATCGACCGATATTCGATACCATCACCCACTTGCTAAATCGCATATCAATCAACGCGTAACAACCACAACAGCATTAATGTCATTCATCAGATGACATCAAAATATTCTGCAATGCATCCCCACAGGAAACACACACAATTCGCGTCAGAATCAGCGGAATCCTATGCAATCACGCATGACTTGCGCAACCTGCGCACATTGCAATCGTCGCCGATCAGCGACCATACCCGCCTTGCACGGGATTCTGCGAATAATCTCGCGAATAGCCCCCACCGGAGTATCCCCCCGAACCGAAGCCGGCACCAGAGACATCCCCATCCTGCCGACGAATATCCGCCGAAGCATACCCGCTCGTCGCATAACCGCCAGCCAAATAGCCGGACTGCACGCCCCGCGCCTTCATCTCCTGCCCCATCTGCATCAACCGGGCAATACGATCCTCAGTCGCCGGATGCGTGGAAAACAAGCGAGAAAAACCTTCCGCAGAAAACGGATTCGCAATCATCATCGCAGCAACCGACTGCGTACCGGCAGTCTTCTGCATCGGCATCGTCTCAGCGCCGTTCGAGATCTTATTCAATGCGGACGCGAGCGCCTCCGGATCTTCCGTAAGCATGGAACCATCTTCGTCGGCATCATATTCTCGTGTACGCGAAATCGCCATCTGAATAAGCGAAGCGGCAATCGGCGCAAGAATCGCGCTCAACAGCACGCCCAGCAATCCAAGACCGTTAGAAGATGAACCATTGCGATCGTCACGCGAATTGCCGCCGCCGAAATACATGAGCGAATAGCCGAGATACGAAATGACCGTCGCCATTGCGGAAGCGATCGCGGACGTCAGAATGTCATGATTGTACACGTGCATGAGCTCGTGCCCGAGTACGCCGCGAATCTCACGTTCGTTCAACATCTGCAGAATGCCCTGCGTGCAGCAGACCGCCGCATGACGTTCATTGCGTCCCGTCGCGAAAGCATTGGGACTCATGGTCGGAGCGATATAGATACGAGGCATCGGCTTGCCCGCTTTCGCAGACAGCTCGCGCACGATTTTGTACAGTACCGGCGCTTCCTGCTCGCTGACTTCCTGCGCATGCATGGATGCAATCGCAAGTTTGTCGGAAAACCAGTAGGATGCGAACGTTGAGCCAAGTCCGATGAGAATGTAGATACCAAGCGTACGCTGGCCGCCACCGGTCGCCCACCAAATGAGCATGATGACGCCCCACATCAACGCGAATAACAGCGTTGTCTTCAAGCCATTGCAATGGCCATGCACCCGCAATTTGCCGTTCATGGTCACTAGCGTAGAAACGGAGCCTGAGTTTTTGCTGGATATGTGCTGGAGACTGGACTGCGGAAAGGACTAGGGGGCAGTTGCGGAAGTTCGCATGCTCAGCTTCTCCCCGGATATCCGATTCTGCAGAAACGGACATCCGATGCATGCCAAGAGGCCTTTGGGTGACCGAATCGGGAGAATCGGACAAGTAGCAAGTCCTTCGTCCACATCACATGTCCAATTCACCAGAAACAGACATACAGAACATGTTTCGGACACTCCAGATGTCCGATTCACCAGAAACAGACAAGCACAGGATAAAAAATGCGTCTTGGGTGACCGATTCTCCAGAATCGGACATCCAAGACGCATGAAAGAAACCTGGGACCTATCAGATCAGATCCCAAACACCCACCTTAAGCGTGAGCCAGGGCGCGCATCTGCTCCGGATCGATGACCTTCTTGTGCTCACGGCCTTCCTTCGCACCCTCGGCACGTTCGAACGCATCGATCTTCTTCCAGCCAGCGAAGTCGATCGGCTTGACACCGCGCGATTCCAGCAGCCGGTCGATGGACTCCGGATCACGATCGGCAGCCACACGACCGCCTTCAGCAGCCTTCGACAAATCCTCCAGCATATTGGTCACGATCAGCAGTGCGTCGGACTTGGTGGAGCCGATCAGGCCAACCGGACCACGCTTCGCCCAACCGGTCGCATACAGACGCTCGCGCACTTCATCCGTGGCTTCAGCGGCCGTAGTGATACGACCGTCACCGTTCGCGTTCGCCAAGTGCGCATGACGCTCGTCGTACGCAATGCCCGGCGCGGTGGCCGGTTTGTAGCCGATCGCATGGTACACAGCCTGCACCGGATACTCTTCGAATTCGCCGGTACGGCTCATCTTGCCGTCCGCCGATGTCTCGGTCTTTTCCACACGGATGCCAACGACCTTGCCGTCCTCACCCAACACTTCGACCGGAGCGGAATTGAAGTGCACGTAATATTTGCGGTCAGCCGGATTACCCTCATAATCCACGTCACCGTCATCTTCCATGTCTTCCGCCATCTCACGAATCGTGAACAGCTCTTCGACCATCTGACGAGTCAGCTTGTCTTTGCCGGCCTCTTCAATCGTGTCTTCATCCAAATCGAAATCGTCTTCGTTGATGATCAGCTGCACTCCCGGCAGCTTCTCCATCTCACGCAATTCCTGCACGGAGAACTTGGCCTGCGCCACACCGCGACGGATGAACAAGTGAAGCACACGCGCCTTGTTGGACTTGATGCCCTCATATACGTTGTCCGGAATGTCGGTGCGCTCCTTCAGATCATCGGCATTGCGCATGAGCTCGCGAGCCACGTCCATGGCCACGTTGCCGCCGCCGATCACGGCGACTTCCTCAGCTTCAAGCGGCCATTCGCGAGCGCCGGTCGGATAACCGTCGTACCATTCCACGAACTTGGCTGCGCCGTACACGCCGTCCAGATCGGCGCCCGGCAGTCCGAGCGGCTTGTCTTCGACGGCACCGGTGGCGAACAGCACGGCATCGTAACGTTCGAGCAGTTCGTCGAGCGTCACGTCCTTGCCGAATTCCACGTCGCAGTACAGGTGGATGTCCGGATTGTCGAGCGTCTTTTCGAGTGCCGACGCAATGAATTTGATGGACGGATGATCGGGGGCCACGCCGTAGCGCACCAGACCGAACGGCACCGGCAGCTTTTCGAACAGGTCGATTCGGGCGGCAGTGCCGAGGCCGAGCTCCTCGCCGAGCTTCTTCAACTGGCGCAGGAAAATGTCAGAGGAGTAGACGCCTGCAGGGCCGGCGCCGATTACAGCAATACGAAGTTCATGAGTTTCAGTCACGCGCTCTAGCCTAATGCATTCCCTGCATTTGCAACAGGGGTGCTTATGCACTTTCTTACGACTTCTTCGCCTTGTGCGCACTGGCGTTGGTGTTTGCGCTGAATCCAGATGAATCCAACGTGTGGCTGCATTAATCGTACGCGATGAGCGCGGCAGATGCACGTACAATCGCAAGTAGTCGCAGAATCGCGGGATGTAGGAATCCGAAATATCGGAATTCGTCCATCCCGCAATCGCAAGCAAGTACTTATTAAGTACCAGGCAATCGTAAGAAGGTGGCAATGCGCATTCACATCACATATACCGGCGGCACTATCGGCATGATTGACTCGCCGAACGGCCTGATTCCGGGCGCCGACACTCGCGGATGGCTGTTCCGTCTGCTGGAGGACGCGCACATGGACGCGAGCCTGTTCACGTTCACCGAACTTGATCCTCTTATCGACTCGTCGAATGCGACTCCCGACAATTGGCAGACGATGATCGACGATTTGCGTGCGCACCGCGATGATGCCGACGCGTTCGTGGTGTTGCATGGCACCGATACGATGAGCTATTCGAGCGCCGCGCTTGCGTATGCGTTGGCTGATTTTGGCAAGCCGGTGATTTTCACGGGTTCACAGCATCCGCTTGGCAAGATCGAGTCGGACGCCACTGCGAATGTCACGGGCGCGCTGAATGCCGCGATGAGCGGACGATTCCACGGTGTGGGACTGTTTTTTGGACATCACCTGTTTGCGGGCAATCGTGTGAGCAAGTCGTCGAGCTGGGCATTTGAAGGTTTTTCGGCGCCTTCCGTCGGCCCGCTGGCACGCACTGGCACGCCATGGCATTGGTATGCGGACGATTCCGCTGCGGTTGGCTGCGGTTGGACGTCGCCTCAGCCTTACTCTCGCCATGATGTTGCGGTGATCGATATGGCACCCGGCATTTCCGCGGCACGGTTGGAAGCGATGCTTACGCCGCGGCCGGAAGCGGTTTTGTTGCGTGCGTACGGCGTCGGCAATGTGCCAAGCGACGAGCCTGGACTGACTGACGTGATTGCCGACGTACTGCATGATGGCGTTCCCGTTGTGATTGCATCGCAGTGCCAGCAGGCGGAAGTACTGCTCGGCCATTACGAGACGGGTGATGCGATCGCACGCGCCGGCGCAATTGGATCTGGCGATATGACGCTGGAAGCCACGTATGCGAAAATCATGTTCCTGCTGTCTCAAGGCGTGACCGGAGCCGACTTCGGCAAGTGGATGCACACATCGATCGCTGGAGAAATCTCCCCGAGCTCGCTGTAAACAATCCCAAAACTTCCGAATCTGCCTTATACATGCCTTATGTATGGCAGATTCCGAAGTTCGTCCGGAGCTATCTGCGTTATATATGGCAGAGCTGTTTTGAGAAACCGGACTTAGAGGGTGTATTCTCGCCCCCTAAGTCCGGTTTTCTCATATGGACCTGCCAGATATAAGCGAAATACTTGCTGACAGACCTCCAAATCTGCCATATATAGGCGAGATACGGGGTTTCGAGGCGCAATCAAGCTGATTCGCCACGGTCGAAAAGCACGGTGAGCGCCCACAGAATGCTGACAACATCAATCGCTTCCTGCATGAACGCGCCGACAACCACGGGAATCAGATTGAACGCGGCCGCGATCATGCCGATAATCGCAAGGCCGAGGCCGATCAGCACCGCCTGCAACATCACCTTTTTCGTGCGGCGCGCGATGGCGATGGCCCGCGGAACGGAAGCGATGTCGTCATTCATGATGACCACTTGCGCAGATTCGGAAGCCGCGGTGGACGTGCCGTCGGTCATGGCCATGCCGATATCGGCAACCGCAAGTACGGGGGCGTCGTTGACGCCGTCACCGACCATCATGGTGATTTGACGATTCTTGGATTCGCCGGTTACGCGTTGCTTGATGCGATTCCACAACGACAGCTTCTGGTGCTTGGATTCAGTGGCGCTCTTGACGGCGGCAACCTTGTCTTCAGGGAACAGTTCGGACTGCACGTCGTCGATACCGACTTCGTTTGCGATGATGCGGGCGGACGCAGCCTTGTCGCCGGTAAGCATGGACAGTTCCTTGACACCCAACTCGTGCAGGCGAGCCAAAGAACGCTTCGCATTCTCGCGAGGCACGTCACGAAGTACGATGCGGGCGGCAAGACGGCCGTCAATCGCCACGTATGCAGCCATTTCGTCAGGAGCGAGCGGGGCAAACAGCGAGTTTGCGGTTTCAGGCTTGCGAGCGGCGGATTGGGTTGCGACGGACGCGGAAGTAGAGGGCGCGGCTGCAGGCTGCGCATCGTCAGGCACCCCGTTCCTCACTCCCATAGTGTCCGATTCTGGAGAATCGGACAAGTAAACACACGTTTTAGCCCTCTGGATGTCCGTTTTTGGTGAATCGGACATCCGCAGCGCATTCTGAGTCTCCCGTTTGTCCGATTCGGCAGAATCGGACACGTAATACGTCGCATCCGGCATATGCAGCACCGGCGTGAATCCGGATTCGTCAGCCGTCACGTATGCGAACCGCCCCACGCGCACCTGATGCCCGTTCACTTCGCCGGATATACCCTTGCCGGACTCCTCTACAATGTTCTTCACCACCGGATAGTCGCGCCCGTGCCCCGGCAAATCGCGCTCGACGCACAGCCTCTGCCCCGCCGCATACCGCGCATACAAATCATCCATAGCCTTGCGTCCGGCCGCCGCGATGCCTTTCGACAGAATGTGCACCGAATAGCCTTCCACCACGCTGGCCATCATGAGAATATGGTCCTCATTGAACGGCGAACTCGTCTCAAACGGCTTCTCTACACGTACGACCTGCGGCTGCTTGACGGTGAGCGTGCCGGTTTTGTCGAAGAAAATATGCGATACGCGACCTAGATTTTCCAGCACATCCTGCGCTTTGATCAGGATTCCCGCTTTGGCAAGTCGCCCGGTTCCAGCCACATATGCGACCGGCGCGGCAATCAACAGCGGACACGGCGTAGCAAGCACCAATACTTGCGCAAATCGCAGCGGCAATCCGGAAATCGCCCATGCAATCCCAGCAATCGCAAGCGAAAGCACGGTAAACGGCACTGCAAGCATATCCGCGGTCTTCACGACAGCGGGGCGCGACTCTTGCGCCGACGAGACCAGCTCCAGGATCTTCTGGTATTGCGAATCGTGCGCAAGTTGCGTGGCGCGCATGGTCAATGTTGTGGAGCCATTGACCGCACCGGACATCACGCGAGCGCCCGCATATACTTCGCGGGGAACGGGCTCGCCGTTGATGTTGCTTAGGTCCAACGTGGCCACGCCCGACAGCAGCTCACCGTCGACCGGCACCGTTTCGCCGGGCAACACCAGGATCACGTCGCCGAGCTGTACCTGATCAACGGGGACCGTTTCGAAATGCTCCCCGGCCGCATCATACGTCTGCGCGGCACCTTTTGTGTCCGTTTCTGGAGATTCAGACGCAAAAGCACGCTTTTCACCGTCTTGGTTGTCCGTTTCTCCAGAATCGGACACTCTGACAGTACGAAATCCGTCGGCGGTCACGTCGGCCGTATGCTCGCTGCCCGACGCGTGCACATGCCCCCGCATGCCGGGCAGCACGACCACGTGCGCGGTTCGCGGTGCCGCGTCGATCAGCGCGGTCAGGTTGCTTTCGGCCTTTGACTGCGCGAATTCCTCGATCGCCTCGCCGGACGAAATCATCAGCACCACGGCCCATGCGGCCCAATATTCCTGCACTGCGACCGTCGACGCAATCGCGACGACCGCCAGCAGATCGACGCCAACATGCCCGTGCCGCAGATCGTCGATCATGCCGCGTACCGTCACCACAATCGTGTACGCAACCAACGCGATCACAATCCACTGCCCAACGCCCGGATTGAACGCACTCAACCCGTCAACGCCGACTTGCGAAATCCACGAATCCCACGCAGCCTCGCCCCACGGCTTCCGCTCCCCCAGCAATGCCAACGGAATCGCGGACAGAATGGTAATCGGCAGTAACGGAACCTGTTTGCACAGTCGCCAGCAAATATCGATGATTCTACGCATGAGAATCTCCTTACGCTCGTATCGGACGCCTTGTTAACCCATCGGCGCCTCGCCCGCGCGAGCCATCGATACACGGCGTAAAAAGATATTTTCAGCATAGCAAATATTTGCGATTTTTGTGCCGCAATACAGCAATAAGGGCTGTGCGATTGCTCACACAGCCCTTATTGCATTCTTCTTTTGGCTTGCTTTTTGTTGATTTTCGCGGTTTTCGTTGTACTTGCGATTTCGTGGTGCCAGCCGCGTCTTCGCCGTCAGCCTATCGGGTGGCTTCCGTCCGTTCGCATGTCGCGAAACGTTTTAGCCAGCCCAACAGTCTTGACTTGCGCACCGCAACAACTTGCGTCCGTCAATTCACGCACCGCATCAACATCTCGCTTTACCACAGGCCGAACGGGTCGAACAGGCCGCCACCGTCACCGTAGCCGTTGCTGCCGTTGCCGTCGCTCTGTCCATTTCCGTTGCCGTTGCCGTCATTACCGTAACCGTTGCCATTGCCGTTCTGGCTCTGGCCATCATTGCCGTTGTTCCGCTGGTTCTGGCTGTTGGAGGAGTTCGTTTGGGATTCCTCCTGGTCGAGTGTCACGTCAAGCTCCATGGTGTTGCCGTCGCGCACGACCGTCAATGTCACCTTGTCGTTCATGGCGGAGGCGCGCACGTAGCCGAGCAGCGAATAGTTGTTGTTCACCGCCTTGCCGTTGAACGCCACGATGGAGTCGCCGGCCTTCACTCCGGCCTTGGCCGCCGGGCTGTTGTCGACCACGGACTGCACCTGCGTGCAACCGCGGGTCACGCCGTCCGCCTCAACCGTGGAGCTCTTGATGGTGACGCCGAGCGCCACATGCTGCACGGTGCCGTTGTCGATGATCTCGTTAGCCACACGCTTTACCAGGTTCGACGGAATGGCGAAGCCGATGCCGATGGATCCGGCGGTGCCGGAAGACGTTGTGGTGGATGCGATGGATGAGTTGATGCCAATCACCTGGCCGGCCGCATTGAAGGTCGGACCGCCGGAATTACCTGGGTTGACGGCCGCGTCAATCTGCACGGCGTTGGTGACGATGTCGTTGTTGTTGTCATCGGACACGGTTACCGGGCGGTTGAGCGCGGAAACGATGCCGACGGTTGCGGTGTCATCGTAGCCGAGCGGATTGCCGATGGCCATCACGGATTCACCCACGGCAAGATTGTCGGAATCGGCAAATTCTGCGGCTTTCAGATTGCTCGGCGGATTGTCGAGTTTGATTACGGCCAGATCGGTGGTGGTGTCGGTGCCGACGATTTGCGCTGAGTAGATGGTGCCGTTGGCGAGCGTCACTTGAATCTGCTTCGCACCGGAAATCACATGGTTGTTGGTGACGATGTAGCCTTTGTCGCTGATGATTGCGCCGGAGCCTTTGGCGCTGCCGTCGCTGGTTGCCACGTCAATGGACACCACAGAATCGGACACTTCTTTCGCCACCGCGCTCCAGTCCGCGGCCTCGCCGGATTTGGCTTTCGCCGAACCGGATCCGGACGTGTTGGACTTCACGCTGGTCAGTGAGCTGGAGGTGGGTACGGTCACCCATCCATTGGTGATTGCCGCGTAGCCGACGCCGAGGCACAATGCCGCGGAGACGAGGGCCGCCACCACGCCGGTCATCACATGCCCGGTCACGCCGGAAGCGGACTTCGGCTTGGTTGCTGCGCCATTCTGCTGCGGGGCACCGAACGGATTACCGTTATTCGGATTCCCAAACGGGTTGCCGTTATTGGGAGTATTCGGCGCTGCTGGCGGCACGTTGGCACCGCCTTGCGCAGCGGGCTTCATGAATGGATTGCCGTTATTCGATTGCGCGTTCTGCTGATCGTTCTGCTGATTTCCACCCACATACGGATTCCCGAAGAAAGGATTGCGACGCTGCTGCGGCTGCTGCGGAGCCTGCCCGTACGCGCCATATTGCGGCTGCGGGGGTATGTTCGGCGCACCATTCGCAGTATCGTTCGCGGCTGCGGTGCCATCAGCCGGCTGCGTCGGCACGGGACCGTACGCACCATATTCCGGTGCCGGACGGTACTGCTGGGCCGGCGCATCCTGCGTGGAACCGCCAACCACGGTACGTTCGTCCGCCGCGGAAGCATAATCCGGCGTATCGCCCGCCGCAGCCGCGGATTCCGCCGAAGCGCCATCGTTCGCAACAGGCATGGCGGCCGTCGGCTGATCCTCAATACCGCCCTGCACGTCAATCGGTTCGGTAGCCGACTCTGCAGCATACGGCTCACCTGCGTAAGTTTGCGTCTGTTCCGCATCAACCGGCGGCATCGGCACGGTCTGTTGTTCGTCATTCTGCGGCTGCACGGCGTTCTGGTCGTTCTCTTCAGCCATTTTCGCTCCTTATTCGTCTCGCGGCATTTCACAAATCAGCAATCGTGCCGCTCGAACTGCTATCTATGAGTAAAGATACTCGCTCTGGAAGTTTCCTGAATGTTTGTTGAAAGTAGCAGCCAAATACGTTCAACATCACCATTGAATCTGAAAATCGCACCAAAATGCGATCGGCACCTTCATCGCACTTTCCACATCTTCCTTGTTTTCATTTCACCGATCGCATTCTTTGCAGCACTTTCAAGAATCGCTGCTATCGCATAAAATATTCCGCATGACAAGCCTTACCGAATCATCTACCGACACAGCGCAAGACACGCAAAACGCGGCAACCGCAGTGTCCGAAAATCTCATCGAACATCCGCGTGGAGCGGAACCAGGCAAGCCGGGCCGCCGCGACGCCTTCTATTTCGAACAGAAAAACCGCCTTCCCGACGCGGCGGACGGTAAGGGGCGAGGCGGCGCACGATATGGTCGCACCGGCATTATTCACACCCCCCACGGCGATATTCACACTCCAGCGTTCGTGCCCGTGGCCACGCAGGCCGCGATGAAAGCCGTTCTGCCCGAAACCATGAAGGACCTCGGCGCGCAATGCCTGCTGTCCAACGCGTTTCACCTGTATGAACGCCCCGGCGAGCAAGTGCTCGACGAAGCCGGCGGCCTTGCCAAATTCATGAACTGGAACGGTCCGACCTTCACCGATTCCGGCGGTTTCCAAGTGCTTTCGCTCGGCGCAGGCTTCAAGAAAACCCTCGCCATGGACGTGACCGGCATGAAATCAGACGACGTGATCGCCGAAGGCAAGGAGCGTCTCGCGTTCGTGGACGAGGACGGTGTAACGTTCAAATCGCCGCTCAACGGCTCACTGCACCGTTTTTCCGCCGAAATTTCAATGGGAATCCAGCATAAGATCGGCGCCGACATCATGTTCGCGTTCGACGAGCTGACCACACTGATGAACACGCGCGGCTACCAGGAGCGTTCCGTGGAACGCACCTACCGTTGGGCGCAGCGTTGCGTTGCCGAGCATAAGAGACTTACCGAAGAGCGCGTCGGCAAGCCGTATCAGGCGCTGTATGGCGTGGTACAGGGCGCGAATTATGAGGATTTGCGCAGGCATGCGGCCGAACAGATCGCTTCGTTGGATTTCGACGGCGTCGGTATTGGCGGTGCGATTGAAAAGCGCATTATCGGCGACACTTGCGCCTGGATTTGCGATGCGATGCCGGAAAGCCGACCGCGCCACGTGCTCGGCATCGCCGCAGTCGACGATATTTTCGCATGCGTCGAGAATGGTGGAGACACGTTCGATTGCGTCGCACCGGCGCGTTGCGGCCGAAATGGCGCGATTTTCACGCGCGGCGGACGTTACAACATCAAGCGCGCGCAATTCAAGCATGATTTTGGCCCACTTGAAGAGGGCTGCGATTGCTACACATGCACGCATTATTCGCGCGCTTACGTGGATCATGCGTTGCGTGCCCGCGAATTCAACGGTTTCACATTGGCGACGATCCACAACGAGCATTTCTTCGTGAAGCTGCTGGACGATATTCGCGCGTCGATTGACGGCGGATATTTCGACGAATTCCGCGACGAAACCCTGGCCCGCTTCTACGCCAACGGTTCCCGCGGATGATGCATTTCACTTGGGCCTTCCACCCAAACGAATGCTGAGCCATACTTCCGCATTCCAAGGCGCCGACGAACAAACCCGTCGGCGCCTTTTTTCATGTGTTCCGCGCGTGTCATGCATACATCTAGCCGTTTCACCCCAGCCACCCACCACCCAATGTGTCCGTTTCTCCAGAATCGGTCACAGCACATATACGTTTATCAGAGATAAAAGCTGCCTAAATCACACACCATGCCTCATGGTTTGCATCAGCCAGAGGGCTATTGCCTGACCTCGCGTTTTCGCCCCAAGCTTCGCCATGGCACGCTTGGTATAAGTCTTGACAGTGTTCTCCGATAATCCTAAGCACTCCCCCACTTGAAGTGTGGTCTGCCCTCGCGCATATCTGGCTATAATCGCCGTTTCCCGATCGGACAAAACTGGTTTCACGGCCTGCCCGCCAAGAGTCTCTGCTACGATCCTACGATGCGCCTGTACGGGCAACTCAAAATGCAGATCCGGCATGGTTTCCGCTAACTCATCCGGCAGATAAACGTGTCCAGATACAACGCACTCAAGAGCAGCGGCAATAGTGCGCAAATTTCGTTTCGCGACAATGCCTTGCACTCCAGCCTGAGCCACCGCAGCAGCATATCGGCGCAACGGAAAAGAAGTAATCGCCAAAATCGGCATATCGTCAACAGTACGCCGAATCTCCTGGCAAATCTGCACGCCATCGGCATCAGATAATGACATATCCATGAGTAATATCTGGGGACGTGTTTGCGAATTACTACATAATTCCGCAGCTTTTTTACCAAGCGTGCATCGCCATAAAATTTTCTCGTCTCCAAATCGTTGAGTCAAATAGCTAGACAACGCACCCAACGTCAACATATCATTGTCGACTATTCCTATATGTTCAACTAATTTGTTAATTCTTTCCACATTAGTTTCCATTACATTAACCACCAAATTACTTGCGATATTTTATAAAGATTCAGCATAAATAATTATCAAATATCTACGCCAAAACCTATTGTTTTCACAACGGTATGACCACATGCAGCGTCCAAGTATCACCCTCTTCACAAGTAGTAATCGACCCGCTCATCGCGTCAAGCATCCTCCGATGAAACGCAAGTCCCCTTCCTGAAACCTTCTTCTTATAGCCGCTCTGCGCATCGCGCGGGCACGCTATAGCGTTTACCTGCGTGATGCGGAGGCATCCGTTCTCGCTACTGACAAAAACAGCGTATGGCTGACTCGTATCAGCGTGACAAGAAATATTGGTGTATAACTCATCAATCAGACTTGTACACTCATCAATCAGATCCGCACAAACACTTTCACCAGTATCATCAGCATCCGCAACATCCAGCTGAATCTCACTTGTTCCAACAAACCCGAGCGTCTTAAGCCGAGAATCCCCCTCATCACAATGCTCGCGAATAATTCTCTCCAATGAAGAAACATCTGGCATCTGTATTTCTTGCGATTCGCAATCAAACCCTTCGCCGCCAACGGGATTTGCGGGGTCGATATCTCGTCCAAGAATATCAATAACTTCATGAACATTGTCCATCGTACGTTGAGCCGCATCATCGATATGTTTCCACGCAACCAGTTCCTCGTCCGATAAGGTTTTACCCTCCAGCTGCTGCTGCGCAATAAAGGCAATATACGACAGACCACCGGTAACCGTATCATGCGTCCTGCTGGCCAATTTTGCATCTCGGCGCATAACCGTCATGCGATAACCCGCCTGTTCCAATCTCCTATCGCGATCCGCAAGCACTGCGATAAGCGCCCGATGCGCGGCAACAAATGCATATATCAGCCAATACAGCGCATATACAACGCACAAGACTCCCCCAACTAATGCCAACCATAACCAGTGCGACGCATCATAAGCAATCATTGTCGCAGTGCCCAGCAACGGAACACCATATCCGCCGATATACGCATACAGCGTATCGTTATCAACGAATTTTTCCAAGGCTTTTGCCAGCCCGCCCGCAACCGACGAATGTATCGTGCCACGGTATTTCATGCATCTCACACGCCGTTTACCGAAAATATTTTCCCCACGGAACAGGCGCACGATGTACGCGCCTCGATTGACGATGAAATACACAGTATAGGAAACAGCAAAAATCGCGCTGACACACGCATAGAATCCGTTTCCATCACGAGAATAGAGCCATCCTGCAGCCATCGCTACAACCAGCAATGGCAAGGAACGCACGTCAAAGCGGCGCTCATAGTCGATATCATCCTTATCAAGAAAGACCTCGCGGAAAAAATCTTTCAAGCCATATGTAAGGTCATGCATGTTGGCCGTCACGCGCTCAGCATGTACGCCACCGTTCGAATCGCATGCATTTTGCTTCCGTCGCATATTCACACCTTTCACCGGGGGACACATTCCGTCATCATGTAAATCACGCAATGCGGTTCCGTACAACAGCAATGTCACCCGTTTGAATATTTAATGCGACATGTCCCCCTAACAGGTGACAGCACTCTATCACAATTGCGAACACGCTTCTACTCTCGACTGATGTCACGTCAACTTGACGAAAGGACATATATATGAAAAAGAACACGTTACGTGTTATTGCGACTCTTTTGGCTTGTGCGACACTTGCATCGGGGAGCGCGACAGCAATGGCAGATGAAGCTTCGCTTCCCAGCATGGATGAGGTGCCGAACAGCGCAGCAATCGAACACGAAGCACATAGCCTCTCCGTCCAGCCCACAGCCGACAAACAATATGCTTACCCGGCAGAGGCGGAGGCTTCCGGAATATTCCCCACTAAAAATGCAAACGCCTACACGGTGCTGCGGCCGCAGTATGCTGGGCCGGGGCAGCCACAGCCTATGCCGCCTGCCTAGCGGGAAAAAGTTCCAATGCGACAAATAGCCAAACACTATCTTCCGACCCGAAGAGCGAACAACCCGCAATCGAAGATACGCGCATTTGATGGGAGACGAGCATGCAGCGACAATTCCAATACGCGGGTGGAGATCGGGTGTTGTCGGTTTCCGAACCGCAAATCGACGAGGACGCCTGGAGTGTAAACGTTCGTCTGGAAGACGCTTCTGGACAGACCGTCTGGGAGCATGTCATTTACGGCATCGACGAGGTGCAAGCCACGCTCCTAGGCTTACATTTTGCGAAAACCCGATTGCTGGATGACGGCGGCTACCGTTTTCTCGGCGGTACCGATTTGATGCTGCCTTGATTCACGCCCGTTCACAGCCGCGTATTCGCATGTCTATTTGTCCGATTCTCCAGAATCGGTCACTCGCAGCGCATCCTCCACTCACCCGAGTGTCCGATTCGGGTAAATCAGTCATGCACGCATCATCCGAACGCCCCAGACTGTCCGATTCGGGTGAATCGGACACCGTAACCATCGCGACACGCCGTAATTGCGGTATCGGAACGATAGGTGTAGATTAGTCGATTGTCTGCGAGCGTGGCGGAATGGTAGACGCGCTGTCTTCAGGTGGCAGTGAGTGTATGCTCGTGGGGGTTCAACTCCCCCCGCTCGCACCATGGTGGAAGGTCGGAGCCGAAAGGTTCCGGCCTTTTCGTTTCCCAAGCGGCAGTAGAGCTCAGCGGCTCCCGACAACTCCAGTGACTGGAACAATCAGAACTCGTGTTCGTTTCGGTAATGGTTCCCCCATGTCTTCATCGCATCGATGATCGGGCGCAGGCTTTCGCCGACTTCAGTCAGCGAGTATTCGACGTGGTCGTGAACGCGGTCGGCGCTTGGACCGAAGAGACTCTGCCGGCAATCCCGAACACTGCCAAGCATCTGGCCGACGTGCTCGCCGGCACCGACGTGCGCACCATAAGTGTCCGATTCTGGAGAAACGGACAACTGTGGGGCAGTTTTACCTGTTTAGTTGTCCGTTTCTGGTGAATCGGACAACTAAGGTATGGGTTTTGCGTTCTGGATGTCCGATTCTCCAGAATCGGACAGTTTATGGCTATGGCGAGCGGTCAGCGCACGAGGAAGACCATGATGATGATCATGGCGAAGCCGGTCAGGTCGGCGAAGGTGAACGTTTCGCCGGCCCATGCCACTGCGGTGATGGTGGCCATGACCGGTTCGCTGGTGCCGAGCATGGTGGCACGCACCGCGCCGACGCGCATCACGCCTGCCATGTAGAGCCAGAACGCGAGGAACGTGCCGCATACGATGGTGTAGAGCAGCAGAAGCACGCCTCGCGCGTCCAGTGCGGGAATGTTCGCCCACGGTTGCGCGAACGGGCATAATATGAGTCCGGACATGAGGAATGTGATGCCGTTGATGGTCATGTTGCCCCATTTGAGCATGAGCACGACCGGCAGGATGGACATGGCCGCGGTGCTCACCGCGTCAACCAGTCCCCATGCGAGCCCCTGCCATGGCAACGACAGCGAGGCGAAGTTGCCGCCGGTGGCGATGAGGAACGTGCCTGCGAACGCCAGGAGCACGCCGACCAATTCACGCTTGAAGGGCAGTCGTTTGCCGCGCAGGCATACCCAGGCGAGCACGAAGATCAGGTTGAGCGTCTGCAATACGGTGGCGGTTCCGGAGTTCGTCCAGTCGATGGTCATCAGGTAGGAGACCTGCACCAGAAGCACGCAGATCAGTGTCGTGACCAGATATTTCGGATACGATTTGACGTCTTTGACCGCTCCGGCGAGTTTCTGCGGTGTGGTGATGGCCGATCCGACCAGGAAGATCAGGCTGGCGAATAGCGCGCGTACGCAGGAAAGCCAGATCGGATCCAGCTGGTAGTCGCGCATCAGCAGTTTGGCCACGGTGCTGTTCATACCCCACATGGCACCGCCCAGCAATGTCATGCCAGTGCCGATGAGCAGGCTTTTCGGCGTCTGTTCCAGCACATGTTCCGTTTTTTTCGTAGTTTTTTTCGCGGTTTTTTGCGATTCGGAAGTTTTCTGCGATTGCGACGCCTGTCCCGACGTTTGCTTTGCCACGGCCTGCCCTCGCTCTCTCCACGGCTTTCACGGCAAATTCACGGCGATTGTAACGCACACGGTACGCATATTAAACGTCAGTTATGCAAAACAGATTTATTCCGCCAAGCTTGCGTTCGGCGCTGACAAAAAATCGAGGATTTTGCCGAGATATGATCCGAGCACAGCATTCGGCATGGAGAAAATTTCGTGCAATGACTGGCTGTATCGCACTTTTTCGATGGAACCGCCGCCTTCTCGCACACGTTCGACGAAGTCATCTTGTGGTCCGTTGAGCACCCACACGTCGCGTCCGGCTTGGAATAGCAATACCGGAGCTTCGATAGCTCCACACATGTCAGGTTTGAGCACGGCTCGGGAAAGCGCCATCGCCTGGTTTGCCCAATCGAACGTGGCCGCGTTGGTCTGGCACGTCACGTCCGCCAAACGTTGCTTGTGGAACCAGCGGATGCGTGCCTCCGAGGCCCCGCGGTAGTCGTCGAGATTGAGGTTGCCGTCGAAATCGGCATGCCCGAACACACGCGATTTGCCGAAGCCAAGCCCGCAGATTACGCCGACCACAATACGTGCGGCCCACGTCGGCATGCCGACCACCGGCGCGATCATCGGCGCGGACAGCACCGCCTTGTCGAACAGCGACGGGTAGCGTTCCAGCGCGGCCGCGCCGATGCCGCCGCCCATGGAATGGCAGTACAGGTACATTGGGCCACCATCCGCCGCCTCACGCCCCACAGTCTGTGCAAACGTGGCGAAATCGGCCACATATCGCCGCCAATCGTCAATCCATACCAAACTTGGATTGCTCATATCGTGCGCGGAATGGCCATGCCCGCGATGCTCGAACACGCACACCGAATAGCCGGCCAACAGAAAGTACCACACCATTTCGCTGTATTTGCGTCCGAATTCGGTGAATCCGTGCGAAATGACGATCGTGCCACGAAATACGCCCGAAGCGCCTTCCTCGCGCAACGCGTCGAATGTGCGCGCGTCGTAGCGGTAGTAATGCAACCGGCCGGGGCGCTCCAACTTGGGCAACGCCTTGCCTTCCCAATCGACGGTGGCCGGTTCCATCCAACCTTCCGTCATGCAAGCCTGCAGCGCAGGCAGCACCGTAGCGTCCATTTCGGCGTCATAGCGCGCCTCGTCGATGAGCGTGATAGTCATGGTTCCATCTTAGGCGAACGGCGCCAAGACGAAACTAAGCACAGGCATACGCGCTGTATAACGATGCGTCAGTGCATCAACGGCGTACCGGAACAACCGAATCGTCACCCCCGCGCGCCATCCTCGCATACTATGGAGGTATGAAGTTCGTTTCACTGCTGATGGTGGTAACGCTGTCTCTCACCGGCACACCAACGTATGCGTACGCGGCGGCAACTCCCGTTGACAACAACGGTGATATCTCCGCTGCCCAAGATTCCAACTGCCCAACATGGCTGCAATGGCTGTGCGGAAAAGGAAAATGATCGCATGATGTCCACGCGGGAAAAGCATCCCAAGATTCACCGCATCGCGCTGGTCGACAATGATCCGCGAGCGCTGGATTCGCTCAGTGCCGTCATTGCCAGCAAAGTGCCGACCGCGTATGTGGTGTGGACGGCGACTTCAGGCTGTGAGGCGATAGAACGTTGCCAGGATGCGAACGGCCATGTCAGTTTGTTGATTCTCGATATGTCGATGGAGGGATTGCAAGGCCCCGCCACGTGTCGTCGGTTGCGTTTGATGGGCCAGCGCATGCCGATTCTCGGTGCAACCAGTTTTTCCATCAATAGTTATCGGGACAAGCTGGTTGAGGCTGGTGCGCAAGGGTTGGTTGGTAAGGAGAATGCCGACCAGTTGGCGCAGATTATTATGCGTATGTGCAATGGCGAGGTGATGGAGGGATTTGAGCCGCCTGCGTTGGCCAATCTGCGTATCAGCAGGGAGGCTGAGACCACTCCCGCGCTTACCGTTCGTGAGGAGCAGATTATTTCCTTGTGCGCGGAGGGCATGCTTGACCGGGACATCGCCGAGCGTTTGGGGATTTCCGAAGCCACCATCCGCAAACATATGCAAAGTATTTTAAGAAAACTCAACTGCAAGACCTCGCGTCAGGCAGTGGCACTGTGGGTGAGGTCCAATGCGCTCTAAACCCGCAACTCAGTACATTGCGTGGCGCAACCGTATGCGCACGCAGCATCCGAACCTGTGGCATCCAATCCGTTTCGCCATTATGCTGATCGTGCTTGCATGGACCATATACGGCGTTTGCTACGAGCCTCCTACCGACATATTTGGCGTGATATGGGTTGCGATGCTGGTTACGGCGCTCGTACTGTCTCCGCTGTTTCTGAAAAGTACATCGGTGGCGATTCTCGTGATTGCCTCCATAGGCGATCTGTTTACTCCCTACGCGCATTTGGGAAATTCTCTTCCCGCGCAGCTTTACGCCTATGGCATGCTCGCATACAGCACTAATGCCATTATCGTGGCAACGTTACTCACATATTACGTTGTTAACATTCTGCTGATTGACCCCCCTGACCCAAATACCAACCCCGTCGCCATGGTCAGCATGTATGCCATGGTGCTACTGCTTGGTCGGACGTTGAGTTGGAGCGAAAAAACAACGCAGAAAAGCTTCGAAGCGGCGCAGAACAAGAATCGTCTGCAGGAATTGGAAAGCCGCGCACGCATTGCCGATGCCATTCACGATGCGGTGACGGGCGATTTGTCAGCGGCGTCGTTTGTGGCGCAACGGCATATCGGTGGCAACTCTAGCGGCCCTGGCGTCGCTGCTGACCCTGCCAACGCAACCACAACTACGGCAACCACAACAGCCGATGCCGAAGACTGGCGTCAAATCAACGAATATATTCTTTCCGCATTGACGAACGTGCATCGCGTCATCGACGAATTGAATATGGACGCCACCACTCTCCCCGGCGACGCCGACGGCGAAGCGTTGGCCAATCTGCTGCGAGCAACACTGGATGACGGCGATCGTCGCTTGCGCAAGCTTGGCTTCAATATCACGTCCATCCGGCACTGCGCGGGCGGCAAGCCGAGCGCATCGCAAGCAATCGCCGAACTTGCCAATAATCTGCTGCGCGAGATCTATGCGAATATCGCACGCCATGCCGCTCCGGGAAGCAAGGTCGATCTTTCGGTGATGCTCCGGCCGAATGCCATCGAAATCACGCAAATCAATCCCATGAAAGAGGACATGGCTGGAGCTGACGAGCGCGATGACGAACTACCGGGCGGCCACGGGCTCGCCTCGTTCAAGAAGCAGCTCGAATCGTATCAGGGCACGCTCACCACGTCTGCGCAGGACGGCAGTTGGACGTTGTTTGCGTACATTCCGGTGACCGTCATCGACGATTCGCCCGGTTTGCTTGAACAAGTGCAGGTTTGACCATAGCTGCGGATCAGGGTTGGGACGAGCCCGATCCACCGATTTCCGTCTTTTTCAAGCCCAGATTTTTTTTTGGGGGGGGGTACACAAATGTGGTACCCCCTCGCTTGCGAAGTCGTTTTCGCCTGTTTTATGTTGGCATTCGAGAAGGGAACGCGTTCGCCCACGACGTTCGGATGCTTGGCAGTCCGGGAGTCGCAGGGGAACGCGTTTTGTCTTCCTACGGCGCTTTGCAGCACTTTCGTTTGCGATGTTGCCGTTACCGTTACTGCACTGTCGTCACGGTGCCGTCACCCCAACGCTTCCGCAAGGAAATCGCGCTGCAGGATCAGCAGATTTTCGGCAACCGTCTCGTCGTTGGTCATGTGCGTGATGCCGGTCAGCGGCAGGAACGTGTGCTTACGTCCGGTTGCCATCAGCGCCTGGCTCAGGCGCAGGCTGTGCGCGATCGTCACATTGTCGTCGGCGAACCCGTGGATGAGCATGAGCGGGCGATCAAGCTGCGGCGCGTCGGCGATGATGCTGTTGCGTTCGTACACGGCCGAGTCAAGGCCGAGATAGCGTTCGGTGTAATGCGTGTCGTACAGCGTCCAGTCGGTCGGAGGCGCGCCCGCGCAGGCCGCGGCGAACGTTTCCGGCGCCTCCAACACGGCGAGCGCGGAGAGGAATCCGCCGTACGACCAGCCGATCATGGCGACGCGGCTGAGATCGGGTTGCGGAACGTTGGCTGCCGCATTCTCGCCAGCCAGCGCTTCCAACGCTTCCGGCAGCGCGCGCACGGCGTCGATCTGGTCTTCGAGCGTTACGGATTTCATGGTTTCGTAGATGGCGCGGTCCCATTGCGGGCCGCGTCCGGTGGTGCCGCGTCCGTCGGTGGTGACCACGATGTAGCCTTGGTCGGCCCACCATTGCGCGTCCCAATAGAAGGATTGACTTTCGATGACCTGTTGGAAGCCGGGGCCTCCGTAGGGTTTCATGAGTACCGGCAGGATGGCTTCGTGCGCGTATTCACTATCGGATGAGGGCAGCACGATCGCCGTGTACAGCTCACGTTCGCCGAGTCGGGTGAAGTGCACGTTCGGCGTGAATCCGGGGGTTTCGGCATGGTTTTCGATTGGTGCGACCACCATTGACGCCACGTCCGTACCATTTTCGTCGGTTGTGGCGATGTTCATGCAATGCTGCATTTGCACGGTTGCGTCGTCCATGCCCCGTCCGGTCACCACGCAGCCGTTGCCGGCGCGAGACACGCTCCACTGGCCGGGCGCGTAGGTGAGGGGTTCCCATGTGCCGTCATAGCGGATCGACACCACGTCGAAGCTGCGGGCGTCATGGTCGGAGGCATTCGACTGCCAGAGGAACGGCAGGTCGCTTTCCGGCAGGATTTCAGGGGTGCGCTGCACCACGCACAGCACGTCGTCGTCGGTCACGTCGAGCACTTCGCGCACCTGCAGTCCGGCCGGAGTGAAGGGCGTACCATCAACGGTGAGTCGGTTCGTATCGACGTCCATGTCGTTCATCGCGCAGATCAAGCGTCCATCCGGAGTGAATGCAGGGGTGCCGTGGATGAGGTCGAGCCAGTAGTCGTTGCCGTGTTCCTCAAGCACGCGCGTGGTGCCGGGGCGTTCGCCTTCCGCGTATTCGGGAATGGCGATGGAGAAGGTTTCGACCTCGTCGCCATTGTCGTCGGTGAAGCCGTTTTCCGCGTCACGCATGGTGGCGATCGGCTCGCCTACATGGATGGCGAGCACCTGATCGTGCTGCTGGAGGCGGTCTTGCACAAGGATGATCGGATCGTGGCCTTCACGCCAGCTTACGGCGGCCAGATATTCGTAGGATTCATGGTCCCACTGCACTTCGTTGGCGATTGCCCCGTAGCAGCAGTTGTCGCTGTCGTAGCCGAGTTCCAGCAGGGTCAGCCGCACGTCGGCATTGGCGGTCAACGCTTGCGGATAGCGGTTGGCTTGCGCCGGATTGGTTGGATTCGCGGGGTCCGACAGATGCCAGATCGGTTCGGGGGATTCGTCGTAGGTTTCGAAGAGCACGTATTTGGAGTCGGGTGACCACCAGAAGCCGTCGTAGCGGTCCATTTCTTCGCCTGCGGCGAATTCCGCCAATCCGATTTTCCATTCGCCGTTCTGCGGTGCCGAGGCGACCACCGAAATCGCGTCGCCGGTTTCTTCATCGTTGGCGAGATCTACGTCCACCAGATACGTGCCGGTGGTGTACATGATGTGCCGTCCGTCGGGACTGATGCGCGGGTTCAGCACCGGTTTGAGTTCATCTTCCTCTATCGTGATGGCTCGCGTCGCGCCCGCC
>OGXF01000632.1_pt1 | contig 31409 bp, 30 predicted proteins | sample 1576191 | NCBI WGS metagenome assembly OGXF01 (sample SAMEA3541545, study PRJEB24748) | human gut metagenome | biome: human gut; feature: human-associated habitat; material: faeces | place: China | collected 2012
GCCTGCAGGGGCATTGGTATCAGAAGGATGTGCGCTGGTGCCGCAAACAGGTGGATGAGGGCAGAATCCAGTTTTTGGGAACGGATCTGCACCGGACGGATTTCCGGCCGCCTGAGATTACAGAAGCGATGAAGTGGCTCACTCATCACGTCAATCCGGAGCATCTGGAAGAGATGGTTCACAGAAATCCGGTTTATATATTAAACAACGAACGAGTATAGCGGCTGCAGACAGCGTCTCTTTCTGACAGAGAAAGAAGAGAGGGCGCAGCATAAGCCGGAGCGAAAATTGTAACTGAACTGTTACCAAAAATTTATAGTTAGGAAGAGCAGGAATGGGAAACGAAGGAAACGTAAAAGACAACGAAGAAATGGAAATTGATCTGCTGCAGCTGTTTGAAGCCCTGAAAAAGAAAATCTGGGTGATTCTGGCAGCGATGATCATTGGCGGAGGACTGGCAGGGGCATACAGCAAGTTTGTGATTACGCCTCAGTATTCCTCTACTGCCATGATGTACATTCTCTCTAAGGAGACAACCCTTACCTCACTGGCAGATTTGCAGATTGGCAGCCAGCTGACAAAGGATTACAAGATTTTAGTAACAAGCCGTCCGGTTCTGGAGGGTGTGATTGAAACCCTGGGACTGGATATGAAGTATGAGGGGCTGAAGGGGAAAATTTCCATTGGAAATCCCACAGATACAAGAATTCTGTCTGTGACAGTAACGGATCCGGATCCTTATCAGGCCCGGGCTATTGCAGATTGTGTGGCAGAGACTTCTTCCGAATATATCGGAGATATTATGGAAATGATACCGCCCAAGATCATTGAGAATGCAGTGGTAGCTACACATAAAACAAGCCCCAGCAATGGGAAAAATGCCATGATGGGCGCTCTGGCCGGTATGGTTTTAATCTGCGGCCTGGTGGTGGTGAAGGAATTGATGGATGATACCATTCAGACAGAGGAGGATGTAGAGCATTATCTGGGTCTGACCGTGCTTGCTTCCGTTCCCTTACGGGAAGGGGAAGAAAAGCGAAATGAAAAAAGCAAAAGCGGAAAGCGGGGGAAGAAGAAATGAGCAGACGGATTGTGGAATTAAGCCGTGACATGAAGGATGACTACAACTATAACGAGTCAATTAAAACCCTGCGTACCAACATCCTGTTTTGCGGCAGTAAGGTGAGAACCATTATGTTTACCAGCTCTGTGCCGGATGAGGGAAAAAGTGATATTACCTTTGCAGCGGCCCAGTCTATGGCTCAGCTGGGAAAAAAGGTGCTGGTGATCGATGCGGATATCCGCCGTTCCGTACTGGTAAGCCGGTATCAGCTTGGAGAAAGAGTCAATGGCCTGTCCCAGTATCTCAGCGGACAGAAGCAGCTGGAGGAGGTTGTTTACGATACCAACGTAGAAAACCTGAGTGTGATTTTTGCAGGTCCCTATTCTCCCAATCCGGCAGAGCTTCTGGAGGAGAAGCTGTTTACCAGACTTCTGGAGTACGGAAGAAATGAATTTGACTACATTATGATTGACACGCCTCCAATGGCAAACCTGATTGACGGCGCTATTGTGGCAAGGCAGTGTGACGGAGCGGTGCTGGTCATTGAAAGCGGCGCAATCAGCTACCGGATTGAGCAGCGGGTAAAAAGCCAGCTGGAGAAGTCCGGATGCCGGATTCTGGGTGTGGTATTAAATAAGGTAGATATTTACAGCCAGTCCTACTACGGAAAATACGGGAAGTATGGAACGTACGGCAAGTACAAGAAATATGGAAAGTATGGAAAATACGGCTATGACCGGGAGTACGATCACCGGAATGATGAAGAGCGGGCAAGGCAGGCTCAGGTTTATAAAGAGAATGTTCCTGCTGGTGTGTCTGGAAAAAAGAAGGAAGGATCCCGTGAGGAAGTCCATTCATGAGTGGTAGAAAAAACCATCACAGCCATGAAAGAGAGGAAGCCTACAGCGGACTGTCCGGATGGCTGAGAAAGCACAAAAGGAAGCTGTGCAGTCTGGGAATTGGCCTGACAGCGGTGGCAGCTGCTCTGGCCATTTGGTATACAGCTGGGATGTATCAGCAGCGAAAGGCTCAGGAAGCCATGATTGCAGAGCGTCACAGGCAGGAGATGGCTGCAGAGCTGTCGGATGAAAATGCTGGAGAGGCGAAGGCTGAGACTGGGGTAAAACCGGCAGGCTCAGAGCAGGCTTCATCCCATCTTCTGGAAGAAAATACCATATCCTGGAATGGAAAGACTTACCACCGGAATACCTATACCAAAGCAGTGCTCTGTATTGGTGTGGATCGGAACGGTCCTATGACGGAGACAACCCTTTCCGGAGACGGAGGACAGGCAGACGGCATTTTCCTGCTGGCTCACGATACAGCAAGAAATCATTTGAAAATCCTGCTGATTCCCCGTGATACTATGACAGAGATTACCACAACAGATATTTCTCAGACAGAATCAAATGGAGCAGAGCTGGGAACGGCAATGGATCATCTGAGTATCTCTTATGCTTATGGAGACGGAAGAGAGAAAAGCTGCGAATATACAAAAAAAGCAGTTTCCAATCTTCTGATGGGACTAAAAATTGATTCCTACATGGCGGCGGATTTGGAGATTATTGGATCTTTAAACGATGCTGTAGGAGGAGTTACTGTAACAATCCCTACCCTGGGCATGGAACAGGCGGATCCGGAGTTTGTATTTGGACAGACGGTGCGTCTGGATGGAGAACAGGCAGAGCGATTTGTACGGTTTCGTGATACAGGAAAAGACAATTCTGCCCTGTCGCGTATGGAACAGCAGAAGCTTTACATCAGCGGATTTTTCCAGTCTGTCAGAGAACGGTCAAAAATCGAGAGCGGCATTGTAGAACGGCTGTTTGAAATGACTCAGGACTACATGGTAACAGATATGGCCAAGGAGCAGTATCTGAAGCTTGCTATGGACGCCCTGGAGGGAGAGGGACTGACATCAGCCAGCTTTAAGATGGCGCCGGGCCGGGGAACAGCGACAGAAAGCTATGATGAGTACTATGTGGATCAGGAGGCATTGATTCCCATTCTGCTGGAGCTGTTTTATCGGGAAGTATAATGCAGAAGATTGTAAAGCAAGAAAATTAGAGAATCAAAAAACGGTAAAAAGATATTCATAAGAAAATAAAAAATCAAAGATGTCAGCGCAGTAATCGGCAGCTTTTAAGGCGCCGTTTATTGAATATATGAGGCAGATTTTGAAGCAATGAGAGATTTGCCCAAACAGGAAAGGAGGAACAACTCATGAAAAAGTGGAAAGCACTTACTGTGTTTGGTATGGTGTGTGCTCTGGCAGCAATGCCGGTACTGACCTTTGCAGGACCCAGTAAGGAGATCAGCAGCGGAAGCGATAAGGATGACGGAGGAAGCAGCTCCGGCGGTTTTGGTGGTGGAGTTTCATCCAATGGAACCATTACGCAGGGAACAGGAGTTGCAGGCCCGTCTCAGGGACAGACACAGAGTCCGTCTCAGAAGCCGACAGAAGTAACGGTAGATGCAAATGGTGTGCAGACAACAGGTGCAGGAACCGTGGTAGATCGTACCACAGGAACTGTAATTGCAGTTCCGTCTAACGGAACGAATGCAGCCGGAGAGGCTGTAACCAGTGATGCCAACGGCAATACGGTTATCAGCAATCCTACAACTGGAAGCTCTGTTACCGTTGCAGTAGGAAAAAATGCAGACGGAAGCAGCAGTACGGCAGGCTTGAGTCAGCAGACCATTGATCAGTTCCAGACAATTGATGCCAGCAAGTCTATGGCAGGCGTGCTGCCTCAGTCGGCAGGCTATGCGGTACAGGCAAATATTAACCTGAACGTATACGATACCGCAACCGGAGCAGCAGTAACAGGAAGTCAGGTGGTTCCCATTAAGTGGACCGGACTGACCCAGGCTATGAATGCAGGCAACTTGATGGTTGGTTATTATGACAATGCAACCGGTCAGTATATTCTGGTACCGATTGTGTCTATCGACTATGCAACACAGACCATTAACATTCGTGTCAACGGCTCTGGTACAGCAAGAATTCTGACGAAGTAATCCTTACAGGGTTCGGAACGCAGAATAACTTTCAGGGGCCGGACAGCAGTTTTGCCGGTTCCTGAAAAATACATAGAAATCTATAAAGCTTAATGAAAAGAAAAATATGGAAATGTGGATAATAAATTTTGAAAATAATCTTCGTTTTAAAATATCGGAGAATGAAATAAACAACAATAACTTTTAAAGGAAAATTAAAAAGGGGAGAAATTCAATATGAGCCGAAAAAGATACACCTTTGAGCATTGGCAGATAGTAGCTGTCTATCTTATGATCTATGACATTCTGGCAGTAAACCTGTCTTATCTGTTTGTACTGTGGATGCGGTTTGACTGCGCATTTTCACAGATACCTTCCGTTTATTTTCATGCCTTTTTGAAGATTGCATCATGGCATACGGCCTTCAGTCTGCTTGTATTCTGGTGGCTGCGGCTTTATAAAAGCATCTGGCGGTATGCAGGCTACAGCGAGCTGCTGCGGGTAACGTCAGCAACGGCTTTAACGGGAATTTTTTACATACTGGCTCTGACGATTTTTAAAGAAAAAATGCCGGTTTCCTGCTACCTGTTTGGGCCGCTGGTACAGTTCTGCCTGACTGTGGGAATCCGTTTTTCCTATCGGTTTGTGGTGCTGGAGCGGATCCGAAAAACAAAATCAGAAAACAGCTCCGATAAGCGGATTCTTCTGATTGGCGCAGGAAATGCGGGAAAGCTGATTCTCCGTGATATTATCCGGTCAAGAGAAGATGTGGGAACGGTGAAATGCATCATTGACGATGAACCGAACAAATGGGGACGCTATATGGAGGGAGTTCCCATTGTGGGAGGACGGGATGATATTTTAGTCAGTGTGGAGAAATATCATATCAATGAGATTCTTCTGGCGATTCCGACAGCATCCCCCGAGCAGAGACGGGATATCTTGGATATCTGCAAGGAGACTGGATGTGAGATTAAGACCCTTCCGGGCGTTTATCAGATGGTAAGCGGCGAGGTGTCTATGTCTCAGATGAAGCAGGTAGCCATTGAGGATCTGCTGGGCCGGGAAACGATAAAAGTAAATATGGATGAGATTTTCCGTTATCTGAAAGGGAAAACCATTCTGGTAACAGGGGGAGGCGGTTCCATCGGAAGTGAGCTGTGCCGCCAGATTGCAGGTCACGAGCCAAAGCAGCTGATTATCTTTGATATTTATGAGAATAATGCCTACGAAATTGAGCAGGAGCTGAAGAGAAAGCATCCCAACCTGAATCTGGTAGTGCTGATTGGTTCTGTCCGGGACAGCCGGAGAGTTGAGTATGTGTTCCAGACCTATCATCCGGACATTGTATACCATGCAGCGGCTCATAAGCATGTGCCCCTGATGGAGACAAGCCCCTGTGAGGCTATTAAAAATAACGTGATTGGTACTTATAAAACAGCTTACTTTGCCTTGAAAAATGGATGTCAGCGGTTTGTACTGATCAGTACGGATAAGGCAGTGAATCCCACCAACATTATGGGCGCCAGCAAGCGTCTCTGCGAGATGGTGATTCAGAGCATGGATATGATCAGCAAAACGGGAAAATTTGATTTGCTGCTTCCGCTCCATGCCCATGCAGCTAGACCTGAAGAAGGAAAAACGGAATTCCATGACGAAACGGAAGGCGAAAATCAGATACGGACAGAATTTGTGGCCGTCCGGTTTGGAAACGTTCTGGGAAGCAATGGTTCCGTGATTCCGCTTTTTAAAAAGCAGATTGAAAACGGCGGCCCGGTGACAGTAACCCATCCGGATATTATCCGGTATTTTATGACGATACCAGAGGCAGTGAGCCTGGTGCTGCAGGCAGGAACCTATGCAAATGGCGGAGAAATCTTTGTGTTAGATATGGGAGCTCCGGTAAAGATTGATACCTTGGCAAGGAATCTGATTAAGCTGTCAGGCTACAAGCCGGACGAGGATATCAAGGTTGTGTATACAGGACTGCGTCCGGGAGAAAAATTGTATGAGGAAAAGCTGATGGCAGAGGAGGGAATGACCACCACGCCTAATCAGCTGATTCACATTGGAAAACCGATTCCTTTTGATATGGAACAGTTTATGAAGCAGCTGGATGTGCTGGCAGCGGCCAGTTTTATGAACAGTCCGGATATTGTCCGTCTGGTAGCGGGAGTGGTTCCCACCTTCCATACGGCAGAATCGGATTTGCAGCTTCATCAGGATACCTATGACGCCCTGATGCAGGAGACTCTGGCAGCCAGCGAGGCTGCTGCTGCAGAGAACGGCGCAGAACCATCGAAAGAACAGCAGTATGTAAGAAAAACAGGATTTATCTAAATACAAACGATGCAGAAGCCGAATTGTCGCCCTGCCGCATTCGGAGTTTGTATCTGTCATCAAGGGGAGGAAAAGCCCTGCGGGTGAAGGAAAACCGGCAGGATGGCGAAGCCTGCCCTTTTGGCAAATTTGAAATTTGCAGTATTGATACAGGATGAAGAATATTTTTTAACGATTTAGGACGGCGGGAAATTTGGCGAAAAAAGCTGTGTCAAATTTAATTGTAAGCAGATTTTTCTGCCAAATTTCACATTGAAGGAATTTCTGATGCTTCCTGTTCGGCAGAGCCGGACAGGAAGATGCCGTCCTAAACAGTTACAATATTTTATAGTATGAGACAGGGGATAAGAGAGGGAACGAAACAATGTCCAACTGGTATGCAGTTCAGGTAACAACAGGAAAAGAGGAGGAAACCTCTCTGGTATGCAGAAAGCTGGTATCAGTGGAAACCCTGCAGGAATGCTTTATTCCCAGAGGAGAGAGGATGCGCCGTTATGAGGGCGCATGGCATAAGGAAGAGAGGCCGTTATTTCCCGGCTATCTTTTCTTTATCACGGATCAGGTGGAAGAGCTTTATTATGAATTAAAGGGTGTTCCAGAGCTGACGAAGATTCTGGGAGACGGAAGCTGTTTCATTCCCCTGGAAGAGGAAGAGGTCTCTCTGCTGCTTCAGATGGGAGGAAAGAAGCATGTGGCAGTTATGTCCTCTGGCTACATCGAAGGAGAACAGGTGATCATTACCAGCGGGCCTTTGCAGACCTTAAAAGGAACTATCCGGAAAATCGACCGCCACAAGCGGACGGCAGTGGTTCAGATGAAGATGATGGGACGGCTGCAGGATGTGACGATGGGGCTGGAGATAGTGAGGAAGGTTAAGTAAGAGCCGGAAGGCTCTTATTTTTGTAGAAAAATAGTTACAAAAAATAAATGGGAAGAGGGAACAGGAGAATGGAACAGAAAAAAACAAATGAGAGATTCAAGCCTTTTGAGTCCAAGGTATGGCTGAGCACACCTACTATGCATGGGCTGGAACTGGAATATGTCAAGAAAGCATACGAAACAAACTGGATGTCTACAGTAGGAGAAAATATTGATGAAGTGGAACGTCTGGCTTGTGAAAAAATTGGTTGTCGGTATGCAGTTGGTCTGTCAGCAGGGACAGCAGCTCTCCATATGGCAGTGAAGCTGGCTGGTGTAAAGCCGGGAGATCGGGTGTTTTGTTCCGATATGACCTTTGATGCAACGGTAAATCCGGTTGTATACGAAGGTGGAATTCCTGTTTTTATTGATACAGAATACGATACTTGGAATATGGATCCGGTTGCTCTGGAAAAGGCATTTGAATTGTATCCGGAGGTGAAGGTTGTTGTAGTGGCTCATCTCTACGGAACACCGGGGAAAGTAGAAGAGATCCGAGAAATTTGTAAGTGTCACGGCGCAGTTATTATTGAAGATGCAGCGGAGTCTCTGGGGGCAACTTATAAAGGATTACAGACAGGAACCTTTGGTGATTATAATGCAATTTCCTTTAACGGGAATAAGATTATTACCGGTTCTTCCGGCGGAATGCTTTTGACGGATGATTTGGAGGCTGCAAATAAAGTAAGAAAATGGTCTACCCAGTCCAGGGAAAATGCTCCCTGGTATCAGCATGAATCCTTATGATAAAGATAGCAGCAAGCCCAACTTCTGGCTGTCCTGTCTTCTGATTGAACCGGAGGCTATGTGTAAGCAGGTGCGAGGTGAGCAGGAAGCCTTGTACCTGTCAGAAGCAGGAAAAACCTGTCCGACAGAAATTCTGGAAACTCTGGCCAGGTATAACGCAGAGGGACGTCCCATCTGGAAACCGATGCATATGCAGCCCATTTACCGGATGAACGGATTTGTTACAAGAGAAGGAAATGGACGGGCAAAAACCAATGCTTATATTGCAGGCGGAGCAGTTGGAAAAGATGGAAGACCGCTGGATGTGGGAATGGATCTATTCCACAGAGGCCTGTGCCTGCCCAGTGATAATAAGATGATGGAAGAAGAGCAGAAGAAGGTAATTGAGATCGTAAGAAGCTGCTTTGAATAAGTCTGATTAAAGAAAATAAATGTGAAAAAGGGGATTTGCAGTAGAAATGAAAAAACATAAAAAAGGTTTCTACGAAAAATATATCAAACGTCCGCAAGACTTCTGTTGTGCATTGGCAGCTATTATTGTGCTTTCGCCGATTATGGCAGTTACCGCTGTGCTGGTACGCGTTAAATTGGGATCGCCTGTTATTTTTAAGCAGGAAAGGCCGGGGCTGCATGGGAAGATTTTTACACTTTATAAATTTCGAACCATGACAGATGCAAAGGATAAAAATGGAAACTTACTTCCTGATGATGTCCGTTTGACAAAATTTGGAAAAATGCTTCGCTCAACAAGTTTAGATGAGCTTCCAGAGTTGATTAACATGCTGAAAGGCGATATGGCTGTGGTGGGGCCAAGGCCGCTGCTGGTGAAATATCTGCCTCTTTATAATGAATATCAGGCAAGAAGACATGAAGTAAGACCGGGATTTACCGGGTATGCTCAGGTCAATGGACGCAATGCTATTACATGGGAAGACAAGTTTGAAAAAGATGTCTTTTACGTAGATCATATTACTTTTTTAGGAGATTGGAAAATCATTTTTCAGACCTTAAAGACAGTAATCAAGAGAGAAGGAATCAGTTCTGGCTCTTCTGTTACTATGGAAGAATTTAAGGGAAGCAAAACGGTAAAATGAGATGGCACGAAAGGGTAAACATATGAAAAAATTAGGGATTATCGGTGCCAGTGGTCATGGAAAAGTGATTGCAGATATTGCAAAAAAGAATGGATATTCTGAGATATCTTTTTTCGATGATAACGAAAATATTCACGAATGCGGAAGCTATCCAGTAACAGGAAAAAGTGCCGAAGCCAGGATATTCGATGGAGACATTATTGTAGGGATAGGGAATGCAGCGATTCGGAAGAAGATACAGGAGATGCTTCCGGTGGAAAAGCTGGTTACACTCATTCATCCAGATGCAGTCATTGCGGAAGATGTGGTGATAGGAGTAGGTACTGTAGTTATGGCTGGGTCCGTGGTTAATTCAGGAGTGCAGATTGGAAATGGATGTATCATCAATACGTGTTCTTCGGTGGATCATGACTGCATATTAGGGGATTATGTACATATAGCAGTAGGAAGTCATCTATGTGGAACTGTATCGGTAGGAAGTGAAACATGGATAGGTGCAGGAGCAATAGTTAGTAACAATGTTGCAATTTGTTCAAATTGCATGATTGGTGCCGGCGCGGTGGTGGTGAAAAATCTTGTAAAAGTAGGAATATATATAGGAATTCCTGCAAAACGAATAGATCTGTTGTAATGAAATAATTGTATTTTAAATATCAGAGAAAAGGATGGTAGATTATATGGCATTGACATTGATGTATATAACAAATAATCCGGTTACTGCTCAGATTGCCCAAAATGCAGGAGTGGACAGAATTTGGATTGATATGGAATATATTGGTAAAGATACACGGCAAGGTGGAATGGATACTGTCAAAAATCATCATACAATTGAAGATATTAAGAGATTGCGTCCTGTAGTTACAAAGGCAGAACTTATGGTTAGAGTAAATCCATTACATGTAGCCTCTTCTGATTACTGTAGTTCTGCGGATGAAATTAATCAGTCTATCAAAGCTGGTGCTGATGTAATTATGCTTCCTATGTTTAAAACCGCCGAGGAAGTTATAGAATTTGTAAATTATGTTAATCATAGGGCAAAGGTACAACTCCTCTTGGAAACAAAGGAAGCGGTAGCAAATATTGATTCTATTTTAGAAGTCCCAGGAATTGATGAGATTCATATTGGATTGAATGATTTACATCTTGCTTTGCATAAAACGTTTATGTTTGAATTGATTTGTGATCATACGATTGAGTATCTTTGCAAAAAAATTAAATCAAAAGGGATAAAATATGGATTTGGTGGCATTGCACGCGTTGGATATGGAATGCTTCCTGCAGAAAATATTATAGCAGAGCATTATCGTCTTGGGTCAACAGCAGCTATTCTTTCAAGAGGATTCTGCGATGCAAATATTGTGAAGGATCCTAGAGAAATAGAAAATATTTTTATGGATGGTGTAAAAAATATTAGATTAAAAGAAGTGGAAGTTGCTCAATATAGTAAAGAACAATATTTAAATAATTTGGAGTTGATTCGAGAAAAGGTTTCCATGATAGTAGAAAATAAAAGAGGAAAAGTTTAATTTATGAAAAAGGTTTGCATGATAACTACAGTGTCTTTGACACTCAAGGTTTTTGTCGTAGAAACAGCTAAATATTTGTATAAACAATGTGGTTATGATGTTACCCTGATTTGTGATAACGATGAAGAATTTAAAAACTCGTTGCCTGATTATATACACTATATTCCTGTACATATGGCAAGAGGCATTGATTTGTCAGCAATGAAATCCATTAGGCAATTTGTGAAGATTTTTAAGGAGCAGCACTTTGATATGGTTCAGTATTCTACTCCTAATGCAGCTTGTTATGCGAGTATTGCGGCCAAGATAGCAAAGGTTCCAGTGAGACTTTATTGTCAGTGGGGAATTCGATATGTTGGAATGAATGGGGGGGCAAGAAAGGTTTTTAAAACTATTGAAAAAATAGTGTGTAGAAATTCAACAAATATTCGGGCTGTTAGTCCAATGAATAAAGCATTTGCAATATCAGAAGGGCTTTATCCAGAAGAAAAAGCTGTCGTTGTCGGAAATGGTGGTACTATTGGTGTTGATATGAAGCGATATGATATTTCAAAAAAAGAAGAATATCGCATGTCAATTCGCAATCAATATGGAATTTCTAATGATGCATTTGTATATGGATTTGTTGGTCGTGTTTCTGCAGATAAGGGCTGTACAGAATTGCTGACTGCTTTTCAAAACATTACAAAAGGGAATACTGATGCAAAATTGTTTATTGTAGGGCCCATGGAAGACAATTGTGGTGTTTCAAGTAAGCTTTTAGATTGGGCAAGAAAATCGGATCAGGTTGTTATGACTGGAATGGTTGAGGGAGCTAAGATGAATGAATACTATTCAGCAATGGATGTGTTGGTTCATCCAACATATAGGGAAGGATTTGGAATGGTACTTCAGGAAGCCGGGGCGCTAGGAGTGGCTATGATTACAACAAAGATTCCCGGGGCTTCTGAGGTAATGGAAAATGGCGTTTCTTGTCTGTTAGTAGAGCCTCAAAATGTGTTAGAGTTGGAAACAGTCATGAAGGAATTGATTATTGATAGAAAATACTCTTGGGAGATTGGTCAGGCAGCATATAAACGAACAAAGAAGTATTATGATCGTCCAATTATGTTGGAAAATCAGAGAAGAGATTATGAAAAACTTTTGGGCTGATAGGAAAGGAACTTAGGTATCATGAGAATTGTATTAACAGATAAGGATTTAAATAATACTGGTTTTCCATCTGATGTAGAAGTAGTGAAAATTAGTTCTAAAATTATGGATACCTATGACCATAACGCTAATGTTGTTGCTATTGTTGGCTCAAGAGCAATGGCAATTAAAGCTAACAAGATGGATTTCCCAGGTTTGAAATTATTTCAGCTGACAAGTGCTGGCTTTGATGGTGTACCTTTGAAAGAATACAGAAATAAAGGCGTAATGGTTGCTAATGCTGGAAGTACATATAGTGTTCCAATTGCAGAAACAGTTGTGCTTGGAATGCTTCTTATGGCGAAAAAACTTCATGCAAATCCCAATAATCGACACGCTAAGATTCAACGTCACTATATCGAAATTCAGGAGCTATATGCAAAAAAAGTCATAATTCTTGGAGCTGGGAGTATTGGGACAGAAATTGCGAAACGTCTTTCTGGATTTGATATGATTGTCGATGGGTATGCACAGAGAGAGGGAGCAAGACCTTATTTTAATCGAGTTATTTGCGGGCGTAATGTATTGACTGAAGAAATTATAAACTATGATTATGTGATTTCTACTTTGCCAGACAGAGAAAGTACAAGAGGTTTCTTTAACAGAGAGTTACTTAATAGAATGAAACAAACTTCTGTGATTGTAAATGTTGGGCGAAAGGTAGTGTTTAATGAGGAAGATTTGTTCACAGCGTTAAAAAACAAATCTATCGGTGGTGCAGTTTTGGATATATTTGAGCGTATCCCAAATCCAGTTACAAATAGATTTAGAAGGCTTCGAAATGTTGTTGTATTGCCCGGAGTTTCTGCTATTTCACAGGAAGTGAATGGACGATTAAAAATGTATTGTGAAGCGAATCTATTATCAGCTATAGAAGGAAAAAAGGTAGTAGGCATAGTTAATGAGGGAGAATAAATGTTTTTCAGTATTATAATACCAATCCATAATTCAGAAAAATATCTTAAACAGTGTATAGATAGTATATTGGCACAGACTTGTAATGACTTTGAAGTTATTCTGGTCAATGATGGTTCGAAAGATAGTAGCCATCAAATTTGTGACCAATACTGCACTGAGGATACACGATTTCATGCGATTCATCGCAAACGAGGAGAAGGAGCTGCATCAGCCCGAAATGCAGGAACTAGCATGGCATCTGGAGAGTATATTGTTTACATTGATAGCGATGATTATATTGAAGATCCAATGTTTTTGGCTGATATAAAGGAACAGGCAGAAAAGGGATATGATGTTATTTGTTATAAATTCAGAAAATATTATGAAGATACAGACGAAATGACAGCTTGCACTTTTTCGATGCCAGCACCAATAGAGAGAGAAACGATAGGTGGTTATGTAAACAGGCTCGTGGAATGTGATGCGTTTTATTGTGCACCTTGGACAAAAGCCATTCGTAGAAAAATTCTGGTGGACGGAGAAATCAAATTTAAAGAAGGGCTATTGAGCGAAGATCAAGAATGGTATTATCATGTTTTGATTGGCTCAAATTCTATTATTGGCATTGATAAAAGTTACATTATATACAGGCAACACAAGAGTTCCACCTCAGTCTCTTGGACAATGAAAAACCTAATAGATACCATTAGCATAATAACTTTTTGGAGAGAAGAGGTCGAAAAGCTCACTTTGCCAGATGACTATAAATGTGCAATTTTGAACTCGGTAGCAAAGTTATATTGCAATTTGCTTATAGGATATACAAGGTATTCTAATTCTAATAAGAAAAGTGAGTATAATAATTTAAAAAAATTGGCTGGGCTGATGGAATACCACTCTAATCCGAGGGTTAATTCTTTCTATAAAATATATAAAGCGGGTGGATTTACTGCATTGATGATGGGACTGAAGATAATTTGTAAGTTGAGGTAATTTATAGATGGAGAAGAAAACTTTACCGAAGGTATTGGTTGTTTCAACGAATGCTTGGCGGGATAATACAGGAATCAATACATTAATAGAGTTTTTTAAATGCTGGCACCCGGATCGTATTGCACAGATTTATACAAAGTCAACGCTTCCCAAAACCACAGTTTGCAATAAGTTTTTCAGCATTTCAGAGAATGCTGTCATGAGAAGCGTGATTAACAGAAGTATCATGACTGGAAGGGAAGTATATAACGAGAATGTTAATTCAATAACGGACAATCCATTCGCAGAAGAAGAACAAAAAATCTACTCCTTCTATAAGGGTAAAGTTAGAGAATTATTGTCTTTCTGTAGGGAAATTGTTTGGAAATTCGGAAAATGGAAAACCGCAGAGCTGGATCATTTTATTGACGAATTTGATGCAGATGTGCTGTTTATTCCAATTTATCCAACAATCTATATGGGAAGGATTCAAAAGTATATTATTAATAGAACTCAGAAACCAGTGGTGTCTTACTTAGCTGATGATAATTATACTTATAAATCTGTACATAAAAACCCGATTTCTTTGATGAATCGATATATTCTGCGGAAATATGTAAGGTATATTGTTGAACATAGCACAAAGCTAATGGTAATTGCGCCAAAACAGAAAGAAGAATATGACAGAATCTTTGACGTGGACAGTGTTGTCATGACAAAAGGAATTGATTTTGAACCTTTTGAACCATATAAAGTTGGAAATCCAATCAAGATGGTATATACGGGTAAGTTAATTATTGGTCGTTGGAACTCTCTTGCGGCAATTGCAGAGACTTTTGAAAGAATCAATCAAAATGGCATTAAGATTGTGCTTGATATTTATACCACAGATTCTTTGACAGATGAGCAGAATAAATTATTGAATCGCAACGGATGCTCTGTGAAAGGGGCTTTGACACTTAAACAAGTGAAAATGGTTCAGAAAGAAGCAGATATTCTTGTTTTTGTGGAAAGTCTTGAGAAGAAGTTTCGGGATACGGCGAGACTTTCTTTTTCTACGAAGATTACGGATTATCTGAGAAGTGGTAAGTGTATTTTTGCAATCGGAGATAAGAATATCGCACCAATTGATTATTTTAATCGGTATGATTCCGCTGTAACGGCAACCAGCTATGAACAAATTTTGGAAAAATTGATTGAGTTGGTGGAGGATCCGGGGGTAGTTTCACAGTATGCAAAGAAAGCATACGACTGCGGAGTGGAACATCACGAGCGGGAGCGTATGGATAGTATTTTAATTCATACAATTGAACAGGCAAATCAGAGGTAGGGGAAAATTAGATGGAAAAGGAAATTAAAAAATCTGTATATCCGGGCATTGACATTGGAAAATTTGCATGTGCATTTTTGATTCTTTTTTATCATTTTTTTAGTGAACATGGTTCATTACCTGGTTTGTTGGAAGAAGCACTTTCATTGTATGCGGTAGCAGTGGCGCTCTTTATGACCATCAGTGGGTTTCTTCTCTATAATAAGCTTGAGGGGATTGATAGCAGAGAAGAACGCTGGAGTATCGTCAAGAAACAGGTTTTGAGAATTTACAGAATATACCTTTTGTGGAGTATTCCCTATCTGCTTTATACAATTTTTTGTTGGGATTGGAACTCCATTTCAGTTAGCTTCATTATTTGGGAAGTTCAGAGGTGGGTTTTTAGCTCAACTTTTTATACGATTTGGTTTATGCCAATGTTGGCAATTGGTACGATGCTAACATTTTGGTTAACAGAAAAACTTCCTAATGTCATTGTAACTGCATTAGGTGTTTTGTGCTGGATGATTGGGTCACTTTCTCTCACATATCAATTTATAGGGAATCAGATTCCAGGCTTTGCACGTTTTGTTGAATTTGAGAATCTGTGGCTCGGTGGAGCAAGGGGCTGGCTATTCTATGCATTTCCGCTGATTCTGGTTGGAAAATATATGGTTTCCTATAAGGATAAAACGAAGCCTCTGCCTATGGCGTGTTCATCATGTTGCTTCACTCTTGCAATGTTAGCAGAAGCCTTATTGATTCGAAAAATATCTGGAGGACATACAGGAATTGATTTAACATTTATGATGATTCCAACGGTATTTAGTATTTTGGGATTTCTGATTTCCATCTGTTTATTGAATGGAAAATATGCAAAGTGGATGAGAAATATGAGTACATTGATTTTCATGAGTCAGAGGTTATTTTTAACTGTTTTGCCTGGAATCTTTCCAGCGTTGTTCAATACCTACATTACTGTAAATCCTTTCATGTGTTTTGTAGTGATGTGTGGAGGAACGGTTTTATTTTCATTATTGGTTATGCAAATTTCAAAGTCAGAGTATTACATACGACTTTTATATTGATAGTAAGAGGAAATACATGAGAATACTTCAGATTAATGCTGTATATGGTGTGGGAAGTACGGGACATATTGTGCAGGATATCCATGAGATGCTTTGCGCCGAAGGACATGAATCCTATATATTTTGGGCAACGGGATGTGCGAATGCTGATGATCCGGCATATTTCTATCAAATTGGTTCCCAACTGGATCACAAAATACATGCTGTCTTAAGACGTATTGGAAAAGATCAGGGATGGCATTCAAAACTTGCGACAAAAGCAGCTTGCGAAAAAATAAAATTGCTAAAGCCAGATGTTGTTCACCTGCATAATTTGCACAGTAACTATATTCATCTGCCTACGCTGATGAAATGTCTGGGTGAAGAAAGAATAAGCGTATTGGTTACACTACATGATTGCTGGTATTATACGGGATACTGTACATATTATCAAAAATATGGTGATTGTGAACGGTGGCGTGATGGCTGTTCACACTGTCCAGCTGTTTCAAGAATATATCAAAGTCGAGTTGAAAAGATTTTTAAACGAAAAAGGGACATTTTCTCCCAAATAGAATACCTATACTGTAATGGTGTATCTCAATGGACAACAGAGGATGGAAAGAACTCGCCTATGTTGAATCTTAGGGGCTGTTTCTGCATCTATAACTGGATCAATACCGACATTTTTAAACCGTATTCTAATCGTGCTGAAGTATGCCTCAGATATGGTATTCCGGCTTCGAAAAAGATTGTGTTGGGTGTTGCACAGGGATGGTCTGATGAAAAAGGGCTCCAGGAGTTTAAGGAGCTTAGTAACCGCTTGTCCGCAGAAGCGGTAGTTGTGTTGGTTGGTAATCACAATGGACTTCAATCAGATGATAATTTAAGATTTGTGGGATACACGAAAAACCAGCGAGAACTCGCTGAGTTATACGCTGCAGCAGATCTTTTTGTGAATCCTTCCTCTTTTGAAACCTTTGGATTGGTTACAGCTGAAGCAATGGCTTGTGGCACACCTGTTGTAGCATACCGAAACACAGGTACTGCGGAATTGGTTATAGAAGCAAGTGGTGTACTGGTTGAAAATCAAAATGTCGAAATGTTGATAGATGCAGTAAGATATGTGCTTTCACGTTCGAAAACGGATTATTCTGTAGAGTGCGTAGAAAATGTTATACGCAAGTTTGAAAAGCATGCCCAGCTAGATAAGTATCTTTCTCTTTATCAGAGAATGGTAGATAAGGATATATCTCAGATAAATGAGGAAGAAAGGAGAGATAGGGAATGATATACAGCAACCAGAAACTATCTTTGCTGGATTGGATTGTGCTGGTCGGAATTGCATCCTATTATGTATTGCCATCTGTTTCTGTTAAAGTTGGCATCTTACAGATTATTTTCATAAGTATCGCATATATCCTTATTAGTAGGCAGTTCAAAGTATCTAAAGAGGTATTGAGATATTTTGCTATTTTTGTGCTTATCGGTCTATTATATGCTTTACTTGTGGATGCTGCTGATATTAGTAGCACTGCATCGAATTTATTTTTAAAAAAATTTTACAGTAAGTTTTATCAGTTATTCATGATGTTTTTTCCATTATATCTGCTTAATATAGTGAGATTAAAGGCGACAAATCGTCAGAAGAATATCCTGATTATAATGATCTTCCTTTTAATTTTGTATGTCGAAATGACAACAAGAACTGCACTGGAGATTAATGCAAATGTCACAAGATCTTGGGGAAACTACAGTGACGAATTGAGGAGTCAAAATATAGGACATTATGGATTTGTATATAGTATCCCTGTGGTGATTGCTCTTATGTTGATTGCCTTTTTCAAGTACAGATCTGTATTAATAAAACTAATTATAGTTACGCTGATTGTAACACAGGTGGGCTTCTTATTGATTGCACAATATACATTGGCTGTTTTTGCTGCTATCATTGGAATGTCGCTCCTTTTGATGATTCATTATTCGGGTTCTAAGAAAATAGTAATTATGTGCATGATAATGATTTGTTTGTTGCCCGTAGTTCCATCATTGATTAAGCTGGCAGCAGATGCAGTTCCATCAGAGTCTATGTCTATTAGATTATATGAGGTATATTCTCTTTTTACGATTGGAGATGGTTCTGGATACAATTTGTCGGGACGAATGGAACTCTATGGAAAATCAATAATAGCGTTTTTGCGTTCGCCAATTTGGGGTAACAGGAGCTTGGACTTTTATGGACATGCTACTTTTTTAGTGATACCTGCGATGTTGGGCTTACTGGGCGCAATACCGTTCTATTACATATATTTTCACAGCTATAAAAAGATAAAAAAAAGCCTAAGAGAAAACGGTCAGCAATTTATGCCAATTTTTGCTGTTTTACTTTTTGTTGGCTTTACTAATCCAATAGATGCTGCACTTCCATTAATGTTTGTTACCTGGTTTTTGACCCCACTGGTAATTGAACAACTAAGTCGCGGCAATAGTTATACAGAATGGAGGTTAAAAAATGAAACCGTGGAAAATTGACGTGGCGGTGATGATCATCTTCTTTGTCAGAGATGATACACTGCAGAAAGTGTTTGACAGCGTGAAAGTTGCACGCCCCAGAAAACTTCTATTGTGGCAGGATGGTCCTAGAGAAGATAGACCTGATGATTTGCAGGGAATTATGAAGTGCAGAAAGATCGTAGAGAATATCGATTGGGATTGTGAAGTGATTAAAAACTATCACGAAGAAAATATGGGATGTGATCCATCTACATTTTATGCGGATAAGTGGGCTTTTTCCTTGGTGGACAAGTGCATTATCTTGGAGGATGATCAGGCTCCAGTTCAGTCGTTTTATTTGTATTGTAAAGAACTACTGGACAAATATGAGTTTGATGAACGGATTAGCCATATTTGTGGCTATAACTATTTGGGTGAGTACAATAATTATCCATACGATTATTTATTTTCTTTTACTGGAACAGGTGCATGGGCGAGTTGGAGAAGAACTGCGGAAACTTGGGATGAAACATATGCTTTTATTGATGATGATGCTACTTTGAATAACGTGAGAAAGCAATACAGAGATCGTGCGGATAAGTGGATATCTTATGCAAAGCGACATAAAGAGAGTGGAATTGCACATTGGGAATCTATCATTGGAATGGGAGCACATGTGAATTCCAGGATGGCTATTGTACCGCGTATAAATCTTGTGCAAAATCTTGGTGTTAGTGAGAATGCAACCCACAGTGTTATTTCAAATCCATTGCTGATCCCGCAGCGTGTGAAGAGATTCTACATTCCTGGAAAAGAACTCGATTTTCCGATTCGGCACCCTAAATATGTAGTTCCGGAGATGAATTATATTGTACAGAATGAGAAAACGATGACAACATCAGCATGGTTGCGGTTTTGCGACCGTATTGAGATATCTGTAAATATTTTTAGACATTATGGAATGCGGGAATTTTTCAATATGGTGAAGAAAAGACTCAAAAGATCGTGAGGTGTATTGATATGAAAATGGAACTTTCAGAAAGGATAATGCTACCAGAGCGAGTACGGATTCCCGTTCTTGGGGGTATCTGGTATCGCTATTTATGTAAAAAAAAGCGGGAAGAAATTCAAAATGTTCCCATTCAGTCCCTTTCTCTCAATCAGGAGAAACGAGAAACAAAACTAATTTTTACACTAACATCTTTTCCAGACCGAATTGATTCGGTGCAATACACACTTCGGACACTATTTATGCAGTCAATGAAGCCGGATCGTGTTATTCTTTGGCTTGCAGAGGATGAGTTTGAAGATTTCAAATTCCCGGAAAGTATTCTGGAACTTCAAAAAGTTGGATTAGAAATACGTTACTGCGACAATCTTTTTGGACATAAACGCTACTATAAGTTGGTTGAAGAACAAAAGTCTAACGAATGCATCGTAATGTTTGATGATGATATCCTATTTCCAAAGTACATGGTGGAACGGCTCTATGATGTTTGGAAAGACAATCGAAATTGTATCGTGTGTGATCGAGGTCAGTTATTGACATTTGATGGAGAGAAGATTTTAAATCCGGGAAGATGGACAACCAATAGTAAAATAGGATTAACAAAATCTTCTTTTCGCATTCTCGCATCTCCGGGAGGCGGGTGCCTGATTCCTCCTAATGCTCTGTATGTGGATGCCTGCAATCCGGAACTGATTCAGAAGTATGCTATTAAAACCGGTGATATCTGGCTGATGTTCATGGCAGTGCAGAATGATACACCTATTATGCGAACTTACCAGTACCACAGAACTTTTATTCTGAGCGAAGAGCAACAGACTGTTCAGCTTGGGCGTGAGGCGATATATCAGGGCAGGTATATGAAGACTTTTGAAGAATTGGCAAAGGCGTACCCACATGCCTATGAAAATATGCTTCGGGAGGCTGAAAATGCGGCAGAAAAATAATTCTCAAATTAAGTCCGGAGCAATTATTTCATATGCGGGCATAATTATCAGTACAGTTGCATCTCTTTTATACACACCGTGGATGAAAAACCGGATCGGTGATGCGAATTATGGTTTATACACGCTTGTTGGATCTCTCATTGCCATTTTTATGATGGATTTTGGCCTAAGTACCTCAGTAACACGATTTATCTCAAAATATAGAGCTGAAAACAATGAGATGCAGATAAACAATGTCATGGGGTATGTTTTTAAACTGTATATCGCCATTGATGTGGTTATTTCTATTGTACTGCTCATTGTGTATCTGTTGATTGATAATATATACATTGGCTTGAGTATTTCTGAACGTGATACGTTAAAGAAGATATTTCTTATTTTTGCGACATACAGTGTTTTAGCATTTCCGTTTACGCCACTATCAGGTGTGTTGAATGCATACGAAAAATTTGTATGGCTGAAAATTTGCGAATTGTTTCAAAAACTGTTTGCAATCTTCCTGACAGTTGTAGCACTGCTAATAGATCACGGTGTAGTTGCTTTGGTGCTGATGAATGCTGTGTCTGGAATTGCCACGATATTGCTCAAGTTATGGATTGTTGGCAAAGAAAAAATGATTCGACCAAATTTTTGGATTTGCGATAAAGTACTGTTGAGAGAATTGTTTGGTTTTTCAATCTGGGTGACTGTTTTAGCGTTGGCACAACGGTTGATTTTCAATATTGCTCCGTCAATCCTTGGAATTACATCTACTAGTATTGAAATCGCCAGATTTGCACCTGCATCTCAACTAGAAGGGTATTTTTTTACGTTTGCATATGCAATCAATGGACTTTTCATGCCTATGGTAGCACGATTAGATTACAATATGGATAATCGTGGTATAGAAAATATCATGATCAAGGTTGGAAAATATCAGATATGTGTACTTGGCTTGTTGTTTGCGGGTATTTGCACTGTTGGAACAGAGTTTATTGAATTGTGGATGGGAAGTGAATATCGGATTAGTGGGATTTGTACCGTCTTACTCATAGCTCCGAGTATTTTTTTGTATCCGCAGCAGATTGCGAATACATTGTTGTCTATACGGAACAAGGTAAAATACCAAGCAATGAGTGCGTTAATTATTGGGGCAATTAACGTGGTCTTGTCTTTTGTACTGACACCCCAGTTAGGTGCGCTTGGATCATCTATCTCTATCTGTGTGGCTTTTCTTGTAAACCTAGTGTTATTGAATACTGTTTATCATAAGATACTGCATTTGAATCTAAAACAGTTCTACAAAGTAGTATATCTTCGATATGTACCGCCGATATTATTGGCGATTATAATTGCACAATTTATTCTTCGATATATCACATATAGCAGTTGGTTATGGTTGCTAGTAAAAATCGTTGTGTGTACGACGGTATATTTTATATTGCTTTTTATGATTGGGTTTAGTCAAGAAGAAAAAGGTCAGATTATTAGTGTTATTAGAAAACGTTTGAAAAAATAGAAGTGGGAAGAGGGGCATGATTTGTATAATATGTATAATAGAAAATTACCTGCAATGGTATCTTTAGGATTATTATGTCAGCCATTCAGATAAAATAACCATGCGTGTATTTTTATATTGTGCTTTCTCATCAATATCGATTGAGGAGACGCAATATGTGCTGAACTTGAGCTTTTTGAATGGGATGATATTATTGGAAATAGCATTGGAGAACTTATTGGGTATTACATTGTGTTCACTCTGGCACATGTGTTTGAAGAGAGAAGAAAGAAGGTCTAAAACTATGAAAGGATCACCAATAGTACTCTGCAGTTTAGCGGATGAGGAATTATTAGCTGCTATCAGAGATTGCGGTTTTGAACTTTATAAAGACATTACAGAAGTGCCTGTCAAAGAAGTAGAGAATATTCAAATTATTCTTGGTTGGGGGGGGCGAAAAGGCGAATTTAAGAAGAATGTTAAATCTATCTTTCGTACAATTAAGCTCTGCAGGGACGAATGGATATGATGACCTTTCTCTGTATGCAAATCCGGATATTATTCTGGCAACGGCAAGCGGTATATATGGTGATCCGATTGCAGAGTATGCGATTTGCGGAATGCTGTGCATGGGAAAGCGTTCACTGGCTAATTATCTCTGTTCTCGGGGACTCCTATTTAATCGGAGTCTGTCAATGGATTCCAGAATAGATATCGAATTGTCCAAAGCAAGTGTTGGAATCTGGGGATGTGGTGACATAGGAAAGAAGATAGCACAAAAACTAAGGGCATTAGAGTGTCACTATGTTTACGGAGTATCAAGAACAGGTAGAAATCCGGATGATATCTTTACAGAGACATATAAACTTGAAAACTGTGGAGAGATTCTTCCACGTTGCGATTTTATCGTATCTGCAATGCCAGAGAACCCTGATTCGATACATTATTGGGGTAGAAGCCGATTTGACCGGATGAAAAACAGCTGTATATTTCTGAATGTTGGACGTGGCAGTGCTGTTGTATTTAGAGACTTACAATATGCATTAAACCATCGGAAAATATCTGGTGCAGTCATCGATGTTTCTGAACCAGAACCAGTTCCGTTATGGCATCCGTACCGATTTACCAGAAGACTGTTATTGACAAATCACTCAAGCTTTTATTCAAACAATAATAAAGAACGACTTATATCATTATATAAATCACAATTTCAAAAATATGTTTTAGGAGAAGAACCGGAAAACAAGGTTATTTTGAGAAAATAATAAAGAAGGGGGGTGAAGATTAGGATTGTGGATTTTACAATTTTTAACAGACAGACAGACAGTGAGATTTTTTATTGGATGAGAACACTTGGTCTTATTGCTGTTGTGATGGCACATGCAGATTATCTACATGCTGATTCGCAGTTTCTAAATCGTCTGATTACTTCATTTTCAGATTGTGGCGTTGCAGTTTTTTTCTTTGCTTCTGGCGCATATTGGAGATGGAGATCGTTAGACTTGACCTTGAAGCATACCACGAAATTACTGCCGCCTTGGATAATACTAGGATCGTTGGTGTATGCGATTGGTGCAGTAAAAAGTGGTTTTTCGCTGGTTAGCTGGTTCTATTGGCTTGTCGGGAAAAATACATATCTTTGGTATCTGACGATTTATGCTATCATACAAATAGGGTTTTCAATTCTGAGAATAGAAAGGAAATGTAATTTAGTTGTATGTGTCCTGATTACTGCTGTATTTAGAGTGCTAACAGCTTGTTTCGGAATATCAGGGTATCGGGCGTTTTTGAATCCACTGAATTGGGTGGGGTTCTTTGCAGTTGGAGTTTTATTTAGACAGAATACAAACGCACAGCGAAATAATTCAAAATATATGCGAACGGTTTATCCAATTGTTGCGGTTATTGCAATTCTTGTGTTTGCATATATGGACACATTGTCGCCTTCGACACGCTTAGACTATTGGACATGTTTCGACTGCTTTTCCCAGTTTTCCTGGATAGTGGTACTGTTTTTCGTTTCTCGTACTTTGGTAGGTCTGCATGGTTATGAGATTGGGAAAGCAAGTTTACCAATTTATTTGCTGCATATTCCCGTGATTGGTTTTTTGACAAGTCAGATGACTGTAGGAGTTACTTTGACGATGCTAATATCTATTGCGATTATTTGTGTATTGTATCTATGCCTCTTGAGCGCAATGAAGATTGCTACTATACTTCATCTGGAAAAGTTGTTTGCTACAATAACTGGGTTTTGATGTGTATGGCATTTTCTGAAACTTACCTTGTTTTTTTTCGCTAATGGTTATTGGTATCGTAAGCGATGAATTACCCACCGTTCCAAATGTCATTCATTTTGTGAGAGAATTAATCCCTTGATCACAATGAAATTGGATATAGAGCACTTTACTCTAACATCTCCGCTTGACATAGGACATTTTAGACTTCCTCTTCCTAAAGGTGCTTAACCTTTTCGTAAGTGATTTCTTTTCCCTGGCGATGTTTATAACATCGCTGACGGAATGTTTAGACATATGTCTGGTTGCGGCTATCGGGTTTCTTGACAGCCCTGATGCTTTAAACTCCAGAATGAGCTTGGTATTAATCTTATTGGCTATAATGACAGGCCTCCCTTCTGTAAAATTTGAGGTAATTCTCGGACATAATTTTACAAAAGGATTTATCAAAAATGGAGCTACGATGTGAATTGCCTTTTAAGCAGAGCTATTGCCCGTATAGGTGGAACTCAAAAGCGTGCCAGTGGAGTCGCTGGTGCGAAATATTCAACTTCGAGAAAATGAGCAAGATGGGGCATATGCATAGAAGAAGTCTGAATTGGGTTTAGAACACACACTTTAAAGCCCTGGCTGATAAGAAAACGAACAAGGTTGTCACCGTAGTGTGCCGTTGACTCAAGGCCAATGATGATGCTGTTTTGGTCAAGTGGTGCCAGATTAGAAAGCAGCAGATAGAAGCCATCATAGTCATTTGTGAATTTGAACGGCTCAAGGAGTATCTCGCTGTTGAAAGAAATCGCAGTGGCGAAATGGTTAAGTTTGGCAATATCAATGCCGACGTAAATCATGAGGTTGTACCTCCCTTTCATAAAGTCTGATACCGTGGTGCCCACCAGCAATTATCATCGTAGACTTGATTGAAATAAGTACTCAGAGCAAATGCTCCGGCAACATCCAGCTAATAAACAATTCAGATAAAAGAGATGGCAATACACTCCTGTTGAGCAGTCAAAGCCACAGGAAAAATCAAAAGTCACAGTATTTGAATGTATTAAAACACGAAACAAAAAAAAAAGGAAGTATGTTGTTTTTGCTTCTAACAACATCATACAAGGGAAAATATGAACGCTATTTCAAACCAATCTGATAATCGGATTTTGGAAATCACGTTACTGCATGTTATAGGAGCATTGATGATATTTTTGTGTCATTGTTTTCAGCAAGCAGGTATCAGCTCACTTAGTGAATTTTTAATTTCGGGCACACAGTTATTTCTACTTGTATCAGGATATCTTGTTGGTAGCGGGAATTATCAAGATTTTTCACTGTGGTTAAAAAGAAAATTTCGGAGAATATTGATACCATATTATCAAGTTTTATTGGTTGTGTTAGTGTTGAGTATTGTAACAAGTATGCTTGGATATGGTAAAGCGGCAAACATATATCAAGTTTTGGTACCCATGTCTTGTCTGCAAGGATTGCAGGGTTACTTATTAACAGTTAATTTTCAATACTGCGCTATTAATGGAATTGGGCATTTTTGGTATATTACAATCATACTAATATGCTTTTGCTTAACACCAATCTTTAAAAAGATTATTTCCTTACCAGTAATGCAGAAGAATATAAGTTGGTTTGTTGTTGTAAGTGTACTATTTCCTTGCTTGTTATTCTGTAATATTCAAATTAATTATCTTTTGATGTTCCTGTTTGGAATGTACATGAGGGAGAAATATGTCGTTGGGAGAGATGGGGGGGGAAGCAGGAGGCTATTTACTGTCAGTATGATTATCCTTTTGATGCTGAGAATGTGCTTAAAATTCTATCCGCCAATCAGAGAATCATGGTTATATGAAAGATATATTGTCCTTTTGTCTGGTGATGCAATTGCCATTTGGCTGTTTTTGATGATATTTGACATAAAGAAACGTTTCCCCAATGCGATTAGGCGGTTTGTATCTATGAAGCTAATACAAATGTTTGATTCGATTATTTATGAATTTTATCTGATCCATTATATTGTCTTACAGGGCGGGGGTGTAATAAACAAGTTTTGGACTGGTTCTTATATTTCGACAGACATTATTGTTTTTTTGTAACGATTATCTTAGCTTTTGCATTGAAGATATCAACAAGATTTTTTGATAAGACAGTGTTTCGTAAAGTTAGTATTTAATTTTTTAAAAGCAAATTAATTGCAAAAATTTAGATATAAAGAAGAGAGGTATGGAAAATGTCTTTATTTACAAACAAAACCCTATTAATCACCGGAGGTACCGGTTCTTTTGGAAATGCCGTTTTGAACGGTTTTTTAAATACTGATATTGGAGAAATCCGTATCTTTTCCAGAGATGAGAAGAAGCAGGACGATATGCGTCATGACTTCCAGGCCAGAATGCCGGAAGTAGCAGACAAAATCAAATTTTATATTGGAGATGTCCGCGACCTGGCATCGGTAAAGAATGCCATGCACGGTGTGGATTATATTTTCCACGCAGCAGCCTTAAAGCAGGTTCCGTCCTGCGAGTTCTTCCCCTTAGAGGCGGTAAAGACAAACGTTATCGGAACGGATAATGTACTGACAGCAGCCATTGATGAAGGTGTCAAAGCAGTTATCTGTCTGTCTACCGATAAGGCAGCATATCCGGTCAATGCCATGGGAACCTCCAAGGCTATGATGGAAAAGGTGATTGTGGCAAAGTCCAGAACCGTTTCCCCGGAAAAGACCAAAATCTGCTGCACACGTTATGGCAATGTTTTATGTTCAAGAGGTTCTGTTGTTCCGCTTTGGATTGAGCAGATCAAATCCGGAAAGCCCATTACCATTACAGAGCCGGAAATGACCAGATTTATCATGAGCCTGGAGGAGGCCGTGGATCTGGTCATTTTTGCATTTGAAAATGGGGAGAGCGGTGATATTATGGTTCAGAAGGCCCCTGCCTGCACCATTGGCGTTCTGGCACAGGCTGTAAAGGAGCTGTTTGAATCCGAGGATGAGATTAAGGTAATTGGTATCCGTCACGGTGAGAAGATGTATGAAACTCTCCTGACCAATGAAGAGTGTTCCAATGCCATTGATATGGGGAATTTCTACCGTGTTCCCTGCGATAAGCGCGGCCTGAATTATGATAAGTATTTTAAGGAAGGAAATATTGAGCGAAATAAGCTGACAGAGTTTAATTCTAATAATACAGAGCTTCTGAATGTGGAGCAGGTAAAGGAGAAGCTGCTGACGCTTCAGTATATCAGAGATGAGATTGCTGCCTGGAAGGAAAACAGATAAAAGGAAAAGATTATGAACATATTAGTAACCGGTGCAAAAGGAATGGTAGGAACGGCCCTTGTTGCAAATTTGAAAAATATCAAAGAAAATAAGAATCGTACTCGTCCCAATCTTCATATCGAAGACATTTATGAGTACGATCTGGATTCCACATCAGAGGAGCTGGATTTTTATTGTCAGAAGGCAGATTTTGTATTTAACCTTGCAGGAGTCAACCGCCCGGAAAATCCAGAGGATTTTATGAAAGGAAATTTTGGATTTGCTTCCGAGCTGCTTGACAATTTAAAAAAGTATAACAACAAAGCTTCCATTATGCTGAGCTCTTCGATTCAGGCTACACTGGCCGGACGTTTTGGAGACAGCGAATACGGAAGAAGCAAGAAGGCGGGAGAAGAATTGTTCTTTGATTATGCCAGGGAAACCGGGGCAAAGGTTGCGGTTTACCGTTTCCCGAACTTAATGGGACACAGCCGTCCGAAATACAATTCTGCCGTATCTACCTTTTGCTGGGCTGTTGCCAATGGGGAAGCGTTTACGGTAAATGACCGAAGTACAGAACTGGAGCTTCTCTACATTGATGATTTAGTGGAAGGCATGTATGATCTGTTAGAGGGAAAAGAGCAGCATTGTGAGTTTGACGGAGTAGAGACGGTTCTGGATGCGCAGGGACGGTACTGCTGTGTTCCCGTGACACACAAGGTTACCTTAGGCGAAATCGTTGATTTATTAGAGCAGTTTCAGGCACAGCCGACAACGCTGATGATGCCCAAAATGCCGGAGGGTTCTTTTGCAAAGAAGCTCTACAGCTTATATCTGACTTATCTGCCGGTTACAAAATTCAAATATGAGTTAAAGATGAACTGCGATGATCGGGGCAGCTTTACCGAACTGGTTCATACTGCAGATTGTGGTCAGGTAAGCATTAATATCAGTCGTCCAGGCATTACCAAGGGTCAGCATTGGCATAATTCCAAGTGGGAATTATTTATTGTAGTTGCAGGTCATGGACTGATTCAGGAGCGGAATATTCACACAGGGGAAATGGTGGAATTTGAAGTGTCGGGTGATAAAATCGAAGCCATTCATATGATTCCGGGCTGGACACACAATATTATTAATTTAAGTGAAACAGAGAACCTGGTAACGGTTATGACCTGTAATGAGATTTTTAATCCGGAGAGACCAGATACCTTTTTTGAGCCGGTATAAAGGATTGGAGAGGGAAAACGATGAAGCTGATTATTTTAGGCGCTGGTGGTCACGGACAGGTTGTGGCAGATCTGGCAAGACAGACAGGACGTTATGAAGAAGTATTGTTTCTGGATGATAGGGCAGAGGGTTCGGAGGTAGTAGGAACCTGTGCAGATTATGTCCGTTTTCAAAACCAGGACGTTGAAATGTATCCGGCTTTTGGAAATAACGCAGGGCGTATCCAGTGGGAGAACAAAATCCTGGATGCAGGAATTACCCTGGCTACAATCATACATCCTCTTGCCTATGTAAGCCCAAGGGCAGAGATTGCAGCAGGATGTGTGATTATGCCCTATGCAGTGGTCAATACAGGAACAATTCTGAAGAAAGCCTGTATTGTAAATATCGGCGCGCTTGTGGATCATGACTGTATTTTGGAGGAAGGGTGTCATTTGGCACCTGGAGCTGTTGTAAAGGGGGAAAATCATCTGCCAGAAGGAACAAAGGTAGATTCCGGTCAGGTGGTGCCCCTGCAATACTATAAATAGCAGGGAGAGAGCATAGAGAATGAAGCATTTTAAAGACAATGGGAAATTAAAGCTGCTGATTATTGTTGGTACCAGACCGGAGATTATCCGTCTTGCTGCTGTAATCAAAAAGTGCAGAAAATATTTTGACTGCCTTCTGGCTCACACAGGGCAGAATTATGATTATAATTTAAATGGTGTCTTTTTCCACGATTTAGAGCTGGAGGATCCAGATATCTACATGGAGGCCGTAGGAAATGATCTGGGAGAGACCATGGGAAATATTATTGCAAAGAGCTATCAGTTAATGGCGGAAATCAAGCCGGATGCTGTGCTGGTTCTTGGGGATACCAATTCCTGCCTTTCTGTGATTGGGGCAAAGCGCCTTCACATTCCGATTTTCCATATGGAAGCCGGAAACCGCTGTAAGGATGAGTGTCTGCCGGAAGAGACCAACCGCCGTATTGTGGATATTATTTCTGACGTGAATATGGCGTATTCCGAACATGCCCGCCGTTATCTGGCAGATTGCGGTCTTCCAAAAGAGCGCACCTATGTAACCGGATCTCCTATGGCGGAGGTGCTTCACGATAATCTGGAAAAGATTGAAGCCTCTGACGTTCATCAGAAATTGGGTCTGGAAAAAGGAAAATATATTCTGCTGTCTGCTCACAGAGAAGAGAATATTGACACAGAAAAGAACTTTTTATCTTTATTTCATGCAATCAATGCTATTGCGGAGAAGTACGATATGCCCATTCTTTATTCCTGCCATCCCAGAAGCAGAAAACGGCTGGAGCAGAGCGGATTTGCGCTGGATCCCAGAGTGATTCAGCACGAGCCTTTAGGCTTCCACGATTATAACTGCCTGCAGATGAATGCCTTTGCTGTGATTTCTGATTCTGGTACTCTTCCAGAGGAATCCAGCTTCTTTACCAGTGTAGGCCATCCGTTCCCGGCAGTGTGCATCCGTACTTCTACAGAGAGACCGGAGGCGCTGGACAAGGCCTGCTTTATCCTGGCGGGAATCGAGGGCAATGGCCTGATTCAGGCTGTGGAGACGGCTGTGGAGATGAACCGAAACGGCGATTATGGAATTCCAGTGCCGGATTATGTGGAAGAGAATGTCAGCACTAAGGTGGTAAAGATTATTCAGAGTTATACCGGTGTTGTTAATAAGATGGTTTGGAGAAAAGATTCCTAAGGGTAATCGTTTTTTTATAAAATTTTATATTCTTTTTCTTGTCCTTCCATCTGCTTTGTGCTAAACTTTTTTTAAGCATACCTTATTTCTATTTTTCTTTGGGCATTTGCCTATCGGTTCTTTCTTGGAATCAGTGAAACGGTCTATGCTTGAAATTCATTATTTAGCAAAAGCAGAAGATCGGAAAAAGACCTTTTTTCCAATTTGATTCGTTTTTCCGGGAATCGGGAAAGGCTGAGAGATTTGATTGAGCAGGAGCCGGCTTATGGCAGTCTGGATGAGGATGCCTTTGATTTTGTATCATCCTATGTAGGGCTCAGGGAGCTGTCAAAGTGGAAAGAAGCTGTACGGGAAGGAGAGAGATTCAATATGAAAACAGGATTCCAGATGTATGAGGATGAATTTTTGGAACGGGGAAGAGCTGAGGGCAAGTCTGAACTAACCCGCTCAGTGATTCAATCTGCTCTGTCACTGAATCTTCCGGTAGAGCAGATTGCTCAAATCTGTAGCTGCGGAGTGGAACGAGTGAAGCAGGTTCAGAAATCAATGGAGCACATGACTGGAGAACAATAACAGAAAGTAAACGGAAAGAGGCTGTACAGACGGATTCTGTATGGCTTCTTTTTCCTTTATATGGAACCGGTGGGAAGACTATACTGGTGTTGTTAATAAGATGGTTTGGAGAAAGGGATAATACAGGATAAAAATGAACAGATTGTTGATTCTAGGCGCCGGAGGCTTTGGCCAGATGGCAAAGGAGACAGCCTTAGAGCTGGGCTATGAACAGGTGGTATTTCTGGATGATGCGGCAAATGGAGAGGATGTGATTGGCCGGTGCTGTGATTATATCCTTCACCATGAGGAGTACCCGGTGGCTGTAGCTGCTTTTGGAAATAATAAAACAAGATTATACTGGACAG
>OGXF01000644.1_pt1 | contig 30934 bp, 21 predicted proteins | sample 1576191 | NCBI WGS metagenome assembly OGXF01 (sample SAMEA3541545, study PRJEB24748) | human gut metagenome | biome: human gut; feature: human-associated habitat; material: faeces | place: China | collected 2012
CGCGGAGCGTTTATCTCAGTCGGAGATTGGACTCCCACTGAGACAAATTTGCTATTACTCACCACCTGAAGGTGGGAGTCTTCTCGACTGAGATAAATATGGGGTGAGAAATCAAGCTTGTTTGAAGTTCTCACCCGATACTTATTTTGTTACTGTACATTCATATTCGTATATCCCATCAGGCTGACATCGATTTCCTGTGCGGCTTCTCTTCCTTCACGGATTGCCCATACAACCAGTGACTGACCTCTGTGCATATCTCCCGCTGTGAACACCCGCTCCACATTTGTATGATACTCACCTGCCGGTGTTGCCACATTTGTACGCGCATTGACTTCCACGCCAAATGCTTTTGTCACATATTCTTCACTTCCAAGAAATCCTGCTGCAATAAGTACAAGATCTGCCTGTACTGTATACTCAGTTCCCGGTATCTCAGTCATCATCATGCGTCCGGTTTTCTCGTCTTTCTTCGGCTCCAGCTTCACAAGTGTGACCTTGCAGAGATTTCCTTCCTTATCTTTGATGAACTCTTTGACCGTTGTCTGATATACACGCGGATCATGTCCGAAGACTGCCGCTGCTTCTTCCTGGCCATAGTCTGTTTTGCAGACTTTTGGCCACTCCGGCCACGGGTTGTTATCTGCACGAGTATCTGGTGCTTTGGGCATCATTTCTACTTGAAGAACAGATTTTGCGCCATGTCTCATAGAAGTTCCGATACAGTCATTTCCCGTATCACCTCCGCCAATAACGATAACGTGTTTTCCCTTTGCAGAAATGTATGTGCCATCCACCAGTTTCATATCATTTGCCCACAATGCTTTTGTCGTGGACTTCAGGAAATCGACTGCGAAATAAATTCCTTTTGCGTCCCGTCCCGGTGCTTTGATATCTCTTGGATGAGAAGCTCCACAGCAGAGAACTACTCGGTCAAACTCTTTTAATATAGAAGAAGCTTTTTTGTCTTTACCGATATTGCAATTTGTTACAAATGTAATTCCTTCTTCTTCCATAATATTTACCTTACGGTCAATATACTGTTTTTCCAGTTTCATGTTTGGAATTCCGTAACGAAGAAGTCCTCCGACTTTGTCTTCCCGTTCAAACACTGTCACGCTATGTCCTCTGCGGTTCAGCATATCTGCCACAGCAAGTCCGGACGGTCCTGATCCCACAACAGCTACTTTCTTTCCGGTTCTGACTTTCACCGGTCTTGCCGCAGCGTATCCTTTTTCGTAAGCATTTTCAATAATACTGTACTCATTCGCTTTTGATGATACTGCATTTCCGTTGAGTCCACATGTACATGCTGCCTCACAAAGTGCAGGACATACCCTGGAAGTGAATTCCGGAAAATTATTCGTCTTTTTTAATCTATAATAAGCCTCTTCCCAGTTGCCGTGGTAAATCAGATCATTCCACTCCGGCACCAGGTTATGGAGAGGGCAGCCACTTGCCATCCCCATAATCATCTGTCCTGCCTGGCAGAACGGAACGCCACACGCCATACATCTTGCACCTTGGCGCTCCTGTTCTTCTTTTGACAAAGGTGTGTGGAATTCGCGGAAATGCTTGATTCGCTCCTTCGGTGACTCTGCCGGCTTATCCTGTCTTTCATATTCCATAAATCCTGTTGGTTTTCCCACGTTGTCCGCCCCCTATCTTCTTCCTTCTTTAATTGCGTAAAATGCTTCAATTCTAGCCTGCTCACTGCTCATGCCCTGTTCTTCCATCTGAACGATAGTAGAAAGCATTTTCTCGTAATCAATCGGAATGATTTTCTTAAATTTCGGCAGATAATCAGTAAAGTGGTCCAGAATTTCTTTTCCACTCTCAGAATTCGTATAAGCCACATGCTCTTCGATCATTTCTTTCAATTCGTTGATTTCAAACTTCGAAGTTACTCGTTCAATATTTACCATCTGCTTATTAACATTCTTATAAAGATCACTGTTCAGATCCAGTACATAAGCGACACCGCCGCTCATTCCGGCTGCAAAGTTCTTTCCAGTCTTGCCAAGAACAACAACGCATCCGCCGGTCATGTATTCACATCCATGATCACCAACACCTTCTACAACTGCTTTTGCGCCAGAGTTGCGGACTGCAAAACGCTCACCTGCTACACCATTGATAAAAGCTTTACCACTGGTTGCTCCGTAAAGTGCAACATTTCCTATTATAATATTCTCTTCGTGTTTAAACGTAACACCCTTCGGTGGATACACGATCAGTTTTCCGCCTGAGAGACCCTTACCAAAATAATCATTGCCGTCTCCTACAAGTTCCAGTGTCAGACCCTTTGGAATAAATGCACCAAATGATTGACCGCCTGCTCCGGTACATTTGATCACATAACTGTCTTCCTCTACGCCTTCCGGATATCTTCTTGTAATTTCCGATCCGAAAATTGTTCCAAATGTACGGTTGGTGTTCGTAACATCGACTTCCAGGCTTCTCTTCTGATGCTTTTCAAGTGCCGGAAGCAGTTCTTTTACAAGGACTCTTTCGTCCAGCGTCTTCTCCAGTTCGAAATCATAAATCTTCTTTGGATTATAAGTCATTGGTGTCTTTGTTCCCTCATAAGGGTTTTGCAGGATCTGGCTTAAATCCAGTGTTGCTGCACGATCAGATGTCGGCACTTCTTTGACTTTCAGAAGGTCAGTCCTTCCAACCAGTTCATCAATCGTACGAACACCTAATTTTGCCATATATTCGCGCAGATTCTGTGCGATGAATCTCATAAAGTTGATGACGTATTCCGGTTTTCCGCGGAAGTTCTTGCGAAGTTCCGGATTCTGTGTTGCCACACCAACCGGACATGTATCCAGATTACATACCCGCATCATAACGCATCCCATAGTTACAAGTGGTGCTGTCGCAAATCCAAATTCCTCTGCTCCAAGGATAGCTGCAATTGCCACGTCACGACCACTCATCAATTTTCCATCTGTCTCAATACGGACACGTTCACGCAGTCCATTTTGGATCAATGTCTGATGTGTTTCCGCAAGTCCAAGCTCCCAAGGAAGTCCTGCATTGTGGATAGAACTCTTAGCCGCCGCTCCGGTTCCTCCATCATATCCAGAGATCAGGATCAGTCCGGCTCCTGCTTTTGCGACTCCGGCTGCGACAGTTCCAACACCTGCTTCAGATACAAGTTTTACGGAAATCCTTGCGTCTTTATTTGCATTTTTACAGTCATAAATGAGCTGTGCCAGATCCTCGATAGAGTAAATATCGTGATGCGGTGGTGGTGAGATCAGGCTGACACCTGGCGTAGAATGTCTTGTCTTGGCAATCCACGGATAGACCTTTCCTCCTGGAAGATGTCCACCTTCTCCTGGTTTTGCACCCTGTGCCATTTTAATCTGAATCTCTTTTGCGCTGACAAGATATCTGCTTGTTACACCAAATCGTCCGGAAGCGACTTGCTTAATTGCAGAACATTTTTCTGTATCCAGACGCTCGATTTCTTCACCGCCTTCACCGCTGTTGGATTTACCATGCAGGCGGTTCATGGCGATTGCAAGCGTCTCATGTGCCTCCTTGGAAATGGATCCGTAGGACATAGCACCTGTCTTGAATCGCTGAACGATTTCATCCACACTCTCTACTTCTTCAATCGGAATACCTTTCTTCGGATAATTAAAATCAAGCTGACCTCGCAGATTAATGTGGGCACCTTCTTCATTTACCATATCTGTGTACTGCTTAAACATTTCATAATTGCCAAGTCTTGTAGACTGTTGCAGCATATGGATCGTACGTGGATTGTACAGATGTTCCTCGCCACAGCTTCTGGATTTGTGTTGTCCGAGACTGTCCAGTGTCAGATCTACTTCCAGTCCAAGTGGATCAAATGCCTGAGAATGTCTTGCAAGATAATCCTGTGCAATCTCCTCAATACCGATGCCGCCAACACGGCTGACTGTATCTGTAAAATATCTGTTAATAAATTCTTCTTTTAATCCAATGGCCTCGAAAATCTTTGCTCCCTGATAAGACTGAATTGTGGAAATACCCATTTTAGAAGCAATTTTTACAATGCCGCTTAAGATTCCGTGATTGTAATCATCAACTGCAGCGTAATAATCTTTCTGCAGCATGCCTGTATCAATAAGCTGACGGATTGTCTCATGTGCAAGATATGGATTGACTGCGCATGCTCCATATCCAAGTAATGTCGCAAAATGATGTACTTCTCTTGGCTCTCCGGTCTCAAGAATGATTGCAACGGAAGTTCTCTTCTTCGTGCGCACCAGATGCTGTTGCAGTCCGGACAATGCCAGAAGTGACGGCATAGCCACATGATACTCGTCAACACCACGGTCAGAAAGGATCAAAATATTCGCTCCGTCACGGATTGCACGATCTACTTCGATAAACAGGTAATCCATTGCTTTTTCCAGACTGGAATTTTTATAATAAATAGTCGGAATCTCTGCAATTTTGAATCCATCCTGTTTCATGTTCTTAATCTTCAGAAGGTCAACATTTGTAAGGATTGGATTATTGACCTTGAGCATCTTGCAGTTTTCTGCTTTTTCTTCCAGAAGATTTCCGTCTGCTCCGATGTATACAGTCGTGGATGTTACCACTTCCTCACGGATTGCGTCAATCGGTGGATTCGTAACTTGTGCAAATAACTGTTTAAAATAATTGAACAGGTTCTGATGCTTATCCGAAAGTACTGCAAGTGGTGTGTCAATACCCATGGCAGCAGTTCCTTCTCCACCGTTGAGTGCCATATTTTTGATAGAAGTTTCTACTTCCTCATAAGAATAACCAAATGCTTTCTGAAGTCTCTTAAGATCCTCTGGTTTGTAGGTCGGTACTAACTGGTTCGGAATTTTCAGATTCTTAAGCTCAATCAGATTGCTGTCCAGCCACTCACCATAAGGCTGTCTGTCCGCATACATTTCTTTCAGCTCTTCGTCTCCGATGACACGTCCCTGAACCGTATCGACCAGAAGCATTTTACCTGGACGAAGTCTTTCTTTTACTATGATTTTCTCTGGTGCAATATCCATAACTCCGACCTCAGATGATAAAATCAACTGATCATCATCTGTAATGTAATATCTGGACGGACGAAGTCCGTTTCTATCAAGAACTGCTCCCATACAATCTCCATCACTGAACAGAATTGACGCCGGGCCATCCCATGGTTCCATCATTGTTGCATAGTACTGATAGAAATCTTTCTTCTTCTGGGACATGCTCTTATTATTTGCCCACGGCTCCGGAATAGAAATCATAACTGCCAGCGGAAGTTCCATGCCACTCATGACCATAAATTCAATGGCATTGTCAAGCATAGCGGAGTCAGAACCTGTGGCATTGATTGCCGGAAGGACTTTGTGAAGTTCTCCTTTTAAATCTTCAGATTCCATATTTTCCTCTCTTGCCTGCATCTTATCCCGGTTACCACGGATTGTATTAATCTCGCCGTTGTGTACAATAAAACGGTTCGGATGTGCTCTCTCCCAGCTTGGATTCGTGTTCGTACTGAATCTGGAATGAACCAGTGCAATGGCAGATTCATAATCCTTATCCTGAAGATCTGCAAAAAAGAGACGTAACTGATCTACCAGAAACATTCCCTTATAAGCAATCGTTCTGCTTGACAGTGAAGCTACATAAGTATCATCGCTGCTCTGCTCAAAGACACGGCGTACCACATACAGACGTCTGTCGAAGTCAATTCCTTTTTCAACCTTTTCCGGCCGCTTGATAAATCCCTGCATGATGCATGGCATACACTCTACTGCACGACTTCCAAGCACATCCGGATGTACCGGTACTTCTCGCCAGCCCAGGAATTCCATTCCTTCTTTTTCCACAATCACTTCAAAGATATTCTTTGCCTGATTTCTTTTCAGTTCGTCCTGAGGGAAGAAAAACATACCTACGCCGTAATCTCTCTCAGAACCTAAAAAGATGCCGAAAGGTTTACAGACTTTGGAGAAAAACTTGTGAGAAATCTGTAACAGAATTCCTACTCCATCACCTGTCTTACCTTCGGCATCTTTGCCCGCTCTATGTTCTAATTGTTCTACAATCTTTAATGCATTCGCCACGGTATCGTGACTTTTCTGGCCCTTGATATTGACGATTGCTCCAATACCACAGTTATCGTGTTCAAACGAAGGACGATACAAGCCAGCATTTTTCTGTCGCTGTTGCCCGTTCATAATATCTGAGTCCTTTCTTACATTTTTTATTTTTTCCTACTATACACCCATTTTTCAAATTTGTAAATAAAAACTTCTTTTTAAATTGTCAGATAATCAGACATTTTACAATTGTAAAAGGAGTAGTCTGATAACTACCCCTCATTTTGGCTACTATTTTTAGTTGTATCTGTGTTCAATCTCTGAATCATAACATAAATACTTGATGCAATAAATGCACATAACACTGTTGAAATTCCGACACGCATCGGATCTTTGAACAACCAGTCGAACCATTGGAACTGCGTTCCAACCACTGACAGGATATTCGCTGTAATATGCGCAAGTATCGGTGCTTTCACAGAACCATATTTTTCATACACATAACAGAACATCATGCCCATGATAAAACCATAAAGTCCCTGGACAAGATTGCCATGGGTAAATGCAAATACGAGTGATGAATACAAAGCCGCTGCCCAAAACGGTGAAGTATAACGTAATCTTTTGTAAACAAGTCCTCTGTACACCAGTTCTTCACATGTCGGCATCAAAATTCCAAGCACCAGAATCTGCACTGCAAATCCCTGTCCGTATAAAGTCTGCATTGTATCGGAATAAGTTTTACTCGCTGCTGACAGATCACTTAAAAATATCAGATTATTAAGCCCAAGCGCCATAACTGCAAACATCACTATAATTGCAATATATTTCCAAATTGACGCTTTTTCCGTTACAATCCCAAGCTCTTTTTCTTTTCTGCTGTCTCTGTGAAATAAAAATAGCATGACTGGAATCGTAATCAGCGCTGCCACGCCCTCAATATAAACAGCCCAGTTCATTAGCTCATTTGTAATCTGATCATATAATTTGCCGGACTGTGCTGTACTCTGCGCAATCTGCATCATCGCATCTGCATCTCCACCTGTCATCTGCATCAGATGTACGCCTGCAAGAAGTGATACCGCCGCCATATATACAAGATATGCAATTCCCAGTTTGATAATCACAGATCCCCAGATATACCAGAAGCCTCTCCCGCCTCTTGTTTTCTGTTCCATCTATTTACTTCCTTTCCTTTTGCTGCTAATCCACTTTTCATTGTACCTTCACCGAAAACTCCTCTATTCGGCACGATGTTAATTGTACTTCTTTTCTACAGCATATGCAATTAAAAAAGTATGAAATCTTCCAACGCTTCCCGGCTGGCACTGTCGTAATCTGCCATACTCTGAGATTTCCGTATCCTTTTCAGCGCCTTCTTCGCTTCCGGAGCATTCTGTCCCATATATGCCCACAGCTCTTTTAACTTAAATAACGTATTTTTCTCACCCATTCCCACTTCCAGATAATCACATTTAATCTGTTCAAGAAATGCATGGATTTCCTTTTTATATCTGTCTGCACTCTGCATTTTTCGTAACGTTTCTTCTTTTTTCCACTCAGTCACATCTATATCAGTTGTCTTTTTCACATCTGTTTTTTCTCTCATACGGATAAGATCAAGCAGAGCCGGATTCATTAAAATCCCTCTTCCAAGCATAAAGGTATCTACCTTCGGAAATTCCCGTTTCATCTCTTCATAACTTTCTGGCGTAAAAATATCTCCGTTATAGCAAAGCGGAATCTTACTTTCCTCCACCGCATCATGAAACGCACCAAGATTCGGTTGATTTTTATAAAAATCCTTCTGTACCCGCGGATGAATAATCAGTTCCTCTACCGGATACTGATTGTAAATATCAAGAAGCCGCGCAAATTCTTCCGGATCATCTTTTCCAATTCTTGTCTTAATAGAAATTTTCACATCACATTTTTTAAAAATCTCATCCAAAAACCGGTCCAATCCGTCCGGATCTGCAAGAAATCCAGAACCACGCCCTTTAGACACAACTGTCTTTGAAGGGCAGCCCAGGTTCAGATTCACCTCTTCATAGCCATAGACCTTCAGTTTCTCAACCGTATGTAAAAATGACTCCGCCTGATTGCTCATAATCTGTGGCACAAGATTCATGCCCGGACTGTGCTCTGGCATCACATCATTCTTCTCCTTCGTACTGAACCCCTTCTTCGTATGTGGTACCAGAAAGGGCGTAAAATACTTATCCATCGGTGCAAAATGCTGATGATAAGCCCGACGATATATATAAGTTGTAATCCCCTCAAGCGGAGCAAGGTAATACTTCATAAAAAATCCTTCCCATTTTTATTCACAATGCACAAAAGCGACACCGCAAATCAATGATGGGGACGTAGTACTTTTACATTTCACTACATCCTTTGTTAAATAATTGCCCATCTCATTTTTGTGCATTTTGCGCGTGGATTTCTTGCGCATTCCTGTGCTGATGGACGAATCACGTCTTTACAGATTTCGCTGTAAATTCCTGCTTTTTTTCCTTCTTTAAAAGCTCGTTTCACAAGTCTGTCTTCCCCGGAATGAAAGGTCAGGATTGCAATTCTTCCACCTGGGTTCATGACTTGTGGCAGTTTATCTAAGAATGCATATAACACTTCAAATTCCTGGTTCACATCGATGCGAAGTGCCTGGAATGTTCTCTGACATGATTTCTTGACCGCCTCTTTTTTCTCTTTCTCCGGAAGAAATGTCAGAGCTTCTTCGATTGCTTCTTTTAATTCTGTTGTAGTTTCCGGAGATTTCCCGTGTTTTCTCCAATTCATCAGCACTTCTGTTATCTCTGCTGCGTATGGTTCATCAGAGTTTTCCACCAGCATTCCTTCTATTTCTTCTGCGTCCATGCTTTTCAAACGCTGTGCCGCACTTTCTCCTTTTTGTGGGTTCATGCGCAGATCCAAAGGTCCGTCAAATTTGTAAGTAAAACCGCGTTCCGGGTTATCGATCTGCATAGAAGACACACCAAGATCTGCCAGTACAAAGTCAAACTTTCCATGTTCTTCTGCCACTTTGTCAATGTCTGCAAAATTGCATAATTTCACAGTCAAAATATCTTCTCCATATCCAAGATCACGCAGTCTCTTTTTTGTCTTCTCGGACTCAATCGGATCCACGTCAAGACCATAAATGTGACCATGTCCTTCCAGCTTTTCCAACATCTTTCTTGTGTGTCCGCCATAGCCAAGTGTTGCATCCAGCCCATGCTGACCCGGTTTGATGTCCAGAAAATCCAGTATCTCCTGCACACAAATGGAAATATGCATACCTGCCGGAGTGCTGCCCTTTCCTATGACCTTTTCAATCGTATCTCCATATTTTTCAGGATTTAATTCCTTATATTTTTCTTCATACTTTTTCGGATGCGTCCCGGAATAACGCTTTCTTCTCTTATGAGGCTTTTGCCCCTGTTTTCCTGATTCTTGTCCGCTTTTTTGTTCTTCCATATTCACATTCTCCAACAAACTGTTACTTTCCCTAAAATCAATAAACACTACAAAACGGGGGTCTTCAAAAAAGGGTTACCCTCTTTTAAAAACCCCCGTCCAACAAACTCAAAATCTACTTCTTTGCTTTTGGCAGAGTTAAGTTTAACACAATCGCTACGATAGTTGCAAGAACTACCGGTGATTTTCCAAATATAGTCGTTACCCAGTCCGGGAACTGTGCCAGTGATGCACTTGCCTGAGTCACACCCATGCCGACTGCAACTGCAAGTCCAACAACTGTTGTATTGCGGAAATCCATCGGCTCTGTTGTAATCAGCTTCATACCTGTCATTGCAATTGATGCAAATACAGAAATTGTTGCTCCTCCAAGCACGCAATAAGGAATCGTAGTCAGTATTGATGAAAATTTCGGGATCAATCCGGCCGCCATCAGAATCGCAGCAGCAATCCCAAGCACTCTGCGGCTGATAACTTTTGTTGTAGATACAATACCTACATTTTGGCTGTAAGTTGCTGTCGGAAGTCCACCGAAAAATGCGCAAAAAATATTGCTGATTCCATAGCCTACAATACCACCGGATAATTCCGTATCTGTCGGCATACGATCCATAGAACCTGTTGTAGTTGCAGAGAAATCTCCAATTGCCTGCACAGAGTTAATAGCAAACAAAATACCAAGTGCTACGCAAGATGAAGGCTCAAACTTAATTCCAAAATGCATCGGCTTCGGAAGCTGGAAGATTGCCGCTTGTGCAACGGAAGTAAAATCTACCATTCCAAAACAAAGTGCTACAATATATCCACCAATAATTCCAATTAAGATAGATGCCAGTTTCCAGATACCTTTTCCGAAATGATTAAGTGTCGTTACAATAATCAATGTAATAATTGCTACGAGCCAGTTCTTCCATGAACCGTAATTTTCACTGCTGGCTCCTCCGGCCATATAATTAATTGCGGTCGGATATAAAGATAATCCAATAGAAAACACTACCGTACCGGTAATAAGCGGCGGGGAGAACTTGCGGATCCTCTTAATATTTAATCCCACTAAAAGTGCAACGATACCACCAACAATCTGCGCTCCAAGAATCGTTGCAATATCAAAATCCGCAGCAATTGCCTGCATACTTGGCACATATGCGAAACTGATTCCCATCATGACCGGAAGTCCTGCTCCGATAGTGAACCATTTTGTCTTAATAAACGGAAATAACTGAATCAATGTCGTCAATGCAGACATCACAAGCGCTGCCTGAATAAGAATCACAGAGTCTTCCTGTGAAAGACCTGCTACGCCTGCCACGATAATAGAAGGCGTTACGCAGCCGACGATCATAGCCAGTACGTGCTGTACTGCAAGTGGCAGTGATTGTCCAATGGAAGGCTTCCCGTAAAAATCAAACAATGCTTTGTCCATCTGAACAGACTGTTTTGCTTCTTTTGTATTCATTCTTTTCCTCCTGAATCATTTTTTCAACTCATATATTATATAATGCAACGCTTCTATTTGGACACCCTCTGGCTCATTACTTTTTTTAATGTTATTTTTTAGTCATACTTATTTTTCAATTACATTATCTGTCATACGCCTTTACATAGACAAAATTATCATTGGTACGCTCCATACTATATTCCGGATTCAGAATTGCCTCGACAAAATCTCCTCCACCAGATTCTATTGGAATAAGCCGCATTCCGAGCTTCTGTTCCACGTCTTCCACAGTCCAGTCATCCAAAAATACCCTTTCTCCGGTACGAAGCATGTTACATGGAATAATGAGATCTTCTCCTAATCCATGCACATTTTTATCAGCACTTCCTATGTTATCCACAAATTTCTTCGCATCAGAGATTTTTTCCACAAAATGTTTCCTACTATTCTCCTGGTACTCTTTTATCTGAGCAGTCAGATCCTGTCCGGTAATCAGTCCAGATACGGTAATTGTCTCACCAAAGAAATCATTCCTTATGGCAAATACATGGATCTGAAGTCCCGGAAATGCCTCCATCATACGCTCTGCAAATGAACAAATGGTTGCATAAGTCAATTTTCCGGTCGCGATTGTGACCGTGCGCTTCACTTCTTCACGCATTTTGAGATATCCAGGATTGCTTTTCACCTGCTCAAGCGCTTCCGTGAATTCTGTAATGAAAAGCCGCATCATACCGACACCATTTTCCAACTGGATATATCCGTCATACCGCTCTTCTTCTGGAAAATCACGTCCAGCGGTAATATACCATTCATCGCTTGCATGCATAAAATGAAGTCCATATTCTTCATAATATTTTTTCTGACGGCTCTCGATCATATCAATAATCTCTCCAGCCTCTTCTTTCGTAAAAAGTTCCAGCGGATAAAGATTGTCCCTGTACTTCGTGATACCCGCAGGCACAACAGAGACACTGCGCATAAACGGAAGATATTTTGACAGATCATCCATCGTGCGTTCCAGCTCTTTTCCATCATTCACACCTTTACAACACACGATCTGACCATTCATCTCCACATGACCTTCATAAAGCTGATCTAAAAATTTCAACTTTTCTCCTGCAAATCGGTTATTCAGCATTTTACAACGAAGTTCCGGGTTCGTAGTCTGCACGGAAATGTTGATCGGCGCCAGCTGCATCTTGATAATGCGGTCTACGTCCTTTTCTTTCATATTAGTCAGCGTAATATAATTCCCCTGTAAGAAAGAAAGTCTGGAATCATCATCTTTAAAGTATAAGGTCTCTCGCATATTCGGCGGCATCTGATCAATAAAACAAAAAATGCATTTATTGCTGCATGATTTGTAATCACTCATCAACTGATTCTCGAATTCGATACCAAGATCGTCATCGTAATCCTTGTCAATTTCCAGAACCCATTCTTCTCCATCCGGTTTGCGAATAAGTACTTCTATATATTCGTCCTTTATCATATAACGATAATCAAACACATCTTCAATTGACTGATCATTGATCGACAGCAGCACATCTCCCGGTTCAATCTCCAATTCTTCTGCGATGGAGCCCGGATAGACTTCCTTAATCAAATGTTCTACCTTCTTCATCTGGATTCCATCCTCCTTTCTTCGTTATTTATCATTTATAATCTGTTATCAACGTTTATCTTTTCATTTTCAGCTTTCGCATTTCTTGCACTTTTTATGTGCTCTGCTTCATTGATCTGCTTCAGAGCCCTTACATATCCGCCAATCAGCATCAATGTCATAAAAATCCAGATAATCGGCTCTGTATAGATAACTCCAGTGTATCCCAGAACCGGCACGATCCAGATCGTGGATACTATTTTCAACACAAGTTCCAGAATACTGGATGCCACCGGAATGACTTTATGTTCCAGCCCCTGAAGAGAACAGCGCAATACAAACAGTGGACCAAGCACAAAATAAAATGACGTATTTCTTGTCAGATAACGGTATGCCGTATCCAAAATATAGGTATCATTACTGCTTGTGATCCAACGAATCAATGGGTGTCCAAATATCCAGCAAAATGTGGTAAATATAACTCCCTGCACAAGTACGATCACAAATGCCTGATGGATTCCCTTTTTTATCCGGTCATATTCTCCTGCCCCCAGATTCTGGCTGGCATAAGTCGTCATAGCCATGCCTGTACACAGCATCGGAACATTGGTCAATTCCTCGATTCTTCTTGCCGCAATATGCGCCGTCACAATCTTCGTACCAAGTCTGTTTACTGCAGTCTGGAAAATCACGGTACCGATACTCACAAAACAGGACATCATACCAAGTGAAATTCCAAATACGGTCATCTCTTGATACTTTCTTCTCTGTACCTGCCATTCCTGCCCCTTTGGCACAAGTTCCCGGAACCTAAAAAGCAAGTATGCCATACACAGAACTCCTGCAATACACTGGGCAATATTGGTCGCATGCGCTGCACCGCGAAGTCCCTTGGAAAATGTGTGTACAAAAAGAATATCCAGAAAAATGTTCAAAATGACTGCAACTGCAAGGCATAAAAGCGGAATCCGGCTTTCTCCGACCGCTCTCAATATATTGGCACTGTAATTGTAAAGAGAAATGAATGCTGTCCCCATAATAATAATGCGGATATATTGAAGTGCCTCTTCCATAATATCTGCCGGTGTGTCCAATATACGCAAAAGCCCTTCTATCCCAAGAAGCGCACCGACTGTAAGAATCAGCGTCATTGCAACTGTCATAATAAAACTTCCTGCCACATAACGCCGCATATTCTTATAATCTCCTGCTCCAAAACATCTGGATACCGGAATTCCAAATCCCTGGGTCACTCCATTCACAAAACCAATAATCAGATTCGCAATAACTGCTGTTGCACCAACTGCTGCAAATGCCTGTGTCCCCACATAAGTGCTGACAATTTTACCATCTGCCAGATTATATAATTGTTGTAAAAGATTTCCAAAAATAATGGGCAGGGCAAAGGTCATTATGACCTTTGCCGGACTGCCCTTCGTCAATTCCCTCATAGAATAACATTTACTCTTTCTGCTAAAACCAGTGTATGAACTATCTCTGAACTCGTGCTCCTGCACCACCCATGATAGCTTCTACTTCTTTCTTGCTAGCCATAGTTGTGTCTCCAGGTGTTGTCATAGCAAGTGCTCCGTGAGCTGCTCCGTAGTTAACTGCAAGAGATGCATCCTCTGTTGTCATCAGTCCATAAATAAGTCCTGATGCGAAAGAGTCTCCTCCACCTACACGGTCCATGATCTCAAGTCCCTTGTAGTCTTTTGCTTTGTGGATTTCTCCATCTGCCCAGCAGATTGCGCTCCAGTCGTTCACTGTAGCTGTCTTAACCTCACGAAGAGTTGTTGCAACAGCTTTGAAGTTCGGGTATGTCTTAGCTGCTTCATTGATCATCTTCTTGTATCCATCAAGGTTAAGCTGCTTGAGATCTTTGTCGTTACCCTCAATCTCAAATCCGAGGCATGCTGTAAAGTCTTCCTCGTTACCGATCATAACGTCTACATATTTTGCAATCTCTTTGTTCACTTCCTGAGCTTTCTCCTGTCCACCAATTGCACTCCACATAGAAGGACGGTAGTTCAGATCGTAAGATACGATCGTTCCATACTTCTTAGCTGCCTTGATAGCTGCAAGTACAGTCTCACATGACTGCTCGGAAAGAGCTGCATAGATTCCGCCTGTATGTAACCAGCGAACTCCAAGCTCACCAAAGATATAATCAAAATCAAAATCTTCCGGTGTTGCCTGAGCAATTGCTGTATTGGCACGGTCAGAGCATCCTACTGCACCACGGATACCAAATCCACGCTCTGTAAAGTTGATACCATTTCTGCAGATACGTCCAATTCCGTCTGTCTTCTTCCAGTTAATTAAAGATGTATCTACTCCACCCTGAAGAATAAAGTCCTCCATCAGTTTACCAACTTCGTTATCAGCAAATGCTGTGATAACTGCAGTCTTCATACCGAAGCATCTTCTAAGTCCACGGACAACATTGTACTCTCCGCCGCCTTCCCATGCACGGAAGTTTCTTGCTGTACGGATTCTTCCCTCACCCGGATCAAGACGAAGCATAACCTCGCCTAATGATACTGCGTCAAACTGGCACTCCTCTTTTGGTCTTAAATTCAGATTCATTTTCATTTCCTCCTGGATTAAATTATTAAAATTATAAGTAATCCATATATCATCATCGGTACTATTATACAATCAACACTCTGGAAAATCCAGCACGAAATACTCGAAAATAGGGAAAACCTACAAAAACCGTGAATTTCTATAAAAATTAATGCTTTATAGCAAATCTTGACAGCAGTTTCTTCTGCTCTTTGTAATCCGGCATATACTTCTCCACTTCTTTCCAGAATGCTTTCGAATGATTCATAAATCTGCGGTGTGCCAGCTCATGGATTACTACATAATCCACGATCCGGTCCGGCACAAACAACAGTCTGCAATTAAAATTGAGATTTCCTTCGCTGCTACAACTTCCCCACCTGGTTTTCTGATTCCGCATAGTGATCCGTCCGTAACTGACACCCATAACAGATGCGTAATACGACACCTTTTCTTCTATAAATGTCTGTATACGCTCTCTATCGCTTTCTTCTGTCACTTCCGGAAGATACACAATATCTGGGCGGTTGTCTCTTGAAAGAACCAGTTTTCTCTTCTTAAATATCCAGTCTGCATGTCCCTCAATAAATTCCTGCACAGCATAATCCATCACCTGCATCGGAACTCTGGCACAGACCGTCCCATCTGCTTTCACCTGAAGTCCCATCGAACGTCTGGATGAGCGGATGATCTGTACCTCTACCGGTTCTTCATTTTTCTGTTCTACCCTATATATTTTCATTTGATCCATACTTCACCACCTTCAAGAATGCCTCGGCAGTGTCACAATCGCACAACTCATCTATCGTTCCTCCTTTTATCATTAAGATAAAGATCTTGTTTTCTCTCATAATCATACCAAATCTGACATTAATTAACAATTGTAGGATAGATTATCTTTTCATATCATGGTATGATTATGATGCCTGATAGGATTGTAAAAATCCATTCAAGAATGCCTCGGCATTCTTGCTGCGAGGTGCGCGTCATGCAATTGCATGACATACTTCTACTGTGCACCTCTGCAATCCTGCCGGAGGCTAGCTACATACATAATTTTTGAATTATGTATGCTGTATTGATAAAAGAAAGGAGCACTAAGATTTTGAGACCTATAGAAAAACTCATTGAAAAAAGAAAAGAAGAATTCATCCGCAACAATCTGATGTCGGATGAGTTTATTGATTTTATACAGAAGAACAAAAAACCAATGGACAAACTGCTCTCTTACTATGCCTGCGCAATTATGGAAGTAGAGACAAAATTCCGTGTTCTGGATCATCAGTATTCTCTGGAATACGACCGCAACCCGATTGAAGACATCAAATCCCGTGTCAAATCCTGGGAGAGCCTTATAAAAAAAGTCCGCCGGAAAGAAATCCCTCTGACACTCTCTTCTATTGAAGAGAATATTCACGATATTGCCGGAGTACGCGTCGTCTGTTCTTTTCCTGATGACATCTACATGCTTGCCGACTGCCTGTTAAATCAGGATGACATCACACTGATTGAAAAAAAGGATTACATAAAAAACCCAAAACCGGGCGGATATCGAAGTCTTCATCTGATTATCAGCGTGCCAATCTTTCTTCAGGACGAAAAGCGCATGGTTACTGTAGAAGTTCAGCTTCGAACCATAGCCATGGATTTCTGGGCAAGTCTGGAACACAAGATCCGCTATAAAAAAAATATTCCGGAAGACAAAGCTCTCTATCTCCAGAATGAGATGCTGGAATGTGCCGAAATCAGCGCCGACCTCGACCGCCGTATGCAGAATGTCCGTGATGTTATCTCGAAAAATGTACCAAAAGAAGAAAAAATCCCATTTCTCGGAGAGCTGATTTAGACTTGATTTTTCCAAATGATCCCGATTACCTTTATATCATAGTTGGGGCAAAAGCCCCAACTATGATGCCTACGGATTGTTCCGTGCTTTGCACTCCCACAACCCTGGCATCATTTAATTGATCAAATACTATTCATCTATTACTCAATTATAGCTTTCCCCTATATCTAACTATAATATTTATTAATATCACCAATATGTCATCTAGTATTATTACACAAATCTATTTGATATTTTTTACATTTTCCCGTACAATATGCCTTGCATTAGAAAAACGCGTTTTGATCAAGACTACTTTTTAAACAACAACAAAATAAGGTTATTTTAAAGGAGAATTATAAAATGGAACCAAATCAGAAAAAAGCGAACGGTCTGGCGCTCATTCCTTTCGCAGTATTTGTAGGGGTTTACCTGGCTACAGGAATCACCTTGAATGCGATGGGTGTTGAGATGGCATTCTATCAGCTACCTACTCCAATTGCTTCATTTATCGGTATTATTGTTGCTTTTGCTATGTTCAAGGGAAAATTTGATGACAAGTTATCTGTTTTCCTTCACGGTTGTGGAGAAGAAAATATCATGATCATGTGTATGGTCTTCTTGTTTGCCGGAGCATTTACATCTGTTTCTTCCGCAATGGGCGGTGTTGACTCCGTTGTAAATCTGGGTATGACTTTCATTCCTCCACAGTTCATCGCTGCAGGTGTTTTCGTGATATCAGCATTCATTTCCATCTCAACAGGAACTTCTGTTGGAACGGTTACTGCTGTAACACCAATTGCACTTGGACTTGCACAGGCCGGTGGACTCAATCAGTTCCTCGTGGTAGGTGCTACGATTGGTGGATCTATGTTTGGAGATAACTTATCCATGATTTCCGATACAACCATCGCTGCCACACGTACACAGGATGTAGAGATGAAAGACAAATTCCGTGCCAACTTTAAGATCGCTCTTCCTGCTGCACTTGTAACATTTGTTTTATTACTGATTTTCGGTCGTCCGGAAACTTTACCTGCAGTACAGGAGTACTCTTACAATATTATAAAAGTTCTGCCATACATCTTCGTACTGGTTGCATCACTGCTCGGTGTCAATGTATTCGCAGTTCTGACTGGTGGAATCCTGTTCTCCGGTGCTATCGGTCTTGCAACCGGAAGCTTTTCCGCACTGGAACTTGCCAACAATGTTTATAACGGCTTTTCCGGAATGTTCGAAATCTTCCTGTTATCTATGATCACAGGTGGTCTTGCTAAAATGGTAGAAAAAGAAGGCGGCTTAGAATGGCTTCTTCAGAAAATCAGCAAAGTTATCAAGAACCGTCAGACTGCAGAGCTCGGTATCGCTGTCATGACTTCTCTGACTAACATTGCAACAGCCAATAACACTGTTGCAATCCTGATCGACAGTACAATTGCAAAAGATATCAGTAAAGAATACGGTGTCGATCCAAAACGTACCGCTTCCCTTCTCGACATCTTTGCCTGTGCTTTCCAGGGAATCCTGCCATATGGTGCACAGATTTTATTTGCCTGCGCTCTTATGGAGAATCTGAACAGTCCGTTCCAGGTAATCACGCAGTGCTGGTATCAGTTCATCCTGATGGCATTTGCAATCCTGTCCATCTTCTTTGCAAAAGGTGTAGATACGAAAAAAGCAACAAACTAATATGTGAGGTTATTAAAAAATATGATAGAACAGTACTTAAAAGGTCTGAAAGTTCCAAAAGATGAACTGACCGCAATTGAACGTAACAAATTGCTGAACGAAGGAAAAGACGTAGACCGGATTATGTGCTGCATAGATTCAGGGGAGACATTGGCTCCCCTGATTGGCTGTACTCTTCCGGAATATTATTTTTCTGCCGAGAAAATGTGTGAACTCGAGGAATATATTTATAATAAGTTCCATTCTGACGGAGCCGGTCTGTCCACAACCTTGCGTGGTATGGCTGAAGCTATGGGATCAAAAATCAAATATTCTGATTACAACATTGCCCAGCTTGAGACTCCTGCCATTTCAAGTCTGGATGAAGTAGACAAATTAAAACTGATAAATGTAGATGAAGACGGACGCCTTCCTATTATTTTAAAAGGTCTGAAAATGGTCAAAGAAAGACTTGGAGACAAAGTCCCTGTGAGCGGGACTGTCACTGGACCATTTACCGTTGCCTCAATGCTTGTTGGAACAGAAAATCTTCTGAAAGGTATGGTAAAGCAACCGGATAAAGTCCTTCAGATGATGGACATCATTACAGAAAATAATAACCGTTACATCCAAAGACTTCTGGACATGGGCGTCGGAGTTGGATTCGCAGATCCTGTAAGCTCCACCTCTCTTCTTCGCGTGAAACAATATGAGAAATTTTCGCTTCCATTTTTCCAAAAGAATGTAGACTTTATCAAAAACCAGGGTGGGGGCTGCGGTCTTCATATCTGTGGTACAAGCCGTAAATTATGGGAACTTCTTATTCCTACCGGAATCGGTACATTTGGTCCGGACAATGTCGAGGATATGGCAGAAGCCAAGGAAGTCCTCGGACCATATATGTGCATTCAGGGAAATGTCCCTCCTGTAGAAGTCATGCGTCTTGGAACTCCTTACGATGTTCTTCGTGCATCCAGAGAAAGTATCCGGAAAGCTTACGACTCCCCGAAAGGTTTCGTGCTGACATCCGGATGCCAGACTCCAATGTTCACACCAGAAGAAAATATGACTGCACTTATGGATGCAGCCCGTATCTTCGGGCATTATCCTATCAATCAGGATTTATTATGGATGGAGGATTAATCCTCCATCCTTTTAAAATTCAAAATCTGAATAATCTTCAGGCAGTGAAATTTGACACGAACCCTGTCTATCCCTTATACTAATTTACAGAAATATTCCCGGTATTCCATGATGCCAGGACATCCCCATATGATGCCTGTAAACTCATTTATTACATTTGAAAATATATCGGGAATGATACGAAATTCATACATGACAGGAGGATAATGATCATTATGATTATAAAAAATGGACTCGTCGTTGATCCGGCTTTGGGACTTTCCGAAAAGATGGATCTTGCGATTGAAAATGGAACAATTCTGAAAATAGAAAAAAACATTGATACAGATCAAGTTTCAAATGATACTAAAGTCCTGGACGCCACAGGACTTGTCGTTGCTCCGGGGCTAATTGATACTCATGTACATTTCCGCGATCCGGGATTTACTTATAAGGAAGATCTTCATACCGGTGCACTTGCTGCTGCAAAAGGCGGATTTACAAGTGTCATCTGCATGGCAAATACTTCACCGGTTGTTGACAGTCTCCCTGTGCTCAAAGATCTGATCGACCGCGAGAAAAATGAAGACATCCGTATCTTCCAGGCAGCTGCCATTTCCTGCTCTCTGAAAGGAAAAGAAGCTGTCGATATGGAGGCTATGAAAAATGCCGGTGCATGTGGCTTCACCGATGACGGAATCCCTCTCCTGGACGCTGATTTCTGTTACCGTGCTATGGAACATGCCGCAAAATTAGATGTACCTGTAAGTCTCCATGAGGAAGATCCTTCTTTTATTCAGAATAATGGAATCAATCACGGTGCTATATCTGAAAAGCTTGGCGTTTATGGTTCCCCTTCCATTGCCGAGGAATCGTTGGTTGCCCGTGACTGCCTTCTGGCACTTCGCTCCGGCGCAGATGTTGTTATCCAGCATATCAGCTCTGGTGTCTCTGTAGAAATGGTCCGCACTTTTAAAGCCCTCGGTGCTAAAATTCACGCAGAAGCAACACCGCATCATTTTACTCTGACTGATGAGGCACTTCTGACTTACGGAACGCTGGCCAAAATGAATCCGCCACTTCGCACCGCAAAGGACCGCCAGCAGATCATCGAAGGTCTTGCAGACGGAACCATTGACCTCATTGCCACCGATCATGCTCCACATAGCATGGAAGAAAAGAATAAACCTCTTACAGAAGCACCAAGCGGAATCACTGGTCTTGAGACTTCTCTTGCACTTGGCATCACAAGTCTTGTAAGACCTGGGCACCTAACTCTGTTACAGCTTCTGGAAAAAATGACTGTCAATCCGGCAAAGCTTTACCATCTCCCATACGGGCAGATCAAAGAAGGTGCTGCTGCCGATCTGGTTATCTTTGATCCGGAAGAATGCTGGAAACCTGGCGATTACGCTTCCAAATCCTGCAATACCCCGTTTACCGGACAAGAACTTTTCGGAAAAGTAAAATATACGATCTGTGGCGGTAAAACTGTTTATTCTGATAAATAATGTAAATAATCACTTCATAAAAGTCAAAAGACAGGAAAAAGAACTTCCATACTTACACAAAAAGTTCTCTATCCTGTCTTTTTAATAATCACTTTGATATTAAATATCTTCCATCAAGTGCTTTAGCGATTTGCCCCCCCCACAGAAATATTCTCTGTTTCTGAACGATGGCTGCCCGCCAGCTCTATGTTATCTTCCGCATCAAAATTATCTACAAAGTCCGAATTCACAACTTCTTTCAAATGATCCTGAATATCTGTCAGACATTCCAAAAGAACCGGATTAAACGCACCACATTCTCCATTCAGAATCATCTTCACAGCCTGTTCATGAGAATAAGCTTTCTTGTACACACGGTCACTGATCAACGCATCATAGGCATCCGCCAGTGATACGACCTGAGCAGAAATTGGAATTTCCTCTCCCACAAGCCCATCCGGATATCCTTTTCCATCATAACGTTCATGGTGCCAGCGGCAGATCTGATAAGCAACTTCCAACAGTATCTCTCCTTGATACATCTTGAGATTCTCAAGCATGGTAGCTCCGATCAGTGTATGTGTCTTCATAATATCAAATTCTTCTTTTGTAAGCTTACCCGGCTTATTCAGAATCTTCTCATCAATTCCTATCTTACCAATATCATGAAGCGCAGATGCCATAGAGATCATATACTGCTCAGACCATGACAGTCCGTACTGCCCCGTCTTTTGGACGAGACACTCCAAAAGTAATCTCGTCAAAGTCTGAATGTGTAATACATGAGGTCCACTCTCTCCATTACGAAATTCCACAATCTGGCTTAAGATTCCGACCATCATCCGGTTATTCTTCTCTTTCTCATAAATCTGGTCAGCAACAAGAGAAATCAATCTCCTCTGTTTTGCATAAAGCTTAATGGTATTAAACACTCTTTGATATACGATTTTCGCGTCAAATGGACGTCTGATATAATCTGCGATTCCCATCTCATATGCCCGGCGTATATACTCCTCAGATCCTTCACTGGAAATCATAATGACCGGGATATCATCCATCCAGTGCTCTCTTGCCATAGCCGCAAGGACCTCGAAGCCATTCATGACCGGCATCACAATATCCAGCAACATCAGTGATATGCCCGTATCATACTGCTTAAGCATCTTCAATGCCTCTTCTCCATTCTCAGCTTCCAAAATTCTGAAATCGTCCTGAAGCATCTCTGTAAGGATTTCCCGGTTCATCTCCGAATCATCCACGATTAAAATCTGCTGCTTAACTTTTAATGCTTCAAGTGCAGTTCCATCCTCACCTTCCTCATTCGCAAAATCTTTCTCTGTAACGACTGTGTTCTTTCGATTCTTCGCAAGATACATAAACTTATCCGCTTCCATTACCGTCTCCTCGACAGTCCTTCCTGCAGACATGACTCCACCGATACTTGCTGATAACTGAAGCCTTGAATATGTCGGAACATTTGCATTATAAATTTCTGTCCGGATCTGCTTAAGCTTTTCTCTGAACATCGTCTCGCTGATTCCCTGCAATACAAGGAGAAACTCGTCCCCTCCATAACGGATCAGAGTATCGTTCTTTCGGATACAACGACGAATTGCTTCCACTGTGGTGATAAGTGCCAGATCACCGGCATTGTGTCCATATGTATCATTATAGATTTTAAAATCATCCATATCAATCATGGCGACCCCGACAGATGCTGTCATCTTCTTGATCCGATCCTCGTAATAGCGGCGATTATATACACCGGTCAGCGCATCTTGATACAGCTTTTCATTATATCCGCTCAACTTCTCCATTAAACGGTCACGATTCTCCAAATCAACCAGGAATTCCTCATCCATCTTCCTGAGCAGCTCCATAACGTATGGCTGTCCGTCAATCTCCACATAACGCGCTGTCACTTGATAAATATCTGAATCCAGGTATTCCAGCTTTGTCCGCACTGACTTCTCCTCGAATGCCCGGGCAGCAATACAATTCGTACATGGCTTTTCCTTCTTCCAGAAATCATAACAATGGCATAATTCCATGTCTCCGCCTGGATTATCGCTTTCTTCCAGCCGGAACTCCCGCTTATCTAACAGTCTTACAACCGTAAAGACCTTTTTATACAATTCCATCTCCGTCTGAGCCTGCTGCATGGTCATGATATAATCTGAAGACATGATTTTAACCCTCCTGCACGATTCAAAAATCCGCGCTTTATCGTTCTGGTAAACACATTTATTTTACCAAATATAAATAAAAACTACAAGTTGTTTAACCAGAAAGATTGTCAAAACTTTGTCCTACTTATTCAGCTATGTTTATATTGACAACTGCTAGTTTGATTGTAGCCATTCTGAATTTTATTTTTGTGGGCGGCAAATGGGTGGCAAATTCACTGAATCGCACTGAACACAGTCGAGAAACCGCCTATTTACGCACTAATTCACACACAGTTTCACAGTGATCGCAGAACGGGAACATATCAACCGGCTGAATCTTTTCCACCTTATAATGATGCTTTGTCAGATATTTCAAATCTCTTGCCAACGTCTCCGGATTGCAGGAAATGTAGATGACTTTCTTCGGAGATAACTTTACAACAGAAGATAAGAATCTCTCATCACTTCCGGCTCTCGGCGGATCCATAAATACCACATCGGCTTTTTCACCTTTTGCTGCCATCTCGACCATAAATCTTCCGGCATCTCCCTGATAAAATGCAGCATTCGTGATCTTATTCTCTTTCGCATTGATTCTGGCGTCTTTTACTGCATCTTTGTTTAGCTCCACGCCAATCACCTTACCGGCTTTCTTCGCAGCAATCAGCCCAATTGTTCCAATTCCGCAATACGCATCAATCACCGTCTCTTTTCCTATCAGGCCGGCATAATCGATGGCAGTCTGATATAAAATCTCTGTCTGCACCGGATTGACCTGATAAAAGGACTTCGGTGAAATACGAAACATACAGCCACATAATCTGTCTTTAATAAACCCCGGACCGAAAATCGGCTTTTCCCGGTCTCCCAGAACCATGCTTGTCTGTCTGTCATTTACATTTAACACAACGGTCGTAATCTCCGGATGCGCTTTTCTAAGCGCTTTCACAAAATTATTTTTCGACGGAAAAATCGGTGAACCGGTGACAAGGACGACCATAATCTCTCCTGTAGAAAAGCCTCGGCGGATCAGCACATGACGCAGAAGTCCATAACCTGTGTCCTCATCATATGTCCGGATTTTAAATGATTTCAACATTCCACGAATCGTCCGGATAATCTCCTGACTCTTCTCGTCTTCAATCAGGCAATTCTCCACCGGAACTACTCTATGCGTTCCTTCTTCGTAAATACCGGAAATAATATTTCCTTTCCGGTCACGGTCAAATACCGCATGCACTTTATTTCTGTAATAATATGGATTCTCCATTCCGATGATTGGACAGACCTTTCCGTATGCTCCAAGAAGACTCTGTTCTTTTTTCTGCTTTTTCTTAAGCTGCTCTTTATAAGGAATACCCTGAAACTGGCAGCCACCACATTTCTTCGATATATTACATTTCATAATTTCCAACTCACCTGTTACCGTTCATACATTTTTCAGACGGTAACACTCCTCTTTCATCTATAACTGTTCTGAACCCCACCACACAAATTCGCAAAACCGCACGATACTCGTGCTTTCCCACTGCTACGCAGCTAATTTTGCTCATATGTGGGGTGGTAACTCTATTCGAGTCACCTTGAAATAAGAAAAGCCGCTACTTACATGCAAGCATGACGCATCAATTTTTCTTATTTCAAGGGGTTCTGAATAGTTACTTTCTATTATAAATTGTGGACATTTTCCCTGCAACCTTTTATAATCAAATCATGTTGTTATTTAAAGGAGAGATCAAATGAGTACTAATCAACACAATCGCGAATCTTTTGGCAGTCGCTGGGGCTTTATCCTCGCCTGCATCGGCTCCGCCGTCGGCATGGGAAATATCTGGATGTTTCCAACCAGAGTGTCCCTTTACGGAGGCGGCTCTTTCCTGATTCCTTATATATTTTTTGTTGCCCTCATCGGCTTCACTGGAGTCATTGCAGAAATGAGCTTTGGCCGTGCTACCAGATCTGGTCCGGTCGACGCATTTGGCTGCGCCTGCGAGGCAAACGGCAAACGAAAACTCGGAGAAGCCCTTGGCATGATTCCAGTTCTCGGTTCCCTTGCAATGGCAATCGGATATACCGTCGTTATGGGCTGGATTTTCAAATATGCAATCGGTACCCTGACCGGTTCGACTCTTGCCCCAAATAATGTAGAAGAATATGGAAATGCTTTTGGCAGTATGGCTTCTGCATTTGGAAATAATGGATGGCAGATTGGCGCTTTGATTATCTGCATGTTAATCCTCATGCTCGGTGTCGGAGGCGGAATCGAACGTGCCGGTAAAATCATGATGCCGCTTTTCTTCTGCCTGTTTGTTATTCTGGCAGTTTACGTTGCATTCCAGCCGGGAGCCATTAATGGATACCGCTACATTTTCCGGGTGGATCCGGAAATGCTGGCATCCCCGTCTACATGGATTTTTGCTCTTGGGCAGGCATTTTTCTCCCTGTCTGTTGCGGGAAATGGAACTCTGATTTATGGTTCCTACCTGTCAGATAAGGAAAATATACCCGCTTCTGCCGCAAAAGTAGCACTTTTTGACACCATCGCCGCAGTCCTTGCAGCCCTGGTCATCATTCCAGCTATGGCAACCACCGGAGCACAGTTAAATCAGGGAGGACCGGGACTATTATTCATCTTCCTGCCGAATCTGATTCGTTCCATGCCGGGAGGCCGGATCATTGCAATCATTTTCTTTGCAGCCGTATTCCTTGCAGGGATGACATCACTGATCAACTTATACGAAGCACCAATTGCAACGGTACAGGAAAAACTACATTTATCCCGCGTACCTGCATGCGGTGTCATTGCAGTAATCGGAATCATCGTTTCACTTCTGATTCAAGGCATCGTCTCCACATGGATGGATATTCTTTCTATATACATTTGTCCACTGGGCGCAGGACTCGCCGGAATCATGTTCTTTTGGGTATGTAAGAAAAGCTACGTCGAAGAACAAGTCAATAAAGGCCGGGAACGGAAATTCACCAAATACTTCATTCCTGTCTGCAAATACATCTATGTACCAATCTGCTTTATCGTACTGATTCTTGGAATCGCACTTGGCGGGATTGGCTAACAAAAGAATCGGGATACTCTACATGATAGAATATCCCGATTCTTTTTCTACATATCAAATTCTATGATGCGCTTTCCGCTTTATCTCCAACTCGAAATCTTGCCATGCAGATCAAAGTCGCCACTGCCACAATCACTCCACCTGCAAATCCAATATCCTTCAGTGAAATCTTTGTATACACTGTTCCGCCAAACCAGGTTCCGCAGCCAATTCCCAGATTGAAAATTCCCGAGAAGATCGCCATAGCAACAGATGATGCAGCCGCAGAGACACAACCAATCAACTCTGCCTGAAAACTCACCTGAAATGCCATAATCGCCAGTCCCCATCCAGCACATACCAAAATCACGGTATACATATTGACTGAAGCTGGATATAAGAGCAGCAGAGCTGCCACAACACCAATCATAACGGTCTGAACAAAAGCATACCGATGATCATCATAATATCTTGAGAACAAATAGCTTCCTCCAAGCCCCGCTACTCCGAATAACATCAATGCCATAGTTACCCAGTTACTCGGAAGCCCTGCTACTTTCTGCAAAAACGGCTCGATATAACTGTAGCTTGTATAATATCCGGTCGCCACAAGAAATGTAATTACATAAATGCTCATCAATCTTGCATTTTTGAAAAGCTCCGGAAGCTGTCCCACGGAAAATGATTCTGTTCCTTCCAGCTTCAGAAATACAAATGCCAGATAGCCAAGTACCAGAAATGAAACTATCGCCACACATAAAAATGTCATTCGCCAGCCGATTTGAAGTCCGATCATTCGCCCAAGCGGCATTCCAAGTACCATGGCAATTGATGTTCCGGTAATAATTGCACTAAGAGCCTTTGACTGATGCTCTTTCGCCACAACCCGAACTGCAACCGGTGATGCGATCGCCCAGAAAATGGAATGTGCACACGCCACACCAATACGTGACAATACAAGAAATGTAAAGCCACTTGAAATTACCGACAACACCTGACATACCGCAAACACACTTAGCGTTCCAAGCAGCAATTTCTTCGGCTGTATCCTGCACACTAACAACATCAGCGGCAATGACAATAACGTCACAGTCCAGGAATAGGCTGTAATCATCACGCCCGCCTGAGCCTCCGTCATATGAAACTCATTAGATATATCCGTTAAAAGTCCAATCGGCATAAATTCCGAAGTATTTACCAAAAACGCTGAAATCGTCATACCGATCAACGGGAGCCACTCCCGTAAAGTCATCTTCGTCTTCATCTATAACGTCCTCGCTATTCTTTAAAATCATTATTTTGTCCGCGGACAATTATAGTATAATAGCTAAGTAGTGTCAATAAAATCAAATAATTATACACACCCGGAAATCTCCTAAAATGAATAGCGAAACAGTTGAAAAGCCACACATTTCGTGATAATCTATAACCACTTTAAGAGAAGCAATCGGCAACTCTTTCAAAGTTCTAAGTCGTAAAACATCTCATTTCGGTGTTTCATGTTCGAAACTGCTATCCGATATGAAGAGAAATGTAACTGTAGGCATAGATATTCTATTGCAAAGATGAATCGAAAACTTTATAATGAAAAGAGCAATGGGATATTCTTCAATAATATTTATGGAATAAAATATATGCAAAGAAAGGACTATTTCAATCTATGAATACTGCAGCATTTATACAATTTTTGTTAGAACGCTTCAAAATCGAATATTCAAAACGTGACCGCTCTGGCGTTTATGGATTTACTCAGCGTTTGATGGCATATAACTCCAACAAAATCGAAGGAAGCACCCTGACCGAAGAACAGACTGCCTCCCTCTTTGATACTGGAGTACTTCCAAAATCTGAAGACTATTACCGTGCAAAAGATGTAGAAGAAATGAATGGTCATTTCCTAATGTTCAATAAAATGCTTGATACTCTGGACCTCGAACTCACAGAAGAACTGATTAAAGCTTTTCACTATGAGCTAAAAAGCGGGGTATTCGAAGATCGCGCAAATGGCTACGCAATCGGCGATTATAAAAAACGTCCTAACATGATTGGTATGTATGAAACAACACTTCCAAGCCAGGTATCCGATGAAATGTCACAATTATTAGACTGGTACAATAATCAGGATATTTCACTAGAAATACTTGCCGAATTTCATGCCCGCTATGAAAGTATTCACCCATTTCAGGACGGAAATGGACGAACCGGGCGTATGATTCTCTTCCGCGAATGCCTGTATCACGGCATTGCTCCATTTATCATCGAAGACGCTAATCGCCCTGAATATCTCGATGCCCTGAATTCATACCATCAGGGAAAAGACGTGACAGCATTGACTTCATTATTTCAAAAAGAACAGGAATACTACTGGAATCGTTGTCAGTACTTTCTGGCAGAATAAATGTATACTATAAAAGTCAGGAGATTTTGCATCACCTACACATTCTCCTGACTTTTTACATTTTCAATATTAATTTTTACGCAACTTTCCTCATTACTTCTTCAGCACTGTCAATGGTATTATTAATTTCTTTCTGGTTAACTGAATTCATACCATCTTCATTTTCTGCTTTATTAACCAAGCTTACCTGACACATTTTATACAATAATTGTACTAACAATACTGCATTTTGTACCTGCATTTTTTCTCGCTCATCAAACATATTCCAATCTGTTTTTTCCAGGTCATATACTATATATTTCATCTTTGCTATTGTTTCATCATACATCTGTTTTACACATCTTAATGTCTCATAAAATCTGTTTGCTGCAACATTTAATTGTTCCAGATAAAGACATATCTTATTTATTGTTTTTTCTTCTTTTTCGACCTGTTTTCTAGCCTCTTCAGCTTTATCAGACAATTTTCCACCTGTAACATTAAAAATCGCTCCACCGACAAGCAGACCAACACCCAAGGTCGCGGCTCCAAGTATAGAAGTTCCCAAAGCAATTCCACCTCCACCAGCTGAAAGTGCTCCACCTCCAAGCGCTGCAAGTGTGGCATTTGTGGCTGCTGCTCCACTTAACGATGCAATCGCAGTCCCCGTTGATGCAGTACCTAATGCCATAACAGCTGATGTTGTAGCCCCAGCAGCTGCAAAACCTCCTGCTGTTCCAACCGCTGCACCTCCAAGTCCGCCTAAAAGAACTCCTGCTCCTACAGATACTTCTTTTATAGTTTCTGCATCATATTTCGGTAATTGAACTCCTTCCATTTTATACTCTTTAAACTCTGGACGATTTTGAATTTTTTCAATAATATCAGAAAATGTGTCAAAACTTTTTAATATATTTAATTCAAATGTTCCCAACTCATCCATTTTTTTATTAGTAATTTTACTGTTTTCCTCAAATCGAGTTGTATTTCTATTGTGCTGTTTTTCAACCATTTTCATAGTATCATTCGCATCTTTCATTTTTACAGCACCACGTATTCCACTTCCGACTCCTGTAACTCCCGCTACAGCAGCACCTACTCCTAATATAAATGGTAATGGCATAATCTATTCCTCCCATCGTCTGATTTCTTTGCACATTTCATAATTTACCTTATAATATTGTTCCAAAGTCATTTGATCTTTGAAAAATTTTTCGTAGCATTCGTCAATCCGGCAAAGTAATGGCCTTTCTGCATAAATCGTACATAAATTTCCTTGCAGATACTTACAAGTGCCATCGCCTCTGTCTAACTCTTTATATAATTCTGATTTATCCAAATGCCTGCAACAACATCCACACTTATTACATTTAAACATTACCCAAACACCAAGGTTCCGTTCTTATTCGACATATGTTCATCAAAGTTTCCTTTCCACGGTCGCTCCAATCCCATTTCTTCATGGGTTGGTGTTTTACCTTATTACTGATTTTGTGCAATTTCCCGATTATCCGCTGTGGGAGATATTCATTTCCCATGACAGTTTACCTTTTGAAATGAACCCCGTACCTGTCAATATGGAACGCACTCTGCAATGGCTGGAAAGACAGGTCATGCCGTCAATCGTGATGATAGAGGAAATCGACAGGCTGACAGGCTCAAACTACATGAAAATGATTGATGAATGTACCCACCTTTCCGAAAAACAGGAAATGCTTGTAGAACAGATGTGTACGGATATAGCAGATGTAATCGAAAGTGAGGGGGTGTTTTATGAGTAATGCACAGGATATTCCCGTATGGGAAAAATATACCCTTACCATTGAAGAAGCGTCAAAGTATTTCCGTATCGGAGAAAACAAGTTAAGACGCTTGGCAGAGGAAAACAAGGACGCTGGCTGGCTCATTATGAATGGCAACCGCATACAGATTAAACGCCGACAGTTTGAACAGGTTATTGACAAATTGGACGCAATCTAATGCAAATGAGCCTTGTATGTGTTATGATGAACACAAGTCATATCAAGGCTCTTTCCAACAAGGAAAGGAGCAGACACCATGAAAGAAAAAAGACGGGATA
>OGXF01000660.1_pt1 | contig 30498 bp, 22 predicted proteins | sample 1576191 | NCBI WGS metagenome assembly OGXF01 (sample SAMEA3541545, study PRJEB24748) | human gut metagenome | biome: human gut; feature: human-associated habitat; material: faeces | place: China | collected 2012
GATTATATCTCAAATCCTTGAGAATGAGGTGTCAACTTTTTTTATACCACATCATATCGATTTCTTGGCGGAAGCCTGAAATCTTCCGAATGAGCAGCAGCTGCGCCGTTGTTTGCCGGTGCTTCTCCAATCAGCAAAGACACTGCTTCCGGGAAAGTCCTTCCAAAGAACTCCATTACAAATTCGACGGGGTAGCCGCCTTTGCTCTGGCTATGGCGGAACCATTTGTTTCCCCTAATGGTCAAACTGTCATGCCGTTTCCATCGGTACTCATTTCCGCTTTTTGTGACCTGTTCACCGTGTGAGCGTAAAAATTGTTCCAAATCGACCTGGTTGGCACGGTCAATCTGTTCTTGCGTATAACTCATACTCCACCTCCCGATTACAATGCATTTTCTGTTTCTTTGGTTTTATTGGGATGCAACATTTCAGGATGGGTTTCTCGCATCGCCTGATCTACATCGCCCTTAATCTGATACAGCATCGTCAGATCCTTTTGCAGCAGCTTATATTCCTGATATTCAGCTTCTCGCTGTGCCGACAGTTCGGAAAATTCTTTCTGCCATGCATCCAGAGGAAAAGAATCTTTTTCAAAACCACTCTCTTTCAGTTTTCGCTTTACCATATAAAACCGGCGAAGCTCGCTTTCGTGTTCCTCCTTATACCTTTCCTTCGCTTTGATAAAGCGATATTTTTCTTTCTTCATTTCATCAAAAATCGACTTTAACGCAGCATAGGTCTTTGCATCCTCCATCAGCTGCTGAAGCTCTTTCAGACGGATCTGTTTCTGGTGCATGGAGGATTTTCTGCTTTCCACATTTTCGCTGACAGAAGAAAGATGCTTTTCAAAGTCACTGAGAGTCAGAATCCCTCGCTGTTTCAGATAATCGCACTCATTCATGAAACGCTTCAGGTTGTTTTTCTTCGCCTTGGTTTTCCCTCTGGCATACGTCATTGCGGTTTGATTGTGCAGGGCATGAGCATCACTGAGCAGCTGAGCAAGGTAAACCTCCTGCGGTTCTTTCAAAATTGCCTTTGCTTCCGCAAGCCATTCTTTCAGTGCCGCAAGGGTGGCTTGTATGCTGCGGATCATCCGGTTGGTGGCCTTGATCCAGCGGTTCAATTCGCCTTTTTCGGTACGGATGCCTTTCTTCTCCATCTTGCGAACGTGCGGCCCTTCATGGATAGTCGGAATCAAATCCAGCCCTTGATCCACATAGGAACGATGATCAATGCGGCAGACCAGCCCTTTTTCTTCCAATCGGGCATTGACCATATCTGCCCAGGCTTTACGCCATAAGTCCAGCGTTTCCGGCTTGCCCCAATTTGTAGTTGGAACAGCATCGAAAGCCCAGCTGCCATCTTCTTTTTTGATGCGGTTGCCATCCTTGTCCAAATGATAAACCCGGTGCTGTTTTGCTCCCCAGGTTCCGTCAGCGTTCAGCGGGCGAATGGGAACCAGCACATGAAAATGCGGGTTGGGGATGCCGCCGTCTTCCCGGTCGGGTTGATGTACCGCAAGATCGCAAATCATGCCATCAGAGACAAAATATTTCTGAACAAATTCTCTTGCCAGTGCGATGTTCTCCTCTAAAGAAAATTCATTTTGCAGCGCCATGTCAAAGCTGTAGGCAAGCTGTGCCTTGTAATGCTTTTCAATTTGCTCCACTTCATTCCAGAGGGTGTACCTGTCAAAAAGCCTTTCAGGCGCATATTCCGGAAGCATAATTTCCGAAAGAATCACGCCGCCTTTCCTGGTATAATCGTGGGTTTCTCCATCCCAAAGATTATGCAGTTTCTCTCCGGCACGATAGGCGGCGCTGGCAACGGCGGTTCGTCCCTCGCTTCGCTTGATCTGCTCTACATGGAAGTGATACAACGCCATTAGAGATCGCCTCCCGTCTTGTGATTCTGCACAGCGGTGTCCACCAATTGCTGCACCGCAGGCAGCGCAAAAACCTGTTCCATCAGAGAGTAAAACTCTACCCTTGTCAGGGAATCTGCCTCTTTGGAAATGCTTTGGATGGTGCCGCCCATATTGCAAAGATGGTGCGTGCGCTGGCGGTCGGCTTTCTTTTCCAGATGCCGCTTGCGATTTTCCAGAAGCTGAATTTTGTTTTCATACTGTTTTACCTTCAATCGTGCAGCATCTAATTGCGCCAAAGTTTTTTCTTTGTTTTCCATTTTTCTTTCACTCCTTGTCTTTTATTCATCCTTGCCCAAAGCAAGGTATGTAAAAAGAGATAGGCGGTAGCCGCAAGAGTTATCTCTTGCCCGGAATGCAATTCCGCAATATGTGAATGTGTTCAGACACAGGAGCATTTACCTTCGGAGAACGCACATACCGGAATGGAATAACTGGTATAGAAGTGCGCCCTTAGTTCCTAAGGGAAGTTGGCTTGCTTCAACTTTTTATAACCTTGTATCCATGAAGACTTCTATGATACGTATTCTCTACACTTATGATTTTAATCTATATAGAGCAAAAAACTATGGACTGATAGGCATGGTTATGCGCACAATTTGTCCATGGACAAGCACAAGAAAGCCGCTGTGATGCGTTTTGCTCATCACAGCGGCTTTTGATATTATTTCTTTTTTTCGTTCTTTTCTTTCAGCAAATTTTCCTTGAGTTCCAAAAGCTGTTCAACCTGATCGTCAATTTCTCGTATCAAAAAATCATAATTTCTTTCTTTTTTGATTTCTTCTCCCAGAATAATATAATCGACTGTTGTGTCAAAGAAATTAACGAGATCTACAACAAAATCTACTGATGGCCTACGCAAGCCACATTCAATCTTTGCTACAGTATTGGAACTGACATTAAGTTTGTCTGCAAGTTCTTCTTGCGACAAGCCCTTTTGCTTGCGAAGAAGCTGAATTCTTTTTCCCGTCTCTTTAGGATTCATCTTCATGGGGGATACCTCTTACTTTAATAATTACAATGACAACAAAATTCTTCTTCAAGTACTCGCATTCTTTAGTTTCTCAAGATGAGCCTGATTATATGACACAAATCTTCTAGGAGTGTGTCTGCTACTAGCTACAGACAAGAATTGCTGTTCTATATTTACAATGATGTCACCGTCATGTACTGTAGCAATGCAATCGGCGCAAAGAGCCTTATAGGAACATTCAGTATTGAACAAATTTTCGCCATTAAGGGTAAAAAGATAAACATAATCACCATAAATTAGTACATCAATAGTCGGACGCAATGTCAAAACTTATTCATCTGATTCTTTGAATTTCCTTTTGATTTGCATAAACTTATGCTTTGGCAACGTGATAGGGTTTTGCATTGCTATTATTTTAATTGGAACAAATTCATCCTCGTTTTCAAAGTGCCCACTTAATACATAAGCGCTAGCTTTCATCTCTAGTGGGTCAATTTCTTGATTGAGATTAGCAAGTGCGTCGATCAAATTACTGTATTCTGTATTAATAAGGTTGCTTGCTTCATTCAACTTATATATTGTCTTTCCGTTAGCAGAACCATCATAAGCAGATACATCTGAAAACTTATTGTCAAAGCAACCATTTTTCCCAACATAACGAGACTTTATCTCTAGCACAAAATCATCTAGTCTGCCAACTGGGTCAAATGCAATTTCCCTCCCGGTATACACCGTCTCCGCTCTTCTCGATGTTTAGATTTGAAAACTTGAAGAGACCAATTACTGGCAAGACTCGATTTTATAATAATGTCACGAACAACGCTTAACAAAATTGTCCTCCTCTCGTACTAAAAAGCAGCAAAACTTTTTGCTACCGCCAACAGTTCCTTAAATGAAGTTACAACATCCTCACAGTCGGATTCTGCCCCCCAGCTTATTCTTACTGAGTTTTCAATTTTTTCAGTCGGTATGCCCATAGCAGTTAGAACATAGCTAGGTTCATATAATCTTCTTTAATTCAGGCTTTATTCCGCCAAGTTGAGAAACATTTGAAATTGTATTGAGAACAATATATGGTGTTCCCTTTGTTGTATCTTCAAATACTTTTTCTATATTGTCTAATGAATGGAACCTAGTCGCTTCCTCATCGGCAATAGCTGTTCTATTTCTAAGAACATCATGTCTTCTCATCGCATTGATTAAAGGCGAAATATCTTCATATTCATCGAGCAACATAGGTGTTGTCCAACTAATGTAATCATTCAAATACTGTACATCCGATGTTCCAATAGATATCTTTTGTTTATCAAAATCCGGATGTACTATTAAATCATATAAAAGGTTCAATACCTCCCTAGTTGCAACAATCGTTTTATCTATTATGACCGCCTGGACAATTCTATGTATAAGAACTTGCTGATTCTTTGGATCTGACAAAAATTCAAAATTATGACGAACAGGGCAGCGTTGGCATAACTGACAATTTGTTTCCTCTTTTTTGTAAGACTGATAGAATGGATTATCATCATTCTGGCTAAAAACCTTTTCTAATAGTTTTTCCAAAAATACGGTTTGTATTCCATTTTCACTTAAAGAAAAAACCTGATAATCGGCGAAGCTGACATGCTGAAATACGCTCTTATCTTTATATCCGGTCTCTTGTGCATAGCTCGATAAAATTTTGTTTTCTTCAACATACTTGCGAAGCTTTGTAAAAGACTTTCCTTTTGCTGACTCAATGAAGTTATTCAATGTGCCCAAGTTAATGGCAATTATCATTTTTGATCCATCAGCATTATCGTAATGCTCGTCATCGAAATCTGTAAGCTTATCTGCCAATGTATCAATGGAAGTTAATGTTGGTTCACTACTTTCAGTTGCATCATTATATAGCTCATAGCCATCTAACAACCCTTCGGTATCAGAATTTTTCATATAGGAAATCAAGTGTGACTTACCATCGCCGGCACTTCCACATAGCAACACCAAACACTTACCTTGTTTTTCATTTACACTACGAAGTAACTTTCGCAGTTCAATTTCAACATGTCGCTCTACATGCAAATACTCTTTAAAATGGTTAAAAGCATTTGTATTTTCTACAGACTCAGCTGATGATTTACGCAGTTTACTAAGCTGCATTATAAATTCACATGCCATTGTATTCCCTCCATTTTATCTCTTGTATTTGCAATAAAATTCTTCTATCATCTGGTTGAATTTCATCGGTTCCTTTTTATATAAATCATATGCCTCATAAAAAATCTTGCTTACATTTGACAATCCTTCTTTTCCGTCTGTCACAACATAATGAATGCATCCTATTTGCATTGTCAACCCAGTAACATTTCTATACTTTTCATCTATTTGCACCCCTTTAACAGCTGCTCTATTTTTCATAATGGCAGAAAGTTCATTAAGCTTCTCAGTATCAACGCTTAATGTTGCTCCTGATTTGAAGTATAGATCATACAAGACAACCGCCTCTTCTAAATCCCACTTAACTTTTATCATTGCCACAATCCTCACTCGGTTTCTTTATATATTTTCCACTTTTAATTCGTGCATCGGCCGGCTTTTCTGCATCACTAGGTATCGCCCATGCAAATCCAATTCTCACGGCGCCTTCAATTCTATTTTCCGAACACAATACCTGAATACGCCTTCTTGAAACTCCCCATTTTTCAGCCATTTGGCTTATAGATAAGTATTCCATCTATTTCTCCACAGTATATCTATAATACGTCCATGATAACTATTCTATCAAAGCTAATTATAGTCCTACCTGCGAATAAAATCAAGATGGTAAATCATTTATAAGCCCCTTAAATAAACCTTTTTCACTCTTCTGCAAGCAGGGCATCGGTGCTACCCGCAATGCTTTTTGCTTGTTGGGAAGTATCCTCAATCCCCACAGAATCCGTATCTAACGATACTGATTACACCTTCATTCTGAACGCTATGTAAAAAAAGAATACAAAGTCTTTTGATCGACTTTGCCTCCTTAAATCCCTCGCAATTATGAACTGCACCTCACTTATTAGATAGTATACCATACTGTCTAACAAATGGGGTGCAGTTCCTCTTTCTTAATACTTATTCAAATCAATATTTCCCATTTTCCGTATCGCTTTCCGTCTACTCTGCGGATATATTCCTTTTTCTGCAAGGACTCCATAATTCGTTTTACGGTGCTGAGCGATTTTCCGGTCTCAGCAACAAGGTCCTTCTGCTTAATTGACGGATTCTTGTAAATCAACTCCAAGACCGCCAGCTCCTCTAAAGTACATTCCAAAGTGTCAAATTGAGACTTTGGAGCTTTTGGAGTGACACTTTGGGAATTATCATCTGCATAGTCAACGTGCATATATCTGTTTTTTAGCTCATATTCCGTCCCCAGAATCAAATTACTGAAGAACAATTCCAAGAACTTTGTTGTGGCATGAACGCCGTTTTGCAGATCGTTATAATTTGCCCTTACCAAAGCATTGCGGAAATACCAAGAGTTCTTCTCAAAAGCATCGTTATTTACTTTGAAACCGAATGTTTTCATGTACTTAATCATAAAAACAGCCGTAGCTCTGGTGTTGCCCTCGCAGAATGGATGGATCTGCCAAATATCTGAAGCAAACTTGGCAAGATGCTTCACACAGCGTTCTACAGACAATCCTTCATAAGAAAACTGTTTCTCCGTTGCGAAGTCATAATCAAGGGTGTCTTTGATGCTGTTCCACGCTGCGTAGGTGACAGTATCGCCTTTTAATACCCATTCCTTTTTTGTAATATTATACTGGCGAACCTGACCAGCATGGGTAAACACGCCCTCAAACATTCTGCGATGAATCGTCAGCCATTCAGCCGGAGAAAACTGAAATGCTTTCTCGCCCAACAGCTTCGCTATTCTTGCTGACACAATATCCGCTTCCTTGGTATTGTTCTCAACTTCTGTACGATCAGTACGCTGCTCATAATAGCTCTGAATGCGTTTCTGCACTTCATCAATACTGATTTTTCCCTCGATATGTTCCTTGGCAGTATCTAACAGATAAGCAGAGGTCTTCAAACCATCTACCGCCTGCAAGCCGATTGCAGTCTGCCACGCTTCACTCTTTTCGATTTGACCGGGCTCGCCTTGTTTGATATATTCTTCAAGTTCAAATTGCCAGTTCTTTTCTGCCGACATAGCTGCACCTCGCTTCTTGTTTAATACCCAATCCTAAAATAATCCAAATATGCTTTATACTTGTCCTGTGCGGTCAGGCAGGTATCGGTCAGATAGCCCTTTTCATTGTCCCATTCCTCCAATCCACGGTAATAGAACATCTTCAGATTGTCCTCAATGATGAACGGAACGATATTGTATTTCAGGCACTCCTTGAACATAATGAGTCTGCCTACACGACCGTTGCCGTCCTGGAACGGATGAATCCGCTCAAACTTCACATGAAAGTCTAGAATGTCCTCAAAGTTTTTTTCTTCTTTGGTATTATATTCCGTCAGCAGGGCCTTCATTTTATCGGCAACTTCTTCCGGAAGGGCGGTATCCATGCCGCCGACTTCATTCGGAAGTTTCTTATAATCGCCAACAGCAAACCAATCTTTTCTGGAATCGCTGGTGCCGTTCTTCAAAACCAAGTGAAGCTCTTTGATGAATTTCTCCGTCAGAGCTGCTTTTGCATGATCAATAATCATGTCAATGCAGCGGAAGTGATTTGCTGTTTCGATTACGTCATCCACATTCAGTACTTCTTTTTCTACGCCAATAGTATTGGTTTCAAAGATGTATCTGGTTTGATCGTGGGTCAGGCGGCTTCCTTCCATATGGTTGGAATTATATGTCAAATCAATCTGTGTTTTATGGTAGATCCCACCGGAGTATCTACTTGCCTTCTGATCTTTCAGAATGTCCAAAAGAGTGATCGGTCCTGCTTTTCTTTTGTTGGTACGCTCCGGTTTTTCTGCGCTTTCCGGAATGTTCCATGTCTTGCCGGTAAGAAACGCACCGTTCACACGCCCCTGGGCGCAGTAATTTCGAACACTGCGCTCTGACACATCCCACTTTTTCGCTATTTCAGCAACTGAAAGATATCGCATCTATGATCCTCCACCATAAAATCTATCCCAAAAACTACGTTAATCTATTATAGAGTATACCACGTCATCGGCAAAAATATCAACACTATTCAAAGTAAAATTGCTATGCTTTTTGCCGACATAGGAAATACTGCTTCCGGATATAGAAAGCCGGACTCCATCAAAAATGAAGTCCGGCAAGATATTATCTATATACGATTTCTTCCAACACAATTTCCTCTGCCCGATTGTGGATACTGTTCATGGCTCAAATCCAAGCCATCTGGTCTGCTGCTTTCAGTTCCTCAGTCACGCCCTCAGCGGCCTTCATCTGCTCAACAAACAGGGAGAAACGCTCCTGTGCCTGCTCGTTCAAATCGGCAGGATACGTCCAGAGTCTGATAATTAGCCAGTAACTCATTTAATCCGTTTCTGAATATCTTCAACAGATGGCAGTTGCTTTTCCAGAGCATCCGGCAGACTACTGGTTATTTTATATTCGCTTACCCCAATCGGCTTTGAAATATCCTTGAGTGAATATTCTGCGACCACATTGTTTTTGCTTTTGCACAGAAGCAAACCAATGGACGGATTATCCTGCTCTTTTTTCAAAATGCCGTCCACGGCTGACAGATAAAAGTTTAGCTGACCAGCATATTCCGGCTTGAAGTCACCGGTTTTCAATTCGATAACTACATAACAGCGAAGATTCAGGTTGTAGAACAACAAATCAATGTAAAAATCATCACCGCCCACATTCAGGTGATACTGATTTCCCAGAAAAGCAAACCCTGTTCCAAGCTCCAGAAGGAGCTTGGTGACATCCCGAACCAGTGCCTGCTCAATATCCCGTTCCAACATATCTTCTCTAAAAGGAATAAAATCAAAGACGTATGGGTCTTTCATAGTCTGCACTGCTAGTTCGCTTTGCGGAGACGGTAAGCGGTGCTCAAAATTTGTGACCTTATCTGCCAGAACCTGCCGCTGATACAAGTTACTTTCTATCTGATGGACAAGAACATTTCGAGACCAGCCGTTTTCTGCTGTCTTTTTGATATACCATTTACGTTCATCCATATCAGTGACCTTATCCAGAAGAACTATATTGTGCCCCCATGGAATTTGTGCAACAACCCGTTGCACAAATTCTCGGTCTGGATAAGTCTCTGCGAATTTTGCCATATACTTCAAATTACGAACAGAATATCCTTTGCTTTCTGGAAAAGCAATCCGAATATCTGCTGCAAGGTTATCAATAAACTTGTTTCCCCATGATTTATGTTCATTGATTACGCAACCAATATCATAATAAAGAAGCAACATATCTGCATTCACATGAACTGCTGCACGATATTGTGCCGCAGTAATTTCACTCTTAATATTTTCGATAATGGAAAGATACTCAGCCGTATTCATTAACATACTCATCGCCTCGCTTTCACATAATTCTTATCATTATTTTCTCTATATAAGATGCTCATATACAATTTCTAAATAATCCAGGTAACCACATGAGCACAGATACAACCATATTAGCCATTCAGCAGCACCGACATCAATTCGTTGACCTTCTTGTACACCCTTAACTTTTTTGCATATATGGAAAGATTTTGCAAATTCTTCTTCTCATCCTTTGCATAAGCATTCAATGCCTTGCTAAATATTTCATGATCAAGCCTTGAACGATATTTGAAGCAATCACAAATCGTACGCTCTCGATCATATACGGAAAGCTTAACCCCGGAAAAATCATCCGTTACTCTCCCCAGTTCATATATTTCTGGTTGAACATAATACGTTTGCAAAGCCAATGCATCTACTTCCAGTTTTGTCCGAGACATAGATCTTGGTACAGCAATAGACCATTTACGAGGAGCGAAATCGCTATATCCATAATGAAAAAGGGCAGATTCTACACAGACAATTCCCTTTGGAATCAGCACTGCAAGAAGTTGCTCTTCAGAAGATGTATCTGCCTCAGCAAGTTGATAATATCCGTGTCGAATGCGATCAAGGTATCCGGCATTGCACATGTTTACTACATCAACAGCATGGATTCCTGCCTGAACAAAATCTGCTGCTTTGGCAATGCCACCCTTTTCTATAATAATTTGTTTTGCTATTGTTCTAATATCCACGTGTTCACCAACTTTCTTTTTTAAAATCACTCACATTTGTTTTCTTTCTGTGTATGTATTTATTATAACAGCTGTGCTTTAATAAGCAATAATTTTACGCACATTTATTCAAGATTTGTATACGAAATTTTGCATTAATTCGCATTAAAATATTTTACATACAAAAAAGTAAGCACTTTTCAAAAAAGACTGGATGCCATCTCTCGTAGAATAACATCCAGTCTTGCTTATTTTACTCCTTATTACAGAACTAACTCATGAATCACAATCTCTTCTGCCCGGTTGCGGATGCTATTCATGGCTCTAACCCATGCCATTTGGTCGGCTGCTTTCAGTTCCTCAGTCACGCCCTCAGCGGCCTTCATCTGCTCAACAATCAGGGACAAACGCTCCTGTGCCTGCTCGTTCAAATCGGCAAGATAAGTCCAGAGCTGACCCTCCAGAACCAGGTCATTAAACATCATTGGGCTATGCTCTTTCAAATACTCTCGGTGCATCCGCCCGTATTTTCCGATGGGACGTTCCTCATTGGGAAGCTTCAGATCCGGAATGTAGTAATCTCCAACCAGCACATATTCCTTATGATTGATACTCTTTTTGTTTTCCATAAACTTGACCTCGATTTCATAATTTTTGTCACATCGAGACTCACTGGTGTAGAAGTGGTGTAGTAGCACCACCTTCAAGCCTGAAATACCTTGATATTACAGGGAATTTTAGAGATTTCTGCAAATATTGCCGTGGCAGATGAATAACACTCTTATCATTGCTTAAAACTCCTTGAAATGTTGTATTTACGCTGTTTGCAGTCATTTTCCGATAATCTTCACTACTGCCATTTTCCTGTATATCACAGCATAAATTTGTATATTTTCTTATCCAAATTTAGTAACTTCTTAGTAATAATCAGTCTGGAAAACAGGCTTTCTAAGAACCTTATAATCAGATTATTTTTAATTTTTTTCTATTATCATACTATGCCCGTTTTGCAATCCTATTCATCTCTTCTTTTGCATCAATTAATCCCAGATGCGTATATACATTTAACGTAACCCCTATATCAGAATGTCCCATTAAATATTGAAGTGCTTTCGGATTCATTCCAGCTTTTGCCATATTGGAACAATATGTATGCCTACATACATGTGTAATGACAGGCATCTGCACTTTGTAAGTATTATTATACTTCTGAATGATATGTTGAAAGTAATGCTCCCAGTGCAGAGAATAACAAATACTTCCGTTTTTATCAAAGTATAAGAATCCACTTTTTCCATCTACTATACGTTCTGCTTTAGGCGAGTTTCGTTTTTCTATTATTCTCCAAAAGCATTCCTCTACGTCCGCAGTCATAGGAATCTTTCTCGTTCCGCTGGTTGTTTTAGTCTCTTGAATATAATATCCGATTTTTGTTTTTTCTGCAATTGATGATCGATGTTGATCGTATGCTCCTTGAAATCAATATCAGAAATCGTCAAACCACAAAATTCCAAGATGCGAAGGCTGGTTTTAAATAATATGTACATCCCCTCATAATACCTGCAAAAATGAGGATCTTCCTTCACAACTCGTAAAACTTACGTTCCTCCGCTCTGCCATACCATCGACAAAAATATCAATGCTTTCCAGGCTTATCTATTTTATTTTTGCTGATGCAAAAAATACTGCTTCCAGTACATCATTTCGTAAATAACTGTACTAATCACGTAGGATGCGGATTTGAGTGTGCAGGTCTAAAAGACGGATTCCATCGAAAATGAAGTCCGGCAAGGTACGTCCAAAGCTAACCTTCCAGAACCAGATTATGGAATCGTAAATTTTTGCATTATGCCCTAGCTCGGTTTATTTCTTGTAAAAACAGTTGATTCAACTCTTTCCAACCTGGTGTATGGTTATCGTCCAATAATCTCACTGCACTTTTGATATCCAGAATACCTTTATCAAGATATTCATTTATTTCTGGAATCTTTGGAATCAACCTCACCTCTGGCGAGTTCATCTTTAATTCCAGCAATTGATTCACTGCATCGATTAATTCTACTGGCAGTTCTGCTTTCATCAACTCTGAAAACAACATAGGTGGAGGCGTACCCTGATTCAAAATCCATTGGCATGCCAGTACCGGGCGCAGGACGTAGAAATATTTCTTTGCTCTGACAAGATCGCCTTTAAGATATTCCCGATAATTCCCTTCGGCCATACTAATATAATGATACAACGTCTTCTTTGATGAAAAAATGAACCATCAAATCACGAAACTTGCCAGCAAATTCTGTGAAGCTGATTCTGTATCTTTTCTCTCATTTATGCCACCCTTCTTTTTCCAAGGCACCTCCCCATCTGAAGCTTTGAAATTATATACCGGCTTCATGATATCGATGATATCTACAGAATCCCTTATCTCATCAATGATATCTGCAAGCGATTTATATGCCATGGGTGCCTCATCTAATGTATCTGCATTCACTGACGTAGAATAAATACCTTGCATGGATGCTTTGTATTTCTCCAGATCAATGGACTGTTTCGCTTTTGTTCTGGACATGATCCTTCCGGCTCCATGTGGTGCTGAATTATTCCATTCCACATTTCCTTTTCCAACAGCAAGAATAGAACCATCTCTCATATTAATCGGAATTAATACTTTTTCACCGGCATGTGCAGCAATTGCACCCTTTCTAAGAATCATTTCGTCGACATCTATATAATTATGAATGGTATGAAAAGCTTCTGCTTGCGTCATTTTGGTTCTTTCAATAATAATTTCCGCCATGCGCTCCCTGCTCCTTCTTGCAAAACGCTGGCAGATTTCAACATCATGCAGGTAATCATCCATAAATGTTCCATAAAGCCAGCAGATATCTTCTGGCACATCCAGATCCTGCGTCTCATAATCCTGTTTTAACTGCTTCAATGCCTCCTGGATTTCTACTCTTCTTCCCTGCTCTTTGTATGTACGGATAATCTCATCTCGCTTTATGAAATACTCTTCTTTTCCCGCATGCAGATCAATTGCCAGCTGTTGATAAAACTCAGCCACCTGTTTTCCCAAATTCCGGCTTCCTGAATGAATGACTAAATAATACGTACCATCCTTTGCCTGATCAACCTCTATAAAGTGGTTTCCTCCGCCCAGTGTTCCAAGCGATCTTTCCAATCGCTTTGCATCTCGCAAAGATCTATAACATTTAAGCTGCGTCAAATCAAACCTCTCCATTCTTCCTTCCCATACGTTCATTCCAGAAGGAACATAATGGCATGCTTCATCTATTTTTTCAAAATCGATCACCTGATCCTGCAGCTTTACAGTATACATTCCACAACCAATATCGACTCCTACAATATTCGGACAAATCTTATCTGTAACTGTCATGGTCGTCCCGATCGTGCAGCCTTTTCCTGCATGGACATCAGGCATGATCCGTACCTTGCTTCCCTTTGTCAGATCATGATCACACATTCTCCGGATCTGCCCGATCGCCTCATCTTCTACAACTTTTGCGTAGCAGATTGCTGTTGTGATTTTTCCTTTTATTTCAAACATTTTAAACACATCCTTTCTCAACAAAGCATTTCTGACAGATATTACGACGGCCATCTGCTACCCAGCGGATTTTAAGTCCACCGGCAAGATCCTGTTCCTCATGTGCTTTGCTATGATCTAAGTTTATCTCTTCCGGTTCTTTTTTTCATGGAAAAAAAGTTGCGAACTTTTACAGTCCACAACTTTTTTGATCTGACAATCTGCCCTTTATTAAATTAATGAATGCCCTGGGCTTCACAACGCGGATCATTGGTCCAAACGAAAGAACACGAATTAAAATCTCTGTTTCGTCCTCTTTATCATAATGTAATGTCACCTGATATTTTCGATCATCTATTTTCCCGACTTGTTTTTCAAAGTGTGCGAAGTGCAGCAGAACACGTTCCAAAGCATTCCGGTCATCAACCAGTTCAAATATCACTTTGCGCGGCTGCGGCAGATTTCTTTTTCCAATCTTTCCCTGTTGATTCCCGCACTTTTCACAAGAAGTGATCCTGCCAAGATTGATCGTATTTCCCAATTTGCTTCCTGTACCAATCAAACGAAATTTATCATCTTTCTCGGAATATTCCAAATATTCAGGAATTGTCCTGGTTGTTACTCGTTCCCCATGACGATTTCTAATACTGATCTGAATCGGATACTGATGCCTGATCGCATCCAATATCAAACGGAAGTTCCGAATATATTCTTCATTCTCATACGGATCACCATCTGAATACTTATCAAAGACGTAAATATCTTCTGGAAGAAATAACGGTTCCACATCTGAAAATACAACTGGTCGATCCGTAAACAAACGTATTCTTGGATCTAATGCGATCGCATTGATCCAGCGTTTCTGCAAAATCGTAAGGGGCATAGTTGGCTTTTTTCTAAGAATGGTTGTTCCATCTTCTTTCAATAATTGCCAGCGTGCCATTCCCAAAGACTCTGGAATATTCAATGCACTTTCTTCAAATGCATGATTCTGAATGATTGAACTGATTTCTCCAGTCGTAAGCGGATGCTCCACTGCTTCTGTTAAGATTTTCCCAACGGTTTGAAAATATGTACTGTAAATTTCATTAAACAGCATGATCATTTCTCCCCTTCCATTCCATACATCTCATACATCGTCTGCAAATCTTTTTTAAACTGTATTTCCAAAAATTTATTTGAAATTGAAATATCTGTGATTCGACAGATAAAGGTACGTATCCATGGTATCAGCTCACTTGCATCATAAACATCAGCTAAAAAACGGCATGTATGTTCATCAATATATTCCACCTTTCCGATTCGTTTCTCGCGCTCTAATCGCCTTGGTATATGCTGTTCTCCATCGTCATACCAAACTGTAAATTCAATATGTTCCATGCGATTTCCCGACCGGCTGTCTGTAGCTACTCCCCACATGTGTTGCTGCATTCCATTCAGTTTATCTCTTAGTTCATCAAATCGGTCTGCAATCTCACCATTTTTAACAGCAACAATATTATCAAGACGATACGCTGTTATCCGTTTAAAATATGGAGCATAGGCCATCATATATTGCCTTCCACTCTGCACGCTGATCATTATCCGAAGCGGAACGACATTCGATTCTGTAACACGATTTTTCCTACGATGGAGCATTTCAACTGTTACATTTCTTTTTTCATGAATTGCTTCCAGTATTGTACACAAAACTTCACTGTCCATTGCACCGGTTATGTAATGATGTTTAAATGCAAAATTGTCAGCTATGTCATTTGTTTTATCTTTCAGAAACGATCCAATCACACCACATGGTGCAGTTTCTGAAAAGAAATCCAAAACATCCGTACCTGGCATTTCAAGCTCTTCTGTACGACGGTATAACATCATCTTACCGTTCTTCCTGCTTACCAGCAATCCTTCTTTTACGTATTCGTTAAGTTTTTTTCTGATCGTAGAAACGTCAAATACTCTTGCATGATCAAAAGCACTCAGATATTGGTCCACTTGAGACACAATAGCCACAAGTGACTGTTCCTGGCCATCTGAAAGAATATCCATAATGATAAAATGAAGTGTAATATCCCCGTCCGTAAAGCTCTTTGTCTTCCATGCCTTATAAAGCGGATTGTGTCTGGTTACTCTGCTATCAATTGATAGAAATACATTCTTACCATCAGCAGTCTGATGGAATTTCATATACTCACCAAGCCAGCTCTCTATGCGACGTTTCTCGTCATCATAAGACCTGGCACTTTTCTTCGTATAATCATCCCGGCTTTTGAAACCATAGACATAAAAATCGCGCATGTAATCACGTATCTTATTAAAGTTTTTAATTAATTCACTATATGCCATGGTTTCACCCCCATCAGCTACATATACCGGTTCATTATAAACATGCTTAATTATTTTTCTTGATAACTGAACCACTATACTAATATATATCACATTTTTATTCTTAAATCCTCATCATCAGAAACAGTTAATTCAAAATGATTCCGATTTGTTTTTATAAATCCTTCTTTTTGTAACTTTGATATCTCCGTAGACATTGCCGCACGGTCAATGCAAAGATAATCTGCCAACTGCTGCCGGTCAAAGGGAATATCAAAGGATAAGGAGGACTGTCTGGCCGACTCTGCTGACAGATACGATAATAGTTTATCCCTGGTCGTTCGCTTGCCAATGTGTGTGATCTTATCGTTCAGGATCAGTATCTTATTTGCCAAGACACTGACCAGGTTTCGGATCAGCTTCTGATGATGTTCACATGCCGTTGGACAAGTAACCAGAAGCCTCTGGATATTAAAAAAAATAATCTCACAATCCCCATCAGCTACCACACTGATATTCAGAACAGCCCCCGGGCTTGCTGCATATGGTTCTCCAAAAAAATCACCGGTATGACATTTGGACAGAATATTACGATGTCCCCAAAGGTCTTCCTGAATAACAAGAACACAGCCTGATGTCACAAGCCCCATTACATCGGTAGAATCTCCTGCCCTGAAAATATAAGAATCTCGTTCTTTGGAAATTATTGTTCCGTTTACACAGTGCAATATGGATAATATCTCGTTATCAGAAAGACCTTTAAAAAATGGACTGTTTCTTAGAATAGGTAAATATTTTTTCAAAATCTTCCCTCCTGTTGGAAATCAAACATACAAGTTGTATTTATTATACTATAATTCTAACAGAAACAAAAGTTAAATACTATTAACGGAGGGTAAAAATGATAAGAAAGATTATCCGGATTGATAAAGAAAAATGTAACGGCTGCGGTGCCTGCGCAATTGCCTGCCACGAAGGTGCCATTGATATCATCGCCGGAAAAGCCGAACTGGTAAGAGAACATTTCTGTGACGGATTGGGAGATTGTCTCCCGGAATGTCCTACTGGAGCAATTTCATTTGAGGAAAGAGAAGCACCTGCATATAATGAAGAAGCTGTGAAAGAAGCTCAGAAAACAACAGCTGCCAAAAAACAGGCAATGTCCCTTCATACCGGCTGTCCAGGATCTAAAATCATGCAGATCCAGCGAATGGAAACACCTGAGTCTGTAAAATCATCTTCAGCCGCAAATTCGGTATCAAAGCTTCAGAACTGGCCAGTACAGATTAAACTGGCCCCAGTCAGTGCACCATATTTTAACGATGCAAAGCTTTTAATCGCAGCTGATTGTACTGCTTACGCTTACGCAAGCTTTCATCAGGATTTTATCAGGAATAAGGTCACATTAATTGGCTGTCCAAAATTAGATCAGGTGGATTATAGTGAGAAACTGACTGCAATCATTCAAAATAATAATATCCAAAGTGTAACGATCGTAAGAATGGAAGTTCCATGCTGCGGTGGGCTTGAAATGGCTGCCAAAAAAGCTCTTCAAAACAGCGGAAAGTTTATTCCATGGCAGGTTGTAACGATAAGTATTGATGGAAAAATTATGGAATAATAAAAGAATCATACTAAAATGAATAAGAAAATGTTTTGCTTTCAGTGGGAACAGACAGTGGGATGTACCGGCTGCACAGGAAATACCGGTGTCTGTGGAAAAAGGCAAAATTGAGAAAAAAAGACTGGATGCCGCTTCTTACAAAGCAGCATCCAATCCTTCACCTTAATTTTATTTCTCCTTTTTACTCTCCTCAAGCACTTTCCAATAGTCTTCGTAATTTGCCTGCAATAGTTCTGGCGTGTTGAGGCCGTATGGACATTTGGACATGCAGTGGCCACAGTGAAGGCAGTTTTCAATCTGGTGCATTTTCTGCTGCCAGGATTCAGTCAGCCATGCAGCCGCCGGAGCTCTTCTAAGCATAAGAGACATACGGGCGCACTGGTTAATTTCAATGCCTGCCGGACATGGCATACAGTATCCGCAGCCACGGCAGAACTCGCCGCATAGTTCTTTGCGGTCTTTTTCGATAGTCTCTAGACGTTCTTTTGTCAGCTCTGCCCCTTCTCTGATACACTTAAGGAACTGATCCAGTTCGCTTTCCCGCTGTACACCCCAGATTGGAACAACACCCTCCTGTGTGTCCATCCATGCAGCTGCTGTAATGCCATCCTGTATAAGACCACCTGCCATACCTTTCATGGCAATAAATCCCATATTCTTTTCACGGCATTTTTGTACAAGCTCCATCTCCTGCTCACCGGCAAGATAACTGAACGGAAACTGCAGTGTTTCATAAAGCCCGGAATCAATGGCCTGGTGTGCTACTGTCAAACGGTGGTTTGTTATGGAAATATGACGGATTTTCCCCTGTTCTTTTGCTTTAAGAGCCGCATCGTAAAGCCCGTCTTCTCCACCTGGCTGAGGGCAGAATGACGGATTGTGGAACTGATAAATATCAATATAATCTGTCTTTAAAGTGCGAAGACTTGTTTCCAGGTCTTTCCAGAATTCCTCTGCCGTTTTTGCTCCGGTCTTTGTTGCCAGAACAACGTGGTCACGCATATCTGAAAATGCTGCTCCCACCTTCTGCTCACTGTCTGAGTAAGCCCGGGCCGTATCAAAAAAATTAATGCCTCCATCATAAGCCTTGTGCAACAGATACACTGCATCCTGTTGACTGATACGCTGGATTGGCAGACATCCAAAGCCCTGTTTCTCAATAACAATCCTTGTTTTGCCAAGTATGATCTTATTCATGGAACTTTTCCTCCTGCTGTTTTTTATGTTCTCCCGGAATCTTTCTGTGCCTGATTTTGTGAAAAATGTACTCTCGGAATCTTTTTGTACTTGATTTTGCGAAAAGATTTTTTGTCAATTGTGCCCAAATTTCTGAGGCGTTGGCGTTGCGTCCGCCTCTGAAATTCGGGTGCAACTGGCGGAAAATCGGCCGCAAAGGCAAGTGCAGGAAAGACTCCGAGAGTACATAAAAACCCCTGGGAGGACATTTTTATGCATTTTTATTGCATAATTAAATATTTTCTCTGTAATATTTTATCAAAAATACTCTTTTCTGACAATATAAACAAATTTTTTACTCTACTACTATAAGCAGGATTTTACTCTATTACTCTGGCTTGAACCACCATCCGCTTTGTTTTCCCGTAACAGGTAGACAATGTAAGCAGCTTCTCTGTGCCGTTCTGATAAGGTGTCACTTCATTTTCCTCTATAACCTTTGATGTGGTCACAGGACAGCTTATCCATTTTCCATGACGATAGATCTCCACATATGGGTGTTCTCTGGTAAAATCTGTATCTTTATACTTTTTTAAATCACTGAACATGGAGCCGTCTTTCATATTGTGACCATAAACAATGGTATTGGCTGAAACAAAAGGGATCCTTGCACTGTCTGCAAAAATAGCTCCGCCCAGGTGTTTTTCTCTGTCAAATCCATGATCCAGATAATATGCTTCCTCTTTTCCCCATACAACCGGGTAATCAATAGATGTTCCCGGAATACGGATCCAGAAACTGTAATCTGGATTTATTTTCTTTAATTTTTCCTCATCAATTTCCGCTTCGGTTCCCCCTTCATCTATTGAAGCGCTCTGCACCTCCTTTCGCATATTCTCATAGGATCTTGCTACAGTTTTATATTCTTTCAGGATTTTTCCTGTATTTAATACCCCTGAAACTGCGAGTATCGCGAAAAAGATCCCAAATGCCAGGCTATTTTTCCGGATCAGCAGACACACCTTTTTTATGTACCCCCTTTTCCAGCTCCATATCAGAATGATGCTCCCAAAAATAACCGGGATCAACAACCATATCAGATGATCAACCTTTTGAGGTTCTGCTGCATCAAGCTCCCTGAAATATTCCTCCGTTAAATACTCCCCCTTATCATCTGATAAAGCTTTTGCATTCTCTCTGGCAACCAGACCGCCATATACTGCTCTGCACATAGCTGCATTTTTCCCACTTTCAGGCTCTTCATAAAATCCATCCATATATTCTACTGTTTCCAATGGAAAAAGTCTTCTCTCTCTTTTCCCATTTGCAGGATTTTTTACCAGGATCCAGGCTGTCTGCGGTACATCTTCTATTCCCTGTATATCCCGGTAAATGATCTCTTCTGATACGTAATAGTGTTCTTCTTCCTGTATCTCCTGTGCAGCTGCACTAAATCCAGCCAAAAGCACCGTTCCCATCAGGATGCCCATAAACCAAAGCAGTCTTTTCCTTTTTTCAGAATCATTTATGCCGTTTAAAAAGCACCATCCGGCTGCCAGAAAGCTTAAACCTGTTGCTGCCAGTATTTCCAGTATCCTGCTGTTATCTCCTGTTTTCATCCTGTAGCCAGATGCGGTTTTATATGCCCCGTCAAATCCTGAAGTTCTCATTTTTCTTTCATAAAATGCCTGGATCCGTCCTTGTTTCTTCTCCTGTATCTTTTCGTTTTTGATCTCAAATATTCCTTTTACAAGTTTTCTGTTTTCAATGGTAAAATGATACACTTCCGGACTAATCTCATAACCTTCTGGCGCTGTGATCTCCCTGAAAACATAGGTTCCATCTGGCGGGGTTTTGATCTTGAAATAACCATTTTCACCGCTTTCAGCTATTTCCATTACCTGACCTAACTGGTTATAAAATGCAAATACTGCACCAGAAAGTGGATTTTTCTCTTCATCTGTCTTTTTAAAGGAAATATAAGATTTATTTGGAACAGTATGATTTCCGCCTCCGCCTGAAGAACGGATCCTGCTGTTATAGAAAATAAATTCCTGTGGCTCCTGTACATCATCCAGGATCCGGATCTCCATTTCTTCTTTCTTCTCAAATCCTGCCGGTGCTTCCAGTTCTCTGATAATATAGTTTCCTGGTTCCAGTCCATAAAAAGTCTTTCCCTTCTGCTCCTCTGATATCCACCGGCAGATCACTTCCATGGTATCTTTTCGCACCAGTTCCAGCTTTGCTCCTGAAAGCAGTGTTTTTAATGTATCATCCCGTTTTTCCACATGTACAATGGTCCCATAATTGCGAAGGATCACTTCTGGTATTTCTGTCATTCCATCTGTAATGGTAAAATAGACTGGTTCATCCCACTTTGTATATCCTTTTGGTGCACACATCTCCACCAGACGGTATTTTCCGGCTTTCAGGCCTTTGAGCAAATGAGGCTGTTTGCCTGTAGTCCACGTTTTAGCTGCTATCCAGACTTTTTCTGCTTTAAACTCTCCCTTTGCATTTTCTTTTATAACCTCATCTTCCCGTTCCAGCTGCAAAACAGCACCTTCCAGATATTCCTGGGTATCCCCAAGAAGTTTTTTTATCTGCACCCGGTTGCTGTCATTGATCGGATCATAAGTAAGTTTTATAAGAGGTGTCTTTTCATCCTTATACTCAAACTGGAATTCCATTATTTTTTCAGAAAGCATATATCCTGATGCTGCTTTTGTCTCTCTTACCAGATAATCATAAGGGCAGAAATTTCCATTTTTATCCATATATCCTATTGGCTGGGCTAAAAATCCTGCTTTTCCATGCTGGTCTGTTTCCTGTTTTCCACAGGATGTGCCCAATGTCTTATTAAACAGCTCAAACTCTGCTCCCTGTAATAACATTTCCTGATCTTCAGAGTCATGTTTGATCACTTCCAGTCTGCCCTGTGGTATTTCATCCTGCATTTCCAGTTTCTGGATTTCTTTCGTATCTTTTATGGTAAATGGAATATCCACAGACTGTAAAAATCCATAAGGTGTAGTTTCTTCCTTTAAAATATAAGAACCTGCAGGAATATATTCGATCTGATGAGGCTTAAGGTCTCCAGGTTCCAATCCATGGGGTATCTCCCCCTTTTCCATTTCTTCCTGTGTATAAGCTCCATCCATACCAGAGATCCACACTGCCTTTTCGTCCCGGTAACAGCCATTTTCCTCTGGAATATGCAGCACCAGGGGTGTTTTGCTGACTTCCCCGTTTTCATCCACCGGATAGATCCCCATACTGGCTCCTGCTACCTCTTTTCCTCCTGTAATGATATTTTTACTTATCTTAAGGCGCAATGGCTCGTCTTTCATCACTACCTGATGGATCAATTCTAAATGACCGGTATCTGTAATTTCAAATAAAACAGGTTCTGCTGTAGCATAGCCGGAAGGTGTAACACTTTCCTTTAATATATAAGTTCCCACCGGCAGATATTCAAAACGGACCGCTCCATTTTCTGTAAAACAGTAACGTCCCTTTCTGGTTCCCGTAACCTTCTTCCACTGATAGTCATATTTTGTAATAGGATTTAAACCGGCAGCATCTGTTTCCTCTCTTCCGGTAGCCCAGATTTCCTGCCATTCCATAAAACCGGCCCGGTCAAACGTAAGGAGTTTATTTTCTTCTTTCATTAAAGACTCCAAAGTTTTATCTTTTTCCTTTTCCGGCACCTGATATAAAGTAAGCTTTGCCAGGCTGTCTTCATAAAGAAGTTCTCCTGTTTTTCCATCCTCTTTGCGGATCTCAACAGAAGTAAAATCATCTTCCATTGTAAAAGACTGGACATTCTCCGTTTCCAGGATCTGAATATTCTCCCTCTTTTTCTGTACATAGCCCTGTTCATAAGGACATTCTGTCTCCTCTAACACATATTCCCCTACAGGAATATGGTCGATCCAATGTGGTTCATCTGTTTCGGTCCATTCCCCATTTTCATCTGTTTTCAGATTGCCTGCATCATCATAAGAATAACCGCTGATCCATGAAGCATACACCTGTCCCGGCAGATAGGTACCATCTTCATCCCTAAGCAGCTCCCCTTTTTCATCTCTCTTTGCCTCATACAAAGTCATTACAGCACCCCTTATCTCCTTTTGGGTACGGACATCGATCTTAGCAAAGGCAGCTCTTGTAAAGGCATTAGAATGAAAATATTCCTGGGGTTCTATGGTATCTTTAAAAAAGATCCCCTGATAAGGTGCCTGCACATATCCCTGCTTAAAAGGAACCTGTTCTTCCTGAAGGATATATGCGCCAAATGCAAGTCTGTCTATCTCATGAAGGCCTCCACTTTCTTCTTTTTCTCCTTTAGAATTAGTGCTTCCATCACTGGTCCATTTTTCTTCTTTCATAGTCAGATGGCCAGATTTATCATATACAGGAAGTCCGTTTTCATCATCTGCAGAACTTTTTTCTGTATAAATAGATTCCCCGGCTTCGTTTTTATGGACCTGTACAGAATATACCAGCTGTTTTTCCCCGTCCACCCCTGCCACATAAGCTATGAGCCGGCCATAGTCGTCATATACAAAAGCCATTCCTGTCTCTCTGTCTGCATAACAGATAAAATTCCCACGTTCATCCAGTACCTTGTATGCAGTTTCATCATCCCCAGGCTCCAGACGTTTTTCTTCCCGCAACCGGTCCAGATCATAAAAATACAGATTTTCCGGCTCTTTTTTTACTTTTTTATCTTCCAACACTGAAAGGGCTGCAGGACCATTGTCTTTTCCTGTTTTCAGGATCTTACGCCTGCTTCCTGTTTCCATTGCAGTGATCTTTATGGTTTTTCCTTTCTCTTTCTCTGCTTTTACACCGATATAACCGCCATTTTCTTCTTTTTCCACAACAAGGCCCCGGTATAGTGCTAAATCAGCCCCGGAAACAGTCACTTTAAAACGGATTCCTTTTCCTGTGAATCTGCCCTGAAGATCATATAACAATTTAACGCCTTCCATAGCTTTCAGTTCTTTTTCTGTTCCTTCAATAATCTCTTCTGAATACTGATCCATTTTTTTCGTAACATTTCCTGTCCAGGTCCCTTTTTCTGTATCAAAATGGATATCCCGCACATCCCCTCTTTCTTCCAGCTTTTCCTTTCTTCCGGACACCTGATAGATCAGCTTATCACCAGCATCATTTACCAGTATTTTTTCTTCCAGACCTCCGCTTTCTTCTTTTAATCCCTGGAAATCTGTTTCTAACAGCCCATTTTCATTTCCAACACAGGAATCCCCGTCCTCTACTTTGCGGATTTTCATTTTTGAAGGATGATTTTTTACAGGGATCTGGCTGACTGTTTCATAAGAGGTCTTATTTCCCTCTCCGGTGACCGGGATAGCATACTCATATTTTGCTGCTGTTTTCCGCTCATAGCCATCCATGGTCCCGTCCCTGTGTATATTTTCCTGATAATAAGATACTTTGTCTCCATAGATCTCAAAGGCCACAGGCCGGCTTTTTACATAACCGTCCGGTGCCTGCACCTCTACTAAGACATATACTCCTGCTCCTAAAGGCCTTGGCGTTTCAATATACCCCACCGGGATCTTTTCCAGTTTCCCATCCACCATCACTTCCCGCAGTGTGGTAAAAGAACGGAATATGCCTCTTTCTGTGCCTGTTTCATCCACCTGGCTGATCCGCTGGCTTTCATCGTACAGCGGGATCCCATCTTCATCTAACTGTACAGGCAGATCAGCTTCTGATTCATTGTCCATTCCTACTCTTGGATAAAGGATCTCTTTTCCATCTGTATCCAACACCTTATTTCCTTCATGATCCACAGCAGGTCCAAATAACGCCTGACCTGTTCCGGTCACACTTCCTATACCTGCTTTTTTCACATCTCTTTTTGCTGCATAGATCCGAAACAATGCTCCATCATGGATGATGTTTTCCCCTGTCTCACTGTCCACTTTTTCAATACGAAGCCTGGAATGGAAATAGGTATTTTCAAAATCTTCCTGTTTAAAAGCTGCATAATTAAAATCCGCTCCCTCACCACCTGGCTTTAAAGTTTCCACATTTCCCGTATCCGGATTGATCCGGTCTGCTTGTGGTGCAAGGATGCTCCATGGCACTAACATAGGTGCAAATTTCCCTTCTATTGCCCTGTTTTCTCCCTTCATGGCCGGTACCTGATGCCGGATCTGTATCTGTCCATTTTCCGTTTCATTTCCATCATAAATAATACTGTCCAGGATTTCTTTATCTTCACTTTGTGAAACTATTCCCAAAGTATTTCCCGGATCTATATCTTTATCCAGTCCATAGGGATAAATTTTAAACGAGCCGTCTATATTGTCAGTGTGTATCTTGCGGTCCTCTTCATTAAAACGGATCTTGTATTTACGGATCAGCTCATCTGGACTGTCACTGCTGTTATAACGGAAATATGCACTGCCTGTCTCGTCTAAAACGATCTCTTCCTTTGTATTTTCATCTTTTATGATCTGCGGCACAAAAGGCAGAAAGATCTCCCTTGGTTCTTCTGTTTTATAATGACGGTTAGCCAGTTCTTTAGGCAGATCCGATGGTATCTCTTCTGCTATTACATATTCCCCATAAGGCAGAGGAATGGAATATTCATAATAACATTCTTTTCCATCTCTTCGGTTGCACTGCAAAGTCTTTCTGTTTCCATCTGTACCACCGTCTTCGTCCCGTTCCCATTCTATAGACAAACTGTCTTTTAAGCCTGCAAACCCATCCATGTAAACTGCTGCTTCCTCTTTTGCCTGTTTTAATGCCCGTTCATAGGCCCGGTCACTGTCCATATAGGGCCAGTTTTTCAATACCTCTTCTTTATAAGATTTTATGTCATAATGATCCAGGGCAAACTGCCGGAGGACCTCATCTGGATAAAAACCACCTTTTTTCTGCTCTGCACCATCCATTGCATCAAAAAACTTCCTGTAATTTAAACTGCCATCCGGCTTTTCTTCCAGCAGTCTCCTGGCTTGCCCATCATCACCTGAATAAACATTTAACAGATCCCGTTTTAAATAGATCCGGAATGAAAACTGGTTTAATATCTTTCTTCCTTCTGTTTGTCCATTTTTTCCAAATAATCCTAGAAAGCTGGTGAGAGGATCATTATGAACAGAACCATATGTATTAACATTTTCATAGGACGACTGGGAAATATGCTTTGTAATGCGTACCGGCTGACGGATCACACGTTCCAGCATAAGTACCGGTTCTTTCTTTGTTCCTCCATCCTGGATCGTCTGATTCTGCCCCGGATAAGCCAGATGGATATACTGTACAAAACTGCCCGGGTCTGTGTCCTTCCACTGTGTTTTCACATCCACGGCAGCTCCCGCAGATGTAAGATACTGATTATAGGGAACTTCCATCCCGGATACCATAATGGTCTTTTCCCTTGTTTCTGCACGGAAATTTTCTTCTACTGCCTCTGTTTTTCCTGACCAGTCTGTTTTATTTTCCACCTGGATCCTGTGTTCTTTTTTCGCCGGATCCCATACAGCTGACAACAGTTCTTTTTCTGTTGTAACATAGCTTATTTCCCGCTCTTCAAAAACAGGGACCTGTTCCATTTCTGCAACAGGATTTCCATCAGGATCCAATAATATCTCGTCTTTTTCATATCGTTCATATACAGGTTCCCAGATCACAGAGATCTTATCTTCCAGACTTATAAGTTCATCCTGTAAGGCTATTGTCTCCATATCATCCGTTTCCACATATTCCCGTTTTTCTTTTACAAAAGCAGTATGGCTTCCCAAACGGAATTTATCCTTAGAAATACTGACCCAGTAATGCCCGTTCTGTCTTTCTTTTTTTATGTAAAGCTGACCTTCTGCAGGGTCATAAATCCCCGTTCCGGCTGCAATCTGGTCTGAATGATCATAAAGCAGTTTTGCATACCAGCTTCCGTCTGCTTCTATAATCTCTTCTATATCTGCCATGTCATAAAAACCATGTTCTGTATACCAGTCAAGGATCTGCCCTGCGGCTTCCCCGTTTATGGGATCTATCTGGATGTAAGCCCATGGTGCTCCATCTTCTGTTATCTGCCTGTACCCTAACTGCCCAAGCATTCCCATAACCTGTTCTGTCAGATAATCTGGAACCAGCGCTGCATCCCACAATGACAGGTCATCTGGTTCTGCCTCTCCTTTTATGTAAGGAGCTGTGCGAAAATGATAAGACACAGTTTCAGAAGCAGGAGTTTTCTCTTCTTCTGCAGGATCTGCCTTTAAGATCAGATTGCCTTCTTTGTCTTTTTTCAGTTCTCCTCCTACAGCCCTTTTGTACACAGGATTCCCCCATATATCAGTTTTGGGTATTTTTTCCATTTTTGTGATCTGCTTTAAAGTTTCTGTTTTTTCTGCAGGCTTCAGTTTATAAAAAGCTGTATGCTCCGGATAACCGGAAACTGTGATCTCATACCCGTTTTCCGTTCCATAGGATTCTATAGTAAAATCATTCCAGGAACCATCTGCCTCCATACTGTTATGATCTGAAAGCCCCTGTAAAATACGCACCTGTCCTGCTTTTCGGACTACATTTTCCTGATCTGCCATCCGGTTAGATTCCGTCAGGTTCTTTCCTGTAACTGACAGCTCATAACCTTCTGACCGGCTTAATTCCCGGATATAATAACTTCCCATAAGCAAAGGTCTTCCGATCCAGGAATTCCCGTTTTCAGTTTCTCTGTCCGGATAGACATAACTTCCAAAGCCATATTCAGAAGAGGTAATGGAGCTTCCGTTATATAGGTTCTCTGTTCTTAAAGAATCTTCTGGTGCTTTAATGGTCCCATCTGTATTTAACACAGTATGGGGAGCTTCTGTATATGCCATAAATGCTGCATTTCCCTCTTTGTCCGTTGCTGCCACAGCTGTAAGATCATCTTTTCTGTAGATCACCCCGGATTTTCCATCTGGATGCACAATCTCTTCTGCTGCAAAAAGCCCATATACTGCCCCCTCTAAAGTTCCATCCCCCTGAGCCTTTCCATAGCTGGTTTCCGGATCTGTTTCATAAAGCTGCATATCCCGCTTATTAATGTAGATCCTTCCTTCTGTCCGGTGATCCCATATACGGAACTGGTAGAGAAAAGTATCCGGATCTCCAAAACCGGAAATATCCATGCTGCCCAGATCATCATCCTGAAAATCCGGAAGAAAGGCTGTTATCATTTCATTTTCATTATCTTCTGATCCGGCTTTTAGTGGCTTCTGGAAAGAAAACGGCTGTAACTGCGTTTCTTCCCTTACATAAATGTACTGTTTTGTCTCTTCTTCATCTTCATTTTCTTCATCCTCGTCCCCCTCCTTTTCTTCATCAATGTCTTCTGCAAACTTCAGCCAGGTGATCTGGCGCCGCTCTTCCAGATCTGTTTCATTTACCAGCCCATATGGATAACTGAATCCTGTTTTCTTTTCGGTTATTTCCGGCATTGTTCCATGATCCAGATTTCCCTGCATTTCAAACTGCTCTTCAAGATCTTCATACTCCAGAATTTCGTCCTGCTCCATGGCTTCATGCTCCGAAATTTCGTCCTCACCCATGGCTTCATACCCAAAAATTCCGTTCTCACCCATGGCTTCTCCCTGAGCCTGGGCAGAAGAAACCACAATCCGTTCAATCTCAAAGTCTTCCCTGTGTGTGCCATGGACCATATAGCCGTTTCTGGCCTTTTTTTCTGTTAATGTATATCCGTATTCCAGTTCAATAAAATTTTTATAGGTCTCATCCCTGTCTTCTAACATTGCTTCCATTGCCATGGTACTTTGCCCATGGTCGTCTTCATCCTCATTAGGAACATGAAAATCGGTGACAGCTTCGCACAATTCCTGTTCTTCCAGCCACTGTTCTCTTAAACGCTCATTTTCTTCTTCACAATTGCAATCTTCTGCTTCACCATCTCCTTCTCCTCCGTCACCCCCTTCATCATGGTCACATTCGATCCACTCTGGTGCCGGATGACCCATACAATAGGTTTTACTGTAATTATAATTCCGGATATCACGGTGGAAAGCTTTTCCATCTTCATCTGTGGTGATCACATCACACAGCCATTTTCCTTCCGGTTCCGGTGACATGCAATTGGCATAAACTTCTCCTGTAGTACCATCCGGATTTCCTTCTTCATAGCCATTTTCATTGATCTGGGAATGATCGAAGCTTTCCCATACATTAAAATCAGCTCCTGCAAGGGGCTGTCCTGTTTCTGCACAGTATTTTTCCAGTCCTACCTTGTAATCAGCTTCAAATACCTCTCTGTGGCGGAACCGCTCTAATGCATCTCTTTCTTCCCCTGAAACAGCACCTTTTCCTGCTTCAAACCACACTTCTGCCTCCGGTCTGCTCATATCCAGCCAGCCCATCTGCATCTGGAATATTTCTGCTGGCTGGAAAATATAGGCATAATACCGTTCTTCCAGTCCCTCTATATTTCCTGCACTGATCCGTCCTGAAGGTTCTTCTCCTGTATAAAGGAATGTGATCTCATTTTCTCCCGGTCCCTGGGTAAAGCTCCAGTTTTTATCAGGGAACTGCCAGTTTGCATCCTTTAGTTTCTCACAGGAGCTAAGGTCAAGCGTCAGCTCATAATGACCATCCTTTAACACCATATTCTGTTTTCTTCCATTCCAGTCCGGAAGACTGTTTCCACCGCCGGACTCATACTCATTCAGACCATTTTCCACTGCATTCTGCATCTCATGGAACAGAGAGAGAACTCTTCCGTCTCCTATGGCCCATTCCAGTTTCTTCATAGTGTCTTCCAGGACATCCCATTCCCGTTCATAACCGGCAAGACAACCCCAGAAATAAGTCTGCACCACAGCATACCGGGTCTTATCATAATAATTTCCCGAAACCATCCATTCATAAGCCATCATCATAGGCAGATACCGGTCAAAACTTCCAATGACCGGTATGGACGTCTCCGGTGATGCGCTGTAGCGCTGCCAGGCTGCCTGGGTATGATTTGGCAGTTTCTTGCCCGGCTGCAAACAGAATGCAGGTACATGACCTTCCACCGGATTCACATAATAACAGGTGATCGACCTGTGGCTGTGCCCGAAAATGTTGATCTGCCGGTTCTGAAAAGCATCTCCTCTTATGATCATCTGTACCGGCGGTTCATCTGCGGCAGCTGAAAATGGAACTCCTGTAAAAATAAGGATCCCAGCCAGTAAACCTGCCAGTGTCCGTTTCCATATTTTCGTATTCAATTGTTTTCCCCCTTTTTAGATTGTGTACTCTCGGAATCTTTTTGTACTTGATTTTGCAAGAAGATTTTTTGTCAATTGTGCCCAAATTTCTGAGGCGTTAGCGTTGCGTCCGCCTCTGAAATTCGGGTGTAACTGGCGGAAAATCGGCCGCAAAGGCAAGTACAGGAAAGACTCCGAGAGGACATATTGATTTTCTCCCGGAATAAGACTCCGAAAATACATTTAATAATGTTTACTTTGCACTCTTGCACTTTTAAAAACAGACATGTTGCCTGAAAGTGACATCACCTCACTTTTACATTTTCCATTTTGAAACATAATTTTGTGAAACCTAAGGCCGAACTGGCCATTCATAAAATATAGAAATAAAAAATCAGATAGAGCAGAGAGACCTCTCTGCTGGTTCTTATAGGATAACATGAAAAAAAGAGCAAGTCAATCGGCCAATGTCATTAAGTTAACATTGTATAATAGTTGACTCAAAAATAAAATGGTAGGA
>OGXF01000711.1_pt1 | contig 29093 bp, 18 predicted proteins | sample 1576191 | NCBI WGS metagenome assembly OGXF01 (sample SAMEA3541545, study PRJEB24748) | human gut metagenome | biome: human gut; feature: human-associated habitat; material: faeces | place: China | collected 2012
CTCAAAGATTCTATCGCTGATGATGTTAAACAAAAGATTTTCGATATTGCTAATGCTTATGGCTACGAAATTATTGCTATAGAAACCGACAAAGATCATATACATTTCTTATTAAGTTACGATACAACAGATAAAGTTTTCGATATTGTCAAAATTGTAAAGCAAGAAACAACGTATTATTTATGGCACAAATATGGTTCGCTTCTATCTAAACAGTATTGGAAGAAGAAGATATTTTGGTCAGACGGATATTTTGCTTGTAGCATTGGAGAAGTATCTTCAGCCACTATACAAAAATATATTGAGAATCAGGGTTAACGACTAAAGATTTACAAGGCTCCTCCCACCACCTAAAGGTAGTGGGTTTCCGCCTATGGCAAACAAAAAGATTTTATTTATGAAAAAACAAAAAAGCCGCATTTATTATATGCCACTTTCTTGTCTTTGTCCATTTGCAAAAATATTCTAAGAGTTTAATTCCTTCTTGAATGTACGGATATATTCTTTTGCCACATCCAGATTATAACCGTTTTCTTCCATAAGTTCAATAAAATGTGTTCCGACAATGCAGCCATCAATCGTATCTTTTAATCCGGCTACATCCCCTGCGGTGCGGATTCCAAATCCCATCATAACAGGAATCTTTGATACCGCTTTTACACTTTCCAAATAGTTTCTTACGTTTTTATGGAAATGTGCCGCCTGTCCAGTTACGCCCATGGAAGATACGCAATATACATATCCTCTTGCATTTTCTAAGATCATAGGAATTCTGTCTGCGGATACCGGTGCGACAAGCTGAATGAGGATTGGGGCATTTTCTGTGTGTTCAAGTGCCTCTGCCAGTTCAAACTGTTCTTCTTTTGGAAGATCGGGGATGATGAGACCATCTACGCCAGTTTCCGCACATTTCTTAGCAAATGCTTCCACGCCATAATAAAGAATTGTATTATAGTACATCATAAATACGATAGGTACTTCACAATCTTTTCTTACTTCTTCTACAGCAGTAAATACGCCTTTTACATTTGTTCCTTTACAGATGGAACGATAGGATGCATCCTGAATAACCGGACCATCTGCTGTTGGATCTGAAAACGGTATTCCAAGCTCGATAATATCAATTCCTGCCTCGTCCTGTGCTTTTATTAATGCCTTCGTTCCTTCCATATCCGGCAGACCGACTGTCATATATGTTACAAATGCTTTTTCATTTTTTTGTTGTAATTCTTCCATTCTTTTTTCAATACGATTCATGTTTTCTGTCCTCCCTGTGAGAATACTGTACTCTTGGAATCTTTTTGTCTCTATTTCTCTTTTCTATTCTTCTTTTCTATTCTTCTTTTCTATTTCTCTTTAAAATACTCTGCAATAGTATGTACATCTTTGTCTCCCCGCCCTGAAAGATTTACTACCATAATCTGGTCTTCGTTCATTGTTTTTGCTTTTTTTAATGCATAAGCGATCGCATGTGCGCTCTCGATTGCTGGTATGATTCCTTCTTCTCGACAAAGTTCTTTAAGTGCCTGCATTGCCTCATCATCTGTAATTGAAACATAAGTTGCTCTTTTGCTATCATGGAGATATGCATGTTCTGGTCCGACTCCCGGATAATCTAAACCTGCAGAGATCGAACTTGCAATCTGAATATTTCCATCATCATCCTGGAGCAGATAAGAACGCATTCCATGAAGAACCCCTGCTTTTCCGGAAGCAAAAGCACTGGCATGTTTTCCTGTCTCAATTCCAAAGCCTGCTGCTTCAACACCGATTAATTCTACATCTTTTTCATCAATAAATTCTGCAAACATTCCGATGGAGTTTGAGCCGCCACCTACGCAGGCAAGGACACAATCCGGAAGTCTTCCTTCTTTTTCAAGAATCTGTTTTTTTGTTTCTACGCTGATAACTCTCTGGAATTCTTTTACCATCTGAGGATATGGATGAGGGCCTACGGCTGAACCAATGATATAAAAAGTATCTTCTGCATTTTTTGCCCATGTACGGATTGCTTCATTTGTTGCATCTTTTAATGTGCGGCTTCCACTTTTTACACATTCCACTTTTGTTCCAAGCATCTCCATACGGAACACATTTAATGCCTGACGTTCCATATCTTCTTCGCCCATGAATACCGTACACTCCATATCAAAAAGGGCTGCTCCGGTCGCTGTTGCCACACCATGCTGACCTGCTCCTGTCTCTGCGATTACTTTTCTCTTACCCATACGCTTCGCTAAAAGAATCTGACCAATTACATTGTTAATTTTGTGGGCACCGGTATGATTTAAATCTTCACGTTTTAAATAAATCTTTGTACCATACTTTTTCGAAAGCTTTTCTGCAAAGTAAAGTGGCGTTTCTCTGCCTACATATTCCTTTAAATAATAATGATATTCTTTAATAAATTCAGGGTCATTAATCGCCTCATTATATGCTGACTCCAATTCTTTTAAAACATTCATCAGAGATTCTGCTACATATTGTCCACCGTATTCACCATATTTCTTATTCTGCATAATAAAGTCCTTTCTTTTATTGCGGCATGAGCCTTTTGTCCCGCCACCTTTTTCCGGTCAATATTTCTGTTTTATCTTTTATTGACCATGTACTATTGTTATTATTGTTTTTATTTTTTCCGGATCTTTTCCACAAAAAGCTCCATCTTTGCTTACTTTTTCTACTGCGGAACTTAAATCGATCACATCCGGGTCAACTTCAGAAATGGCCCGTTTTACATTGGTTTCATCGATTCCTCCCGCAAGGAAAAGCTCTGTTTTTTGTTTTTGTCTGATATGAGCAAGCAGTTTCCAGTCAAATGTCTCTCCGCTTCCTGGATTCTTGCTGTCAAATACATACCCTTTGATTTTATCTTTTATTTCATATTCTTCTAACTTTTCCACATTGGAAATATTAAATGCTCTTAAAATCGGAAGCTGACACTGTTCATAGACTTCTTTGGTCATAGTTCCATGAATTTGAATAGAATCAAATCCAGCTTCTTCAATCTGCAGTAGTTGTTCTATTGTCGGTGAGACAACGACTGCTACTGTTTTTATTCGTTTATCTGCCTTGGCAAGCAGCTCTTTTGCCTGTTTTATCGAAATATTTCGTTTACTTTTCGGAAAAAATAAAACAAACCCAATATAATCCGGCAAATACTTGTTCACTGCTTTAATATCTTCCTCACAAGTCATTCCACATATTTTAATTTTTGTCATATAAAGCCTTCCAATCTGCCGCCAGCTCTTTTGGATGTTCCGATAACATAAAAGCGCCTCCGATCAACAGGGCATCCACTTTGCACTCTTTTAAAAATGCGATATGTTCCTTTGTTGTCACACCACTTTCTGAAACAAATACCGTTCCTTCTGGAACCATCGGACGAAGCCTTTTTGTATTTTCAAGAGAAATCGTAAAATCCTTTAAATTCCTGTTGTTTACACCAATAATCTTTGGATGAATTTTTAATACCCGTTCCATTTCTTCTTCATCGTGTATTTCTACTAACACATCCATACCAAGTTTCGCCGCAAGCTTATCATATTCTTTCATTTGATCATCTGAAAGAATTGCCGCAATCAAAAGGATACAATCCGCTCCGATTACCTTTGCCTCATAAATCTGGTATGGATCAATGATGAAATCCTTTCGTATCATCGGAAGTGGCGAAATCTTTCTGATTTCTTTAAAATATTCTGTATTTCCAAGAAAATGGTCTTCTTCTGTCAGACAGGAAATGGCATCTACTGACTCATTATATTCATCAATTCTGTCGGTAAGCTCCATCGTCATCTTAATCTTACCCATACTTGGAGAAGCCTTTTTAAACTCTCCAATGATGGATAATCCCGGCTTTGCCAGCGCTTCATAAAAAGAAATACTTTTTCTTTCACAGGCAAGTGCAAGCTCTTTCATTTTTTCTTCACTGATGCGTTTTTTATGCTCTTTTAATTTCTTTTTCTTATCTTCTACAATTACATCTAAAATCATCGTTTTTATGTCACCTCTTTTTTGTCATGAGTACTTATCATAATTTCAAAAAATTCTCTATCATCTTTTTGCCATGATCGGTATAAATAGATTCCGGATGAAACTGAATTCCAATTAACGGATATTCTTTATGCTGCATCGCCATAATTTCTCCATCTTCTGTTCTTGCCAATATTTCAAAAACGTCCGGCAGCGTCTTTTCATCTACCGCAAGAGAATGATATCTTGCTACATGCACCGGACTTGGAATTCCTTCAAAAATTCCCCTTCCATCTTGTGTGATCAAAGACTGTTTTCCATGCATCAGTTCCTTTGCATGAACAATTTCAGCTCCAAATGCTGCTCCGATGCTTTGGTGTCCCAGACAGATACCAAGAATCGGCTTTTTCTGATAAAAATGTTTTACAACATCTATGCAGATTCCTGCTTCTTTCGGACTTTTCGGTCCCGGTGAAAGAACGATTCTATCCGGATTTAACTGTTCTATTTCTTCTATCGTCACCTTATCATTTCGAACAACCTTAATGTCTTTTTCAAAGATTCCCATATACTGATATAAGTTGTAGGTAAAAGAATCATAATTATCAATCAGCAATATCATAAATTTTCCTCCTGAACTAATACCTTGGCAAGCGCCCTTACTTTGTTGCAGCATTCGTTATATTCACTTTCCGGATCACTATCTGCTACAATACCTGCTCCTGCCTGAATATAAACCTTATCCCCTTTTTTAATCATCGTTCGTATCGTAATACAGAAATCCATATCGCCGTTAAAATCAATATAACCGATCGCTCCACCGTAAAGTCCTCTTCTTACGGATTCGAGTTCATCAATAATCTCCATCGCCCTTACCTTCGGCGCTCCACTTAAAGTTCCTGCCGGAAGAAAAGCATTTACAAGATCAAGCGGATGGAACTCCCCTTTTTTTCTTCCCTCTACCAGCGAAACAATGTGCATTACATGCGAATATCGTTGAATATGCATGAAATCTCTTACCTTTACCGTTCCAAACTCTGCGATGCGCCCCATATCATTTCTTGCAAGGTCAACAAGCATCACATGCTCCGCTTTCTCCTTTGGATCTTTCATCAATCCATCCGCAAGCAGCTGATCTTCTACCTCATCTTTTCCACGAGGTCTTGTTCCCGCAATCGGACAGGTCAACACCTTATTATCCTTCTGCTTAACAAGCATCTCCGGAGAACTTCCGATAATCTCAAACTGTTCAAAATTAAAATAATACATATACGGAGAAGGATTGATCTCTCTTAATTCTTTATACAGATCAAAACCTTTCTGTTTCGTCTCAATCGTCCATCTCTGGGAAAGTACCGTCTGGAATACATGTCCATCTATAATATACTGTTTGATTTTATTTACTTTTTCACCATATTCTTCTAAAGTATCTGACTGCTTTATAATCTTTCCATCTGGCTGAAATTCTGACTTCTCATCTTTGTGGATATTCGCAAACGCTTCCTTTACCATTTCTTCACAGCGGAACATCGCTTTCTTTCTTCCTGCTTCTGTATCATCCTCCACAACAACCGCTGTCATTGTTTCTGCAAAATGGTCAATAGATAAAAACTCTGTCACAAGCATCAATGAAATCGTATTAATTCCAATCTCATCCGGATTATTATCCGGCAGCTCCTCCTTATACCTTACAAAATCATAGCCAAGACCACCGACAAGACCGCCTGTAAACGCAAGCTGTTCATCATCCTTATGGATTTCAAAATCACTGTAATACTCTTTTAAAAGATTCACCGGATTCCCGTTAATCTCTTTTGTTATGCCATCTGCTTGCAATAAGCAGCCCGTTTTCTTTACTTGTAATGACCTCTTCCGGATCCTTGCCCATAAAAACATACCGCCCGTTATTTTTATCGTAACTCTCAAGAAGAAATCCTCTTCTCTTCCCTACAAAACTTACATAAATCTGTACTGCTGTCTCATCAATAAGACTGACTGTTTTACTGTATGCCCTTCTTATACGCTTCATATGTACTCCCTTCTTTCTGTAGGCGATAAAATAGTATAAAAAAATCCCTGACGTTCATAAAAAACGTCAGGGACGAAATATTCCGCGGTGCCACCCTTAATTAATCACTTAAAATCATTCTTAAAAAATCATTTCCTGCCATCCGCTCTGCCTAAGATGTGCCAGACAACATATACAAAGATTCTTCCAGATAATTCTATGTTATTCTCTCTAAATCCGATACGGACAAAAGCTCTCTTATAACTTCCATCGATATCCTACCCCTGTAACGCGAGGACGCGGCATCAGCTACTGTTACTTTCACCTTGCATCTCCCAAATCCATTCCCTCTTCCCTCACATATCGGCTTCCACCTGACCCGACTCTCTGGTATGCTGTGGATAAAAGGTACTACTTTTGTTCAACGATTTTCCTACAGTCTTAATATGGTTTAAAGTATAGCAACTTTTACGCTTTATGTCAATAAATTATTTACAAATTTTTCTCCACTTCTGTGTATTCCTCTTCCGTATATCCTCTTTCCAATATTTTTTCTTTTGATATTCCAAAAGAAATTAATACTGCAATTGCATGTTTTCTTTCTTTTTTAGTATTTTCTCGTTCTTCTTCTGTTTTCTTCCGTTGTTCTTCTGTTTTCTTCCGTTGTTCTTCCGTTTTCTTCCGTTGTTCTTCCGTTTTCTTCCGTTTTCTTCCGTTCTTCTTCTACTCCTTTATCCCAGGCATCTTCTAACATCCCCTGTAATATTACCCGGCCCATGCTCTCTCCCATTGCTTCCACCTTTCCTTCTAATTCCTTAGTCAGTTCTACTCCACATTCACTTTTTAAATAATTCTTTTTTTCTTCTGCTGAATGATCTGCTATTAAATATTCCAGCATTTCTATTAATTTATTCTTAGACTGCTTCATATTTTTTCTTCCTCGTATTTTTATAAGAATTCCTCTCAACAAAGTTATCTCTTCTGGCTGAATATCTTTACCAAATTTTACTTCTGGTCTAAGTTGATATTCTATGATGGAATCTTGATTTCTTCTGGCATCCATACATATCCAGATACTTATGACCTCTTTCATCTTATCATAGTCACTCCCAAAAAATTCCTGTTCTTTTTGTGCTGAAACCATTCTGGAAAGATAATAGGTCATCCGATTTTCAATATGATATCCCAATGTAGAAACACTTGTTGTAGCCTGTGCCTCAATATTAATAAGAACTTTTATACGTTTCTTTCCTTTAGTCACATTAAATCGGATATCATAATATATTACACCCTCTCCAGGTACATTATCTTCAGTGTTGCTTCCAGAAATTTTACCAAATTCACTTCTGTCTTTGTGGGAAAGTCCTGCATCTACTGGAACTTCTAGTATCTCCACTCCCTCAATTCTATCGATTATTTCCAGTATATCATATTCTTTAAATTCTTCTACACTGTATTTTAAAATTCTTGCCAGAATCTGTTTATCTGCCAGTAATGCTTTGATCTTTTCATCGACTCTCGCCACTCCATCACCAAGTGCAGACAGTGTCTTTGAAATATAAGTTTCTCTGACAGCCATATTCTCTCCTTCTTAATTTAATTTTTTTGAAAATATTTGTGTTTTTTCTATTTTATAGTAACACATTTTTTTCTTTTTGTCACCTTGTTTTTACTTTTATTCCAAAAATAATCTTTAAGCAAATTTCTAAAAATTCATATCCTTCCAGCACATTCCATATTACTAAACTGTAGATTTCGATCAGTCAGAAAAAAGAAAAAATACCCTATCCCAGATGCGGCTTCGGAGCGTGTTTAAGATGCGAATGAGCATTTTAAACACAGCGACTACAGAGCAGATGGGATATGGTATTGTTTCTTTTTTCGTCTACACGAAATCTACAAATTAGTATTTGTTTAAGACTGTATTTACTAGTTTATCTCCTTTATATTCTAATTTTAACGAAAAAAATGGTTGATTTTCCGTCAGAAGCTTTAAAAAGATCTTATCACCTTCCCATATGTTTAAATCCATAATTTTTCCTTTTTCCACCCAGACAAGTTCACCCTCATCGCAGTTTCCGATGTCTCCCGTATACCTATCTGCTGTATATAGACACATATATTCGTCCGGCCACTCATCCGATATAAAAGTAACGATTCCTCGAAATTGATAGGATGTAAGCTCTAATCCTGTTTCCTCTTTTACTTCCCGTAAAAGACATTCTTCTGGACTTTCTCCTTTTTCAAAATGTCCCCCTACCCCAATCCATTTATCTTTATTACCATCTTTCTTTTTTGATGTTCGATGAAGCATAAGATATTTATTTTCTTTTTCTATATAGCATAATGTTGTAAAATTCATCTTTTTTTATCTTCCTCTCCGATACACTTTATCATTTGTAATTATACTATATCATATTCCCTATAATATACCATCTCTGTTTTACAATCATAGCTTTCTGGGCAATCTCCTTATTCCCATCCAAGATTTAAATACTAATTTTCATCTGGAGCCAAAGGACAGAAAAGCAAAAATTTTATATAGAAGAAAATATGATGTCGGAGCCAGTAAAAATGCCGGTCAGGCATTTTCTACGAAGCGACTATCTTCACATTTTCTTCTATATTAAATTTCTGGTTTTCGTTTCTTTAGTCCTTAAAATAAATTAGTATTTATTTTGTTAAAATTGTGAGGATTTTATTGGAACGTGCTACGAATGCAGTCATTTCCTCAGGTTTTAATGGATGGTTTGCCAGGCGGGCAAGGTCATAAAGCTGCTGGCAGATCGTTGTAGTATTTTCGCTTTCGTCATTATTTAAAACATACTGCACAAGGTTATTGTTCATGTTAAGAACAAGAGTCTCGCCTTCAGCGCCAAGTCCGGTAGAACTATTGCTCATTCCGTACATTTCCATCATTTCAGACATACGTCTTGTCTGCTCGGAAACAGTGATCATGGAAGGTGTATCTGCATTTTTCAGTTTTTCAACTTTTACGATCAGGTTTTCTACACCGGTTGCCTTTTTAAACTTCTCAGAAAGCTTCTCGGTAAGTTCTTTTTCTTCGTTCTCATCAATGGCTTCTTTGAAGTTGTCAGTAAGTTCAGAGTCGATACGGAGGAATTTTACTTCCGGATTTCTCTGCTCTAAATGAGTGATAAATGTTGTATCAATCTGGTGAGTCAGATAAATGGCATCCATTTCCTGTTCTTTAAACATATTGATGTACTGAGACTGTGCAACTTCGTCTGTAATATAGAAGACGTTATTCTCGTATTTTTCTTTGCCGGCTTCAAGGTAGTCTGGAAGAGTGACATATTTGCCTTCCATGTTCTTGAAGATGATGTAATCTTTCATCTTGTCATTGAACTTCTCATCGCGGATGCAGCCAAATTTAATGAACGGGCTGATATCATCCCAGTATTTCTCATAATTCTCGCGGTCTGTCTTACACATACCGGAAAGCTTTTCAGCTACTTTCTTTGTAATATAATTAGAAATCTTTTTAACAAATCCGTCATTCTGTAATGCGCTTCTTGATACATTCAGTGGAAGGTCAGGACAGTCAATACATCCTTTTAATAATAAGAGGTACTCAGGGATTACTTCCTTAATGTTATCTGCGATAAATACCTGATTGTTATATAACTTGATTTTTCCCTCGATCGTATCGTACTTTGTATTGATCTTAGGGAAATAAAGAATACCTTTTAAGTTAAATGGATAGTCCATGTTCAGATGAATCCAGAATAAAGGCTCCTTATAATCGTGGAATACATCACGATAAAATTCTTTATATTCTTCATCGGTACAGTCATTAGGATGCTTGGTCCATAATGGATGAATCTGGTTGATTGGCTTAGGAGTATCCTCTTCCTCCTCTTCCTCAAGAGTTACTTCGGAGTCTCCATCTTCTTCTGTACCGTCTTCTTTGGAGTCAGCATCTTTTGCTTCTACATCAATTACCTTTTCTTCAGCAGACTTCTTCGCAGCTTCTTCTGCCTTCTTCTCTTCCTCTTCCTCATTTACAAAGTAAATCTCAACCGGCATGAAAGAGCAGTACTTATCAAGAATTTCACGACAACGGAACTCGTTACAGAATTCGTAACTGTCATCATTGAGATACAATGTGATTACGGTACCACGTTCTGCCTTATCGCCCTCTTCCATATCAAACTCTGTGCCGCCATCACATTCCCAGTGAACTGGTGCAGCACCTTCTTTATAAGAAAGGGTATCGATAGTAACCTTATCAGCAACCATAAATGCAGAGTAGAAACCAAGACCGAAATGACCGATGATCTGCTCATCGCTCGCCTTATCTTTATATTGTTCCATAAAAGCAGCGGCACCAGAAAAAGCAATCTGGTTAATGTATTCATCTACTTCCTCTTCCGTCATACCGATACCATTATCGATAAAAGTGAGTGTCTTATCGGTAGGGTTAATACGAACTTCTACCTTATACTTCTCATCATCTGCCTCTTCAAACTCACCCATAACAGCAAGCTTCTTAAGCTTTGTAACCGCATCGCATCCGTTGCTCACTAATTCGCGGATAAAAATATCGTGGTCAGAATAGAGCCACTTCTTTATGATAGGAAAAATATTTTCACTGTTAATTGATAAACTTCCCTGTTTAGCCATAATAAACATCTCCTTAAAATTAATTATATAAAAGTAGACAAATATTTATAGAATATCGTCTTTGTATTTTTATCAATACCATTCTTATACTAATACCACGAAACCGGAATGTCAAGGGAAAATTAGCACTCAGTTAAAAAGAGTGCTAACAACTTTGCTGTTTTACATCATTACGCTCATGTTTGCAACATATTTGCCATGGATGTACAAACTTTAGGCTACTGTTGGAAATTTATGTCGAAACGTGCTATAATTTCACCATTAGTGACAATACTTAAGATACTACTTAAAATAATACTTAAATAGAAAGAGAGAAGAGGAATGAATCAGAGTTTAATGACAGAATTTAAGGAAGACTTAAAAGATTTTAGAGAGATGACTGAGAAGTTTTATGCGAAGGAAGTTAGTATAAAGGATTATAAAGGGTTTTCCGGTGGATTTGGAAGTTACGCCCAAAGGGGAGGAGAGGCGAGTATGCTTCGTCTTCGTATGCCGGGTGGAAGAATTACAAAGGAAAAGTTAAAGTTTTTAGTAGATGCGATCGCTGCTTATGATGTCAGAAGAGTACATCTTACAACCTGCCAGACAGTGCAGTTCCATGATCTTGGTATGAAGGCGGTTTGTGACATTATGGAACGGGCGATGGAAGTCGGCATCATTACTCGTGGTGGTGGTGGAGATTTTCCAAGAAATGTGATGGTATCCCCTCTGTCTGGTGTAGAGCAGGGAGAGTATTTTGATGTGCTTCCTTATGCGGAAAGAACAGGAGATTACCTGATGGGAATGATTAAAACGGTAAAACTGCCTAGAAAGCTAAAGGTAGGATTTTCAAATTCTCCGGCAAATGTGACGCATGCGACATTTCGTGATCTTGGTTTTATGGCAAAAGAAAATGGGTTGTTTGATGTGTACAGTGCCGGTGGACTTGGAAATAATTACAAGATGGGTGTAAAAGTAGCAGAAAATGTGAAGCCGGAAGAGGTTCTTTATTATGTAGAGGCGATGGTTCGTACTTTTACTACTTACGGGAATTATGAAAGCCGGGCAAAGTCAAGAACAAGATATATGCAGGAAACATTGGGAGTAGAAGGGTATAAAAAAGCCTATCAGGAAAAGCTTCTTGAAGTAAAAGCCGAGTTTAAAGATTCTCTTCTTATAAAAGAAAGTTCAGTGTCAGCAGAACAAGAAAGCAATACAGAAGAAAGCGTAGTAAATATAAAAGAACAGGAAAGTCAGTTAAAAAATGTGGCAGCATACCCGCAGACAGAAAGCGCATCAGAACGCGTGATTACGCAGAAACAAGCAGGGCTTTATGCAGTTGCCTATCATCCGGTTGGTGGAATGGTTCCAGCGCAGAAGTTTGAGGAAATCTACGAAGAAATCAAGAATGCAGCGAAGGCAGAAGTTCGTGTCGCACCCGATGAGACCTTGTATATCATTAATCTGAACGCACAGCAGGCAGAAAAAATACATAAGATCACAGCAGACGGTGCAAAGAATCTTTTTGAGACCTCAGTATCCTGTATCGGAAGTACAGTCTGTCAGATTGGATTAAGAGATTCCCAGGGCTTACTTGCAAGCATTGTAGAAGCGGTGGAGCCATATCATTTTGCAGATGGTGTACTGCCAAGAATCCATATATCCGGCTGCCCATCTTCCTGTGGAACACACCAGATTGGAAAACTGGGCTTTCGTGGAGCATCAAAGAGTGTGAATGGAAAAGCAGAGCCGGCATTTGCATTTTATGTTAACGGACAGGATACACAGGGGGAAGAAAGATTTGGAGAAGAGTGGGGTGTTATGCTTGCTACAGATATACCAAAGTTTTTTGTAGAGCTTGGTACAGTTATTTCAGAGGAAAAAGTCAGTTATGAACAATGGTATAAGAAGAATATGGATACTTTAAAGAATATTGTGGAGCCATATCTTCAGAAGTAAAGAAGCAAATTAAATAAATTGGAAAATGTAACTGAAACGATATGAGTGCAAAATAATGACACAATCTTGAAGTGTTTTTGAATTACAAACGTGTATAATACCTCTGAAATGTTGGAATATTATTGCAAAAACATGTAAAAATATAAACAATTTATAAAAATGATATTGTAGTTGGAAAAATGGGTTCTTTATGATAAAATAATAGAAAGCTGGTGGGAGGACCATAAAATATGATGGTTCTTTCATCTGTCGCGAACGCTGCCATTTGCAGGATAAACTTTTGACATAAAGCAGGGCAGTACACAATAGAATAATATAGGGATGGATGTAACAGTAACAGTAAGAGGACGAATGTGGGGTTCGGATTCTTGCAGATATATGCGGAAGATATCCAGAATATGTTTTTTGGGAATGCATACTTTAAAATGTTTTAATTCAGATTAGAGAGTAATGGTAATTGAGGACAGCAATTCAGAACATAGAACGATCTAAGAGAAAGCGGGGAAAACATTATGAAGAAAGTAAAGGACAGCCAGAAACGATGGAAGCAGCTTGTTACGATGTTATTAGTTGCAGCATTATTGGTGACAGGTACACCAGATGTTGTTGGATTTGCTTCTGAAGGGACACAGGAGCAAGTTACAGCTGCAGCGGAACAATCACAGAAAACCCAGGAGAAAGCACAGAAAGAGTCAGTACAGGAAGAAACTGCACAGAAAGAAGCTGTGCAAGATCATGAGCAGATGTCGGAGGAGGCTGGTGGACAGCAGAGTTCATCCAGTCATTCAGACACAGCAGTGAAAGAAGAGAATACAGAAAAAGAAAGAAGTGCCGCAGGTACGACGGAGCGTTCTGAGACTGAGGAGCCACAGAACAATAAGCAAAAGAATGAGGTCGTATCTGGGGCTAAAAGTGTTGCTCCTTCTACCTCTAAAGTAAGAGAACCGGACAAAAATGAAGAGAAAAAAGAAGAAAAAGAAGAGAAGGATACAAAGACAGAGTACATATATAAAAGCGCATCTATTTATGCAAAGATAACATTAAAGGATGCGGAGGCTCTTTCTGATCATGCAGAATTATATGTAAAACAGAAAAAAATAGAGAATAAGATAAAGAACCAGATTATGAATAAGGCAGTCGGTGAGGAGAACAAGCAGCTTGTAGACTCTTTAAAAGCCTATGATTTTTCTTTTATCTTAAGCGGAGAGAGAGTCGATCCATCTGAAAGTATGCAGGTAACTCTTTCTAATCTCGGAATCAAAAATACACAGAACACACTTATTTACCAGATGGAGGAAGACGGACAGGTTAAGAAGGTTGATGCAGTAAAGACAGGCAGTGATGCGATGCAGTTTATGACAAAGAGACTTGCTTCCTATGTTATTCTTGCTTACACGACCGTATCTGATATAAAAGGTAATGATATTACAACTTTATATCCGGCAATGATCACAGCGGCACAGACACAGATTCAGAGTAAGGAAAACGGAAATGTTCCGATAGAATTCTGGACACGTTCCAAGACTCCGCTTGTATTGAAAGATAAAACAGGGAAGAAGGCGCTGGAATGGACATGGAGTGATATCGCGGATATTGATCTTTCTCTTGAGAATGACAGCCAGGTATGGAACGGTTCTCGTTCTTATGGTAAGCACATAGCCACGTCTTTAAAGAACGGCAGAGTAACGGCAAAGGATGGAAAGTTATATGATTCTGCCCTGTGGAAGAACGAAGGAAAAGCAGGGAAAGATACAACAATCACTCGCATTCGTGGAGAATTTACGATAACAGATAAGAACAGAAGTAAGTATGCATATACATTAAAGACAGTCACAGACAGTGAGAATATCTATGCAAAGGATAACATGTTTGTCTTTGTTTATCCCAAAGATACAGAGCTGACAGATAATAATTACATGGATTATCTTGCATTCTGGACAGGAGCTTCAGCGGATGCCGGCACCTTCCACGAAAGGACTGCTGCGCATTATACACAGCGAACATCAGCTAAGGGTCTATCCATTCTTACAGACGGATGGCATATGACAACAGTCTGCAATAATGCAGGGAGCATTATCGCAAATACAGATGCGAATGATTATTACATAGACGTAATTAGTACAACAGAAAGCAGTACCGGCGGCATGTACCGATTTACATTGGTAAAAGATACCGAAGGCGGCGAGATAGCAAAAGATCTGGATGGAACATCAAAAACAAAGGAGGCACAAAGTACTGAGCAGACAGCAAAAGCAGCTTCTATAATACGGGAATATAAGAGTGATGAGATTAATGTGACGGTTACAGCAGAGAACGAAACAGATCTGCCGGAAGATGCAAAGTTACAGGTAACAGCAATTGAAAAGGATAATAAAAATACAGCAGAGAAATATGAAGATGTGAAACAGCAGCTTATAGATAAAACCACAGATAAGAGTTATAGTATTGCAGGTTTTCTTGCTTATGATATCTCATTTGTTGATAACAATGGAAACAAGATTGAGCCAAATGGCAAAGTACAGGTTTCCATAGAATATAATAAGACAGCTATACCAGAAGAACTTAAAAATGATAAAAACTTAGCCAATACAGCAGTTACAGTAATGCATCTTGAAGAAGATGAAGAAGGCAAAGTAAAAAATATTGTAGATATGTCTAAAAATAAGCAGTTAAAAGATATTCAAACTAATGATGATAAGGAAGTAAAAACTGTTGAATTTGAGACAGAAAGTTTTTCTACATTTACAATTACATGGACTTCAAATACCAGCGTTAATACAGAAGTGAATATTGTTAGTGAAAGCGGAGAAATAATTGAATTACAAGATTCCGCATTAAGTAATTTAGAAGTTTCGGAAGGTACCTTTAATATTTCAAGTATAACATCTGATGATAAGTATAATAAGTATTGTGAATTGACGGATAAGAGCGGTAAAAAGTATCAATTTGATAAAGCAGTCGTTTTGGATAACGATAAAACTTATAATAGAAATAATGGAACACAGATTTCTTCATTAAATTTACATAATAATAGTGTTTGGTACCAGAGTCAATCTGGAAGTGGATGGGAATATCTGGATAATAAAAAAGTATATTTTGTTTATACAGAAATGTTATCAGAAGTTGAAACGGTAGATAGTGCTTCTAAAGGAATCAAGATTAAGATGATAGACTTAGCATCAAGCTCGCAAAATGCCTCTCTTATAAATGGAAACACTTCGATTAGTTTAGGTGGCGGTTACGGTAATGGAACTATTAAAAAGAACTTGCTGGAAAGACGTTTGGGGACAGATGGTTATCCGATAGCAAAAAATGGTGCAAAAAGTCTGTCTGGCTTATTTAGTGGGGCAACAGAAACAAACAACTTATTTATCAAGAGTATCTATGCTAATACAGGATACTATGAATACAGTAGTTTTGAAAATTATGCCTATTTAGATACCAGCAGTTCGGGTTCAACAAAGGATTTTAAGGTATATAAGCAGATAGGAACACCTACAAATGAGGATAAGTATTTTTATAAACGTGGTAATTTCATGCCGTATAATTCCATCAGTGCTGGCCGTTTTTCAACCAATAAAAATTTGTATGATGAAGACGGAAAGGCCTTGACAGATACTGCTCCAAGAAAAGAAGAAAAGTTATATCTGGTAAACGGAACTCCAAATTACTACTTTGGAATGGAAGTATCCGCCAACTTTGTTCAGCAGAAGAATGGACAGGTCACACAAAATGGAAAAAAAGAGCCAATGGTCTATGAATTCAACGGCGATGATGATATGTGGGTTTTTATAGATGGGATATTAGTTCTTGACATTGGTGGTATTCACGATGCACATTCCGGTAAGATTAACTTTGCAACTGGTGTAGTTTCATGGAAAGATTGTGTGACAGGTGGAACACCAGTGGAATCTATTACCACGATTAAGAAATTATTTAAAGAGGCAGGTTACTTCCCAGATGGAACTGTATGGAATGATAATAAAGTTAGTGATTATTTCAAAGGAGATACTTTCAAAGATTATTCCAGCCATACGATGCGTATGTTTTACTTTGAGAGAGGCGCAGGTGCTTCTAATCTTCATATGAAGTTTAATCTTCCGGTTGTTCCAGATGGTTCGATTGAAGTAAAGAAAGAACTTTCCAATACTGATAAAGAGAAATATGCAAATGTTCAGTTTAAATTTAAAGTATATGCACAGAAATCTAAAGGGGATGAAACATTTGAAGAAAATACTTATGAGGTACTAAAAGCAGCAAAGATGGCGGATGGTACTGCTGTAACTTTCGATGATGATGGAGCATTTTATTTAAAACCAGGGCAAAAAGCGACATTTTCTGGATTAAAGGATAATCAAAAATATTATGTCGAGGAAATCGGTGTAAAGTCAGAAGAGTACGATGACATAAAAATTAATGATGTCACTTATAGAGAGTATAAGGAGAATGAATCTGAGAAAGGAAAAGAAGTCAGAGATATCCGTACTTCTAAAGAAGTAGCTGAGAATCGAAGATTAGTTGTATTCACAAATAATTGTTCTGCAGCCAATAAAAGAGAGCTGCGTATAACCAAAGCGATGCAGGAAGGGCAGATGCCAGACGGTACGTTTAGCTTTGAGATCTACTTAACAAGTACGGAAGGAAAATTGGTTCCATATGTAGGCCCATATTATTTATATTGTGTAAATGATAGAGGGGAGAATAAGACGGAGACAATTTACTATAAGAATGAGAATGGAAAATTAAGAGCGTTGGAGTCTGGAAAGGTGGAAGTAGCAGGAGATACAGACTCTACTGGTAAGGTTGCAGGGATTCCTGTAGGATATACCGTCAGCATAACGCAGATTCTTTCTGGCACAAAGTTTAAGATTAAAGAGATAGGTCTGAATAATCAGGAATACAAAGTGCCAACGATAACAGTAAGTGGGTGTAAAGATGCGGATACATCTAAGGAGTATACTGCAGCGGGAACGATTGAATTAGGAAAGGATGCTTCTGTACTTGTTACAAATCGTAAAAATTATAAAGTGATAAAGGCAGAAAAACAGTGGAAAGATTCTAAAAAATCGGATGGAACAGGAGAGGAGAATTCTGATTTTCCTGATTTAGAAGATGATTTAAAACCAGAAAGCACAATATTAGGATTATATTATCAAAATGCTGCTCAGCCAGAACAAGCGAAACAAGTAAATGCGACAGATTCGACCAATCAATGGACCTGTGAATTTGAAGTTCCAGGTAATCATAATCTTTCGGATTATAGAGTAAGAGAGGTTGTGAAAAAAGGGGAAAATAATTACAATCTAGTAGATAGCGAAGAATATATTAAGCTTGGAGATTATATTTATCAGGTAACTTATTCAGAAAAAACGGAGATTACGGAAGGAATAGAAGAAAAGACCGTTTCGGTTGTTAACACATTACAAAGAGGAAGTATCGAGATTACAAAGAATAATGCCAATAAAGAAAAACTTGGTGGTGCAGAATTTAAGATAACAGGACTAGGTAATTATGAACAAACTGTTACGACACCATCAGGAGGAGAGAATAAAGGTGTTATCACTATTTCTGACTTACTTCCAGGAGAATATGTAATAACAGAAACAAAGGCGCCAGCAAATTATAACTTATTAGTGAATCCAATTACTGCTGTAGTAGGAACGACAGAGGGGGAAAGTACAAACTCTGGATATACAGTAGTAGGAGATGAGAATACATATTATTATGATTTGAAAATGGAGATAACCAACAACAAACTCTTCGATATGCCAGCAGCCGGCGGAGGCTTCCGCGCTACAATCTTCGGTGTTGTGATAATGATCATAGCCGGAGGCTGGTATGGTATTCGTAAGAGAAAAAGAACCATATAAACCTTTACATCATCTTTGATTTTAATATAATGGGGCTCATCTGCCCCATATATATAAAGGATGCTCGGAAACAAATAGCTTATATTTCAGAAAATAACAAAGAAAGCGGGGAACGAATATGAAGAAGTTATGGAAGAAATTATTAGCAATTACAACAGCAGTGATGATGGTGGTAACATTGCTTCCGGCGATGGCGAGGGCATCAACAGCCAGTGAAAATGCAGTAATAAAGGATAATTTTGATTTATCTCAAAAAGGAAGCATTACTATTCATAAAACATCTCAGGATGCGAATGAACCATTAAAAGATGCGGGGTTTACGTTGTACAAATTAGTATCTTTTAAAGCTATGAATGATGGAACAATTGTAGTAGATGAAGAGCATAGTGTAGAAAATTCTGGTTTAAAGGGTAATATTAATTTGATTGACTTTAAAACAATTTTATCCAATATTCCAGAAAATGCTAAGAAGGCAACAAACGAATATAAGGATAATGATAAAGTTATAAGGTATGAAGAAAAGAAAACAAATGAAAATGGAGATGTAAAATTTGAAGATCTTGATCCAGCTATTTATTTAGTGGTTGAGAGTTATGTGCCACAAGTTACAGGAAAACAATTATTTGAAAGTAAACCATTTTTAGTTTCTATTCCTTATACAGCAGGTCAGGACGAAAATGGAAATACAATTGGTTCTACAGACAATTCAGGTCAGAAGTGGATTTATGATATTACAGCAACTCCAAAGAATAACAGTGCGCAAGGCAGCAAGAAAATTACTAATAAAACGCCAGATGCAGCTGGAAATGTAAGTGCCAAAGTAGGAGATACAGTTTCTTATAGAATTGAAGCTAAATCACCGGCATATTCTACTGCAACAGATGGTAGTAAGATTGGATTTGAGATTCGAGATAAATTAACTAATTTAGAATTTGTTTCAGACAGTATTAAAGCGTATATAGTGTCTGAAAGCGGAGATGCAGAGATTGATAATCAAAACTATACTGTTATAACAAATGATAATGATTATACATTTAAAGTATCTTTTAAGGAAGATTGGATAAGAACGCATCCAAACACAAAAGTTGCTATTAGTTATAATGCAACAGTTACAGAAGCAGCGAAAATAGGTTCTGATGCTAATACAAATGAGGCTGCAATCGTGTTTAATAATGACCCTGATAATAATAGTTATAAGATTCCAGATGTACCAAGAGTATATACATATGGATTTGAATTAACTAAAAATGGTAAGAATGAAGTACTTAAGAATATAGTTTTTGAATTATATAAAGATAGTGTTAAAGAAGAGAATAAGATAACAGCTATTAAATATGGTGCTGAGCAAGATGGTACATTTATAACAAAAGATAATGGTAAAATAATTATTAAAGGTCTGGAAGCTGGAACTTACTATTTAAAAGAGACTAAGACAGAGAAAGGTTATACGCTTCTTGCAAATCCAGTGAAAATTGAAATTAATGAAACTCCAGATGAAACTACTGGTACAACATTTTCAGAGTGTAAAGTGGATGGTAACTCAGCAAATAAGGTAGAAATTACTGAAAATTCAGGAAACTATTATTTTGCCTTTACCGTTCAGAACAATAAAGGTTTCAACCTCCCAGCAACCGGTGGCATGGGTACCTACCTCTTCACGATTGGCGGTCTTGTAATTATGGCAGGTGCAGTATTTCTTCTTATTACTTTTAAGAAAAAAAGAGCATAATAACGGAAGAGCTTAAAAAGTCTTGAAAAAAGAAGAAGGCAAGACATATTAATTAAGGTAAAATATAGTAAGTTGTCTTTAGATAATGATAATGCCGAAAGGCAGCTTATGGGGAAGTCTCATATGACTTCCCCATGCTTACAACAAGGTGGGAACAGGATGAAACAAAAGATTATAAATATAGCATTATGCCTGTTCTTTTTGGCAGGATTAAGTATTACGCTGTATCCGGTGTTTAGTGACTGGTATATTAGTCGGCATCAGGGGCAGGTGGTTGATAATTATGATAAGAAAGCAGCACAGATGTCGCAAAAAGAAATTAATAAGGCACTGGAGAAGGCAAGAGAATATAATAGGAAGCTTCTTGGGAATGTTGTGTTGACAGATCCATTTGATACAGATGCAGTGGAGAGGCAGAATGAAGATTACGATAATTTGTTAAATATCGCAGGTGATGGTGTCATGGGAGCGGTAGAGATACCGTCCATTGACGTGTACCTGCCAATTTATCATGGAACAGATAGTAAGGCATTAGAAAAAGGAGCAGGACATCTTGAAAATAGTTCTCTTCCTGTAGGAGGAAAGGGAACCCATTCAATTATTTCGGCACATACCGGTTTGCCGTCTGCAAAAATGTTTGATAATATCACAGAAGTAAAGGAAGGGGACATCTTTTACATCCATGTATTAAATCGCATACTGGCTTATGAAGTGAATCAGATTAAGGTTGTTTTGCCGGAGAATATATCTGATCTGTTAATTAATAGAAATAAAGACTATGTAACATTAGTAACATGTACTCCATACGGAATTAACAGTCACAGACTTCTTGTACGCGGAGAGAGAGTTCCGTATAAGGAAGCAAAAAAGAAGGAAAAAACAAAGAAAAAAAGTAATTCTATGTGGAAAGCGTATGCTCTTGTAATCGTACTTGCAGTTGTTTTAATAATTTTATTATGGTATTACTTCCACATAAAATCAAGCTCGAAAAAGAAGCAAAGGAAAAAGAAACAAAGGAAAAAACAGGTTAGGCGAAATGAAAAGTAAGATATTAGGAATGCTGATCATCCTGCTTTTTGCAGCAGGATATGTCACATTGAATTATCCGGTATTTGGGACATTATATAATCAGATTCATGAGGGAAAAGTCATTGAGTCTTACGATCATACTGTTCATACGATGGATAAAGAAAGACGTAAGAAGTATTTGGAAGAAGCACAGGCGTATAATATAATGTTAGCCAAGGAGAATCCGCAGCTTTTGGATGCATTTTCGCAGGAGGCAAAGAAGTCAGACAGTGTATATAATCGCGTATTGAATATGGAAGAAAGCGGTGTTATGGGAGCGTTGGAGATTCCTAAGATTTCTCTTTATCTTCCGATTTATCATGGGACATCACAGGAAGTATTGGAAAAAGGAATCGGACATCTGGAAGGTTCTTCCATGCCCATTGGTGGAAAGAATACGCATGCGGTTTTAACAGGGCATCGGGGATTGCCGAGTGCAGAACTTTTTTCTAATTTAGATCAGTTGGAAAGAGATGATGAATTTTATATTCATATCCTCGGAGAAACATTAGCATACAAAGTGTTTCATGTAGAAACAGTGAAGCCGGAAGAAACAGGACATCTTGCGATTGCGAGAGGCAGGGACAGGATAACGTTAGTAACCTGCACGCCTTATGGGATTAACACCCACCGCTTATTAGTTCATGCAAAGAGAGTACCTTATAAAGAAAAGGAGAATACGAATTCCCAGAAGGATACTTTATGGAAGTGGCTGATGAAGCAGAAAGTATTTTTGATTTCTACGGATGTATTAGTATTTTTTATTATTTACTTCCTGATTCGCTGTTTTTGGCAAAGAAATGTGAAGAAGCGCAGGCGGAAGAAGAATATAACATAAAGTAATCATCATTAAAGGAGGCAAAAGAATGAAAGCAAACTTGAGGAAGAAGTGCTGTAGATATCTTATAACATTTTTATCTGCGATTGCAGTAACAGCCGGTCTGTTGATTCCGGCTCAGATTAAAGCAGCAGATAGTTACGATAAAGACAAAAAAGGAAGTATCACAATTAATTTAGATGATGTAAAGTTAGATGACACAGTAACGAACAAAGAAGGGGTATCGGTTAGTGTGTATCAGATTGCATCTATCAATCATGATAGAATAAATATTTCTTTTGATATTAATAGTTCCTTATCGTCTACGGGTGTGGATGTGAATGATATTACGACAAGTGATAAGAATTTAAATGCAGCCAAAAAGCTTTCAGCAACAATTGGAAAGTCCGGTATTACAGCAACAACAAAGAAGACAGACAGGAATGGTAAAGTGAGTTTTACAAATCTGCCACAGGGAATGTATCTTGTGGAAGAAGCGGATGGAGCTTCTTATGGAACATTTTCTCCGTTCTTAGTTGCGATTCCATATATGGAAGATGGAGAAAACTGGATTTATGATGTGGTAACTTATACGAAAGGTGTAAGCAATAAACAGGGATCTTTGGAAGTGACGAAGTATTTAGCTTATATGAATCCGGACACAGGGAAGCTTCTTTATCTGCAGGCACCGGATGCAAGCTATTATGTTGGTTTGTTCTGTGATGCGGACGGAACGATTCCGTGTCGTAAAGATTATGTGAAAGAATTAAAGTTTAAGGGAACGAGCAGTTCGACAGTAAAGTATGATAATCTTCCAGATGGAACATACTATGTATTTGAAACGGATGAAAATGGAAAACCATATATTATGGGAGATAGTCATACGGAACAGTATGACAGAACATATAAATGCGTGATAGGAGACGGAAAGAATAATTCTACAGATAATAAGATACAGCTTGAGGGGCATCCGAAGGCAAATCTGAAGATTTGTAATATGTTTGCCGAAATTCCGGATGAGTTCTTAGTTGAGGCAGAGCTTTCTATTAAGAAAAATGTCGTAAAGAATGGTCAGCAGACAACAACGAATGATACATTTTATGCATCTGTCTATGAACAGACAGGCACTTCTGATAATTTAAGCCAGACCTTAATCCAGACGGTACAGTTAAAACAGAATGATACAGTAACAGTAGCGCTTCCGGTAGATGCAGATACAAGTAAGACAAAGACATTTGTTATTGAAGAAACAGATGCAAACGGTAATGCGCTTGATTCCGATAATTTTGCTTATGAGATCAGTGGAGAGGGTAATGTAGAACTTTCTATGGAGAATACAAAAGGAAGTATTACTCTTACGAATACGATCAAAGAAGAAGAGAGTGAATCTTCTTCTGAGGAAGAGACAACATCTACGGAGAAAGAAAAAGAAAAGCATACGCCAAATACAACATCAAGGACATCAACTGGTGGAAAGACCGGTGATACAACACCAATCAAGACATGGATTATTATTGGAGTAGTTGCAGCAGCAGTTATTATTTTCCTTATAATAAGAAAAAAGAAAAGTGAATAAAATTTGAGTTATCCTGTGGTATGTGGTACAGGTAGATAATGTTCCTATATTTTGGCAGGAGTATAATAGAGAAGGGATTGTACTTTTTGGGGTACAATCCTTTTTTGTAAAGAAAAGTTTACAAGAATAACAAAGGAAGTTGACATGTATCAATTATACTTTTTGTAGTTTTACTACAAAGGGGGCGTAAGGAATGATATATAGAAGAGATACAGGCGGCATTTCCTAAACTTCGAAAGTCAGAGCAAAAATATGTTGAGAAGATGGAGAAGAAGACATTAAATCAGAACAAATATTTGGATTTTGGTATGTACATTTGTTCGTATATTTGATATAATCGGAAGCATACTACGATGAAGAGGGAGGTAAGATGCTTCATGGATCATTTTGAATTAGTGTCTGAGTTTGCGCCGACCGGTGATCAGCCGCAGGCAATCGAACAACTGGTAGAAGGGTTTAAAGAAGGGAATCAGTTTGAGACTTTGCTTGGTGTTACCGGTTCCGGTAAGACATTTACTATGGCGAATGTTATTGCACAGTTGAATAAGCCGACGTTGATCTTAGCGCATAATAAGACACTGGCAGCACAGCTTTACAGTGAGTTTAAGGCATTTTTTCCGCATAATGCAGTGGAGTATTTTGTCTCCTATTATGATTATTATCAGCCGGAAGCCTATGTTCCTTCTACAGATACGTATATAGAGAAGGATTCTTCGATTAATGATGAGATTGATAAGCTGCGTCATAGTGCGACAGCGGCTTTGATTGAGCGGAAGGATGTTATTGTTGTTTCTTCTGTTTCCTGTATTTATGGAATCGGTAGTAAGAATGATTATGCGAAGATGATGATCTCACTGCGTCCGGGGATGGAGATTGACAGGGATGAAGTTGTCCGTCGGCTGATTGATATTCAGTATGTACGTAATGAACTTGATTTTAAGAGAGGAAGTTTTCGTGTACGCGGAGATGTACTGGAGGTTGTTCCTGTTTCTACTTTTGAGGATGCGATTCATATTGAATTTTTTGGTGATGAGATTGATCGGATCATGCAGGTGGATGTACTGACAGGTGAGATTAAGGCAAGTCTTAATTTTGCGGCGATTTTCCCGGCTTCTCATTATGTTGTGCCACAAGAGCAGATTGAACGTGCGGTGAAGACGATTAAGGAAGAACTCGATGAAAGAGTAGAGTATTTTAAGGAAAATGACCAGCTTTTGGAGGCACAGCGGATTTCCGAGCGGACGAACTTTGATATGGAGATGCTGAAGGAGACTGGTTTTTGTTCTGGAATCGAGAATTATTCCAGACATCTTACCGGATTAGAGCCTGGGAAGGCGCCATATACGCTGATCGATTTCTTTGGGGATGACTTCCTTATGATCGTGGATGAGTCCCATATCACGATTCCGCAGGTAAGAGGGATGTATGCCGGGGACCGTTCCAGAAAGCAGACATTAGTTGATTTTGGATTCCGTTTGCCATCTGCTCTTGATAACCGTCCGCTTAATTTTGATGAATTTGAAGAACGAATTGATCAGATGCTATTTGTTTCTGCGACACCGAATGTTTACGAAGGGGAGCATGAGATGCTTCGTGCGGAGCAGATTATCCGTCCGACAGGTCTTCTTGATCCGCCAATCGATGTTCGTCCGGTGGAGGGGCAGATTGATGATCTGATCAGTGAGATTAACAAGGAAGTAGAGAAGAAGCATAAGGTCCTGGTGACTACTTTAACGAAACGGATGGCAGAAGACCTGACCGCCTATATGAAGGAACTCGATATTCGTGTCAAGTATCTACATTCTGATATTGATACGTTAGAGCGAATTGAGATTGTACGAGATCTGCGGATGGATGTATTTGATGTTCTTGTGGGAATCAATCTTTTAAGAGAGGGTCTCGATATTCCAGAAGTGACACTTATCGCGATTCTTGATGCGGATAAAGAGGGATTTTTGCGTTCGGAAACTTCTCTTGTGCAGACGGTTGGTCGTGCTGCGAGAAACGCAGAAGGTCACGTTATTATGTATGGTGATACGATCACAGATTCTATGCGAGCGGCAATCACAGAGACAAAGCGCCGTCGTGAGATTCAGATGGCCTATAATGAGGAACATGGTATTACTCCGACAACGATTCGGAAGGCGGTACGTGATGTTATCTCAATTACGAATGACAGTGATGATAGCATGGATGGTATTGGTGGAAAGCATACAAAAGACAGTGCTTTAAAGAAAGACAGAGAATCTATGAACCGCAAAGAGCTTACGGAAATGATAGCAAAGCTCACGAAGAAGATGAATAAGGCAGCAGCAGAGCTGAACTTTGAAGAGGCAGCAGAGCTTCGAGATGAATTGAAGAAGTACAAGATCGCACTTAGAGATTATGAGGATTAATAGATTTTTGGTTTTAAGAGAGAGACATTTAATAGAGGTGCATTTGAAAGAGATATATCAGATGTGAGATAACTCCACCTCTGTAGGTGGAGAGCAAGAAAGTAGGGGCATTCTTGAATTAAGAGAGATGCATTTGATAAAGAGATATATCTAATTGGGAAAGGATAAAGTGAATGAGTGAAAAGAAGGAGTACATTCGTATTCGAGGGGCGCGGGAGCACAACCTTAAGAATATTAATATAGATATACCAAGGAATGAATTTGTAGTACTGACAGGACTTTCGGGTTCCGGTAAGTCATCCCTGGCATTTGATACGATTTATGCGGAAGGACAGCGGCGATATATGGAGTCCCTTTCTTCTTATGCAAGACAGTTCTTAGGACAGATGGAGAAACCGGATGTAGACGATATTCAGGGGTTATCTCCTGCGATTTCAATCGATCAGAAGTCTACAAACCGGAATCCACGATCTACGGTTGGTACCGTAACGGAAATTTATGATTATTTGAGACTTCTTTATGCAAGAGTTGGAATTCCGCACTGTCCAAAGTGTGGGAAGGTCATTTCCAAGCAGACGGTAGACCAGATTGTAGATATTTTGATGAAGCTTCCGGACAGAACGAAGATTCAGCTGCTGGCACCGATTGTAAGAGGAAGAAAGGGCGAGCATGTCAAGATTTTAAAGGATGCGAAGAAGAGCGGCTATGTGCGTGTTCGCATTGACGGGAATCTTTATGATCTGTCGGAAGAGATTCAGTTAGAGAAGAATAAGAAGCATAATATTGAAATTATCGTAGACCGCCTTATGATAAAGGAAGGAATTGAGAATCGTCTGACAGATTCGATCGAAACAGTAATGAAGCTTACTGGAGGAATTCTTCTTGTTGATGTCGTTGGGAAAGAACAGCTGAACTTCAGTCAGAGTTTTTCCTGCCCGGACTGTGGAATCAGTATTGACGAGATTGAACCAAGAAGTTTTTCTTTTAATAATCCGTTTGGTGCCTGTCCGGTCTGTCATGGACTTGGTTTTAAGATGGAATTTGACATTGATCTTATGATTCCCGATAAAAAATTAAGCATCGCAGATGGAGCAATCACAGTGTTGGGGTGGCAGTCCTGTACAGATGCCAAGAGTTACACAAGAGCAATCCTTGATGCATTAGCAAAAGAATATCATTTTGATTTAAATACACCATTTTGTGATCTGAGTCAGGAAGCACAGGATGTGATCATTCATGGAACCAATGGTCATGAAGTAAAGGTGTATTATAAAGGAAAGCGCGGAGAAGGTATATATGATGTTGCGTTTGAAGGGCTGATCCGTAACGTGCAGCGCCGCTACAGAGAGAATCATTCAGAACGCCAAAGAGCAGAGTATGAAAACTTTATGACGGTAACACCATGCGATAGTTGTCATGGGCAGCGTTTAAAGCCAGAGTCATTAGCAGTAACAGTAGGAGAGTACAACATCTCTGAGCTTACAAAGCTTTCTGTAAAGCGTTTGATTTCTTATTTTAATGAGATTCAGCTTACCGAAAGACAACAGTTGATCGGAAAGCAGGTATTAAGAGAAATACGTGGACGAATCGGCTTCCTGAATGATGTCGGTCTTGACTATTTAAGCCTTTCCCAGCCAACAGGAACCCTTTCTGGTGGAGAAGCACAGCGAATCCGTCTTGCAACCCAGATTGGTTCCGGACTTGTCGGTGTAGCATATATTCTTGATGAACCAAGTATCGGATTACATCAAAGAGATAATGATAAGCTTATTTCAGCCTTAAAGCGACTGCGTGACCTGGGGAATTCCCTCATTGTCGTAGAACATGATGAAGATACGATGCGAGAAGCAGATTGCATAGTGGACATCGGACCGTTAGCAGGCGAGAACGGTGGAGAGGTCGTTGCAATCGGAACGGCACAGGAACTGATGGATAATCCAAACTCGATTACCGGTGCCTACCTTAGCGGGAAAAAGAAGATTCCGGTTCCGGAAGTACGCAGACAGCCACAAGGCTATCTCACCGTAAAAGGCGCACAGGAAAATAATTTAAAGAATATTGATGTGAAGTTCCCATTGGGCGTATTTACCTGTGTCACAGGAGTCTCCGGCTCTGGAAAGAGTTCCCTTGTCAATGAGATTCTCTATAAGAAGCTTGCCTGTGTATTAAATCGGGCTCGGATTAAGCCAGGTAAACATAAAGAAATCGAAGGAACAGAACAGTTAGATAAGATTATCAATATCGATCAGTCTCCGATCGGTCGTACCCCTCGTTCTAATCCGGCAACCTATACAGGCGTGTTCGATCATATCCGGGAATTATTTGCCATGACAAAAGATGCCAAAGCAAGAGGATACGATAAAGGACGCTTCAGCTTCAATAAAAAGGGAGGCCGCTGTGAAGCCTGTGCCGGTGACGGTATTTTAAAGATTGAAATGCAGTTTCTTCCGGATGTATATGTCCCTTGTGAAGTTTGTCATGGAAAGCGGTATAACAGAGAAACATTAGAAGTAAAGTACAAGGGCAAGAATATCTTTGAAGTATTAGACATGAACGTCGATGAAGCCTGCGAATTCTTTGAGAGCGTACCATCGATTCGAAGAAAGATAGAAACATTACGGGATGTAGGACTCTCTTACATTAAGTTAGGACAGCCATCCACGACCCTTTCCGGTGGAGAAGCACAGCGAGTAAAGCTTGCGACAGAATTAAGCCGTCAGAGCACCGGCAAGACCATTTACGTCTTAGATGAGCCAACAACAGGACTGCACTTTGCAGACGTTCATAAATTAGTAGACATTTTACAGCGTTTAACAGAAGGCGGCAATACCGTTGTTGTCATTGAGCATAACTTAGAAGTAATCAAAACAGCGGATTACATCATAGATATGGGACCAGAAGGCGGCGAAGGCGGCGGAACGATGGTAACCTGCGGCACCCCAGAAGAAGTCTCAGACGAACCGAGATCCTATACGGGAAAGTACCTGAGGAAATATTTAAATACTAATTTGATGGACTAAAGAGACGAAAAGCAGAAATTTCATATATAATACAATGTGAAGATAGTCGCGG
>OGXF01000733.1_pt1 | contig 28433 bp, 27 predicted proteins | sample 1576191 | NCBI WGS metagenome assembly OGXF01 (sample SAMEA3541545, study PRJEB24748) | human gut metagenome | biome: human gut; feature: human-associated habitat; material: faeces | place: China | collected 2012
TTTGAAGGTATATATAAAAGGTAAAAAGCAATCAACATATGTTGGTTGCTTTTTTGATATCCGGCATAAAGAATAAAAAATATATAAAATCTCAAATATCTTTTGACCATATATGCTATAGATGATACAATTGAAACATTGTTGGAATAGAAAAGGAGTTTATTAATTATGGAACAGAAAGTAATTGCCACAGTTGGCGGACATCAGATTACAGAAGCAGAAGTAGAGGCATTCATTCGCAGCCTTCCGAGAGAACAGCAGGCATATGCTTCACATCCGGATTTTCGTAAACAGTGTGAAGAACAGCTGATCGCAGTTTATGCATTTGCAAAATACGGAGAAGAAGAGAAGATCGATGAGACAGAAGAGTTCAAGAATGTGATGGAAAATGCGAGAAAAGACATTCTTGCACAGATGGCTATGAGAAAGCTTTTTGCAACAGTAAACGTAACAGACGATGAGATCAAAGAATATTACGAAGCAAATAAAGGGAAATATTCTAAAGGTGCATCCGTACATGCGAAACACATCCTTGTAGATAATGAAGAAAAGTGTACAGAGCTTTTGAATGCAATTACAAGCGGTGAAAAGGTATTTGAGGATGTTGCAAAAGAATCTTCTACATGTCCTTCAGGAGCAAACGGAGGAGACCTTGGAGAGTTCGGAAGAGGACAGATGGTGAAAGAATTCGAGGATGCTGCATTTGCTGCAGAGATCGGACATATTGTAGGACCAGTAAAGACACAGTTTGGATATCATCTGATTAAAGTAGAAGATAAGAAAGAAGCCGGTGAATCAAATCTGGAAGAAGTAAAAGACCAGATTCGTGCAGAATTGTCTCAGAAGAAACAGGAAGAAGCTTACAGAGCTAAAGTAGACGAACTGAAGAAAAAATATATGGATTAATCTGTTCATCCACTAAAGAGATAATATAATAAAAGCAGGGGCATGATCATTGAAGATCATGCCCCTGCTGCGTCTTAGATGGCGATTTGCGCCTGTTTTATTTGGTTTGCAGTAATTTATCAATACTTACAAGTTTTACGCTTAAAACAAATATTTTAGCAGCTAATTTCAGCTCTTTTACAGTTGGATAAGAAGGTGCAATACGGATATTGCTGTCCTTCGGATCTTTTCCATAAGGGAAAGTAGCACCGGCACCAGTCATTACAAGACCGGCATCTTTTGCTTTGGCAACGATTGCTTTGGCACATCCATCCATAGAATCAAAGGAAATGAAGTAGCCACCGCGTGGAGCAAGCCATGAACCAATTCCAAGTCCGCCAAGTTCTTTGTCCAGTGTATTTAACACAATATCAAACTTAGGACGGAGAATATCTGCATGTTTCTTCATGTGCTGAACCATTCCGTGAATATTTCCAAAATATCTTGCATGTCTTAACTGGTTCAGTTTGTCGTGTCCGATTGTCTGAATGCGCATCTGTTTTCTGATATCAGCTAGATTGGCATCAGATGCTGCAATTGCTGCGATACCGGAACCAGGGAAACTGATCTTGGAAGTAGAAGAGAACTTGTAAACCATATCCGGATGTCCTTCTTTCTTACATTCCATTAAAATCTCAATCAGATAATCCTGTTTATCTTCATATAAATGGTGAATACCATATGCATTATCCCAAAAGATACGGAAGTCTTCTGCAGCAGGATTCAGTTTTGCAAAACGATGAACTGTTTCATCAGAGTAAGTGATTCCCTGTGGGTTGGAATATTTTGGAACACACCAGATACCTTTAATCGCCGGATCAGTGCTGACCAGTTCTTCTACCATGTCCATGTCCGGACCGGTTGGTGTCATCGGAACGTTGATCATCTCAATTCCGAAATATTCTGTAATTGCAAAGTGTCTGTCATATCCAGGAACCGGACATAAGAATTTTACTTTATCAAGTTTTGCCCACGGAGTACTTCCCATAACACCATGAGTCATACTGCGTGCAATTGTATCATACATTATATTCAGGCTGGAGTTTCCAAAGATAACGATATTATCTTTTGGTACTTCCATCATATCTGCAAGCAACTGTTTCGCTTCTGCGATACCATCCAGAACACCGTAGTTACGGCAGTCAACACCTTCTTCACATACAAGGTCTGAGTCACTTCTTAATACATCCATCATATCCATGGACAGATTCAGCTGTTCTGTGGACGGCTTACCTCTGGACATATCCAAGTGTAGATTCTGTGCCTTTACATCTTCAAACTGGGCTTCCAGATCACTTTTCAGCTGCAATAATTCTTCTTTGGATAATTCTTCATATGCTACCACTATACCATCCTCCATATCATATATACCATTCAACATTATAATATTTTAACAGAATTTGACGTTTCGTCAATGGTTTCTTGCAAAATGATGAGAAATTATAGAAAAATATGCAATTCAAGACTTGTAAAATGAAATTTTTGTGAAAAAGTTATGCAAAAAATGTGATGTGATAAAGCATGCAAGTGAAAAATACAGTACCTATCAGAAGGAACAATCAGGAAATTACGGTAAAAATAAAAGGTGAATTATACAGGGAAGAAGTTGCCGGTGGCAGATTCCGGAGATTAGACATTCACAAAAACGGACAGCCTGTGTTATGATATGCTCAGATGATAACAAGGAGGAATTAATATGAGAGACATTAACTGGGCAGTACTTGGCACAGGCGTTATTGCAAATGAGATGGCCGTTGCATTAAAAAAGAACGGAAAGAATATCTATGCTGTTGGTAACAGAACCTATGAAAAAGCCGTCGCATTTGGTGAAAAGTATGGCATAGGGAAAGTTTATACGGATTATAATGAGATGTTTATTGATCGGGATGTTGATGTAATTTATATCACAACACCTCACAATACACATAAAAAATTTATGAAACAGGCAATTGAGAATGGAAAACATATTCTGGTAGAAAAGTCGATTACACTTAACAGTGATGAACTGAATGAGATGGCAAAACTGGCAGATAAGAATCATGTCATCATCGGAGAGGCAATGACAATCTATCATATGCCAATCTATAAAAAGTTAAAAGAAATCTTGGAAACCGGCGTATTAGGAAAAGTAAATCTTATTACAATGAATTTTGGAAGTTTCAAAGAATACGATATGAATAACCGCTTTTTTAACCCTGATCTTGCCGGTGGAGCAATGTTGGATATTGGAGTATATGCGCTTTCATTCATCCGCTGGTTCATGGATTCAAAACCAGATCAGTTGCTGTCGCAGGTGAAATCCGCACCCACAGGGGTAGATGAGCAGGCCGGACTGCTGTTGATGAACAAAGAAGGGCAGATGGCAACCGTTATGTTATCACTTCATTCAAAACAGCCAAAGCGAGGCATGATCTCCTGCGAAAAGGGATACATTGAGATTATGGAATATCCAAGAGCATGGGAGGCAAGAATTACCTATGTGGAAACCGGAGATGTAGATGTCATAAGAGCGGGAGAAAATGCAGATGCACTTGCTTATGAACTTGAAGATATGGAAAAAGCAATTGCAGGAGATTCGGAATGTATGCATTTTGACTATACAAAAGATGTTATGGATATGATGACGGAATTCAGAAAAGCATGGAAGTTCACTTATCCGGAAGAGGAATAGTTTGCAGAGATAAAAAACAGTACATAGATATCAGCTGATAATATCTGATATCTATGTGCTGTTTTTTGTTTCTTAGACATATAAAAACGATGCAAAAGAAATTATAAAGTTTCTAATTCAAATACAAGAACTTCACAACTGTTAAGTGTAATTATATCATTGGCAGGAAGAGAATGCTCAGCACTGGCCATATTAGAAAGAAGAATCTGTTTTACGGGATATTCCAGCGTAAGAGAAACGGCTTCTTTCCCGAAGTTGGCGGTGATAAGGATTCGTTGATTTTCAGTCTTTCGATAATAAGCCATGACCGAGCTGGTATTCTGATAAACAGGCAGGAATTCGCCATAAGCAAATACTTCTTTGTAAGCAGGAGATTTGCGCAGTGCGATCAGCTTCCGATAATAATTTAATACAGAATCAGGATCTGTGTCCTGCGTTTCCATGTTGATTTCGGTATAATTATCATTTACTTTCAGCCATGGAGTTCCCGTGGTGAATCCGGCATTTTTTTCCGCATTCCATTGCATCGGAGTTCTGGCGTTATCACGGCTCAGTCTGCTGCATGCTTCAAGGGCTTCTTTATCGGTGAGCCCGGCATCTCTGGCAGTATGATACTGATCTATGGTATTGATGTCATTATATTCGTCAACAGTGTTCCAGACTGCATTTTGCATACCGATTTCCTGACCCTGATAGATAAAAGGAATTCCACGGAGAAGAACACTGATTGTTCCGAGCATCTTAGCACCTGTGGGATTCTGGGCATAGTCAGGAAGAAAACGAGATACACCCCTTGGTTCATCATGATTTTCGATGATATTTGCTTCCAGGCCACAGTTTTGAACTCTAAGCTGGGAGTCGGTGATCGCTTTACGCCATTCTTTGAAGTCTACAGGTGGTGCATCATACCATCCATGTTCTCCTTCACTGAGCATATGTGCACTAAAGTCAAAAATTGTGGAAAAATGACCATTTTCACCGATAAATGCATCAAGTTCGCCCTCTTTCATATTAAATACTTCGCCTACAGTAAATGCTTCGTATTTCTGAAATGTATGTTTCTTCAGATCTTCAAGAAGTTCTCCGACACCATCTACTTCGTCTACCATTTTCCAACAGCCGGCAAGTCCATCCGGACCATCCGGTTTGAAATCCGGAAAGTCCAGATCCTTCTTGATGTTAATGATTGCATCAATACGGAATCCGGCAAGTCCTTTTTCAAGCCACCAGTTGATCATTTCATAAAGCTTTTCTCTCAGAAGCGGGTTTTCCCAGTTAAGATCGGGCTGTTCTTTGGCAAACATGTGCAGGTAGTATTTATCAGTACCCGGTACCGGTTCCCAGCAGCTTCCGCCAAAGTAAGAACGCAAGTTACTTGGGGGATTACCGTTTCTGCCCTTGCGGAAATAGAAATAATCAGCATATTCTCCGTCGGGATCGGCCAGGGCTTTCTGGAACCATTCGTGCTGGTCAGAACAGTGATTGATGACCAGATCCATAATAATATACATATCCCTTTTCTTCGCTTCGGAAAGCAGTTCGTCAAACTCTTCCATCGTTCCGAATTCTTCCGCAATTGCGTAGTAATCAGAAATATCATAGCCCTGATCTACAAAAGGTGATTTGTAGATTGGAGAGAGCCAGATGATATCAATCCCCAATTTTTTTAAATAATCTAATTTAGAAATGATTCCACGAAGATCTCCGATTCCGTCTCCGTTTGTGTCCAAAAAGCTTTTTGGATAGATCTGGTATGCGACTTTATCATGCCACCATTTTTTTATCATAATTTTTCCCTTTATATACGAAATTAATTTCGTAAATTCCTTTCTGTTATTGTAGTCTTCTGTATGCTGCTTTGCCAAAATCACATTGAGGCATAACAAAAAATGTATTATACTGCTATTATATGAAAAAAAAAGCCTGATATCTTGCAGTATAGTGTTGTTGTATAACATAATACTGCCTTATAAAAGCAGAGAAAGGGAAAAAGAAAATGAAGAAACAGTATTTCCATGCACCGGAGCAAAAAGAAGAGACAAAGCACGGAGAGCCGTACTTTCCGGTTCAAAAGTATATTACCAGACTGTCTGAAGAATATCCGGCGGTAACAACACACTGGCATGAAGAGGCAGAACTTACATTGATCGTAAAAGGAAAATGCCATTATCAGGTAGATCTGGTTGATTATGAAGTGAAAGAAGGAGATCTGTTATTTGTTCCGCCGCTATTTTTGCATGCGATTTCAAAAGGAAGATGTGAAGAATTTATTTCGGAGACGTATGTATTTCATTTGAATTTTCTCGGAGGTAATTCAACAGATATATGTTCGACGCGCTATTTGGTTCCAATTATGAACCAGGAATTCGCAATGCCTTGTCTGATTACAGGGAAACATTCGGTCTATGCTTCACTTAGAAAAGTCTTTGATCAGATTACTTCGCTTTATGATGAAAATGTAGATGGATATGAACTGGCATTGAAAGCGTTACTTTTGCAAGCAATTTTTTTGTTGCTGCAATATAGTAAAAAAATTACAAAGAAAGAAAAAGAGCAACATTCTGAGAAATTAAAAAGTGTACTGGATTATATTGGAGAACACTATGCAGAACCAATTTCAATAGCGGAACTGGCAGAATTGTGCTATTTCAGCGAATATCATTTTATGCGTTTTTTCAAAAAGCATATGAATATGACTTGTGTGGAATACATGAATAATTTTAGATTGGAGAAAGCTGTGGAATTATTTGAACAGGGGCATTTATCGATTATTGAAGTCTCAATGTCAGTCGGATTCCGGAATCTTTCTTATTTTCATCGTGCATTTAAGAAAAAATATGGTATGACACCACTTACTTTTATAAATAAACTGAAAAACACTGTCCGATAACATATTAAGATCATTGGACAGTGTTATGTAATATCTATGTGTTTTGAAAACTGTCAGAGACAGATTCCGGATCGTCAACTGATAAAATTTATAAACTTGCTTCAACCAGTACAGCTACAGCCAGTGTGTCGTCTTCAGTAAATCCCTGTGCACAGGTAAGGATTGTCTGTACATAGTCTTTTGAAAGATCGAGTTTGTGAGAGATGACATCCATATCATAACCCTCCTGATTCAATTCGGTTACATTCTTTACATCCTTGCGGATCTGTTCCATTGATAAATTTGCGTCCATTTTCATATATCCTCCTGTAAATTTCCGGATTTCCTTTTTTATACTGTATTTACATTTTGTTCTTAAGCTCTAATATTTTATCAAGCAGATGGAAGGCAACTTCTTCTTTGCTCATCAGTTCAAGTTCAAATATCTGATCTGGTGTGATCATGGTAACGATGTTTGTATCCGTTTCAAATCCGGCACCTTGTTCTTTCAGATTATTGGCAACGATCATATCCAGATTCTTCTTTTCCAGTTTTTTCTTGGAGTTCGTAAGCATATTCTGCGTCTCCATAGAAAAGCCGCATAAGAACTGACCGGCTTTTTTGTGTTCGCCGAGATATTTCAGGATATCATCTGTGCGCTCCAGTGGAATAGACATGGTATCATCGTCTTTCTTTTTGATCTTTTCATCAGAGACATTGCATGGTCTGTAATCGGCAACGGCAGCAGCCTTGATGATAATGTCCATATCCTGGCTTCTGGAAGTGACTTCCCTGTACATATCTTTGGCAGACACAATTGGAATGGTATTGACAAAAAGCGGTGCATCAAGAGAGGTACGTCCTGTTACAAGGGTAACATCTGCGCCGCGGAGCATGCAGGCTTTTGCAATGCTGTATCCCATCTTTCCGGAAGAATGGTTCGTAATATAACGGACCGGGTCAATGGCTTCCTGTGTCGGTCCTGCAGTTACAAGTACTTTCATACCGGTCATGTCTTTTTTGTATCCAACAGATTTGCAGATATATTGGAATAAAGTTTCCGGTTCCGGCATCTTTCCGGTACCATTATCGCCACAGGCCAGATGACCGGTGGAAGGTGTGATGACTTCCATGCCATAATGCTTCAGTAATTCTATATTATCCTGTGTGACAGGATTCTCATACATTGCTGTATTCATAGCAGGAGCAATGATCTTTGGCGCACGGCTGGCAAGTACGGTTGTTGTCAGCATATCGTCGGCAAGACCATGAGCAAGCTTGGCCATCACATTTGCAGTTGCGGGAGCAACCATAACGACATCAGCAAGCTGGGCAAGTGCAATATGTTCCACTTTGAATTCAAAGTTCCGGTCGAATGTATCAGTGATACATTTATGTCCGGTGAGAGTCTCAAACGTAATCGGATTAATGAAATTGACAGCGTTCTCTGTCATGATGACATGAACATCAGCCTGGGCTTTTACCAGAAGACTTGCAAGAGTTGCAATCTTATAAGAAGCAATTCCCCCGGTCACGCCAAGGAGAACGTGTTTTCCTTTTAACATAAATATTCATCCTCATTTCTAAAATAATACAATCACTATAGCTCTTTTTATTCATTCTTGCAAGTAATAGATAACGATGTTATAATCGGATTCGTAATTGTATTGTATCCCGGATACCGGGAATGATAACAAGGAGGAAGATTAAACATGAAGACAAAAAAACATAACACCAGCTGGATGGTCAGTGTTGCACTTATGGCAGCAATCGTAATCGTTCTGGCGAACACACCGCTTGGAATGATACAGCTTCCGATCATTAAGGCGACAACGGTACACATTCCGGTAATTATTGGAGCAATTTTGTTAGGACCTGCAGCAGGTGCAATCCTGGGCGGTGTATTCGGTATTTGTTCATTGATTAGTAATACAATGGCACCGACGCTTTTATCATTCGCATTCTCTCCGTTTATGAGCACTACAGGAATACCCGGAGCGGTTAAGGCAGTCTGGATTTCAGTAGGATGCAGAATTTTGATCGGTGTGGCAGCAGGATGGCTTTGGATTCTCTTATCAAAACTGAAAGTAAACAATATCATTGCACTTCCTGTCGTAGGATTCGCCGGAGCAATGGTGAACACGATCACGGTAATGGGAAGTATCTACATTCTTTTTGCAAAACAGTATGCAGAAGCAAAAGATGTGGCAGTCAGTGCCGTATGGGGACTGGTAATGGGAACTGTTACGGCATCGGGAATACCTGAGGCAATTGCAGCGGCAATTCTGGTTCTTGCAATCGGTAAAGTTCTGATCGGTGTATTTAGAAAAATGAATATCGGAAATGTATAGATGAAAGATGGAATCTCCGGCTCGGATAAAGAAAGCCGGAGGTTTTTTAGAATACGGATTATATAAGAAAAAACAGAAATTTTCCAAAAAAATAAAAAAAATGAAAAATTCTGTTGACATATATGGAACTAATATGGTATAAATAATAAGCACTCAGCAATGAGTTACAATATAGGGGATTGGTCAAGTGGTATGATAGGGGTCTCCAAAACCTTTGGCGGGAGTTCGATTCTCTCATCCCCTGCTCCTGGAAGAGTCAGAAATGCTTTATTTACAAGCTTTTCTGGCTTTTTTGTTTTTGCTGAAAAATCAAAGGGTATCAAAAAGGGTATCAAAAGGGTATCAAATTGAATCGAAAGGGGTGAATCATTCTGGATATTTCGTCCAATACCCGAAAAAAATAAAGAAATAATGAGAAAAACGATTAGATTTTTTTGTATCTAACCGTTTTTTTACAAATAAAAATATTAAAAAAATATAAAAAGTATAAATAAAATATAAAGCGGAACCTAGTTCCGAAAATAGATAATTATTTAATAATTTCTAAAAGATATTTATCGGAATTATCATTAATTGTATATTTGCTAGAAGAATTTTTATCAGCTGGATGATATCTAAAGGTGTAGCATATATTATTTTTTTTAATATCATTTTCCGTAGCATATACAGTTGCATCCAATGAAGAGGGATAACCAGAGAGATCATAGCTAAATTTTACACTTTTAAAATTATTTTTAATACAATGATCTATTATAGAGCGTGCATAATCTTCATATTCTTGTGATGAAATTTGGCGATTAAGGATGACTGTTATTGTTAATGTCGTTTCACTAGCGTTCTTTTCAATAGTTGATGAAAATACATCCATTTCTTTAGTGGAAACTTTACTACATCCAGATAAGCTCAGTATTAGTAGTAATATACATATCAATTTTTTTCTCATTTTAATATACACCCCCTTAATATATAATACCTTAATATATAATAACTTCTTAAACGGGAAATTACTAGAAAATAATTTCAACATTATAATATTCTCAAGGAGTTGATAGAATGAAGCATGTTCATATGCGATTGAATGAATTATTAATAGAGAATGATATTAGTAAGAATAGAATTTGTAAAGATTTAGATTTAGCCAGAGGTAATTTTAATAGATATTGCCGTGATGACTTTCAAAGAATAGATGCAAATCTGATTATAAAACTGTGTGATTATTTCGAGTGTACAATACAAGATTTGTTGGTAATTGTAGATGACTAAGAACTTCCGGTAATAATGCGGAAGTTTTTTTGTGGACAAATTTGTGTGGCAGACCTAACCTTAGGTCTGCTTGTTTGTATAGAGAAATAAGAAAAAGTTCTTGTCAAGGGGACGCTGTGGCGTCGGCAAAGCCTTTACCCTTGATTAGGGCTTTTTTTTATTTCAAAAAATTACAATATTTCTGAACTAAAAATGAAAAAATCTTCCATATTCTTTTGCCGGAAGGTAGAAGAATAAATAGAACTACAAATATGTATCCGGCAGAAAGTGGCGGGATATATGTATCATGGTTCGGTTAAGTTAAGCGAATTGGAAGAAGAAATTGGAAAAGAAAAATTAAATGAGTTTATAGCAAATATTCAAGATGCATTTGGTGAAAAGGAAAAAGTATATTTCAATTTTTTATCGTACGATAGATTCGAAGATCGATATACGGATCCAGCAATAGAAAAAAAAGGAAATTATTTGCAGAATGTCTTGTTATACGAAGTATTAGGAAAGGAAAAATATAAAAAAATAGCCGAAAAATATGGAGGGAAAAAAATGTGTATTACATTATATCGGGTAAATAGAAGTTGGGATTATGTTGAATTAAAAAAAAATTTTACGCAGAAAAAAAGTAATGAAAAGATTGTTGAAGAATTGGATTTAAAGAAAACAAATTATATTCGAAAACTAAAAGAACGATCTAGATGTGTGACAAAAGATTCACTATAAATGAATAAATAGTCTATGTGTTATATGATACAAGTATCAAGAACAAGGAGGTGAGATACATGAACAACCATGAAAAAGAAAGAAAAATAAAAAGTGGAACATTCATTTTTCCGGAAAACTGGATAGAACTGAATCCAGAAAAAGCGGATGAATGTAGCCATGTTGTATTTCTTGTCGATGAAGAAAAATGTGGTGTCTACTACTCAAAAGTGGAGGCTTATGCATTGAGTGAAGATGAGGAAAAGAAAGTAATGACAGTAGGGGTTGAAAAGGGATTTTTGGCAGATGCTAATATTTTTGGCTATGTTGAAGAACTTGGAAATGTTGGAAATGCAAGAATTATAGGAGGGTGCAAAGATGATTAAAAATGCTTTTCGGTATGTACATACGGAAGTGTTGGGAGAAAAATTTTTAGCCGATACAGGAAATAAATATTTGCTTATCGGGCAGGCACCGTTTAAAGGAAAAGTTGACGAGTCGGGTGAGACTATTTTGCCAAGTGGAGTTAAGGTGCGTCTGCAAATTATGGAAGACAATTCGGAAGCTTTATTCGATAAGCAGACAGGAGAAGAAAAAGAAAATAACGCTCTCGAGGTTTTCGAGGCTACAATTGTAGGATCAACGTATCCGCTTCCATTTGGAAAAGGGACAATGGTAACATTAGGAAAGTTTTTGGCGGATAATAGTTATTACATCGACTATAATTTTATTCTGAGGTTTGATGGAATCTATAAAATTAATAAGGAAAAATAAACGGTGCAAATAAAACAAAAACGCTGGATAAGAACAGTCTGGACAATGCTTTTTTATCTGTTGTGTGGGGCAATATTATTTCTATATGGATATGGCTATTGGAAAAATAGACGTTTCCTCTTAATCGGAGTAGTATTGCTCCTTATGGATAATATAGGAATTTTGTTAATAGGTTTATTTAAAGCAAGACAACATAACTTGTCAAAAGGAATGAAATACGCTTGCTTACATAATAAAATGGAAAAAGCATTGATCCAAGCATTGTATGATGATGGATATTATGTGGAAAGAGAAATATTATTCAAAAAATGCGCTGTAATACCACGGTTAGAGATAACGATATCAGCACAATTCGATAAGGGTGTCATAAAAATTGAAAACTGCATAAAGCTTGATAAACGATTGGAAGAACTGCCAATCAGTTCGGCATTGCCAGATGAATATATACTGACATCATCTTATATATCGGATGACTGTAATTATTATATTTATGAGTTCGAATTATATCATGTTGAACAATTATCATTTCGATCATCAAGAGACTTTTTTGACTATTCAAGAAAGAACGCTAGTGATTATGAATTGTTTCTGGATTCACGTTACAAAGTGCCGATATTTCATACACTGATTGTTGGTCAGACAGGTTCGGGGAAATCATATTGCCTATACAATTTTGTGTTGCAGTTGTTATCAAAAAAATGTGACGTAGACTTATATATTGCCGATCCCAAATTCAGTGGATTGTATGTATTGGGAAGGGCAATTAATCCAGAAAAAGTGGCATCCAGTGTAGAAGAAATTATTGCTTTGTTAAGGCAGTTTGAGAAAAAGATGCTTGAGAGGAAAAAAGCCTTTGCTGATTGTCTGGTGAAAAAATTAGACAGTGATTACAGAGACTTTGGCTTTAGTCCTATTTGCTTGATTATTGATGAATACAGTTCATTTAAGGCATCGTTAGCAAGGTATGATAAGAAGACAAGAGATAGTGCCGATGAAATAATCGGCAATACAATCAGAGAGGGACGACAGTTAGGGTGCTTTTGCTTTATCGCTCAGCAACAAACAAATGCGAATAATTTATCAACCGAATTGAAAGAGAATTTGCCGTTTAAATTGATACTAGGCATGGCAGAGAGACAGACATACATTACCGCATTAGGTGTTTATCCAGATGTTGCAAAAAGAAAAATTGAATGTGGACAAGGTTTGTTGGTCTATCCACAGATTTCTACGCCGGAAATGCCAGCAGTAACTTCTATTGCTAGGTTGGATTTTGATATCTTGAAATCTGTTGAGTATTTAGAAGAATATAAAAATGATGGAAAGGAGGGGCAAGCTGGGGTTATGTAATAACCCCAGCTCCATAAAAAGTGAATAGCTTTACTACCAATTTACAGATTAATATTGATGAATTCACTTTTATCATTTTCCATAAAGAAAAGATATTATTAAGAACATGGGAAGAATGTGCAAAAACAATAATATATGAGTTTGTTAAAAATTCAAATATTGACGTTGTTTTTGATGGAAAAGTGAACGAAAAAATAGGGGGAAACTTACAGGGATATACAAGGACATATGATTTGGGTCTAAAAGATTATTATTTTGCAATTGCATATAATGAGCATATACCCGACATGGGGGTATGTATTAAGTTCAGTGCAAAAGCTTGGAGCATATATCAGGCTAGATATCAAAGAATCTTTAATAAGATGATAAATATGTCGGAGTTTATGCATATGGTTAGTGATCCCATTAAAGAATCTGTAAGGATATCACGTGTTGATATGACAGCAGATTATTTTAACTATGATATTGATTTGAATGAGTTATATGATGCGTTATCTAAGGACAAGATAACGGTCAGAGATCATCAAGATCGTAAAAGGGTCAAAAATTTAAGTTTTATTGGAAAGCAGGAAAATATTGAGACGATTTATATTGGAAGTAAGAGTACCAATACCCGTAGTTTTTTAAGAATATATGATAAGCGCAAGGAACAGTTGACGAATAATGGCTTTCGAATAGAAGAAGCTAATAAATGTCGTTCGTGGATAAGGTTTGAAGCCGTCTATAAAGGCTCTTATGCTCATTCTATATCAGAAACGATTTTGTCAGAATGTATGGATGCAGTGAGTTTTAACAAATTTATTGCACATATCATTTTACAAAAATATAGGTTTGCGGATGTAAATGGAAAATATACCAGATATACGACGGATTTATTGGCGGTTGCAGATGGAGAAATATTTCCGTCATTAGTGTGTGTTAGTCCAAGAGACAATGCATTGAGACAGAGCATCCAGCATATTTTATGTGGAAGTGGTCTTTTTCCGACAATTTATAAAATTGAAAAAATATATGGAGAAGAGGCAAAGCAAGAATTTGCATTATTTCTATATCAAAATTATGAAGCGATGTTTTGGATGAGCAATGGAATGAAACGGGAACTTGATATCTGGTTACAAAAACATGAAGATTTAAAAAATACAAAATTAAGTGACAATTATTAATACGTCATAAAAGTTGAATTAAGGAGAATACTATGATGCAAGTAAGCAATGGTAGTATCTCCGAGGAAACTTTACAAATTGCCTTACAATATGGTATTGTGGACATGGAAGAAATATCCAAGAATGTTGAATTGAAAAAAAGAAATGAAATACTTTCCCAACATCCATATAAAGTATGGCAAAACAATCAAGGGATATGGCTGACTTATCTTCCAGATGAAGAGAAAGGACGGGTATTCCGTAAACGAAAGACAAGGGAAGCTATTGAAGATGTTATTGTTGATTTTTATAAGAAACGGGAAAAATCAATTTACATCCAAGATGTTTTTCAAGAATGGGTGGACAAGAAATTAAAATATGGGGAAATTCAGGCACAATCATATGATAGATATTGTACGGATTTTAAACGATTTTTCTTGACGGATACCCCAATCTGCCGTAAAAAAATACAAAATATTACCAGTGCAGATTTGACAGATTTCATAAAAACAACTATTCATGAAAAACATTTGACGAAAAAGACATATTCAAGTCTTCGAACGTTAATAAGAGGAATATTCAAATATGGGAAAGCACAGGGATATTCAACGCTTAGTATCACAGAATTCTTTGGAGATCTGGAATTGCCAAACAATATTTTTGAGAAGAAAATATGTTGTAGAGAAAATGAAATCTTTTCAGAAGATGAAATCCCAATTATTGTCAGTTATCTTAAACATCATATTGATATCTGGAATATGGGATTGCTATTACAGTTTCAAACAGGAATGCGTATAGGAGAAATTTCGGCATTGAAACCATGTGATATATATGATGAATACATACAAGTGTGCCGAACTGAGATTAAGTATAAAGATGAAGAAGGAAAATGGAAAGTTACAACAAAAGAATTTGCCAAAACTGATGCTGGAAACAGAATGTTATATTTTTCGGAAACGGTTAAATGGACATTGATGCAGATACAGAAGCTAAACCCACATGGTGAATTTTTGCTCATGAATCGAGAAAAAAGGATTCGAGAAAATACCTTTAATAAACGACTTTCAACTATATGCGAGAAGTTGAAACTTAATCATCGCTCGACGCATAAAATACGAAAAACGTATGGAACAACACTGTTGGATAACAAAGTAGATGATAGCACGGTTGCAGAACAAATGGGGCATAGCGATATTGCTACTACACGTAAGTTATATTATTTCAGTAATAAGAGCAAAGAAACTAAAATAAAGCAAATAAATAGGGCAATTAATTTCTGATTTTATTGATTAAGGGTATCAAATGGTATCAAAACAATTGAAGCGTAAAAGTGTAAAAAACGTTGAAAAATCAAGGAAAATCAGAAAGAACGAGATGAGAGTATTGAAATTCGATTCTCTCATCCCCTGCTCCTGAAAGAGTCAGAAATGCTTTGTTTATAAGCTTTTCTGGCTTTTTTGTTTTTGCTGGAAAATAACTATTGACTTCTTTAAGGTGCAAGCGTAAATTATAGTCGTTATAGAAGAAAAAATACAGATAAGAAAGGCAAAATAAAAATGAAGAGAAAGCAAAATATCAGATGGAATACCATGAAAATTCTGGTAATTGGTTTTCTGAGTGTGATTGTTCTGGGAGCAGTACTTTTATGGCTTCCGGTATCGAATGAAAAACCAATCAGCTTCCTGGATGCATTATTTACATCAACAACATCGGTATGTGTGACGGGACTGGTTACGGTTGTTCCGAAATATCAGTTTACGATAACGGGAAAGATAATTTTATTGATTCTGATTCAGATCGGAGGTCTGGGCATAATTGCATGTATCACAGCGTTTTTTATGCTTCTTAAAAGAAAGATTACGGTAAAAGAGAGAATTGTCATTCAAGAAGCTTATAATATGAATTCTCTTGGTGGTCTGGTAGGCATGGTCCGCAGAATTTTGTTCGGGACGCTAGTGGTAGAAGGCATCGGCGCCGTTTTTTATGCAATACAATTCAGTCGGGATTATGGACTTGTAAAAGGAATTTGGTATGGAGTTTTTCACTCGGTTTCTGCATTTTGCAATGCGGGAATTGATATTCTCGGAGAGGACAGCCTGGCAAGATACGTAACCAGTCCATTGATCAACATTACAACGATGATGCTGATCATTCTTGGCGGAATCGGATTTACGGTGTGGTATGACGTGATTGATAACGGAAAGAAGATCTGGCATCGTGAAATTCCGAAGAAATGGTGTTTTACCAGACTTAAGTTACATTCAAAGATAGCAATTGTTACGACATTGATCCTGCTGATAGCAGGGACACTTTTGAATTTTGTACTGGAGTACCGGAATCCGGAAACGATTGGGAATCTGAATACCGGACAGAAGATAATGGCTTCGGCATTTCAGGCTGTGACGACCAGAACGGCCGGATTTAGCACATTTCAGCAGTCGGGAATGCATGAAGAGACCGGATTCCTGAATATTATTTTAATGTTTATCGGAGGATCTCCGGGAGGAACTGCGGGTGGTCTGAAGACAACGACATTTGCGCTTTTATTTCTCGCTTTTCACACGATGCTCAGGGGAGGTCATGATATTGAATGCTTTCAGAGAAAAGTGGCTGAAGATAGCTTTCGTGTAGCGTTCGTGACATTTATGCTGGCATTGGGCATATATGTAACAGGAACCACGGTTATTGCTGTGATAGAGCCGGATACAATCTCGCTTCAGAAAATTATGTATGAGACCGCATCTGCGATGGCAACAGTTGGCCTGACACAAGATCTGACAACTCATCTGAGGGTAGGAAGCAAGATTGTGTTGATGATACTGATGTATGCAGGACGAGTCGGACCGATGACCATTGCGTTATTATTTGCCGGAAAGGTAAATTTGCAGGAAAAGATGCGGACACTTCCGACGGAAAAGATTATGATTGGTTAATGAGGAGGAGTAACTATGAAGAAACAATTTGCAGTATTTGGTCTGGGCAGTTTTGGGGAAAGTATTGCGTTAGAATTACAAAAACTCGGATGCGAGGTCGTAGCAGTAGATAAAGATATGGAGCGCGTAAAAGGAATCGCCGACTCGGTATCGTATGCGATGCAGGCAGATATCGGTGATCCGGATTTTGTCAGATCTCTCGGCACGAGGAATCTGGATGGCGTTGTGATCGCAGAAGCAGAAAGTCTGGAAGCAAGTATTATGGCAACGCTGGTGTGTAAAGAAATTGGTGTACCGAATGTGATTGCAAAAGCAAAAAATGAGCGTCATGCAACCGTATTGAAAAAAATCGGTGCAGACTCCATTATTTTCCCGGAAAAAGAAATGGGAATCCGGATGGCAAAGAATCTTATGTCTGCCAGCTTCACAGATTGGATCGCTTTATCACCGGATTATAGTATAGTTGAGACACCGATGCCTGTAAAATGGAGTGGAAAAACGTTGCAAGAACTGGATGTGCGCCGGAATTATGAAGTGAATGTCGTGGGAATTAAAAGTGGGGCGCACGTAGAAGTGAATCCGGATCCTTCAGAAGTATTGCGTGAAGATATGGTTCTGATTCTGGTGGGAACTAATAAAGCATTAGAAGCATTATAAGAAAATTCCATGTCTGGAGATGATCCTGGCTGGTGTGACGAAGGTTGTAATATCGGCTTTGCAATCATAACAAGATAATGGTATAATATTCATACTGATTTGATCTGAAGATACGAAAGCTTTACCGTAAGGAGGACATGAGGATGAAAGAAAAAATAATACAGGGTGGGATCGTGAATGGCGAGAAGATGCTGGTATGTCCGACCTGGGAAGATGAATTTCAAAAAGCAATCAACAGTACAGGCGGCTGTTTCCGAATCAGCATGGATTATTCTGCTGTAGATGTTTCGTGGTGGAAAGAACTGGAAGCGATTGCTAAAAAATATGGATACACACTGGATTCCGAATCATTGGAGATCATTCAGGAATATGTACAGAAATATAAAAAGTACGAGAATCATTTCTGGGAATATGGAAAGAAAATCATAACATTTGAACAGTTCAGCAGGATGTTGAGTAAAAAGGCGGGAATACAGCCAAAAGAAGCAAAAGACTATGTGGCCGCTAATCTTCAGAATCTGGAGCATAAAGAGATTTTGGAGGCATTGTTGTTCTCGTTGCAGCTTATTAAATCCGAAAAGGGACTGGAGGGAACGCAGTGGACAAAACCGACGTGCGATTTTATTAAGAAAGAATTTGAGAAGATGATTGTAAACGGGGAATATTAAGAAGAAAAAGTGGGGAGTCAGTCAGAATGATTCTCCACTTTTGATGTAAAAGGAGATAAAGAGTATGGAATTATGGGATATTTATGATGAAAATAAAGAGCGTACAGGAGCTACAATGAAACATAATGACTGGAATATGAAACCGGGAGAATTTCACCTGACTGTTCTTGGTGTGCTGATGCGCCCGGATGGGAAATATCTGATTACCAGAAGAAGAATGGATAAAGAATGGGCAGCCGGATGGTGGGAAGTGCCGGGAGGCGGAGTACGTGCCGGGGAAGATTCGTTGGATGCAGTGATTCGGGAAATCAAGGAAGAGACAGGAGTCGATGTGACGGAAGCAGAAGGAGGCTATGCATTTTCATATAAGAGAGTAAATCCGGAAGAAAAAAACAATTACTTTGTGGATATCTACAAATTTATTCTGGATTTTGATGAATCTGATGTGAAGACACAGGAGGAAGAGGTGTCGGGATTTGCAATCGCAGATATCGAAGAAATCAAAAGATATGCGGATCAGGGGATATTTCTTCACTATGAAAGTATCCGACAGGTTTTCGAGGGATAAAACAGGCAGGCTGTATGAATGATGAAGAGAGAATCCTGAAGGAAATCAAAGATGTATTAAAAGAACTGGATGAGCAGGGAAGAATGAAGTATACGCAGAAATACATGCAGCATAGTGATATTTCGGTATATAAGCATTGCATTAGTGTGGCATATACAAGCGTAGAACTGGCGGATCGCTTGGCGTGGAATGTCAACCGCAGAGAACTGATCAGAGGTGCGCTTCTGCATGATTATTTTCTATATGACTGGCATGAAAAGAATGCAGGGCACAGATTTCATGGATTTATCCATGCCGGCAGAGCGCTGCAGAATGCCAGGAAAGATTTTAAACTGACCATACGGGAGGAGAATATCATATTACGTCATATGTTTCCGTTGAATGTCGTACCTCCGATGTGTAAGGAGGCATGGCTGGTATGCCTCGCCGATAAGATATGTGCATCCAAAGAGACTGTGGCCGGAAGAATACATAGAAAAAGGAAACAGCAGAGATGAAAGATATGGTTGACTTGTCAGATATCCTACTATTATAATAGGGAATATTATGAAATATGAGTGGAGGAACAAATATGTTAAATCAGTTTTCCAGAACACAGCTTCTGTTAGGGGCTGACAATATGGACAGACTTGCAGATGCAAAGGTAGCGGTCTTTGGGATCGGCGGAGTAGGCGGATACGTGGTAGAAGCACTTGCGAGAAGCGGAGTAGGATCATTTGTCCTGGTGGATGACGATAAAGTGTGTCTGACGAATATCAACCGTCAGATTATTGCGACCAGAAAGACCGTAGGGAAGTATAAAGTAGATGTGATGAAAGACCGAATTCTGGAAATTAACCCGGATGCAGATGTAGAGATAAGAAAATGTTTTTATCTTCCGGAGAATGCACATGAATTTCCGTTTGAAGAATATTCTTATGTGGTAGATGCGGTAGATACGGTAACTGCAAAGATTGAGATCATAATGCGTGCGAAGGCCGCAGATGTTCCTGTTATCAGTTGTATGGGAGCCGGCAATAAACTGGACGCATCTGCATTTCAGGTGGCAGATATCTATAAGACAAAGATGTGTCCGCTTGCAAAAGTTATGCGGAGGGAATTAAAAGCACGTGGGATAAAAAAACTAAAAGTTGTATATTCGGAAGAAAAACCGGTACGTCCATTAGAAGATATGAGCATCAGCTGCAGACAGCATTGTGTATGCCCACCGGGGACAGAAAGAAAATGTACCCAGAGAAGAGATATTCCGGGAAGTATTGCATTCGTTCCATCCGTAGCAGGCCTGATCCTTGCCGGAGAAGTGGTAAAAGACCTGACCATCAATCAGTATGGACGGGGAACGGAATAATGGGGGATATCTTTTGACATTTTCTGTAAATCCGATATAATAGAAAACGTAATGTTCTATTTGTAGATTGAGGAGGTTATCAATATGAAAAAAAATAGAAGAAACAATTCAAGACCTGCAGCAATCACAACTGCAAAAGATACAACAAAGGCAATCGAGACAAGAGCAGGCGTATTGAAAGAAGCAGAAGATGTGAAGAAAGAGGCAAAGACAAGCTTTTATCTTCAGTATATGGGAAAAGAAATCAGCACAGAGGAGATTACACAGAAAGTACACGAAGCATGGAAAACTTTGGGGAAAAATGTAGATGAGATCAAAACGCTGAATGTATATTTGAAACCGGAAGAAGCAGCAGCTTATTACGTGATCAATGAAGAAACAACCGGAAAAGTAGCAATTTAATGTAATAACTATATTGAACGTCCGGTATATGGATACAGCAGTATAGAATTGTTCTATACTGCTGTATCTTTTTTGGACAGAAATGGAAGTCGTTACACCTGTTTAATGCCAATTGTATCTAGTATTTTGTTACATCTTCTTCAAGATGTGCAATCTGTTCCAAAAGCCCGGTAGTTTCTTTTTCGGAAAGACTTTCCAGGATCATGTTCATATCATCCGCAATTTTTGCAGGATTATAAGGAACTTCCAATGCAAAATCACTGAAAGCGCGAATCTTCTGGAAATAAGTGCGGGTCTCAGGTTCTTCACCGCCGGTCCGGCACATCTGATACATGGCGACACAGTCTGTGGCATCCTGATCAGTACATTTTTTACAGATCCATTTTCCAAGATAATAATAATTACTTCCAATCTGATAAAGGAATCCCGGAAGCTTTAATAATCGCTCTGATAACATGACAGAACCTCCTTGCATTGATGAAGTCCGGTTAAGAGGACTTGCTTTTTTCTGCTTTTAGTATCCGGCGAAGTGACAGAAATGTCAAGTCAGATTTGTCTGAAAAAAATATATAATTTGAAAATACTCGAAATATGTCGTATTATAAACTATAATATGATAAGATGTTAGTAAAAGAAAATTATATATGTAATTGCAGCATAAGTGGAGAGTAGAATGAAACTGAAAAATGGGGGCATGCTGTTACTGACAGCATTTATATGGGGAACGGCATTTGTTGCCCAGAGTGTAGGAATGGATCATCTGGGACCCTTTTCTTTTAATGGAATCCGCTGTCTGATAGGAGCGGTGGCACTTTTACCGTGTATATGGTTTTTGAACAGAATGAATAAAGATCCGGAAACAGACGGTTCGGAAAAAGAGAAATCCGGAAAAGATCTGATAACAGGAGGTGTTGCATGTGGAGTATTATTATTCACAGCAAGCAGTCTCCAACAGGCCGGGATTCAGTATACAACAGCAGGAAAAGCAGGATTTATTACTGCTTTTTATATCGTGATCGTTCCGGTTCTTGGAATTTTTCTTCATAAAAAAATCAAATGGAAGGTATGGATGGCAGTGTTACTGGCACTTGTCGGATTGTACTTTTTGTGTATTACGGAGTCTTTTTCTATTGGAAAGGGAGATATTCTGGTATTTTTGTGTGCACTTGTTTTTTCTGTGCATATTCTGGTGATTGATCATTTCTCTCCGAAAGTGGATGGTGTGAAGATGTCCTGCATCCAGTTTTTCGTGAGTGGAATTCTGTCATTACCATTTATGTTTGTGCTGGAGACACCAAGACTTGTAGCTGTGGCGGCTGCATGGATGCCGCTTCTGTATGCAGGTGTATTATCCTGCGGGGGTGCATATACATTACAGATACTTGGACAGAAGAATGTGAATCCGGCGGTAGCATCTCTGATTTTAAGCATGGAATCCTGCTTTTCAGTGCTTGCGGGCTGGATCATACTTGGAGAACGTTTGTCATTCAGAGAATCGTCAGGATGCATACTGATGTTTCTGGCAATTATACTGGCACAGCTTCCGGATAAAAATAATGGGTAGCAGGAGGAGAGAAAATGCGGTTTGTGATTCAGAGAGTTACAGAAAGCAGCGTAAAAGTGGATGGAAAAGTAATCGGACAGATAGGAAAGGGATTTATGGTCCTGATAGGTGTGGCTGATTCAGATACAAAAGAGATTGCTGATAAGATGGTCAAGAAAATGACCGGATTACGTATTTTTGAGGATGAAGAAGGAAAGACGAATCTTTCGCTGGATGCAGTGGGAGGGGAACTTCTTCTGATCTCTCAGTTTACTTTATATGCAAACTGTAAAAAAGGAAACCGTCCAAGCTTTGTCGAAGCAGGAAAACCGGACATGGCTGAAGAACTTTACGAATATATTATAAGTAAGTGCAAGGAGCATATACCGGTAGTAGAGCGGGGAATGTTTGGGGCGGATATGAAAGTGAGTCTGGTAAATGATGGACCATTTACAATTGTACTGGATTCAGACAGATTATGATGATAAAATATAGATTATGATAAGGAAAATAAAAAAACGAACAAATATTCGGGGGGGGGGTAAAACGATATGGAAGAACAGAGGAAAAAGATATTAATCGTCGATGATTCAGAAATGAACCGTGAGATCCTGGTGAGTATGCTTGAGGGCGAATATGATTTGATACAGGCAGAGGACGGACAGCAGGCGGTCTATATTATGTCAGAACACCATATGGAATTATCCCTGCTGTTATTGGATATGAATATGCCTGTAATGAATGGATATGAAGTGCTGCAGGTTATGAAAGAAAGACTATGGCTGGATCGTATACCGGTTATCAGTATCTCGGCAGATTCCTCTGATGATAATATCGGACGCGCATATAAGCTTGGTGTAAGCGATTATTTCTCGCGTCCATTTGATGCGGCTGTTGTTTTGAGAAGAGTGCAGAACACGATTGCACTGCATGATAAATCCATGGGAAATATTCAGGATACATTGGGAATGCTGTCAGCTTTCTATTATGTAATATTGAAAGTCAACCTGACAACAGACAGTTATCTGATATTGAAAGATGGACTTGACGATCAGGAAAAATATTTCGACAGTTTTACATCCTTTTCAGGGAGACTACGCGGCTTTGCGGACGTGGATTGCATTTATGAAGACGATAAAAAAGAATATCTAGAGTTTTGTAATATAAAACGTCTGAGAAAAGCGTTCGCAGGAGGAAACAGAAAAGAGATGATCCGTTACCGCCGGAAAGTGAAGGATGAATTCAAGTGGGTATCACTTACAATGATATGCAGTGAGGAATACGAAGATGATAATCAGATCGTGATGTTGTATGTAAGGGATATTAATGATGACTATCTGAAACAACTGGATGAAGTCATGAGAAAGACGACGGATTCACTTGGAACAGTAACGGTAAATGTAAGTAAGGGAAAGTGTATCTCCTGTGCAGTAAAGACTAAGAGCATTGGAATCAGGGGTGAAAAAGAAAATCTAGACGATTACGTCAGAAGAATATCGATGTATGCGATAGGCTGTGAAGACAGAGCAAAAGCAAACCAGTTGTTTGTACAGGAAAATCTACTGAAAGAATTTGCTGGTGGGAGAACAATTGTTTCGTTTGAAACAGTTGCTCAGGGAGACAAGGATGAGAAGATCCGTATGTTCCGCATTACGATAGAGATGATCCGAAACTCTATGACAGATGACATTGAAGGAGTGCTTTATTTTCAGGACATAACCGAAAGTTATCTGGCAGAAAAAATCCCACAGCTTCTTTACCAGAAGAATTTTGAAAAGGTTGCATTGATCGATGCCCGCAGAAATCTGATCAATATGGAATCGACAGAGGATTTTAATGCATACAGATATCTTCATATGAAGATCGATTATAATACGTATTGCCGGGAAATCCTGGGTACGATGGTTCCGGAGCAGGAAAAAGAGCATCTGAAGAAAAATACAGACATAGAAACGATATGCAGGGAATTGAATCAAAATGGCCGTTATTCCTTCACTGTCCATCAGATCAGTGAGGATGGAGAGATACGCCTGAAAGAGTTTAATTTCATGTATATGTTCAAGGAACTGGGAATCATTTTGGCTGTGACGGAAGATATCACCGAGCTTTCAGGCAAAGATGTGCTGACCGGTGGATACAACAGACAGGGATTCATCCATAATTCGGAAAACATATTCCGGCACTGTGATGACAGGACCGATTATGCCGTGTTGTACTTTAACGTCCGGAATTTCAAAGCGGTTAATGAGCTTTTCGGAGTTGACATTGGTGATAATGTGTTGCGCACAATTTATAAGAATCTGCGATCATCCAGCCTGAAGCCATGCGTAGTGGCGAGGGTGGAGGCTGATCAGTTCACCTGTCTGGTAGAGAAAAAGAAGCTGGATTTTGATGCGCTTTCCGGACTTTGTGAGTGGAATTTCACAAAGAATGGAAAGACGATGCACATCTTCTGCGGTTGCGGAATTTTCTTTGTTGAAAACAAAGAAATGAGCATCAATGGTATGATCGACCGTGCGAAGCTTGCAAAAAAATATATTACAGATGAATATGTAAAACCATATAATATCTATGATGCATCGATGAAATCATATTACATCGATCGTGCGGAACTTGCAGGAGAACTCAGAAACGGACTGGCGCAGGAACAGTTCAAAGTATATTATCAGCCGGTTGTAGATGCGAAGACCGGAGAGATTCGGTCTGCAGAAGCCCTGATCCGCTGGATGCATCCAAAGAGAGGATTCGTATCACCTGCCATATTCATTCCGGCATTAGAAGAGAGCGGGCATATCTCGGAACTGGATTTTTATGTGGCAAAAAAAGTATTTGAATTCATGCGGAAGCGATGCGAAGACGGTAAGAAAAATATCCCGATATCAATCAATCTGTCATGGATGGATTTTTATGATGAAAAGATGATGAAATGGATCGAGGAAAATGTAGAGTCATCTCAGAAGCTTGGAATCAAATCAAGATTTGAGATTACAGAGACATCGTTTGAGGCGATGAAGCAGAACCGCAATAATATCCTGGAATCATTGCAGAAAAAAGGTGCGGTGACACTTTTGGATGATTTTGGAAGCGGATATTCTTCTTACGGGGTACTTCAGGACTATAATTTCGATATTTTAAAGATAGATATGAGTCTGGTACGTCAGATTGAGACAAATCCGAAGTCGAGAAGCATCTTAAAATCTATCATTGCGATGGCTCATGAACTGGGGATGCAGCTGGTGGCAGAAGGAGCAGAGACGGAAGAACAGGTTGCATTCCTGAGGGAAAACGATTGTGATTGTATACAGGGATATTATTATTCCAAGCCGCTTCCGGAAGATGAATTTTTGGAATACCTTGGGGAAAATTGAACAACAGATCAGAATCAGATTTTGAAGATATAAGCTGTGTGAGTGTGAAAACTCTCCGGAAATCTGCGCAAAAGTGTGGACTTCCGGGGATTTTTTTGACTGTATATTAGTTAGTATTCTAAATAAATAAAATATAAAACAAACAATAAAAATATAAAAAAAATATAAAAACATTGACAATATTGGTGGGAATGACTAATATAATCGTTAGAATTCTAATTAATAAAAGGAGGTGGAGGATTTGGAAAAAGATATGGAAACGTCAACATTTTTTTCCGTATTTCAATTAATGAAATTTATGCAATATCAGTCAATGAAACGTATGGAAAAAATGGACTTGAAACCAAGTCAGGCGGGAGTCTTGTTTTCATTGAAACATTGGGGGGAACAGTCGCAGAAACAACTGGCAGAACGTGTCGGCATTACACCGCCATCTATGACTGTTGCGTTACGGAAGATGGAAGAAAAAGGATATGTGACACGAAGACAGGATGAAAAGGATCAAAGAGTGGTAAAAATTCATCTTGCGCCAAAAGGAGAAGAATGTATAGAAGGAATTCAAAGAGTAATTCGTGAAATGGAAGAAATAGTTTATCAGGGAATATCAAGAGAAGAGATACTTCTGATGAAGCGGCTTCTGGCAGAAATGAAAAAAAATCTGTTGAACTCAAAGGATTTCAAAGGAGTGGATATGGATACGATCATAGAAAAGACATGTCCATCGGCACGTGGGAGTTTTTAGTAACAGAATATACAGACGGAACTGACAGGACAGATCCGTTGTATATAAATATGAATGCAGAAAGGAAAGACATAAGAAAATGGGAAAATTATTTAAGTTTCTGAAACCATATACAGCTGCTGTGGCAGCAATTATCTGCATACTGGTTGTCCAGGCTTATTGTGATCTGTCTTTGCCGACTTACACATCGGATATTGTGAATGTAGGTATCCAGCAGGGTGGTATTGATGAGACTGTACCTGATACAATTTCCAAAAAAGATCTGAACCATCTGTTACTGCTGGTTCCGTCGGACAGACAGAAAACTGTAAAAAACGCATATACAGAGTCGGTGGAAAAGTACGACTATAATGGTACTGTAATGGAACTAAAAGCTTCTGTGAAAGAAGATGAAAAGAAAATGGACAGGCTTTCAGAGATTCTTGGAAAGCCGATGCTCATGGCGGCAGGATTTGATTCCGGCAGTGATATGACACAGAAGATCGAAGAACAGATGCGTACACAGATGTCTGGAATTCCGAATGTTGATAAGATGGATATCTATGATATGTTGGAGTTTATGGGAGCTGAAGGCAGGAATGCGCTGATCGGTCAGATGGATCAGCAGATGGATTCCATGCAGGATTCAATGATTGCCCAGGCAGCAGCAGGGTACATTAAAGACGCTTACACCCATATAGGAATTGATACAGATCAGATCGAAACTACCTATATTTTGCGTACAGGAGCCAAGATGCTGGCACTTGCATTCCTTGGAATGGCAGCAAGTATACTGGTCGGACTGCTGGCATCACGTGTCGGTGCCGGTGTCGGACGCAGACTTCGTGAAAATGTATTCCGTAAAGTGGTTGGTTTCTCCAATGCGGAATTTGATAAATTCTCTACAGCATCACTGATTACAAGAAGCACGAATGACATTCAGCAGATCCAGTTATTACTTGTTATGATCCTTCGGATGGTTCTGTATGCACCGATTATGGCAATCGGAGGAATCTGGAAAGTCTTTCATACGAATGTCGGCATGTCGTGGATCATCGGACTTGCGGTTGCTGTTATTATAGTTATCGTAGGATTCTTATTCCTGGTGGTAATGCCGAAGTTTAAGCTGATCCAGAATCAGGTTGACAAACTGAATCTTGTCAGCCGTGAAATCCTGACAGGACTTTCGGTTATCCGTGCATTTGGTACACAGAAGCATGAGGAAGAACGTTTCGATGACGCAAATAAAGCACTGACAAAGACGAACTTATTTGTAAACCGCGCAATGACATTTATGATGCCGCTTATGATGTTCGTTATGAACAGTATTGCGGTCCTGATCGTATGGGTGGGTGGTCACAGCATCAATGACGGAGCAATGCAGGTTGGTGATATGATGGCATTTATCCAGTATACGATGCAGATTATCATGGCGTTCTTAATGATCTGTATGATCTCGGTTATGCTGCCAAGAGCAGCTGTATCTGCAGGCCGTGTAGACGAAGTACTGACAAGTGAAACTCTGATCCATGATCCGGGGAACACGTCACACATTCCGGAAGAAGGAAAAGGAAAGGTTGTATTCGACCATGTATCGTTCCGTTATCCGGGGGCAGAAGAAGATGTCCTGCATGACATTTCCTTTACCGCAGAGCCTGGAAAGACGACGGCATTTATCGGAAGTACCGGGTGTGGTAAGTCTACGCTGGTGAATCTGATTCCGAGATTCTATGATGTTACAGACGGTAAGATTACGATTGACGGAAAAGATATCCGAAATGTATCACAACACGAACTCCGGGAGAAACTGGGATATGTACCGCAGAAAGCTGTATTATTCTCAGGCGATATTGCCTCAAATATCTTATATGGTAATCCGGAGGGAAGTGAAGCCGAGATGACAGAGGCAGCAACGATCGCACAGGCAACTGAATTTATTGAGCAGAAGAAGAAAAAGTATAAGAGTACCATTTCCCAGGGAGGATCGAATGTATCCGGAGGTCAGAAACAGAGACTTTCGATCGCAAGAGCAATAGCAAAACATCCGGATGTATATATATTTGATGATAGCTTTTCAGCACTGGATTATAAGACGGATGCAACACTTCGTGCAAAGCTGAAAGAGAAAACATCAGAAAGTACGGTTATGATCGTCGCACAGAGA
>OGXF01000757.1_pt1 | contig 27795 bp, 26 predicted proteins | sample 1576191 | NCBI WGS metagenome assembly OGXF01 (sample SAMEA3541545, study PRJEB24748) | human gut metagenome | biome: human gut; feature: human-associated habitat; material: faeces | place: China | collected 2012
AAAAAGCCTAAGCCGGCAAAGTGACAACTAAAAGCATTTTGTGGAAACTCCCCTTAACTTTTTTGCTTCTCGCAAGCTTTTCCCTTTATTTTCCAGAGATTTTGGGAAATGGCGGAGCTTTGGCACAAGCCGTTTTTGATGGGATGGGTGTGTGGTATGCCTTAGCTTGTGTGGTTATTAAAGCCGTACTTGTTTTGCTGACGCTGAAAAATGGTGCCTACGGAGGCACTCTGACACCGTCGTTTTCAATAGGCGCTGTCCTAGGATTTTTGGTAGCAGTGCTGTGTCAATTGGTAGTCCCAGAATTATCACTAACTTCGGCTATGTTAATTGGCTCAAGTATCTTTTTAGCCATTACGATGAATGCTCCGTTAACGGCTGTTGGTTTAGTTGTGTCGTTTACGGGACAATCTTTCACAGCTCTTCCAATTTTGCTTCTTGCGGTCATCGTAGCCTTTGCTACAAAAACTATTATTGAACATATTGAAAGGAAATACTATGTCAATCCATATCGAAGCCAAACAAGGCGAAATCGCAGATAAAATTTTACTTCCAGGAGACCCGCTCCGTGCCAAATTTATCGCAGAAAACTTTTTAGAAGATGCCGTATGTTTTAATAATGTCCGTGGTATGCTTGGTTTTACAGGGACTTATAAAGGTGAACGTGTCAGTGTTATGGGAACTGGTATGGGAATGCCATCCATCTCTATCTACGCGACTGAATTAATCCAATCTTACGGCGTTAAAAAATTAATCCGTGTTGGAACAGCTGGTTCCCTTAATAAAGATGTTCATGTTCGCGAACTTGTTTTGGCGCAAGCAGCAGCAACAACATCAAGCATGATTAAAAATGAATGGCCACAGTATGATTTTCCACAAATTGCTGATTTTACCTTGCTTGACAAAGCCTACCATATTGCGCAAGATCTAGGAATGACAACTCATGTTGGCAGCGTGTTATCTGTTGACGCTTTTTATTCAGATTTTGCTGAAAACAATGTTAAACTTGGACAACTTGGTGTGAAAGCTGTTGAGATGGAAGCCGCTGCACTTTACTATCTCGCAGCAAAACACGGCGTTCAAGCACTCGGTATCATGACGATTTCTGATAGCCTTGTTGCTGATGAAGACACAACCGCTCAAGAACGCCAAACAACTTTCACAGACATGATGAAAGTCGGTCTTGAAACTCTTATTGCAGATTAATGCAAGAAATATATGAAACGATAGACATCCTTTTGGATGTCTATGCTTATAATCACGCTTGGAAAATAGCAGAGCAGCACAGCGATTTTCCAGCGCAAAGTCGTTATCTTTTAGAAATGTTAAAAGAGCGTAGGGAACTTAACGTTGACTTTGCTTTTTTACATCCAGCAGAAAATCAAGCAATTTTAGCTAATTATGGCGTTTCACTCATTACCAATGCGTATGAGGAAGAACAATTGGCAAATTATATTATGGATTTGGAAGCCAAGGTGAAAAATGGCAATATTATTGATTTTGTCCGCTCTGTTAGCCCGATTCTGTATAGGCTCTTTTATCGCCTTGCCAAACGCGAAGTTCCAAATTTGGAAAACTATATCCACGATGCTAAAAATAATCAGTATGATACTTGGATTTTTACAAAAATGAAACAGAGCGACTATGCTATTTTTCATAGATACCTTGAGATTCGTCGTGATGGCAAAGTGACTTCAAAAGCTTTAGCAGAACTTTTGCAGTACGGACAACTTCCTCAGGAGATTAAACAGTTAATCAGCGAACTTCGCAATTTTGAAAAATCCGTTCGTAATCCCCTAGCCCACCTCATCAAGTCTTTTGATGAAGAAGAACTACACCGAACAACCAATTTCTCATCCCAAGCCTTTCTAGATAAAATTATTGCCCTTGCTACCTATGCAGGTGTCAAATATAACAAAGAAAAATTCTATTTTGACCAAGTTAATGATATTATCAAAAGTGAGTTGAAGAGAAATGGATAGAACATAAAAACTCTTGGACATTGTCCAAGAGTTTTTATGTATCAAATTTAACTTCTTCAAGGAGATACTCAATAAATCGTTCACCCATTTTTGAAAGGTTAGCTTTTTCGTGGCGAATATAGACAATGTCAATCATATCCTCAACATCAAGCGGAATAGAAACAATATTATCACCATTTAAATTACTATTTAAAATACCTGTAGCGATTGTATAACCATCAAGTCCTATCAAGAGATTGAAAAGTGTCGCGCGGTCACTAACGACAATTGATTTCTTATGGGGAATTTGTGAAAAAATTTCTTCAGAGAAGTAGAAAGAATTATGAATCCCTTGATCGTAGCTAAGGTAAGGGAAGTCTTCCAAATCTTCCATAGTTACCAGTTTTTTGCTTGCAAGAGGATTGTTTTTGCTGACAAAGATATGCGGACGCGTTCTAAAAAGGCTTGTATAGGTCAGATGATTATCATCGAACATTTTGGTCAAGACATCGTGGTTATAACTATTCAAAAATAAAACGCCGATTTCTGAACGAAAATTCTTAACATCATCAATGATTTCATACGTTCGTGTTTCACGAAGGAAAAGCTCATAACGTGACATGTCCGTTCCTTCTAAAAGTGAAACAAAAGCATTGACAACGAAAGCATAGTGCTGTGAAGATACGCTAAACAGTTCTCGGTTTGTATTTTTGCTCTTATAACGTTCCTCTAAAAGAGCCGTTTGTTCTAAAATTTGGCGAGCATAGGAAAGAAACTCAACACCATCCTTAGTCAAGGTAATGCCTTTTGGGTTACGAATAAAAATTTCAATGCCCATTTCACGCTCCAAATCTCGTACAGCATTTGAAAGGCTTGGTTGAGTGATAAAAAGCTGCTTAGCAGCCTCGTTCATGCTCCCTGTCTCTACTATTTTAACGATATAGTGTAATTGTTGTATTCTCATAGACTTAGTTTAGCCTAAAAATGATTTTCCCGCAAGTAGGTACCAGTCTTTTATGAAGAAAACGATTAAAAAACGAACATTAGTCATTTTGTAACATCATTACAAAACGAAGGTAAAAATACAACATTTTGATTATTAATTTCTTTTCTTTAACAAAGCGCCTATATTGTTTGAAACAAAGCAATGAAACCGTTTGTAAACATATAGTTTTATAATAATACCGAATTGCAAAAGCATGACAAAAGTGTTAAAATAGGAACGTTAGTAATCCTTATAGAGAGTGGAGATTTATAATGCCTACACATTCACGTCATCAAAGACAGCATAAAAATTCACGTTCATATTCCCGTCTTGATACTAAGACGATAGTGAATAGTGTTTTGCTAGTCTTGTATGCTTTACTGGCAGGAATTGCGACTTTTCTGATGTATTCGCATAACATTCTTGCTTTCCGACACTTCAATATTATTTATACTGCTTTGTTAGTGGTTGTTCTTGTCGTATCATTGGTATTAATAATTCGGAAAAAAGGTAAACTAGTTGTTACTGTCCTTTTGGTCATTTTCTCGATTGTCACAGCTGCTTCGCTTTTTGCATTTAAATCATTAATTGATGTAGCAGGCAATCTGAATGAAACAGCTTCATATTCGGAAATTGAAATGAGTGTTGTAGTACCGGCGAATAGTTCTATTTCAGATGTGACAGAATTATCAAGTGTTCAGGCGCCGACTGGAGCTGATGGAAGTAATATCGATGCCTTACTGTCACAAATCAAATCAGATAAAGGTGTTCATTTAACAACGGACACAGTTGATTCTTATCAAGCAGCCTATGAAAATCTCATTAATGGTAGTAGTCAAGCAATGGTTCTAAATAGCGCTTATTCAAGCCTGTTAGAATTATCTTATGATAATTATGAATCAAATTTAAAGACCATTTATACCTATAAAGTTAAGAAGAATATTTCAAATGATGCCTCATCATCAAATAAAAATGTCTTTAATATCTATATCAGTGGTATTGATACTTATGGTTCAATCTCAACAGTTTCTCGTTCAGATGTTAATATTATCTTGACAGTTAATATGGATACTCATAAGATTTTAATGACATCAACACCACGTGACTCTTATGTTCAAATACCTGATGGTGGTGCTAATCAATATGATAAATTGACTCATGCTGGTATCTACGGTGTTGAAACTTCTGAAAAGACACTAGAAAATCTTTACGGCATTGATATTGATTACTATGCTCGTATCAATTTCACTTCATTCTTGAATTTAATTGATGCGATTGGTGGTGTAACAGTCTACAATGATCAAGCCTTTACAAGCCTTCACGGTAATTATGATTTTGAAGTAGGAAATATAACACTTAATTCAGATGAAGCACTAGGTTTTGTTCGTGAACGTTATAGTCTTGATAATGGTGACTATGATCGTGGTAAAAATCAATTAAAAGTTATTCAAGCCATAATTAACAAGCTAACTTCGTTTAGTTCAATTTCGAATTATTCATCAATTATGTCTACTCTGCAGGATTCTGTTCAAACAGATATGCCATTGGATACAATGATGGATCTTGCAAATACGCAGCTTGATTCAGGTAAGAAATTCACAATCACATCACAAGAAGTAACTGGTACAGGTTCAACAGGAGAATTGACTTCATATGCCATGCCAACTGCAAGTCTTTATATGATTCAGTTGGATGATGCTAGTGTAGCAAGTGCATCACAAGCCATTAAAGATGTTATGGAAGGAAAATAAATGATTGATATTCATTCGCATATCGTTTTTGATGTAGATGACGGTCCAAAAACAATAGACGAAAGTTTGGATTTGATTGGTGAAAGTTATCGTCAAGGTGTTCGTAAGATTGTTTCGACTTCTCATCGGCGTAAAGGTATGTTTGAAACACCAGAAGATAAGATTTTTGCTAATTTCAGTCAGGTCAAAGAAGTTGCGGAAGCCAAATACGAAGGCTTAGAGATTTTGTATGGTGGTGAACTTTACTATAGTAGTGATATTCTTGAAAAGCTAGAGCGTGGTCAGGTTCCCAAAATGAATAATACACGTTTTGCATTGATTGAGTTTAGTATGACCACACCATGGAAAGACATCCATACAGCACTTAGCAATGTGATCATGCTTGGAATTACACCAGTTGTTGCTCATATCGAACGTTATAATGCGCTTGAGTTTAATGAAGAACGTGTGAGGGAATTGATTAACATGGGGTGTTACACGCAAATCAATAGCTCACATGTTCTCAAACCAAAATTATTTGGCGATAAATACCGTCAGTTTAAAAAACGAGCACGTTATTTCTTGGAAAAAAATCTTGTTCATTGTGTGGCAAGTGATATGCATAATCTTGGTCCAAGACCACCATTTATGGATGAGGCTAGAGAAATCATTACGAAAGATTTTGGCACTAAGCGAGCTTACGCTCTTTTTGAGGGCAATCCTCAAACCTTATTAGAAAATAAAGATTTATAGGAGTTAATATGAATTCAAATGATCAGGCGAGTATTGAGATTGATGTATTCTACTTGCTAAGAAAACTTTGGAGTAAGAAATTTTTTATCATTTTCATTGCTTTAGTTGTAGGAACAGTTGCTTTACTTGGTAGTATTTTTCTGATAAAGCCTAAGTACACGTCAACAACTCGTATTTATGTTGTTAGCAAAACTGCTGATAATATTACCAGTCAAGATTTACAAGCTGGTTCTTATCTTGTTAACGATTACAAAGAAGTGATCACGTCAAGTGAGGTGTTATCTTCTGTTATTGATCAACAAAAACTGGCTCTTTCAACCAGTGAGTTGTCAGATATGATTACAGTTGATATCCCAACAGATACACGTGTCATTTCAATTTCTGTGGAAGATACGGATGCCAAAGAAGCCGCCGATATTGCTAACGCTGTCCGTGAAATTGCTGCTGAAAAGATTAAAGCTGTTACAAAAGTAGATGACGTGACAACCTTAGAAGCTGCAGCTACGCCTAAACATCCTTCATCTCCTAACGTTAAGAAAAATCTTGCTTTAGGGATACTTGTTGGTGGGGCTCTAGCTGTTATTGTTATTCTTGTAGTTGAAGTGCTTGATGATCGTGTCCGTCGTCCAGAAGATATCGAAGAAGTGCTTGGCATGACTCTTCTAGGAGTTGTACCAGATATTGATAAAATGTAAGGAGAAAGATTGTAATGCCACAATTAGAATTAGTGAGAGCTAAAGCTCAAATGGTTAAATCTATGGAAGAATATTACAATTCTATCCGTACCAATGTTCAGTTTAGTGGACGTGATTTAAAAGTGATTACGCTAACGTCTGCTCAGGCAGGTGAAGGCAAATCGACCACATCGGTTAATCTTGCTATCTCATTTGCGCGTGCAGGTTTTCGCACTCTTTTGATTGATGCGGATACACGCAATTCAGTTATGTCAGGTACATTTAAGTCTAATGAACGTTATCAAGGCTTGACAAGTTTCTTGTCTGGAAATGCAGAACTGTCAGATGTTATTTGTGATACAACAATTGATAATTTAATGATTATTCCTGCTGGGCAAGTCCCACCAAACCCCACATCATTGATTCAAAACGATAATTTTAAGACAATGATTGAAACCGTGCGTGGTCTTTACGATTATGTGATTATTGATACCCCCCCTCTTGGCTTGGTTATTGATGCAGCTATCTTAGCGCATTACTCAGATGCTAGTCTAGTTGTGACAAAAGCAGGAGTTGATAAACGCCGTACCATTACGAAACTAAAAGAACAACTAGAACAAAGTGGCTCTATTTTCCTTGGTGTTATTTTAAATAAATATGATATTCACTTAGATAATTATGGGGCATATGGTAGTTATGGAAAAATTGACAAAAAATCAAAAAGTGGTAGAGGAAAACGAAAAAAATAATAATGGATATTTTACCTTAGAATAGAGAATAGGAAGTTATATGTATAGCGAAGATTCGAAAAAGAAAGTATACTACCTTTTGTCGGATATTATAGCTTTAGGGATAGTTTATTTCATTTTAGCTCAATGTTATTCATACCATCTTTTTGATAGTAAGTTCTTTGCAGTTGTTTTTGGAATTTTAATCGTGGTTGTCAGTATTTTGAGTGATGAGTACTCTACAATCACTAATCGTGGTTATTTAAAAGAATTGAAAGCATCTGTGATTTATGGTATGAAAGTTTTAGTTTTATTTACTTTTGTACTGATACTTGGAAAAATTCGTTTTATCCATGACATTTCACAGATGTCTTATTTCTTCTTAGGGCAAATTTTTATTTTAGTAAGTCTTTTGGTCTTCATTGGACGTATTTTAGTTAAGAATTTTTTCACAAGTCATACAACGGATATTAAACAGGTATTGTTTGTCACGGATTTTACGAATGGTAAAGAAGTCATTAAAGAACTTAATAATTCCAATTACCATATAGCTGCTTATATCAGTCGTCGTGATAATCCAAAAATTTCACAACCGATTTTAAAAAGTACTAAAGAAATTAGGGATTTCGTGGCAACTCACCAAGTTGATGAGATATTTGTCGCTAAAAATCATCAAGATGATTTTATAGAATTTGCACATTGCTTAAAATTGTTAGGAATTCCAACGACAGTAGCTGTTGGGAATTATTCGGACTTCTATGTTGGAAACAGTGTTCTAAAAAAGATTAGTGATATGACCTTCATAACGACAGCATTCAATATTGTAAAATTTCGTCAGATTGCTTTAAAACGTCTTATGGATATTGCAATAGCTTTAGTTGGTTTAATACTTACTGGTTTTGTTGCTCTGATTATCACACCGATAGTCAAGAGTCAATCACCAGGACCTTTGATTTTTAAACAAAAACGTGTCGGTAAAAATGGTAAGGTCTTTGATATTTACAAGTTTAGAAGCATGTATACTGATGCTGAAGAACGCAAAAAAGAATTACTAGCGCAAAATGATTTGGATACTAACTTAATGTTCAAGATGGAAGATGACCCTCGTATTTTTCCATTTGGTCATAAATTACGTGGTTGGTCACTTGATGAATTACCACAATTTATCAATGTTCTAAAAGGTGAAATGTCCGTTGTGGGCACGCGTCCACCAACGCTTGACGAATATCATCATTATGAGTTGCATCATTTCAAACGTTTAACAACCAAACCAGGTATTACAGGACTTTGGCAGGTAAGTGGACGTAGTGATATTACAGACTTTGAAGAAGTCGTGGCACTTGATATGAAGTATATCCAAAATTGGAGCATTAGTGAAGATATTAAGATTATTGCGAAAACATTTGGAGTTGTACTAAAAAGAGAGGGAAGTAGATAATCCCTCTTTTCGTTGGTAAGGAGAAAAAATGAAAAGTATCTATATTATAGGTTCTAAAGGGATACCTGCTAAATATGGTGGGTTTGAAACCTTTGTAGAAAAACTAACTGAAAATCAAAAAGATAAAAACATCAAATATTATGTGGCATGTATGAGGGAAAATTCTGCTAAGTCAAATATTACGGATGATATTTTTGAACATAATGGAGCAACTTGTTTTAATATTGATGTACCAAATATTGGTCCAGCGCGAGCAATTGCCTATGACATTGCTGCTTTGAACAAGTCGATTGAAATCGCAAAAGAAAATGGTGATGTTAATCCAATCTTTTACGTTTTAGCTTGTCGTATTGGACCATTCATTAATCATTTTAAAAAGCAAATTCACTCTCTTAGAGGTCAACTATTTGTTAATCCAGACGGACATGAATGGATGCGTCAAAAATGGAGTGCCCCTATTCGTCGTTATTGGAAAGTTTCTGAGTCATTGATGGTAAAACATGCTGATTTATTGGTATGTGATAGTAAGAATATTGAAAAATATATCCAAGATGACTATAAAAAATATTCACCAAAGACAACTTACATCGCTTATGGAACAGAGCTTGAAAAATCTAGTCTTTCTTCAAAAGACTGTGTCGTACGTGAATGGTTTTCAGAAAAGGGAGTTTCAGAAAATAATTATTACCTTGTTGTTGGACGATTCGTTCCAGAAAATAACTATGAGGCAATGCTTCGTGAGTTTATGAAGTCAAATACGAAAAAAGATTTTGTGTTAATTACTAACGTCGAACAAAATGCCTTTTACGAAAAATTGAAAAATGAAACAGGTTTTGACAAAGATTCTCGCATCAAATTTGTAGGAACTGTTTATAATCAAGAACTTCTTAAATATATTCGTGAAAATGCATTTGCTTACTTCCACGGTCATGAAGTTGGTGGAACTAATCCATCATTACTAGAAGCATTATCTTCAACTAAATTAAATCTTCTATTAAATGTAGGATTTAATAAAGAAGTTGGTGAAAATGGAGCGATTTATTGGGATAAAGATAATCTTCATAAGGTTATTGAAGATGCAGAAGCAATGTCTCAAGAGCAAATTGATGAATTAGATAGACTGTCAACAAAACAAGTCCAAGAACACTTTAGTTGGGATTTTATTGTTGATGAGTACGAAGGTTTGTTTGAGGAAAAATAATAATGAAGCGAATATTATATTTACATGTTGGTGCAGAGTTGTACGGAGCAGATAAGGTTTTGAGAGATCTTATTAAAGGTTTAGATAAAATAGAGTTTGAAGCACATGTTATATTACCCAATGATGGTCCACTTGTGGAAGAACTCCGTAACGCAGGAGCAAAGGTTAGCATTTTAAATTATCCCATTCTAAGAAGAAAATATTTTAATTTTAAGGGTATTATTGATTATGTTAGCTCTTATATTAAACATGCTAAAAAATTAGTTAAATACGCTGAAGATAATCACATTGATATCATTCATAATAATACAACAGCTGTATTAGAAGGAATTTACATTAAGCGAAAACTTGGTATTCCTCTTATCTGGCATGTTCATGAAATTATTGTAAAACCTAAATTTATATCTGATTTTATCAATATGCTTATGGGAAGATATGCTGATAAAGTGATAACAGTGTCAAATGCTGTTTTATCACATGTTAAAAAATCAAGTTTTATCTCAGATGACCAAATAAAAGTTATTTACAATGGAGTTGATAGTGATTTTTATAAGGAATTATCTCAATCTGATAAGCAAAGAATACGTGAAAGATTTGAAATTCCATCAAATGCAAAAGTTGTTGGTATGATTGGTAGAGTTAATGCCTGGAAAGGTCAAAAAGACTTGCTAATATCCGCTGAGTCATTACTAGCTAAATACCCTGAGTTATATATTATTTTAGTTGGTGGTGTATTCGCTGGTGAAGAATGGCGAATGAATGAATTAAAAGAACAAATCAAATCAAGTAACTATTCAGAACGTATTATCTTAAAGGATTTTCAGAAAGATACTGTGTCTGTTTATAATTTGTTAGATATTTTTGTTTTACCAAGTACTAATCCCGACCCCCTTCCAACAGTTGTATTAGAAGCAATGGCAACGGCTAAACCTGTGGTAGGTTATGCACATGGTGGAGTTTGTGAGATGGTCAAAGATGGTTATAATGGATTATTAGCAGAAGTTAGGAATCCAGAAAATTTATCACAAAAAATTGATATTCTGTTAAAAGATGATAGTCTAAAAAAAGAAATGAGTATGCATTCACGACAGAGGCTTGTTAAACAATTTTCTATGAAAGCATATATCCAAAATTTTAGTGGTGAATATAAAAATTGTTTGAAGGGTAAAAATGGATAAAGATATTAAATTAACTGATAAAATAATTATACTTTATCGTACAGGTATTAAATTTTGTCGCGGATTATATAAACGTTTATTTGTAAAAAAAACATCGGGCTTATTTTTAATTGGAAAATCGGTGCAAATAACTCATGGAAATCATATTTATTGTGGTAAAAATGTAAAATTTGAAGATTATGCCGAAATTCATGGATTGAGCCAGGATGGTTTATATTTTGGGGATTATGTTACAATTAGTCGTGGAGTTATGATTCGCCCTTCTTCTTATTATGGCGGGGACTTGGGCGTAGGATTAACTATGGGGGAACATTCTTCTATTGGGCCTTATGGTTATGTAGGTTGTTCAGGAAAAGTTACTATTGGAAAAAATGTAATGTTTGGTCCTAAGTGCAGTATCTTTGCTGAAAATCATGTATTTTCAGATACAGATAGTAGTATTAAAAGTCAAGGTGTCAGCCAAAAAGGTGTGACAGTTGAAGATGATTGTTGGATTGGAAGTAATGTTACTATTCTTGATGGTGTTACTATCGGTAAGGGGTCTGTTATAGGAGCAGGAGCACTAATTAGCAAAGATGTTCCATCGGGAAGTATTGTTATTGATAAGAGGCAAAAAGTAATAAGAGCACGATAAATGTATTGAGGAGTATATATGAAAATTGCATCTTTTACGATGGTAAATAATGAAAGTGAGATTATTGAATCATTTATTCGTTATAATTATAATTTTGTTGATAAAATGTTTATCATCGATAACGGTTGTACAGATAGTACGGTTGAGATAATTCGAAATTTAATTTCAGAAGGCTATGATATTACGGTATATGATGAGTCATTAGAGGCTTATAATCAATATCGACTAGATAATAAATATTTAAATATAATCATTAATGAGTATGATATTGATTTAGTTCTACCGTTAGATGCAGATGAATTTTTAACAGCAAACACTAATCCTAGATTAGAACTTGAAAAATTAGATTTAAATAAAATTCATTATGTGAATTGGCAATGGTTTGTTTTAACGGAAAAAGATAACATGAAGGAACCATTTATTCCTTTACGACTTCAATATTGTTTTGATAAGCCCGCTTGGAATTATGCGGATGCAACTCCAGTAACAAAATGTATTATTCCAACTAAATATTATAAGAGATTAAATTTAAAAATGTCTATGGGGCATCATACGGTATTTGGAAATGATAATATTGAAATAGAGTTTCATAAATCTTTAAGGTTTGCGCATTATCGTGCAATCGGAGAAGAACAGCTGATTTATAAAACAACATGTTATACGATTCGTGATATTGCGACAATGGAGAATAATTTTGAAACAGCACAACGCACTAACCAGATGGCTCTAATTGAATCAGGCACTTCAATGTGGAATGCTGCAGTTGAAGCGTCTTATGGTGGTTATACTGGTAATATAGTTCATAATCCAATAAATCTAGAATATTGTAAAAAGTCATTGTGTGAAATGAAATATTCTGCATTATCTATGGAACCTCTTAAAGAGAGAGTAAAAAACATTGGTCGTGAGATGGCGATACGTGCTTATAATTCTGAGCGCTCTAAGAAAGAAAAAGCATTTTTAAAACCAATTATTTTAGTTTTAGATGGAATTCGAGGTGATGAATGTATTTTTCCAAATCCCTCTAATCATTTGACGATTTTAACAGAGATGTATAATGTTCGCGGAATATTAACAGATTCTGAAGAAATAAAATTTTTAAAAGCTAACTATAGGTTGATTGTAACGGCTGAATTTGCTAAGTTTTTGCCACATTCTTATATTGTAATACCAAATACTTTAGACTTTGATGAAACGGTGAAAAAATATAAAACTCTTGGAATTGATGAAAATAAAATAATTTCATTAAAAGACTATAGAAAGTCTATAGGAATTTTTGGAAACATTTATTCAGCATTGATGTTCTTACCAAGTATGTTTGGTAGAGTCATGGCTTATGTTAATCGTAATGGAATGAAAGGTACTATAGAGAAGATAAAATCAAGGATGTAATAAATGAAAAATAATGTAGAGATTTCTGTGATAACACCAATTTATAAAGGTACACAGTATATTGATGGCTTACTTAGTATGATTCAAAAAAATTCTGAGCTATTTGAAGATAATAAAATTGAATTAGTACTTGTTAATGATTATCCAACGGAACCGTTGGAGATAAGGAAAAGTAATAAGCTTAATTTTAAAGTAACGGTTGTTGAAAATCCTCGGAATTTAGGAATCCAAGCAGCTAGAATAAATGGGTTGAAAAATTCTTCAGGAAGTTATGTTGTATTTTTAGATCAGGATGATAAGATAAACGATGATGCGTTATTTTCTCAATACTCAAAAATTGGAGAAAATAGTGCAATTATCAGTAATGGTTTTTATGAAGATAGTTCAGGAAATGAAATTAAACTTTTTAAGAACTTTAAACAACAAAATTTAGTAAATGATTTTAGTTATTACTTTTATTTAGGAAACTTAATTGCTTCACCCGGATTAGTACTAATTAAAAAATCATCAATACCAACAGTATGGATAGACAATATTATGAAAATTAATGGGGCTGATGACTGGCTCTTATGGGCTCAATTTTTAAAAAATGGTGAGCAATTTATTATTAATGATGAGTTTTTATATACACATGTTAACAGTGGTAGTAATACTTCTGATAATGACGAACAGATGCTGCTCTCATCAGAAGAAGCATTAAATATATATATTGCTTTAAATGGAAGTTCAAAACTTTCTAAGGTGTATGAAAGACGTTTAAAAATGCGTTCAGCTTATGAGAATAGAAAGTTTTCAGTAAGAAAAATATATCAGTATTTAATAAATGTTGATATATTGTGGTATATTTTGAAATTTAAATTATCCTGAAGTAGGTTAGTATTATGATAGTGAAAATTAATAATTTATTTTTTACTTGTTTTGCTTTTTTAGGAATAGTTCTTAGCAACTCGCAAGTAATTATAAATTGGGGTATTGGAAATTTAATTGAGTATTTTTCGTATTTTATTTTATTAATATGTATATTTTTATCATTTTTTAAGGATAAAAAAACTAGGGTATATAAATTATTATTTTTATTTATTGTTGTAACTATACTATTTACCCTCGGAATATTTCTACAAGATATAACTTTTTTTAAAAAGTTATATTTATCATTTTCAATGGTAATAATTTCTGCTATCGGAATTTTGTCAACTAAAATGGTAAATAATATCAGTGATTTTAAAAAGATATCTTATTATCTGTTATCTGGTGTTCTTATTTCATTTGTTTTGGGAATTGTTTTTCATGCTTCAATGACAACACTTGCTGTTGAAGGAATTAGCTCTTCGTTTGGTTTTAATGGTGGATTGCAACATAAAAATTATTTTGCGATTACAATCTTTTTGTCATATATTTTATTATACATTTCTCAAAAATATGGGAATAAAACTCAAATGGCTAGTTATATTCTGTGGTTTCAAGTATTTTTGATTATTATTTCAAATTCAAGAACTGTTTATTTGCTATTACTACTTTTTTGGGGAGTTAGTTATTCAAAGGTTTTATCAAAAATTAAAGCACAACAAAAATCTCTATTTACAGTAATCATTCTTGTTTTTTTGATCATTTGTAGTAAAATTTTTTATAATCTATACATTCTGAAGAGTGGTTCATATACGATACGTCTACAAGGGATAATTAATTATTTTAATTATTATTCTTCAGACTTTTTCCATTTATTTTTTGGTAATGCTGAGTTGGGATTTGGAGATTCAACTCATGATTATACCTATAATATAAGGAGTGTTGTCGGCTGGGACGGGACTGTTGAGCTGTCTTTATTAAGTGTGATGGTAAAAAATGGCTATCTTGGTCTAATAGGATATATACTAATTATTATTTTAGATATTTTCCGATTAAAACAAATTACAAATAGTAACGTAAAAACGATTGGTTTTTCTATATTAGCTCCTTTGTTACTATCAGCTGCTGTTGAGAATTATATTACAAACATAAATATTATTTTTATGCCAGTTTGTTTTTGTATATTATCATCTATGTTAAATTTGGATCAAAGTTAAAAAACTAATTTTTTAGAAATTTAGCGGTGATTTGTTTCGAATTGTTCCCGAACAAATTGTTGTTTAAATAAAATTTTAATATGTTTTAAAACTGTAAAATATTGTGAATACAGTATTAATGAAACAATAAAAGAAAGCAGGTAATATATATGATATCGGTAATTATTCCATCATATAATAGAGAAAAAACAATTGTTAAATCAGTTAAAAGTGTACTACAACAAACATATGAGGATATTGAAGTTATTGTAGTTGATGATGGATCGGTAGATGACACCAAATCTGTAATCAAAGAGATAGATGATAAAAGATTAAAATATGTGTATCAAGAAAATTCAGGGGCGTGTGCTGCAAGAAATCTGGGAATTGATTTAGCCAAAGGTGACTACATAGCTTTTCAAGATAGCGATGATGAGTGGCTTCCATCTAAGTTAGAATTACAAATAGAAGCATTGCAAGCAAAAAATGCAGATATTGTTTTCTGTGGAATTAAAAAAATCTATTTAAGTGGCAAAGAACAGATAATACCTGACAATGAGGAAAGCGGATTTTGTTCGCAAGAAAAACTATTGTATGAATCAATTGCTAGTACGCAAACAATTATTGGGAAAGCAGAGTCTATTAAAAATATAAAATTTGATGAGTCGATGCCAAGAATGCAGGATTATGACTTTATTATTCGAGCGAGTGAGAAATATAAAGTTTATTTGCTAAATGAGGCGTTAGTAAATGTCTATGAGCAATTAGATTCAATAACTGCTTCAAAGAAACAATATAAGAAAAGGTTAGATATTACAAAACAATTGTTAAAAAAATATGAAACATTAAGTATTAAATATCCGCAATGGCATGTAAAAATGCTGAAAATTATTGTACATTGTCAGGTAATGTTGAGAGAAAATGCTGATGAAGCGTTAAAAGAAATTTATAGATTAGATAAAAAAAAGATGAATTTAGCAAAAATTTACTTAAATAAATTTGGAATTCTTTATAGTTTATTTAAGTTAAAAGAGTATTATCAATAATCGAAATAGATTATTTTTCGTAAAAAATAGTAGACATGAGCATGTCTGAAATTGAAAAAATCTAATTTGTAAAATATCATAAAGTATTTTAGTTATAATAGAAAGTGATGTGGTTAAAGATGAAAGAAAAGGATGATTAAGAAATGCCAAAACAGAACAAGTCATTAGGCTTAAATGCTGCTTTAAACAGTTTGCAGAGCCTTTTAAATCTGATATTTCCTCTTATAACGTTTCCTTATATTTCAAGAACATTATCTGTTGATGGAGTGGGAAAATATAACTTTGCTAATTCAATTATCAGTTACTTTATTCTATTAGCAGGACTTGGAATTAGCGTGTATGCAGTTAGAGAAGGAGCTAAACTTAGAGATAATCGAGAGGAGTTTAGCCAGTTTGCTAGTCGGATTTTTACAATTAATATTATTTCTACAATTATTTCCTATATAGCTTTATTTTTAGTCTTAATTCTAAGTACAAGTTTACAAAAGTATAATATAGCGATTTTAATTTTTAGCATTCAAATCTTTTTTACTACTCTAGGAGTAGATTGGATCTATACCATTTTTGAAGAATATGGTTATATAACTGCTAGAAATATTATTTTTAAAATTATTTCAGCAATACTTCTATTTATTTTTGTTAAGCATCGTGATGATTACCTTAATTATATCGTGATTTCAGTTATTGCCTCTACAGGGTCATATTTGCTTAATTTTTTTCATGCTAAGAAATTTTGTGATATTAAGCTAGTGTTTAAATTTGATTGGAAAAGCTACTTAACACCTATTTTTACCATCTTTGCTTCAACTGTTGCTATTAAGATTTATTTGGCTTCAGATGTGACAATGCTAGGTTTTTTAAGAAACGAGTATACGGTTGGTATCTATAGTACTGCTACAAAGATTTATGGTATTGTAAATGTGATGTTGTCGGCTGTAACAACGGTAACTATCCCAAGATTAGCTATGTTAATGGGACAAAAGCGTATGGATGAATATCGTAAACTGTTGAAACAATTAATCAACATGGTTTTGATAATTATACTTCCAGGTATTATGGGACTTTTTATGGTTAGCAGGGATGTTATCTTGATTATTGCTGGTGAAAAGTATTTGCGAGCAACATTAGCGTTGCAAATAACTTGTTTTGCAATGCTTGGTAGTGCAATGAGTACTATTTTTAATCAGTGTGCTTTAATGCCTGCTAAGAGAGAAACGAGAACTTTAGTCTCATCTAGTACAAGCGCTCTATTGAACATTGGATTAAACTTTATTTTGATTCCTATATTTGCTGAAAAAGGTGCAGCTTTTTCAACTGTTTTAGCAGAATTTACCATGATGACGATGAATTTCTATTTTAGTAGAGATATTACAGGATTTGTTTTTAAAGATAAACAAACATGGAAAAATATCATATCAATAGTTGTAGGTTGTGTGGGGATTGCTTTAATTTGTAACTTGAGTTCAATGACTTTTAGTAATATTTTTGTAAGATTAGCTGCATCAATCGTTGGTTCAGCATTTGTGTATGGAGTCATCTTATTGATATTGAGAAATAAAATTGCATTAGCTGCATTTAACAAATTTCTAGTTAAAAGAGTTAGAAATAATTAAGTGATTAATTTTTAGGATTGTAACCCCAAGTTAATTAGTCATTTTAAAAGATAAAGTAAATTCTGAAATTTTAAATATTTTTAGAGGTTAGTAAAAAACAATTCCAGAGATTTTCTCTGGAGTTGTTTCGTTATAAGTTAGAAACCATTAATCTCTTCTAAAAATATCGCGAGTATAAACTTTTTCTTTGACATCATCCAATTCAGCATTATAACGGTTAGCGATAATGCTTTGGCTTAACTTTTTGAATTGTTTGAGGTTATTGACAACTTTTGAACCAAAGAAAGTTGTTCCGTTTTCAAGAGTTGGTTCATAGATAATAACGGTCGCTCCTTTGGCTTTGATACGTTTCATAACACCTTGAATAGAGCTTTGACGGAAGTTGTCGGAATGGCTTTTCATGGTAAGGCGATAAACACCGATAACAGTTTCTTTTTCATTTTGTGGTGAATAGTTGTCGTTATCTGAATAAGCATAATAACCAGCTAGTTTAAGAACTTGATCAGCGATGAAATCTTTACGTGTACGGTTAGACTCAACAATAGCACTCATCATGTTTTGTGGCACATCATTGTAATTAGCAAGAAGTTGTTTAGTATCTTTTGGAAGACAGTAACCACCATAACCAAATGAAGGGTTGTTATAGTGAGTACCAATACGTGGATCAAGTCCTACACCATTGATGATGGCTTGTGTATCTAAACCTTTTAATTCCGAGTAAGTATCAAGTTCATTGAAGTAAGAAACACGTAGTGCCAGATAGGTATTTGCAAAGAGTTTCACAGCTTCAGCTTCAGTGAATCCCATAAAGAGTATATCTATATCTTCTTTTTCAGCACCATCTTGAAGAAGTTTAGCAAAAAGCTTAGCAGCTTTCGTGAGTTCTTCGTTGTCCTTATCAGTAGAAACGATGATACGGCTTGGATAAAGGTTGTCATACAAGGCTTTTGATTCACGTAAAAATTCAGGGCTAAAAATAATTTTATCTGTATTGAATTTTTGACGAACAGAATCAGTATATCCAACTGGAATAGTTGATTTGATAATTATGATAGCATTATTATTTACAGATAGCACTTGTTCAATAACAGATTCAACAGCGCTAGTATCAAAGTAGTTTTTTTCGCTATCATAATTTGTTGGTGCAGCAATAATAACGAAGTCAGCATTTTTATAAGCAATATTTCCGTCAGTTGTGGCTACTAAATCAAGCTCTTTTTCAGCTAGATATTTTTCAATATAATCATCTTGAATAGGTGATTTTTTATTATTAATAAGTTCAACTTTTTCAGGAATAATATCAACAGCAGTAACATGGTTGTGTTGAGCAAGTAGTGTTGCAATTGACAATCCAACATACCCAGTACCAGCGACAGCGATATTGTATGAATGGTCGAGCCTTTGTGTTTTTCCTTTCTTAACTGCAAACAACTCAGTAATATCAAAACCAATAATATTTGCAAGTGCTTCAAGTTGAGCAATTGAAGGGACGTGTTCTGCTTGTTCAATTTTACTTAAAACAGAACGATTAATCCCACTCTCAGTAGCTAATGCTTCTTGTGATACTTTATTATCTTTACGATAATCTAAAATTAACTTAGCTAAAATAGCTGATGAAAATGTTTTCATTTAAAAACCTCCATAAATAGAATTATACTCTTTTTTGTTTCTTAAAACAACTGAAAACAAGGATAAATAACATATTATTTGATGTTATGTTGTTAGTAGTAACTAAAAGTTCTTTAGATAGCGAATTAGCAGTAAAGGTACTTCATACTTTGCTTTTCGGAGAGTGGACTATGGTTGAAAAAGAAATGTTACAACTTGGAAATAGTCGATTAGAAGAGTTAAAAGGTAAATAGTTGACTTATAGCTCTAAGTTCGTTAATATACAGTTATGATTAAGACTTAGCAAACGCCTCTTAATAATGCGTACCAGTGCTAAGTCGTTTTTTTTATAGGCTCTTTGTCAACTGTAATGGGTGGCAAAGTTAAACTCTAGCGAGAACAAATGATGTTCTTGCTTTTTTGATATTCAAAATGAAGTAAATGTGTTTTTTAAAGTCGTCAAAGTTCCTGTAACCAAAACGTTGTGTTTGATGAGTTTGTTAGTAGCTTCTAGTTTGGCATCCGAATAGTGAAGTTATCAGATGAATAAGAGTTTGAAATATGACATTCCAAACTCTTACTTTGCTCTCTTTATTCTGAAAAAATATTAGTTAATGTCTCAAAAGTTGGTGTTTTAAGAAGTAGATCTTGTTTGTCTTTTGAACCGATAAAATCAAGCATTTGTTCATAAATCGTTTGAATTTTTTCGGTATCTTCGGATTTCACAGCAAATAAGAAGATAAATTTTATCGATTGATGTTTATCCCAATTAATCCCCTTGGGATTAATGACGGTAAAGACACAACTTTTTAAGACACTATCTCCAATAGGGTGAGGTAGTGCAATGTTATCACCTATGATAGTTGAAGAAATTTTTTCTCTTTCATAAATATCATTTAAGAAATCATCGCTAACGTATCCTTGCTTTTTTAGTATCGTATTTAATGTAAACAATATATCATCCTTTGACATTTTTTTGTTGAAATATAGAAATCTTTCTTTAGAAAATAGGTTACCATCATTTTGTGTTTTTTCTAAAGTTTTAAGAAATTGATTAATTTTAGTCATTGAATAGTCTAAATCATTGATATTGATATAAATAAGATTATCTGCTAAAGTTTGATTTGGAATTGTTGAGATAACGAGATCAAAATTGTGATAGTGTTGTTCTCGATTAAAATTCGAATACGAAAATTTGGAGATTTTAGAAAATGTATTTGGCAACAGTCGTCGTATTTTAGATTCAATAATAGAACTAAAAGTCTTGCCGCTTCCACAGATAATTGCTAATGATAGTTCGTGGTTATTGGATTCCATATTTCGTTCAGTGGCATTAGCTAAATGGAGAGCAATGTAGGATATTTCATCCTCTGAAAAATGTATATTATACTGTTTGACAACTTCTTGACAGCAAGCCACGGATAATTCAAAGGCGTAAGGAAAATTATTTTTGATTGTATCTAGTATAGGATTAGAACGCTTGCCTTCTATGGTTTGGATGCTCAAAAAGAGTTTTATATGTTCAAGGAGATTAGTTTTTAATTTACAATCTGTTAGCCAATCAGCATTGGTTAATTCTGAAAGAATATCATAGATGGTGATTGTAATTTTTTCTGCAAGTTCTTGATTATTTGAAATAGTGTGATCGTCGATATAGTTTGGGAAATTTTCTGCAATTAGAAATTGAAAGTAATTCTTTTCAAAAATTGTTATGTGAATTTGAAATTGATTTTCTAAATCGGTTATAAATTTTTCAACAATTTCATTAATTGTTGTGTTTAACTGTATGTTTTGCTTAAATTGTTGAATATTATTATTGGATTTTATTCGACTAATGGCTAAAAAAATACCAGTGAATAAGTTTCGGTAAAAATAATCGGAATCTGTTTTTATACTATCTTTAAAGTACTTATTGAAAATAGTAGAGAATGTATCGTAATTAATGTTGTTACAAAAATCTTTTTCAATAGTTGATTTTGCTGTGATGTAGTTTGAAAAGTCTTCTTTAAATATTAAATCAATTATAGCTTTTCGCTTATCTTGTTCGAGTCCATTAACGATATAACCAAGATTACTTTTATTAACGAGTTTCAGATTATAGGAAGAAAAGTGATTCTTTAAGGTACGAAAATCACTATAAAGGGTATTTTGGCTGATAAAAAGAATAGACTGCAAATAGTCTTGAGAAATATAATTATCAGTAGTAAGAAATTTCCGTACAAGATATTTAAGCCTTGAATCAGATGAAGTGAATAAAAAAGTACCACTGTCTTGGTTTGTCCAAAATTTATCAAATTTTTCTTTATCAATATAGTTGATAACATATCCCTTTTTTCGAATTAAAGTAATAGTTGCTCCATTCTCAGTGATATAGTCATTAATTGTATGGATATCAGAACGGATAGTTCTATCTGAAACACCACAAAACGAACTTAATTCATTAATATGAATGGGTTCGTTTTTTTGTATTAGTAGATTTAATATATTATCTAATCTTTGGAAGTCAAATATACTCATACCTTCTTCTCCTTATATCATCTTTATTTTAGCACAAAACAAATGAATGATTTTTTACTATTTTTCCAAAAAGAAGTTGAAATAGATAAAAATAATTTTTTCCATTTTTCCAGAAATAATTGGAAAAAGCAATTAGTGACAGCGCTGTCAACGAATGATATAGTTGTAAACGAAAAGAGGTGTTTGAAATGAAATTTGACAAAGAAAATATTCTTTTGAATGTTAATGTCAAAGACAAGAAAGACTTATTTGCCTATATTGCAAGATATGCAAAAAAGAAGTGGATTATTGATGATGAGCAATTATTGATTAAAGCATTTACTAATAGAGAATCAGAAGTTTCGACAGGTTTACAGAACTCATTTGCTATTCCTCACGCTAAAGCAGATTGCATAATGAAGCCCACTGTTCTTTATTTGAAATTACTTCATCCAATTGAGTGGGAGACTTTTGATGACAAACCGGTCCAAAATATTTTTGCATTATTAGTTCCAACTAAACATGAAGGAACTTTACATTTGGAAATGATTAGCAGAATTGCAACTTCTCTTTTGGATGATGAATTTATTATGATAGTTAAGAACTCATCAAATATAGATGAACTAGAAAAAACAATCATTAGTGCAATGAAGGGAGATAATTAATATGAAAATTGTCGGAATTACATCATGCCCAGCAGGGCTAGCTCACACTCCTATGGCAGCAAAAGCTTTAGAAAAAGCTGGACCTAAGCTAGGTCATACCGTTAGAATTGAACAACAAGGTTCAATGGGGCAAATCAACAAATTAACACCACAGGAAATTGCTGATGCAGATTTTGTTTTACTTGCTACAGATCAAAAAATTGTAGGTGAAGAGCGTTTTGAAGGGAAGAAAAAAATTCGAGTGAATATCTCAACATGCATTAAAGCACCTGAAGCAGTGTTAAAAAAATGCATTCAAGCGGTTAGTTAGTAATAAAATGAAGGAGGAGTTAAGATGAAAAAATTTTTAAACGATGCCAAAGGACATCTGATGACTGGTATTAGTTATGCTTTACCATTGATTATAGGAGCGTCTTTGGTTATCGCGGTACCTAAGTTAATCGGTTTAGCAATGGGACATACCAGTTTAGATGGTTTTGCTGAAACTAATGGTTTTGAACACTACCTTTATTTGACAGAACAAGTTGGATGGACAGGCATTGGTCTATTAAATACAGTATTAGCAGGTTTTATTGCATATTCTATTGGCGATAAAGCTGCAATTGGTGCAGGTTTAATAGGTGGTGCTCTTGCATCTAATTCAAATGCTGGTTTTCTTGGGGCTATGGTAGCTGGATTTGTTGCTGGCTATATGGTAGTTTGGGCTAAGAAGACGGTTAAGGTTCCCGAAAAATACAGTAGTGTTTTACCATTGATTGTTTTTCCGTTCTTTGCAACTTTTGCGGTAGCTATAGTTATGGGAGTCATTCTTGCAGGTCCACTTAGTTGGATTAATACAAGTTTAGTCGCTTGGATTAAAGCGATGATTGAAAATGATGTTAATAAAGTACTTCTTGCCATGATAATGGGGGCTATGATTGGTACAGATTTAGGTGGTCCTATTAATAAAGCTGCTTGGATGGCTGGAAATGTTCTTCTTGCAGAAGGAATTTATTTGCCAGCAATTATTGTAAATGTTGCAATTTGTGCAGTTCCTCTTGGATATGCATTTGCTTCATTGTTCCATAAAGATAAATTAAGTGATGAACTTAGAGATGCTTCACGTAATAATTGGGTTATGGGATTTATTGGAATTACAGAAGGTGCCATTCCATTTACAATGGTTAGCCTCAAACTTGTTCCTATTAATATGATTGGCGGTGCAATTGCATCTGGATTAGGAATTCTATTTGGAATGTATGCTAAAATGCCTCCTGTTGGTGGAATTTATGGATTTATTACAGTTGGGAATGGTTGGGCTTATCTCGTGGGGATGTTTATAGGTGCAGCTTTCATTGGATTTGTTGCTCCGTTGATTGTCAACTTTAAAGATTCTGATGATGTTGAAGATGTTGATATAGACGACATTGAAATTAGCTTTGAATAATATTATAGGGCACATATATGTGCTCTTTATTTCTAGAAAGTAGAGAATAATATGAAGAAAACAGTACATGTAGTTCCACATTCTCATTGGGATAGAGAATGGTATTTTACAACAAGTCGTTCAAAAATTTATTTAATGAATAACTTAAAAAGAGTTATTTCATTATTACAGGGAGATAATGGATATAACCGTTATACCCTAGATGGTCAAGTTTCCTTATTAGATGATTACTTGGCTTGGTGCCCTGAAGATAAAGAAGTTATCAGGGAGTTAGTACAGGAGGGAAAATTGATTATTGGTCCATGGTACACACAAACGGATCAGATGGTTATTTCTGGTGAAAGTATTGTTCGAAATTTACTTTATGGTATAAATATATCGAAAAAATTTGGAAAGCATATGAATGTAGGCTATGTTCCAGATTCGTTTGGGCAATCTGCTGCTATGCCACAGATTTATAAAGAATTTGGCATTGATGATACCTTATTTTGGCGTGGCGTTAGTGATGAGGATACTCATAAAACTGAGTTTAAATGGCGAGGAGAGGATGGTTCAACAGTAAATGCTTATCAGATTCAAGCTGGATATTATATCGGTGGGGATATTCCTGAAGAGGCAGAAAATCTTAAAAATTATTTGCATAATGAACCTTTTAAAAGTTTGTGGGAAAGAAGTAGTACGAATCAGGTCCTCTTTCCAAACGGATTTGATCAAGCTCCTGCACGTGAAAATTTAACTGATATTTTAGGTAAAATGCAAAAGTTTTATGCAGGGGAGTATGAATTTAAAATTTCTACTTACTCGGATTATATACGTAAAGTTAAAGAACAACATCCAGAATTAGAAGAAATAGCTGGGGAACTTTTGAACGGAAAACTAATGCGGATTCATAAATCAATATACTCTTCTAGATCTGATTTAAAGAAGTTAAATACACAAGTTCAGAATTATATTGTTAATATATTAGAACCATTACTTTCTCTTTCGCAATCTTTAGGATTTGACTATCCTGTGGAGGTAGTTAAGGAAATTTGGAAATTAATGTTTGAAAATGCTGCTCATGATTCAATTGGTTCGTGTGTATCAGATACAACCAATGAAGATGTTTATTTAAGATACAAAAAAGCGCGTGATTTGGCTGAAAATTTAGCTGAATTGAAAATGCGTGAGATTGTTATGCGAATTGAGAGCGATGAAGCAATAACGGCAACTGTTTTCAATCTTTCTGGTCGTAAAAAAGAAGGAGTGATAGAAACAATATTTTATACTCCACAACTTGACTTTGCAATAAAAGATAAAGAAGGCAAACAATATCAATATACGGTGACTTCTATCGAAGATCAAACTGATTATATTTTAGGACAAGGTAATGTTTTAGATTCTACAAAGATTTATAAACCAGATAAAATATACAAGGTGGCGATAGCGATTAGTTTTGATAGTTTACCAACATTTGGCTACAAGAGTTTCTACTTGGATTTAGGAGGGAATAGTCATGATAAACTAGAGGAGAATTTAGCTAGCAGAATTGAAAACGAATTTTATAGTATTACTGTTAATGCAAATAATACTCTAGATATACTTGATAAAAAAAGCGGTAAGCTTTATCAAAACCAAGGAATAATTCAAGAAAATGGTGATGCAGGAGATTCGTTCAATTATTCTCCACCTAGAGAGGATCTGATAATTAATTCTTTTGAGTTTTGCCCTAAGGTGGAAGTTAAAACTTCTAAGGTTATCAGTAAAATGACATTATCTTATCAGTTTAAGGTTCCAAAAAACTTAGAAAAACGTGCATGTGGGATTAAAGATACCCACTTACCAATACAACTATCAGTAGTATTAAAATCTAAATCTCCTATTATAGAATTCTACTTCAAGGTTGATAACCGTTTTGTGGATAGTCACCGTATGTGTGTTTTATTTAATAGTGAAATTGCTTCAAAATTTTCACTAGCTGATCATCAGTTTGGAACGATTAAACGTCCTATTGTCCGAAAAGAAATGAAACTTTGGAAGACGGAGCCAGATAAGTGGAACGAGGTCCCAATTTCTATTGAAACTTGTCAGTCATTCGTGGGACTAGATAATGATATTCGAGGAGTCGCTGTAATTCCAAAAGGTGTCAGAGAATATGAAGTTATTGGTTCGAAGTATGATACCATCCGATTAACATTATTTAGAACGTATGGATATATGGGGAAAGAAAATCTTTTATACCGTCCAGGAAGAGCCTCAGGAGAAACTGTTATTGCCACGCCAGATGCTCAATGTCATAAAGAAATGACGTTTGCTTTTTCAGTCATATATTACCAAGGAAATATGAATACATATGGATTAGCAGAAGTGGTTAATGAATATTTGAAGGAGTTTCAAATTTATCAATATGCTGATTATTTAAATACTCGTTTACGGTTTACACAGTTTAGTGTTCCTAAAACTCTTAGTCAAAAATATTCATTATTAAATATTAAGGGAGATGCTATTTTAAGTATTGTAAAGAAAGCAGAAGAGCGCCCGGGTTATATTCTCAGATTCTATAACGGAAATTATAAACAGACATGTAGTGGAGAAGTTGAATTTTATGAACAACCTAAAACTATTGAGTGTGTAGATTTAAAGGAGGAAATCAAGCAAAAACTAGAAATAACAGGTAGAAAAGTTGTTATTCCGAATTTGACTCATAATAAGTTTGTAACATTATATGTAGAGTTTTAAAATCATATTTCAATCATTAGATTTTATGTCTAATTTTTGGTGGTATCGTCCACGTGGGGGATTCCTTTTGTAGGATTTATATTTTCTTCCCCATCGTTCGTTTTTTATCTTTCTTTGCTAACTGTCTCCTCTTTTTCGTTGCTCTTTTGCCTCGCATATGTTATATTAATAGTAGTGGATTGTAACGAAACTGTAATATTAATAGATAAAGGTAAGTGGTGGAAGTGATGGAAAATACTAATTCAAATAATCATCGATTGTTGATTCAGAAGCTGCTTGTTAGTATTCATTACTTGACACTTTTCAGAGATGAGATTGTTTTGGTTGAAAAGACTCCGTCATTGTTGGGGGCGTCTTTTTCGCCTTATGTAGTTCAATCAGAGTTGGGTGAAATTTTAGCGGCTGTTGATGCGCTTTCTAAGCAAGAAAAATTGATTAAATCAACGTTTTGGTATGATGAAGCATCTTTTAGATTGATGAATCACTCTTTGGATATTGTCGGTAATTGGATTCGTGGGATTGATAATGTTTTAGAAATCTGTGAGTCAAAATCTGTTTTTCAAGCGATTCTTGGTGATAAGCGCCAGCGTGTTTTTGGCGTGCTGATTGATGTTTTTACTTCAATTCGAATTACCAATTTATCAATCAAGGAAGAATCAGAATACCCTATTTTAGTTGACCCTTTGCAAGCGGTAGAATATCAAAAAAGGGAAACGAAAAAAGCCGAATTATTGGCTAAAATTGATGCCTTGACCCCTAGAAAATCAGAACAGAGTCTTGAAGTTGATAAAGATGTCCAAGATGTCCCTATCCTTGAGAATAAAGAAGCTGAGCTTGCAGCTGAACCGCAATCAGTTGAGCCAGTGGTTGACGAGGAAGAACCGTCTGATGATGTTGAAGAAGAGGTTGCTGGTGTTCAATCTGAAGTTGAGGATGCTACCGAATTGGTAGTTAAGGTCGAAGAAGAGTCTAAAGAGATAGAGAGTATATCTCATGCTCCTCTTGCTACGCTTCTTGATGAGGAAGAATCAGAGCTGGAGCTTACCGAAATTAGTCGTGAGGCTGCTATCAAGCAATTCCGTCATTATCTTTTTGACCATAAAGGGATGATTTACGTTGCAGATGCTCAGGATGATTTAAAACGTGAAATCAAATTTTACAATGCATTTGATCGTTTTGAGGGTGCTTTTGATGAAATATCAGATATTCTAGTTCTTATGGAAAAAATCTTAGAAGATCTGGAAGAACGTGACGAAGAAACATTTGATGATGAAGGAAACTTAACGAGTGAGCCAACAGAACCAATTTATCTTCTTATCTACGGGCAAAATCTATTAATGGAAGATAGTCGCTTTGAAAGTCTCTTATTAGAACTTCAGCACTTTTCAAATCGTTCAGATTTACACATTTCAGCCTACAAAGCTTATGAATAAAAGTAAAAGAAGGTCACTTTGACCTGCACCCCAAAAGTTAGACAACAAATCTAACTTTTGGGGTGTTTTTCTAT
>OGXF01000764.1_pt1 | contig 27626 bp, 25 predicted proteins | sample 1576191 | NCBI WGS metagenome assembly OGXF01 (sample SAMEA3541545, study PRJEB24748) | human gut metagenome | biome: human gut; feature: human-associated habitat; material: faeces | place: China | collected 2012
CCGATAAGATACATGGTAACCAGTGTCGTAATAAAACATACAAACACTGCGTGCTGCTGCAAAGCAAGGCATTCCTCCAAAGACTCTGTAACAATCTGCGGCAGCTCCATTTCCAAAGCAGCAGCAAGCTCCTGATAGGCCTGCAACACCTTGTGCGGATTACACATCGGCGGGAAGTAAACGTAAGGCACAGCAAGCTTTTCCTGCATCTGCTTTGCCAGCTCCAATCCTAGCTCATCAACAACAATATTCAGCTTCGCTCTTCCTGCAAGCGCCAAATCCTGCAGACTGCATTTGCCAGGAAGCTGCAGTCCTAACTGTACGCCGGCCTGCTCCAGCAGCTGCAGCAAAACAGAATTTTTTTGCAAAGGAGCACCATTGCCAAGAATATTGACAACATTTTCCGTCGGCATTTTCCGCATCAGCTTTACAGTGGCAGTCAATGTTCTTTCGATACCCGGCAGATGATCCCGACACTGAAAATGCTCCGTACGCACAAGCAGAATCGGCACATGGTACCTTTCCTCCAGCTCATCAACGAGTGCATCATAATCATCACCGATGATTTCCAGAACGCAGGTTGTTACCAATACTATGCATTTAGGAGCTCCTGCCTCAAAAATTTCGGCAACGGCCTTTTTAGTTTTCTTAATCGTACCGAAGGTCACATCATAATCATCTATTACTACTGAAACACAGCTTTCCTTAAGACTGCCGAATATTTTCATATTCGCCAGCAGCTTGGAATAATAGGTACATTCATCCGTACCTACGATAACTGTAACTGCCTCCGGCAGCTGTCTCACGGTCATCAGAACACCCATCAGCGGGCAATGAGTTCCCGGGAAGGATATTGCCATCAGCGGTTTAATATCCCTTTGCTCATTTACTTCGCTCAAGCGTCTGATATTATGTAAAATATCAGCGCCATAGTTTTTCTTTTGCAGCATATTTCTTCTCCTCAAAAAACAAGGGGCAGCAGATAAAACCGCCACCCCCATAAAATGTTATTTAATATCACACAAAGACCTTTGTGTCTATTTGCCGTAAACTGCCTCATGCAGAAGCTCTACACTGTCAGCGGCATGTTGCGACAGACAATTTACATAACCCTGCGGAATGACAATCGCCTGTTTTTTCTTTACAGCGGTTACCGTAGCCAGCGCAGGATCAGCATAGAGTTCTTCTAATTGCGCATTGCCTGCCTTATAAGCACCGCCCTGAGACCAGGTAGCGATAATTATGTAGTCAGGATTTGCCTGTACTACTTCTTCCTTACTCAAAATACGGCTCGTTCCGGGTTTGTCCGCAATTGTATGACGTGCTGCCTCATAGCAGTCCTCTACGCCGGCAGCAGTCATGATATCGTTAAAGATAATCCCCTTGCCGCCGATAGCGCCAAAGCGCAGAAAGAGCAGACCTTTTTTTCTGTCCTCAGGCTGCATTTTTTTAACCTTAGCTTCAACCGCACTGATTTTTTTCTGCATCTCGGCAATCAGCTTTTCAGCCTGCTCCGTTTCGCCTACAGCACCGCCGATAGCCTTAATCGTCTTGGGAATATTGCTCAGTCTGGATGCGGCGGGATAAACAAAAACCTTAATTCCCACATCCTCCAAGCTGGAAATCTGCTCCGGCTTACTGCTGTCCGGCAGCAGCACCAGATCAGGCTTCAGTGCAAGAATAGCCTCCGGATTGCTTTCCGCAATTTTGGTAACATCCTTAGCCTCCTTGGCACCCATGGCCAAATCCTCATCATGCACCCATTTGGACAGGCCTGCTATACGCTTATGGTCAACAAGGCCTAAAAGCACCTCGTCACCATAAACATACAGGCTGATTATTTTTTGAGGCTTAGACTCAAAGGACAGCTTTAAACGATATTCAGAATCTGCCTCTTAACCAGATTCTGCTGGAACTTCAAGAGGAAGAACATCTTTATTTTAGTGAGGATATAAGTTTCCAAACACCTATTAAACATCGAATGAATATTTTGGCTAAGCATATGCTGCCAGTATTTTCTCATCCGTCCTTTCAGGAATATCTGATGGGCTTTCATTATGACAGCAATGAATTCTTCTACAAAGATCTTATAACGCAATACAACGTATTTATTAGCGCAAATAGCAAATTACATTATAATAATCCAATAAAGAAAACGAAAGAAAAAGGCTTATATCTGTGCGTTTACTGCAATGCTCATTATGGAGTAATTGATTCAAAAATAAAAGAACGCATATTAAAATTTGTCGAACAAAATAAATTGCATATGCATGGAGGCATATATCTTTTCCCGCTGCGCAACTTCTGGTCTACTTCTAAGCCTGAGGAAGAACTTGTTAAACTCTGCTTAAGAGTAGAATATACTGATTAAGGTGTATAACTATTATACGCTTTATTTTTATGTTAAATTGAAGCTCCTGCAGTAAAATACAACAAAACCTCTGATATTTCTTCCGGTATCAATACACAGGCAAAAGAAGTTGGTATATTTGTGCCAACTTCTTTTTATATGAGCATTCTGTGCATCTGTAAGGTTATTTTTGTGCTATAATATTAGTTACAAAAATTCGAAGAAAAGAGTTATATTTATGGACGATAAAGAACAAAAATTCAAAACCTACCGTTCGCTCAGCAACATGCACAACTTCCGCCTGCGCCTGTTTGCGGAGGGCATCCTCACCGGTATCTTGGCCGGTATAGTCATCAGCTTCTTCCGCTTCGCCCTCTCGGAGATGGAATACCTGCGTGGAGCGCTCTACAACCGCCTGTGGGTAAGCGACTGGAGCATCAACGCCTGCTGGTTCGCCGTGCTCATCGCCATCGCCTTCATCCTGCACAAGCTCAACTGCATCGAGCCTATGGCCGCCGGCAGCGGCATTCCGCAGGTTAAGGGAGCAATTTTAGGCCTGATGAAAATGCGCTGGCTGCACATTCTCTGGGTTAAGCTCACCGCCGGTATCATCGGCATCGGCGCCGGTCTTTCCCTGGGACGCGAAGGCCCGTCTATTCAGCTAGGCGCAGTAACTGCGCAGGGCGTCAGCCGTCTTATGGGACGCACCCGCATGGAGGAACGCTATCTGCTGACCAGCGGTGCCAGCGCCGGTCTGGCAGCAGCCTTCAACGCTCCGCTCGCCGGTGTAATCTTTGCTTTGGAGGAGCTGCACCGCAACTTTTCCATCATGGTTCTGCTGCCCTCAATGGCAGCAGCCTTCACTGCGACGATTATTTCCCGCGCTATTTTCGGTCGTGCGACAATTTTTGATATCCCCTACTTACAACTGCTTCCCATCAGCTATTACGGCATCGTCATTTTAGTTGCTCTTGCCAGCGGTCTGGCAGGCGTTATCTTTAACTGGGGACTGCTGAATATAGGCCGCTTTTACAGCCTGCCCTGCTTCAAGCGCCCTGTACAGAAGATTGCCTTTGCCCTCATCTGCGCCGGTATTCTGGGTTACTTCCTGCCGGAGGTTTTGGGCGGCGGCAACGATCTGATTAATCATCTGGGCAAAGCACCTGTATCGTTACAGCTTCTGCTGATTTTTCTTGCAGGCAAGCTGATTTTTACGCTCATCAGCTACGGTTGCGGCGTTCCCGGCGGTTTCTTCCTGCCGATGCTCGTTATCGGCGCTCTCTGCGGCAGCATTTGCGCCCAGATGCTGATTATGCTTGGCTGGATTGAGCCTGCATATGCCACAAATATTATGGTAGTTGCTATGGCGGCGCTTTTTGCTTCTTCCGTACGCGCGCCTATCACAGGCACCGTACTGATTATGGAAATGACAGCCAGCTACCAGCAGCTGCTTTCGCTGGCGATTGCTGCCATGGTGGCCTTCGTCATTGCGGAGCTGTGCCACAGCAAGCCCATCTACGAGGAGCTGATGCAGCGCATGCTGCACAAAAAAGCGCCGGAACCGGCTGTACTGGAGCAACGCAATGTTATCGAGCTGGTAATTTGCAGCGGCAGCAGCGTCAGCGGCAAGCTTATCAAGGATATTCCCTGGCCGCCGAATACACTTTTAGTTGATGTCAAGCGCGGTGAATCACAGCTCATCCCGGCAGGTGACACGCGTCTGCTCAGCGGCGATTTTATCTATATCCTTACTGCTACCGAGCATGTAGAAGAGCTTACCAAAATGGTAGAAGAATAATTATATAGCGGATAAAAAACAGAGAGCCTGCGTAAACCGCAGACTCTCTAATTTTTTGGCTTTATTACAGGCCAAGCATTACATCAATAATTTCTTTATCGGTTTCTACCATGCCCTGGCTGGCAATTTTGCCGACTGCAGCAATGGTTTCATCGGCAGTATTTTGGACAATGCCGTCACCGCCGGCAAAGTTATGCAGAAAAGAACTGCCGCCCGGATAGAACGAACACGCTGACGCAGTTCGTGTACCCCGGCCAACCGGTGCTGAGTAAAACAAAAAGAGGCTCACTCTCATGAACCTCTTCCGCAAATCGTATCAAATTGTACTTATTTTGCCTTTACCGCGCCGTCCTTGATGAGATCCCAGTTCTTCTTGAGATAATCATAGCCGGAGTAAATGGTAACCAGCGTTACCACCCAGCCGACGATGGTCAGCAGCAGCGGCATACCATCCGCATGAGGGATGAACATAACAGCGGTAACACCATCGCCGTCCGCGAAGGCGATACCGTTTGCCAGCGCACCCATGATGATATAATACAGATAAATGACGATGATGCCGCCAATCTGCACACAGGTCTTGACCTTGCCCGTCCACGTTGCAGCCATAACAACGCCCTTATTGGCCGCAACCACGCGCAGAGACGTAATAATCAGCTCACGCGCGAGGATAACGCAGACCATCCAGCCTGCCATCGCCTTCTGCTCTACGAACAGGATGAGCGCGGACGCTACGAGCAGCTTATCGGCCAGCGGATCGACAAATTTGCCGAAATCCGTCACCTGATTGTACTTTCGCGCCACATAGCCGTCCAGAAAATCCGTGAACGATGCCACGCAGAACAGCACGAGCGCGATGACCGTGCTGGTCGGGAACGCGGCGAGATACCGGGTCTCATCGATGATCAGCATGGGCTGCGCCGCAAAATAGATGAAAAACGGAATCATCGCAATGCGGGTCAGCGTGATTTTATTTGCGGTTGTCATAGGAAATTATGCCTCCTTCTGACGGACACCGAGTAGGTCGGGTCCAAGGCTTTCGGTGATGAGAACGGACACGAACTCGCCTTCCGCCGGTTCGTTATCCGCCGCGTCAAAGTAGACGTGGCCGTCTACCTCGACCGAATCCGCGTAGGTACGGCCATACCACAGGCCCTGCTCCTCGTCAAAGCCCTCGCAGAGCACCTGCATGACCTCACCGTGGCGGGAGGTATTGTAGTCGTCGAGCACACCGGACTGCAGCTCTTCGACGATCAGACGGCGGTTCTGCTTGGTCTCGTCGTCGATCTGGTCGGGCAGCTCTGCGGCCTCCGTGCCTTCCTCCGGCGAATACTCGAACACACCGACACGCTCAATGCCGACATTCTGCAGGAACTCACACAGCTCGGCAAACTCGTCCTCGGTCTCGCCCGGCAGACCGACGATCAGGCTTGTACGCAGTACAAGACCCGGAATACGCTCGCGCATATTCTCGATCAGCCTGGTAAATTCCGCGCCGTCACCCGGACGGTGCATGGCACGCAGAATGCGCTTAGAGACATGCTGCAGCGGAATATCCAGATACTTTACGATTTTCGGCTCATCCGCAATCACGTCGATCAGCTCGTCCGTAATCTGGTCGGAATAGAGATAGTGCAGACGAATCCAGGTAAAGTCCATCTTGCACAGCTCGCGCAGCAGCTCGGGCAGCAGACGCTTGTGCTCGGGCAGGTCCATACCGTACTTGGTGATGTCCTGCGCGATGACGATGAGCTCCTTAACGCCTGCGTCAGAGAGCGCACGCGCTTCCTCGAGCAGCGATGCCATCTCACGGCTGCGGTAACGTCCGCGCAGCTTGGGGATGATGCAGTACGCACAGGTGTTCGAGCAGCCCTCCGCAATCTTAAAGTATGCGGTGTAGGACGGTGTCAGGCGGTCACGGCTGCCGTCGAGTGCAGCAGAGGTCATATCGGCCATGTACGCCGCCTGCTGCCCCTTGAGCGCCGCATTGGCCGCGTCCACGATGTCATCATAGCTGCCCGTTCCGCAGAATACGTCGATCTCGGGCAGCTCAGCGCGCATCTCGTCAGCATAGCGCTGCACCAGACAGCCGGTCACGACCAGACCCTTCATATTGCCGGTCTGCTTGTTCTGGGCGGTCTCCAGAATGGTTTCGATGGCCTCAGTCTTAGCGGCTTCGATGAAGCCGCAGGTGTTGACAACGCCAACGTCAGCTTCGGTCATATCCTCGGTGATCTCCCAGCCTGCGTCCCGCAGCCGGGCCAGCATGTGCTCGCTGTCCACGAGGTTTTTCGCGCAGCCGAGCGAAATAAGTCCTAATTTCGGCATGAGATTCTCCTTCTTGTCCACATTATTATTCTATTTTATTATACCGCACAATTTCGGGTTTGTCACCACTGACTGGCGGAAAATTTGGCATAGAAAAAGACGCAGAGCAAACACTCTGCGTCTTTGGAATTGCTTGATTGCAAGCAGTTGGTTCGGTAAAGAAACCTTACTTCAGCTCAACCTTAGCGCCAGCAGCCTCGAGCTTCTCCTTGATCTCGTTAGCCTCAGCCTCCGGAGCAGCCTCCTTGATGGTCTGCGGAGCGGAGTCAACCTTCTCCTTAGCTTCCTTCAGGCCCAGGCCGGTGATCTCGCGAACAGCCTTGATAACGTTGATCTTGGAAGAGCCAGCGTCAACCAGAACTACGTCGAAGTCGGTCTTAGCGTCAGCAGCAGCTGCGCCGTCGCCGCCTGCTACAGCACCTGCAACAGCTACCGGCGTAGCGGATACACCAAATTCTTCCTCGAGAGCCTTTACCAGCTCAGAGAGCTCCATAACCTTGAGCTCTTTTACAGCTTCCATAATCTCAGCAACAGTCATGGGATTAAACCTCCAATTTTAGATAATTTTTAAGTTAAAATGTGTTCCTGACCGAATAAATCAGTCAGTGCGGGGAAATTACTCAGCAGCTTCTTCTGCTGCAGCTTCCTTCGGGGCTACCAGTTCAGCAACCTTCATTTCCTCATTGCCCTCTGCCTTCTTAACGATAGCATCGCAAGCAATAGCGAGCTGCATAATGGGGTAGTTGAAGCTGTACAGTACCTGAGCGATAAGGGTTTCCTTGCTCGGCATAGCAGCCAGCTTCTTGACCTCGTCCTCACCGATGGCCTTACCTTCCAGGTAACCAGCCTTCAGGGTGAAGTTCTCGTGGGTCTTAGCAAAGTCAGCCAGGATCTTCGCCGGAGCGACAACGTCGTCGGTGGTGGAGATTGCCAGAGCGGTGGTACCGTGCAGGCACGCATCCAGCTCGTCAAAACCCAGTTCCTTAGCTGCAAAGCGGATCAGAGTGTTCTTGATGACAGCATACTCAACGCCAGCTTCACGGAGCTGCTTGCGGAGCTTGGTATCATCCTCTACGTTGATGCCCTTGTAGTCGACCAGTACACCTGCCGGAGAATTCTTGATCTTCTCTACCAGGGAAGCGACCAGAGCCTTCTTCTCTTCCAGAATCTTTGCGTTCGGCATCATTTTCACCTCCTGTAAAATAAAAGTACCCTCCCGGTGCAAAGACACAGGGAGGGTACACAGAAAACATAATCAAATATGATAATAAACATGTCTGTGTTGACCTCGGCGGGCGGCGAACAAATCGCCATTTAAGCCTTGCGGCGCCAGCTGTCTTTGACCAAGCTCATTTAGTATAACGCATATAGAGCGGGTTGTCAACACTTTTTTCAAAAAAAATTTATCAAATATCAGTTCTTTAGGATTAGCGGTGCGAAACCGGCTTTCGCTGTCCCCTGTTCCGCAGCATCAGCAGGGATACTGCCATCGTTTTCGACTGTAAGGGTAAATTCATCGCCGCACATAAGCCGTTCAACGAGATCGTCCGATACATATTCCTCCGGAGACGCAGCACTGGCCAGTGAAATAATATGAGATTCAAAGGAATGTTCCTCAATAGTCACCAGAATGGTTTCCTGCTTTATAAATCTGTTATACAGCGATTGGATGTGCTCCTTGAACGCCAGGTTCACTTCCGCATTCACCTTAAAATATATAATAATGCGGTTTTCTTTATAAGATACCTGCGCATCTGTTAATAGGATATCTGCTAAGCTGAGCATTCCCATATAATTATCCTCTGCACAATATAAATAGAGCGGAGAGCACTATACCCTCCACTCCAATTACTAACTACTGATTACTAATTAAAAATCAGTCGTTAATCGGACCGTCATTCCGCTCATCAATATTAACGTACTCGATATTCTTCGCAACAGGCTTATACGCCGGACGGATGATCTTACCGCCGGTGGTAACTTCCTCAAGGCGGTGTGCCATCCAGCCGACGATACGCGCGGTAGCGAACAGCGGCGTATACAGCGACTTGGGCAGTCCGAGCATTTTGTAAACAAAGCCGGAGTACATATCGACATTTGCGCACATCGGCTTATCGCTGCCCTTGATTTCAGCAAAGACACCCGGCGTCAGCTTTTCTACCAGCTCGATCAAATCCATCTCGTCCGAATAGCCGGTCTTTTCCGCCAGCGGACGAGCAGCCTTTTTCAGTGCAACGGCACGCGGGTCGCTCAAGGTGTAAATTGCATGACCCATGCCGTAGATCAGGCCGGAGCCGTCGCCTGCTTCCTTATTCAGAATCTTGCGCAGATAATTGCCGACCTCGGTCTCGTCCTTCCAGTTGTGGATATTCTCCTTCATCTCCTCAAACTGCTTGACGACGCGCAGGTTTGCACCGCCGTGGCGCGGGCCCTTCAGCGAGGAAACCGCAGCCGCGATCGCCGAATAGGTATCCGTACCGGACGAAGAAGTAACACGCACGGTGAAAGACGAGTTGTTACCGCCGCCATGCTCGGCGTGCAGGATCAGACAGCGGTCGAGCAGCTTAGCCTCGTCATCGTTGAATTCGCCGGTCGGACGGATGAGGTGCAGAATATTCTCTGCAGTCGAACGGTTCGGATCCGGCACATGCAGGAACATGGAATCATTATCAAAGTAGCGGCGTTTTGCCTGATACGCATGCGAAATGATAACCGGGAACTTGGCCATCAGGCTGATGCCCTGACGCATAATGTTCTCGACCGTGGTTTCATCCGGGTTCGCATCATAGGAATACAGTGCCAGCGTTGCGCTTGCCAGCTTGTTCATGATGTCGCGGCTCGGCGCACGCATGATCATATCCTCGGTGAAGTTGTCCGGCAGGGCACGCTCCAGACCGATGGTGTGCTGAAATTCCGCCAGCTGACGGCGGCTCGGCAGCTTGCCGCACATAAGCAGATAACCGATCTCCTCAAAGCCGAAGCGGTTTTCCTGCTCCAGACCGTGAATCAGATCGTATACATTATATCCGCGATAGGTCAGGCGGCCTTCGATCGGCTCACGCTCGCCCTCGTTCAGAATATAGCCGTGTACGTTGCCCAGATGCGATGCGCCGACCAGAACACCGGTACCGTCCGCGTTACGCAAGCCGCGCTTGATGCGGTAGCGCGTAAACAGATCAGGTGGGAGCTGGTTGTGCATACGAAAGCTCTCACTCAGTTCATGCAAAAGTTCTTCCTTTACATAATCAGGCTGAATCGTCATTCCGCCTTCTCCTTTCCGTCCCAATAAATCAGATAATGAATATATTGTACCGCAATCCTGCAAAAATGTCAATCAACGACACTTGTACAAACCGACAAAAACCGCTTTTTCGCAGGTTTTCCGCTTGTTCATCCTGATATCACGCAAGTTTTTTGTGCGCGGCGTGCAAAGATTTTATCAATTTGAAGTGAAAAAGTCATTAACAGCGTTCCTTAGTACCGGTTGACCGACACATGCGGATTGCGTCAGCAGGATGCCCTGCCGGTGCAGGAAGCACGAAAAAAGTCCCCCATTCGCACACGAACAGAGGACTTTCTCTATCAAATAGTCGGGATTCGCAATTTAATTGCGGCTCCACTGCGTACCCTGACGGGTATCCTTAATGGTAACGCCCATATCAGCCAGTACACCGCGGATACGGTCTGCCTCAGCGAAGTTCTTCTCCTTCTTGGCTGCGGCGCGCTGCGCGATCAGCTCCTCGATCTTCTCGGCATCCGGATCAGCAGCATCGTCGCGGTTCTGCACCAGATTGAGCACACCGGTCAGCTCCATGAACAGGTCATGCGCTGCGGTCAGGAATGCCTTAGTTGCGTCCTGATGCGAGCCGTTGTACGCGTTGATCTCGCGGGTCAGCTCGAAGATGGCGGACAGTGCGTCTGCGGTGTTCAGGTCGTCGTCCATTGCGTCGATGAACTTCTGCTTGTAGCCCTTCAGAGCCTCCAGCTTCTCGGTCTCCTCGGCGGTCATGGTGTCGCCGGATGCCTTTTCGATGCGGAACTCCATATTATTGCGGGCCTCGTACAGACGGGCAAGGGATGCCTTGTTCATCTCAAGCGACTCAGCAGAGTAGTTAAGCGGCGTGCGGTAGTGCGCGCTCAGCATAAACATGCGGATGGTCTCATAGCCGAACTGCTTTGCTGCGTCGCGGACCATGAAGAAGTTGCCCTTGGACTTGGACATTTTCTCATTGTCAATGGTCAGGAAGCCGTTGTGCAGCCAGTAATGCGCGAACGTGCAGCCATTTGCACACTCGGACTGAGCGATCTCGTTCTCGTGGTGCGGGAAGATCAGATCCAGACCGCCGGAATGGATGTCGATGGTCTTGCCGAGGTACTTGTTCGCCATAGCCGAGCACTCAATGTGCCAACCCGGACGGCCCTTGCTGCCCCACGGCGTATCCCATGCGGGCTCACCCGGCTTTGCAGCCTTCCAGACCGCGAAGTCCATCGGATCTTCCTTTACCTCGCCGACCGAGATGCGGGCACCGGCCTGCAGCTCCTCCATCGGCTGGTGGCACAGCTTGCCATACTCGGGGAAGGACTTGGTGCGGAAGTATACGTCGCCGTTCTCAGCAACATAAGCGTGACCGTTCTCGATCAGGCGCTCAACAATATCAATAATAGCGTCCATGGTCTCGGTCGCACGCGGGTGCACGGTCGCCTTCTTGACGCCCAGACCCTGTGCATCAACGAAATATTCCTTAATATAACGCTCAGCGATGGTGTTGAAGTCCACGCCTTCCTCGTTCGCCTTGTTGATTACCTTGTCGTCAATGTCGGTGAAGTTCTGCACGAACTCAACCTTGTAGCCACGGTACTCGAAGTAACGGCGCAGCAGGTCGAAAATGATGAACGGACGTGCGTTGCCGACATGAAAGTAGTTGTACACCGTCGGGCCGCAGGAATACATCTTTACCTCGCCCGGCGTGATCGGAACGAATTCCTCCTTCTGACGGGTCAGCGTGTTGTAGAGTTTCATGATTTTTATCTCCTTTTGATGGTTTTCAGGAAAGCTATGCGGAGTTTCGGGAACAAAAAAGCCTCCCAGGGGATATTCTTCCCTCGGGAGGCGTACAAACGCGGTTCCACTCCGATTTTTCGCTCGTGCAGTGCGGTAACGGGCACTTCCCGCAAGGCGTTTGACCCTGTTGCTCGGCAGGCGCACTTCACCGTTTCCCGCGCAAAGCCCTTTCAGCCAAGGAGCCTCTCTCTTTCGCGCAAGGCGAGCCGGTTACTTTTCCTGCGTCATCGCATAAATAACGATTATAATGGTTCTATTATAACCATTCTGTGAGGAGAAGTCAAGCCGACCGGTGCAGACCACAGCTTTCCGCAAAATTAAATACACCGCAGAGAGCACCATCTTGACGAACAGCGCTTTCCGCGGTATACTATGGATATACAGGGATGCTGTCTATGCAGTCAGCCCTTTATCGAATCAAAAGTTTTATGCTAATGACCGTTCGGGGACCAGCCGAGCGGTCATCGCGCTTTTACGAAGAAAATGTACAGTACAATGACCGCACAAATAAAAAGCTGAAGTGCTTTCTTCTTCATCTGCGCCCACCTCCTTTCCACCGCAGACCGCGGGGAAAGAAAGGGCTGACCGCCATACAAAAACAGCGTGTATATATCCTTAAACAACAGTATAGCAGATTAAGGCGTATTTTGTCTATGCGCTGTATGACTATAAAAATACCGCAGCATGCACGATTTTAACAGTTCGTGCACCTGCGGTATATTTTTACACATGATGAAACGCGGTCAAAAAGTCATACGCATCGAGCAGATTGCCGATATGGAAATCCATAACCTGTGCATCCACCGGTGAGCACCGGCAGTAATCCTTGAGGTTTTCCGGTGCGGTGAGGCCGTGCGCGGTCAGCCGCTCTATGCTTTTCTCACCCGGTGCCGGATTGGAGTCCATATTGCACAGTGCCGCCAGCTCACCGCACATTTTAGCAAGCAGCTGCTCACAGCCGCGCAGATAAGCCGCCTCCTGCCGTCGGGCCGCCACGCGGACTGCATGCTGCCACAGCGCTACCGGCTGCTTCTCGAAAATACGCAGCTCGGACGCAAGCGAGGTCATTTTCTCAGTCAGCGGCGTCAGATCCGGATAACGATGCTCGAGCACACGCGACTGCAGCAGCGGCAGAAACATTTTCTGAATCTCATCCATCGTATTGATGATCTTCTGGCGGTTGTTATACGGCCGAATCACCACATTGACGAGCAGCGCCACCACCAGACCGACCAGCGTATCCGTGAAGCGGTGGAAGCCATACACAATTGAATCTCCGCCGGTATACAGGCACACATCCGCAAACACAATGCTCGCCAGCGGAATCGCAAAATTCAGCTTGAGACCGATACACAGTGAAATCACACACAGCACGCCGAGCGCCATCCACACGAAAAACGTTGGATTGGGCAGCACGGTAACAAACACACATGCGATCAGATAGCCGAGAAATGTACCCGCTATCTGATTAAGGCTCTCCTTGAGTGAATCCACCCAGGTACGGCTCATCACCGAGATCGCACCAATAGCTGCAAAAATAGGCAGGCTGGAACCCAGCACCATCGCCAGCGCAAGCGCCAGACCGACCGATATCGCAGTCTTGATGGCGCGCTGGCCTACCCGAAACCGTTTGATAAACTGCAACGTCCTATCCCCTTTACCCCTGAATACCGTATGTTTTTAAGTGTACCACATTCTATCGGTAAAAGCCAACACAATCCTGTCACACAAAGAAAAAGGCTTCCCGGCCATCTGTTCCGGGAAGCCTTTATAAATTCGGTTTGATTACCGCTTACTTAGCAGTGCGCTCTGCCTTGCGAGCCTTAGAGAAAGAACGACCGTTATCCAGCTCCATCATGCGTGCGCTTACCAGACCATTAAAGAAACCCTTCATCATGATATATACAACTCCTTAAAAGTTAATGACTAAATTACGTTTTTGTGTTTGGATCATTTCCTGATCACAGGTATTATAATACACGATAACCGCCTCTGTTACAAGAGCTATATTTTATGAATCTTCACCAATCAAGGTACAATCTTTTTGTGCATATTTAACAGTATCCGTTTGCGAAGTGTACAAATCAAACTATTTCAGCTTGTACGTTTTACATAACAAAGCTGGCAAATCCTCCAAATCGAGCATCCTCCCCTCGAATTTCCCTGCTTTTTTGCGAGCAGAATCTGTGTATCACCTTGACTTTTACGACATTTCCCTATACTATTATATGATAAAAATTTATTTGCTACAATATATAGCGCGACCCCAAACCGAGCCTGACCCGCTCGGTTTGGGGCTGCTACCTGTTTGGGGAGAGTGATGAGGATTGAATCAAAATCTGATCGATCTGCAAAACCTGAAAAAAGAATTTGACGGAACGCCCGTACTGCGCGGCATTTCGCTGTCCATCAAGCGCCGCGAGTTCGTGACCCTGCTCGGTCCGTCCGGCTGCGGCAAAACGACCACACTGCGCATCATCGGCGGCTTTGAGCAGCCGGATTCCGGCGATGTATTCTTCGACGGCAAGCGCCTGAACGATGTTCCGCCCTACCAGCGTGAGATCAACACCGTGTTCCAGCGCTATGCGCTGTTCCCGCACCTGAATGTTGCGGAGAATATTGCATTCGGTCTGCACATCAAAAAGCTGGACCGCGCAGACATCAAGCGCAAAACCGCAGAAATGCTCGAGCTGGTTGGTCTGCGCGGCTTTGAAAACCGCGATGTGACCAGTCTTTCCGGCGGTCAGCAGCAGCGTGTCGCCATCGCGCGTGCGCTGGTGTGCGAGCCGCGTGTGCTGCTGCTCGACGAGCCGCTCGGCGCGCTCGACCTCAAGCTGCGCAAGGACATGCAGATCGAGCTGAAGCGCATTCAGCAGCGCACCGGCATCACCTTTATCTACGTCACCCACGACCAGGAAGAGGCGCTCACCATGAGCGACCGCGTGGTTGTCATGAACCACGGCGTTATCCAGCAGGTCGGCAGCCCGACCGATATCTACAACGAGCCGGTCAACGCCTTTGTTGCGGATTTCATCGGCGAATCCAATATCATTGACGGCGTGATGCTCGAGGACTGCAAGGTCGAGTTCTGCGGCCGCACCTTCGAGTGCGTGGACAAGGGCTTCGAGAAGAATGCACCGGTCGATGTCGTTATCCGTCCGGAGGATCTTAAAATCGTTTACGCCGGTGACGGTCTGCTGCAGGGCGTTGTTGAGTCCATCGTATTCAAGGGCGTGCACTACGAGATGATGGTTCGCACCCAGTTCTTCACCTTCATGGTGCATTCCACCATGGCAGAGTCAGTCGGCAAGACGGTCGGTCTGTCCGTCATTCCGTTTGACATCCACATCATGCACAAGAGTGCGGAGGCGCAAGCGTGAAAAAGTCCTTTGCCTATCCCTACGGCGTATGGCTCGCCGTATTTATCCTTGCACCGATTCTGATGGTCGTGGTCTACGCGTTCCACAATGCGGACGGCGGCTTGACGCTGCATAATTTCAGCTATCTGCCCGGCTACCTGCCGATTTTCGGACGGTCATTCTGGCTGGCGTTTCTCTCTACCGTGGTGTGCCTTGCGCTCGGCTACCCGATGGCGTACCTCATGAGCCGCCTGTCCGCCAGCAAACAGAGCCTTTGCATGATGCTGATTATGCTGCCGATGTGGATCAACTTTCTGCTCCGCACCTACGCATGGATGTCCATTCTGGAGAACAACGGCTTCATCAACCAGTTTTTCCGTTCCATCGGCTTAATATCCTTCCTGCAAAGCCATTTCGGCTATTCGCTGGATTATATCCCGCTCATCAACACGCAGGGCGCGATCGTGCTCGGCATGGTGTACAACTTTCTGCCGTTCATGGTGCTGCCCATCTATACCGTGCTCATCAAGCTCGACCGCAAGCTGATCGAAGCCGCGCAGGACCTCGGCGCGCCGACGCACCTTGTATTCCGCCGTGTGATCTTCCCGCTGAGCATTCCCGGTGTGATTTCCGGCATTACAATGGTATTTGTGCCGTCTGTCTCCACCTTCGTTATTTCGCAGATGCTCGGCAGCGGCAAAAACCTGCTCGTCGGCGACCTTATCGACCTTCAGTTCATGGGCGGTGCGTACAACCCGCATCTCGGCTCGGCCATCGCACTCGTGATGATCATCCTCATCTTCATCTGCATGTGGATCATGAACAAGTTCGATGACGGCTCCTCTGAGGAAGGAGGGCTGCTGCTGTGAAAAAGTTTTTCAAGAACTTCTATCTGCTGCTGATCTTCCTGTTCCTGTACGCGCCTATCGTTGTGCTGATGATTTTTTCGTTCAACGATTCCAAGTCGCGCCGCCTGTGGAACGGCTTTACCACCCGCTGGTATGTCGAGCTGTTCCGCGATGCGGATATTCTCCATTCACTGTATGTCACGCTGCTCGTAGCTGTTGCCGCTGCCGCGATTGCAACCGTGCTCGGCACGATTGCCGCCATCGGCATCCACAACATGGGCCGCAGAGCCAAGGCTGCTTACCTGACCGTCAACAACATCCCGATGTCCTCCTCGGATACCATCATGGGCGTAACGTTCATGCTGCTGTTCGCCGCCATCGGTCTGGACAAGGGCTACCTGACCCTTATCCTCGCGCACGTTACGTTCTGCACGCCGTATGTCGTGCTCAACGTCATGCCCAAGCTGCGCCAGCTCGACAAGAACGCCTATGAGGCCGCGCTCGACCTCGGCGCAACGCCGCATCAGGCGCTCCACAAGGTCATCCTGCCCGAAATTATGCCGGGCATCGTCACGGGCGCTATCATGGCGTTCACCATGTCGATCGACGATTTCGTGGTGTCTTACTTTACCGCCGGCACGACCAGTCAGCCGCTGTCGGTCGTGATCTATTCGATGACCCGCCACCGCATGACACCGAAGATCAACGCCATCTCGACCATTCTGTTTTTGATCGTGCTGGCGCTGCTCATCGTCATCAATATGCGCCAGTCCCGCGACGAAAAGCGCCGCGAGGCCGCCCGCCGGAAAGGAGCGATGCAGCCGTGAAAAAACATATGCTTTCCCTGCTGCTGTGCGGCGCAATATGCGCCGGACTGCTCTCCGGCTGCGGCAATGCGTCCTCGGCAGAGGTGCTCAACGTGTATAACTGGGGTGAGTACATCGACACCGACCTCATCGACCAGTTCGAAGATGAAACCGGCATCAAGGTTATCTACAACACCTTTGATTCCAACGAAAACCTGTATTCGCGCATCCAGACCACGAGCTACGACGTCATTATCCCGTCCGACTACGCGATTTCGCGCTTTATCGACGAGGATATGCTCCAGCCGCTCAACTACGATCATATTCCGAATATGAAGCTGATTGACGAGAAATACACGCATCTGGACTTCGATCCGGAGCAGAAGTATTCCGTGCCCTATACCTGGGGCGTGGTCGGCATCGTGTACAACACCAAGTACGTTGATAAAGCGGATATCGGCTCGTGGGATTTGCTGTGGAACCCCAAATACACCAACCGCACCGCGATGTTCAACAACTCGCGCGACGCGCTCGGCATTGCGCTGATGTACCTCGGCTATTCGCTCAACACCACCGACAAGGACGAGCTGCGCGAGGCGGCTGACCTTATCATCGCCGGAAAACCGGTGTATCAGGGCATCTGGATGGACCAGATCCTCGAAAAGCTGCCGAGTGAGGAAATTGTGGCTGCACCGTACTATAACGGCGATGCCGTCACCATGATCGACGAAAATCCCGACCTCGCATTCTACGTTCCGAAGGAGGGCACCAACCTGTTTGTCGATGCCATGTGCATCCCGAAGAACGCGAAGAACGTTTCGGGTGCGGAGAAGTTCATCAACTTCATGTGCTCGACCGAGGCGGCGATGGCAAACTGGGAGTATGTCGGCTATTCCAGTCCGCAGACTGAGGTCTATAACGAACTGGACGAGGAAATCACCAGCGACCCGCTGTATTTCCCGGATATTACGCAGTATCCGACCGAGGCCTATACCAACCTGCCGACGGAAATCAACCAATACTATAATGATTTGTGGGTTGACATCTTAACGTGATCGGATATGCACCAACGCAACGTGCAGGGCGAGGTGACCTCACCCCGCCCTACAAATATCACACTCGGCTAACCCAAAGAAAAGAACGTATCCAATGAACAGCGCTGATAACGAAGCAATGCAAAATCAGCGCACAAGGGCCGTAAAGACACGAATCCCCTGCTGAGAATATTTCTCGGCAGGGGATTTTTCGTACATCGCCTATTTGAGCCATCGGCGCTATCTTCGTCAGAACAAACGCTGCTTGTATCAGTATCTGTTCTTGACCGTTAAGCTGGACGCGCATTTGCGTGAGATTGACCATGCCGCCAACGCGATGTTCGCTCAGCTTACCAAACAGATGACGGCAGCCGAAGGTGTCACCGAAGCACTCAAAGCAGCCGGCCGGATGGAATGGGTGCGCCACACGAACAGCATCCGAAGCCGCGTCAGAGAAATCGTCAATTCAGAACTGATTTACAACTAAATAGAACCCGGAGTTCAGACTGCCGTTTGCGGCCTGAACTCCGGGTTCACTTTAGGGCAAAATCGTGCAGTATTGGTCTAACAAGCAACGGATTTGCCCCAGCAAATCCAACCCGCCGGGAAATCCCTGTGCCCCTTATTTTATCATTTCCCTGTGTGCAATCTCCACAGGGAAGTCATAATCCGCGCTCTGATGCAGCTTGCGTTCATACCGCTGACAACACAGTCGCTCAGAGGACAGCGTCTTCGCGGTAAGCATCAGCAGACACATCGACAAAAGCGGAGCTGTGATGGCCTGAAGATGCCTTATCCTCCGTGAGGATACTATGCCTGCAGTCACTTCTGCCACGCCGTTCGCCGCGTTGTAAACCTGCCGTTTGCAATTTTACTCGAACCGTTGTTGTCCAGCACGTGCAGCAGACGAACGTTTTTGTCGATAACACTCTAACCGATAGTCAGCGTGAATCCGTATTCTCGGGTACAACTGCACCGGTCGGCGTGATCTTATTGCCTTTGCCGCCAATTACTATCGCTGCAACGTATCTCAGAGGTTCCGTGTTCATTCGTCGGCGTTACATTTGCATTTTTGTTTGTAGAAAGCCGTGTTTTCTCGTCTTTACTCCATGCGGAGCGGCTGGAGCGCCTCATTCATGCGCTGAATATTCTGCACAACGCTATCCTTGCGGCGAACAGCAAGGCTGACATACAGCGAATCGATCAGCGAGAACTGTGCAACACGCGGCGAAACGAAAAGCTGTTCCGGAGAATACAGTTCCAGGCAGATATCACACACCTGCTTAAGTGGCGTATCCGGGTAACCGGTGATGCCGATGGTCTGCGCGCCGTGCTCTTTCGCCGTACGGACGGCGGAAACAATCTCACATGTCTTGCCGGTGTGCGAGATAGCGATCACGACGGTATTCGGCATACACAGGCTCGCTTGAATCTGCATCAGATGCGAGTCGGTCAGCGACACCGCACGGAAGCCGATGCGCATCAGACGGATGTAGAAGTCCTCTGCGATGGTGCCGGATGCGCCGACACCGAGAACGAGGATGTTTTCGGCGCGACTGAGCACATCGACCGCCTGCTCGATCTTCTGGAAGTCAAGCAGCTGGAGCGCACGCTCGAGCGTGTCGATGTTGCGGCCAAACACACTCTCGGAAATGGTCTGAATACTGTCGGTTTCAGACAAATCTTCGAATATTGTTCGAACTGATTTGGGCGAATACTTCGCGAGCAGCAACTTCATCTCGCTGAACCCGGTGCAGCCGAGGATCTTGCAAAATCGAATAATACTTGATTCTGCGATGCCCAGCTCGGCGGCCATCTGCTGAATGCTAATCGAGGTAATATGTACCGGATCGGCTATGATATGGTCGGCAATCTGCTTTCCAACCTTGGAAAAAGTCGCATATTGCGACTGAATTGCAGCATAAACGTTTTTATCCATACGCTCACCTTTTATCTGTGTCATATTATGTTTTCATTGTAACACAATTCTTCCAGTTTGTGAAGAATGTACAAAAATGAACATTATTCTTTTTACAAGATGAATTATTGAATTTTATTTCACGCGGTGCTATACTTGATTACAGTCAATGGATTGGAGTTCCATTGGAAGGGTAAAAGCTGAAGCAAGAGATTACGTCCGGACAACTTCTCAAACTGCGGTTCCCCGAAAAAGCACGTTCAGTGCTCGATAAAGGGCCGCGCAGCTCCAACTGGCAAAAAAGAAAAATAAAAAAGGACTGAGCAAAACCATGGGCAAATCCAGCAACCCGACTTTCGCGGGTGATAAGGAATTTGAGAAGATCCATCTCAAAGAAAAGTTTTCCTACGGCCTCGGCGACGTTGCCTGTAACGTTGTCTACGCCCTGACAACCTCGCTGCTGATTTACTTCTACACCAACGTAGTCGGCATCTCCGCAGCAATGATCGGTACCATCATGCTGTTCTCGCGTTTCTTCGATGGTATTTCCGACGTACTGATCGGTCACCTGGTTGACCGCACGCATTCCAAGCACGGCAAGTCCCGTGCATGGATTCTCTGGATGATGATTCCGTACGGCATCGCGGCAATCCTGCTGTTCACCGTTCCGCCTGCTACGCCGATCGTAAAGGGCATTTACGTTTTCATTACTTATAACTTCTGCACCACCGTTGTTTACACCGCACTGAACCTCCCGTATGCAACGCTGGCAACGCTGATGACCCGCGACACCGACCAGCGCGCCGTTGTCAACCTGTTCCGTACCGGCATGTCCGCCCTCGGCAACATGGTCATCACCGCAGTAACCTTCCCGCTGGTTACCCGTCTGGGTGACACCCAGCAGGCATGGATCGAGGTTTCCATCCTCTACGCCATCGTTTCCATCATCATGCTGTTCATCTGCTTCAAGAACTGCCACGAGCGTGTCAAGGAAGAGACCAAGACCAAGGACGGCAAGAACGTTCCGCTCTGGATGGGCATCAAGCTCTGCGTCACCAACAAGTACTTCATCATGTTCTTCATGCTCGCTGTGTTCCTGTCCTTCTATGAGGCAGTTACCGGCACCTGCAACGCATACTACGCACAGTACATTCTCGGCAACCGCGACCTGCTCGGCGCACTCGCATCGTTCGAGTCCATTCCGCAGATCGTTACCGTTCTTGTTCTGTCTCCGTTCATCGCAAAGTTCGGCAAGCGCAACGTAGCGCTGATCGGTGCGATCGTCGCCGTTATCGGCACGGTCTCCCTGTTCATCAACCCGAGCGCCCTCAATCTTGCACTGTTTGCCTGCGTCATGCGCGGCATCGGCAAGGGCTGCTTCCGCGGCGTCAAGTACTCCATGCTCGCTGACGTTATCGAGTACGGCGCATGGAAGAGCGGCATCCGTGTACAGGGCCTGATGGTATCTGCTACCACCGCCGGCCAGAAGTTCGGCTCCGGCATGACCAGCGCAATCTTCGGCGCTCTGATGAGCCTCGTAGGTTTCGCCGGCACCGTGACGATCAACGCAGCACAGTCTCAGATGCTGATCGGTATCTACATCATCGGCAACATCATTGCCTGGGGCGGCATCGGCGTTCTGCTGATCTTCTACAAGCTCGATAAGATCTATCCGCGCATTATTACCGAGATGAAGCAGCGCGAGGCTGCTGAGGCAGAAAAGGCCGCTGCAAACGCATAATTCAGACATACTCTGACACTCATTAATCATCTTTTTTCTTCCCTTATATGGCAACAGCCGGCGGAGTCATGTATTCTGCCGGCTGCCCCTTATTACGCATGGCCCTATCCCGGCGCATAACAAACTTGAAAGGCGTGTAACAAACAAATGGAAACTATGTCCTATGAAAACCGTATCGCCCTCGGCAATCTGGTACCGACGATCGGTCAGTTCAAGGTAATGGATAAAATTCCGCAGTACCAGCAGTGCGAGGTGCACAATCTGGTCGAGGCACCGGCTGAGGTGCCTGAGGTACTGCGCCATGTCGTGTTCAACATCGAACGCGGTCAGACACTGCACGAGACCATCGACTTCCTCAACATGTGTCCGGACTTCAAGAACATGGACATCATCTACGCGAACGAGCTCGATGACGGCGCGGTCCGCTCGGGCAACTGCAACGTGGCGTATGAGATCGCCAAGTCCATCGGCATGAACTATGCCTATGGTCTGGAGTTCATCGAGCTGGTCAACCCGGACGACAACAAGGGTTTCCACGGCAACGCCCTGTTCTCGCGCTGGCCGATCCGCTGGGCGAAGGTCGTTCACATGCCCGAGCAGTACAACTGGTACTATGACCGTCAGAAGCGCATCGGCGCGCGCGTTGCCATTGTCTGCTCGCTCGACATCGGCGGCCGGGAAGTCGGCGCGGTCAGCGTCCATCTGGAGAACCGCGCGGACAGCGAGGGCCGCGAAGCCCAGATGGCAGTCGTGTATGATGAGATCAAAAAGTCGTTCGCGCCGGACACGCCGGTCATGATCGGCGGCGACCTGAACACCAATACGTTTGACGGCAACGACATCCCGGGCTTCACCAAGCTGTTCAACGACCCGGAGCGCCTTGCCAAGCACATGGCGGCGGTCGAAAAGTACGAGCGCGTCCTGCCGCAGGCAGAGGAGAACGGCTTCTCCTACCGCGAGTTCAGCAGCACCGAAGGCACGCGCCGCAAGCCGATGCCGGGCGGCAAGAGCATGCTGCTCAAGCTGGACTGGCTGATGGCGCGCGGCATGGAATGCGTCGACCACGGCACGGTCTCGACTGAGACGAAGGACTGCACCTGGGCCGAGCCGGGCAGCGCGCTGGCGAAGTTCACAGGTCCCGAGCTGTCCGACCACAACGCCTGCTGGGCAGACTGTCGATTCGCAAAATAAATACTAAAATCTATTGTAGAAAGCTGCACACGCTGCACACATATTGACAGCGTGTGCACTTTTTATCGAGTGAGGAGAACCTACATCAAATGAGTGGAATGATACAATACCTGCGCGAACTTCATTTCGCCTCGGTCGTAGTGCGGCTCGCCCTTGCGATGCTGCTCGGCGGCTGCATCGGTCTGGAGCGCGGACGCAAGCGCCGTCCGGCCGGTTTCCGCACCTATATGCTTGTCTGTCTCGGCGCGGCGCTGACCGTGCTGCTCAGCCTGTACGAATTTACCATGGTGACAGGGCCGTGGTCGGATATTTGCGCAGAGATCGGCATAAAAACCGACGTTTCGCGTTTCGGCGCACAGGTCATCAACGGCATCGGCTTTCTGGGCGCAGGAACCATTCTCGTTACCGGCCGCCAGCAGGTCAAGGGCCTGACCACTGCCGCTGGTCTGTGGGCGTCGGCCTGCACTGGCCTTGCGGTCGGCGCAGGATTTTACGAGTGCGTGCTCATCGCATTCGCGATGATATTTCTCAGCATCCGCCTGTTCCCAATTGTGGATGCGTACATACAGGAGAACGCGCGTGACATCAATCTGTACATGGAGTTCTATTCGCTCGGGGACATCAGCACCATCATCAATCAGCTGAAATCGCAGAACGTGCAGATCTACGACATCGATATCGAGCGGAACAAAAGTGGCGAGGCGCTGCACCCAAGTGCGATCTTCTCGATCCGCCTCAATGAAAAAATACCGCACACGCAGCTTCTCTCCGATCTGGCGGAGTTGGACTGCTTTTGCGTGATCGAAGAGCTGTAAGGAGTGGACTGCTATGTTATCTGTTTTTGACGGCCTGCGCGACGTGACGACGCTTTCCGTGTTCGTGCGTCTGGCCTGCGCGCTCATCTGCGGCGGCATTATCGGTATCGAGCGCTCGTACAAGCGCCGCCCGGCCGGCTTCCGCACGCACATCCTCATCTGCATCGGCGCGGCCATCACCACGCTGACGAGTCAGTATCTGTATCTGAATATGCACTATTTTACAGATATGGCGCGTCTCGGCGCACAAGTTGTTGCGGGTATTGGCTTCATCGGTGCGGGCACCATCATCGTTACCAAGCGGCAGCGCGTCAAGGGTCTGACCACGGCGGCTGGTCTCTGGACCTCGGCCATCATCGGCCTCACCTTTGGCGGCGGCTTCTACGAGGGCGGCATTCTCGCGACCGTGTTCATCATGCTCGCCGAGCTTGTGTTCTCGCGTATCGAGTACCGCGTACTCGAAAATGTGCCGGAGATCAATCTGTATATGGAATACGAGCACAAGCACTGTCTGGATGATGTGCTTCAGCTCTACCGCAGCTGCAATATTAAAGTGCTGAACATCCAGATTACGCGCTCGGCAGAAAACGGTGAGCATAACGCCTGCGCTATCTTTTCGCTGCGCCTGCCGCGCAGCTGCGGCGTAGAAAAGCTACTGACACTTGTCGGCAAGCGAGAGGGAATTGTGTCGGTGGAAGAGCTGTAAACCACACCGAATTTCAAAAAAAAACAGAAAACCAAAGCGGTGATGCGCCTCGTATTTGGAGGCTGCATTGCTGCTTTCTTTCGTTTTTACCCGATGTGCCGTCGCGCAAGATGCATCACGTCGTATTCGTCCTGGTGAATCCCTATAGCCTGCGTTGTCGGCTTGCGGCGAGTCTTAAATTATGGGATACTATATCAGAAACGGCCTGACAAGAGGAAACGAAGAAAAATATCGAGTCGCTGCAAAAAGGCAGTAAGGGTCACAGGGAAATTCCCTGCGGGGCTGGATTTGAACAATCAAATCCGCTGCTTGTTACGACATCTTCTACGCAAAAAACGCAATATTGGCACCATCAAAACAAACCGGAGCGCACAGCTGAATTTCAGGCTGTACGCTCCGGTTTTTGCTGCTTAGATTGGCGTTCATAAAAATTTCTAAAAAGTTTTTGTCAGTTTTTGAGGGCAAAGAAGGCATGTGAACATTATCGGAAATTTCAGCGGCGGCGCGAACAGGAACGATGAGGTGCAGCATGAACGAGTTATGGACTGCGCAGGGAAACAATTTCCGAATGAATATCAGCGGCACCGAATACGAGGTGAGCACGCATTTTGACAGCAGCGGCAGGCAAAGCCTGTTTGCAGGCTTACTCTACTGTCCGGACTGCGGCGCAAAACTTCATTTCTGTGCGGCGAAAAGCCTGAAACCGAATCAGGAATTTTATCGCTGCGCCAACTACAATTCCGAACGCGGAACATGCAAAATCCACTACATCCGCAACGTGGTGCTTGAAGAAATCGTTCTGGAAACGGTCAGCAGTCTGGCGGATTATGTGCGCTGCTATGAGCCGGTGTTTCTGTATTTCCTCGCTATGCAGAATAACGCGGAGCATCAAATAAATTTGAAAGTGCTCCGGCAGTCCATTGACAAAGGCGAGCAGCGTATCCGGCAGATCGACAAGGCTATCGAAGAACTGTTTGAGGCCAATATCTGTGGAAAAATCACGGATGAGCGCTTTATCAAGATGACCGCAAGTTACGAAAAAGAGCAGAAGAATCTGACTGCATCGGTGGAGAACTGGAAGTTAGAGCTTGAAAACGCTCAGCAGCAGGAGGTAAACGGACGCAGCCGAGTGAAGGTGGACATTTACTTTACTGCCGTTGGGATGGTAAATATTCCGACCGAAACCGAGATGAAAGCCGCTATGGAGGAACTCCAGCGCAGCCGCAAGCAGGCAATCACCACATAAAAACAGCAGCGGCACAGTCCACAAATGTGAAACTGTGCCGCTGCTTATATAATACTTCGTTATGGGCGCCGAGCTAATCGGATACGTCCTTTTTCATGCTTATTTCTTCTCCAGCGCTGCCATCGCAATCTTTTCCGGCGTGATGGGAAGCTCATAGAACCGCTTGCCTACGGCATTTCGGATTGCATCCGAAATCGCCGGCAGCGGTGTATTGATAACAACCTCGCCGATGGATTTCGCACCGAACGGGCCTTCGCCCTCGTAGCTGTTCTCGAACTCCACGCGGATCTTGCCGATATCCACGCGTGCGGGAATCTTATACTGGAAAAGCGAATTTTCCATCGGATAGCCGCGGTCGTCGTAGGTGACGCTCTCGGTCAGCGTCATGCCGATGCCCTGCGCAATGCCGCCCTCGGCCTGCACGCGCGTCAGATTCGGATTGATGGGCGTACCGCAGTCCACTGCCGCAGCGTAATCCAGCAGGGTTACCTCGCCGGTTTCGGTATCCACCTCGATCTCAGCCGCACCGACCATATACGGCGGAGGCGAAATCTCGGACGAATGCGTAACCGTCGCCTGCAGCTCGATGCTGTTGCCGTTCATGGAAGCCGTCGCAATATCACTCAGGTTAATGGTCTTGCCTGCATTTTCGCCTTCCTCTACGCGGACTTCCCTGCCGTCGAAGCTGACCTGCTCCTTATCGCAGCCGAGCAGCTTTGCGCCGAGCGCACAGATTTTGCCGCGCAGCTCGAGCGCGCACTTCTCGGTCGCCTTGCCGGTGACGTAGGTCGTACTCGAGGCATACGAGCCGGAATCATACGGCGACCAGTCGGTGTCCGCACTCAGCGTGGTGATGTTGTCAAGCGGACACTCAAGCACCTCTGCCGCGATCTGCGCAAGCGTGGTATCACAGCCGGTGCCCATGTCAGCCGCGCCGATGAGCAGCGTGTAAAAGCCCTCATCGTTGACCTTGAGCGTCGCACTGCCGACGTCCATGCTCGTGATGCCCGAGCCCTGCATCGCCATGCCCATGCCGACCGCACGAATCTTGCCGTTTCCCATGTCCCGGCACGGATACTTGTTATCCCAGTCGATCATGTCATGCACGCGCGCCAGACAGCGGTCGAGCGCACAGCTTGTATTCAGCTGACCGTAGTACGCGGGCATGATCTCGCCCTCGTGCGTAATATTCATCTCACGGATTTTGAACGGGTCCATGCCGAGGATGTTCGCCAGCTCGTTTACCGCGCTCTCCACCGCGAACAGGCCCTGCGTTGCGCCGTAGCCGCGGTACGCGCCCGCCGACATGTGATTGGTGTACACAACGTCACTCGTAAAGCGGAACGCCTCGGCCTTGCCGTACAGCGGAATCGACTTATGACCGGATAGACCGACCGTTGTCGGGCCGTGCTCACCGTACGCGCCGGTGTTGGACAGCGTGTGCAGGTCGATACCGCGCACGATGCCGTCCTTGTTTGCGCCCAGACGGACGTGCATTTCCATCTCGTGGCGCGGCGAAGATGCAATCTGGCTCTCCACGCGGCTGAAGATGATCTTGGACGGCTTTTTCGTCATCCAGGTGACAAACGCCGGATACACTGCGCTGACCGCGGTCTGCTTGGCGCCGAAGCCGCCGCCGATGCGCGGCTTGGTGACGCGCACCTTGCTTTTCGGGATATGCAGTGCGTTCGCCACGATTCGGCGAGTGTGGAACACGATCTGCGTCGAGCTGATGATATGCAGGCGGCCGTAGGTGTCAATCTCGCAGTAGGTGCGGAAGGTTTCCATCATCGCCTGCTGGCATGCCTGCGTGTGGTACACGCGGTCGATAACGACATCGCAGTCCGCGAGGACCGCATCGATATCGCCGTTGCCGCACTCGTCGTGCGCGCACAGGTTGCGCCTGTTGTCCGCGCCGACCGGCGCAAGGCTCTCCCAGTTGTCCTCCGGATGCACGAGCACCGGATTGTCCTTTGCAGTGTGGAAATCGAGCACCGGCTCGAGCACCTCGTACTCCACCTTGACCAGCTTCATCGCCTTATCAACGCATTTTTCGTCCGCACCGGCGAGAATCGCCACCACATCGCCTACAAAGCGCACATGGCGGTCGATAACAAGGCGGTCATACGGACTCGCCTCCGGATAGGTCTGACCGGCCTGCGTGTAGCGGCGGCCGTCCTGGTCTACGTCCTCCCATGTGAAGATGGCCTCCATGCCGGGGACTTTCATCGCGGCGGTCTTGTTGATAGACTTGACGATGGCGTTCGCGTGCGGCGAGCGCAGCAGCTTGACAGAAAATGAGAGAGGCCGTGCAGGAGGCCGGATACGATTTGGTCGTGGAGGTAGAGGATCCGACGGCGGTACAGGAAGAGATGGCACGAGAGCATTACCGGAAGCTACGCCGGAATACGATCGGGGCGTGGG
>OGXF01000848.1_pt1 | contig 25803 bp, 25 predicted proteins | sample 1576191 | NCBI WGS metagenome assembly OGXF01 (sample SAMEA3541545, study PRJEB24748) | human gut metagenome | biome: human gut; feature: human-associated habitat; material: faeces | place: China | collected 2012
CTGTCCAGTATAATCTTGTTTTATTATTTCCAAAAGCAGCTACAGCCACCGGGTATTCCTCATGGTGAAGGATATAATCGCAGCACCGGCCAATGACATCCTCCCCATTTGCCGCATCATCCAGAAATACCACCTGTTCATAGCCCAGCTCTAAAGCTGTCTCCTTTGCCATCTGGCCAAAACCACCGGCGCCTAGAATCAGTAAGCTTTTCATAAGTAGCTCCATTTCTCGCATAGTTTTACTATTTTACCACCAGTTTCAGATCCGGCTCGTCCTCTTCCAGTCGAAACCCCAAATCAGCTAAAATCTCCAAAATCATGGGCTACAAAAAACTGCCATAATCGTAATGTCTATAGATTTTTACTTTTAGAATATTTTTTCAATTCTGAATCCTTTTGCAAGTTCCTCACACATGTGATAATCACTTCTATGGTCTGGAACAATTTCATACATTGCCTGTTAAACCTACCATGACCACAATTTTCTCCTCGCTCCATGCATTCTCTGTAATCTTGCGTAAGATCCATGATTCTTTTGTACTGTTCTCTGGTTAAACCATACTCAAAAATACTACGGCTCACATCATCATTATCAAAAAGCAATTGCTGACGGAACTCAATAAACTCCAAACGTTCCATAATCTTATTATACTCTTTAGCATCTATGGCCCTTGCTCCTTCATTATGTTAATATAGTTCATCACATCTCAGCCAACCATAAGATCGTTGTCTGCTGCTCATCACGAAGAGGTGTGTGATTATTACGAGCAGCGCAGGAGCAAATACTCCCCCTTTTATTTATAAATTCTTTAGGAGATTCTTTCTTTTCGAACACCAGACTCCAATGATTTCCGCCTTACCAATGCCTTAACTTCTAAAAACTGTAATTTCTCTTAAGTTCATCTTATTCGCAAAAGAAAGCAACCTTTTTAGATCGTCCAAGGAATGATATCCAATATACCATTTTGCATTCGTTTTTTTACATATTTCTTCAAAATAAGGATAATCAACCTCTGACAGTGAATGTCCTATCACAAAGATATCTTTAATATTAGATAGTCCATCAAAAAATGAGCAATGGCTTTTTATAATATCACTACATTTCTTTGTGGTCTCTTCTTCATACCAAGCAGCCTCTCTAGCAGCAGTCTCTAACGCTGATTCCATAATATATCTTTTATAAGGGTCTTTAAACTTAAATGGTTTAAGTCTAACTTTATCCCACTGTTCCTCTTCCATTCCTGGTCTGTGTCCAAGAATCAGTTCACTGGGCTTACCATTATTTCTATTCTTTCGACACCCATGAATATAGCAAACATTATTTGACTTTGCTCCATATAGAGTTTCAATAAATTCAGTGTAATTAAAGGACAACACTTTATAATTTCCATGGAGCATTGAGAACGGCCTGTCATCACTTTGCACAACTAATGTTTTAATCCACTTCTTAAACCGTTGCTTTAATTCTCTCGGAATTTCAAAAGTTGGTGCAATTGCTGTTTCCACAGCAGCAAAGAAATCCGCTGCCTGTGCATCAGGATCATAAGCGTCAAAATTATCAAGCCACATATCAATAATGTCTGGATTAAGGAAGATACTGTAATTAAGCTTTCCTAATGATTCTTCAAGGTTAGACCATAAATCTGATGTGTCAAGATAAGTCTCCATATAAAACCGGAGCGAACTATTTTTCCCTATAGTTTTCTGAAAATCCCAATAGGAAGACTTTACTCCATGCATCAAGTCAAATCCATTTCCTATGATTACAAGTGACTCTGATGGATTTTCAAGCACCATATCCTTAATCAAAATTTGTGGAATCGGAAGTTTTTTTATTAGTCGTTCTATTTCTTTTTCATCTTTTTCCCATTTTTTCTGTCGTTTTTCATTTTCTAGGGCTTCTTGTTTTTCCTTTATTTTAGCTTCAGCTGCTCTCTTTTCTTCTTTCCGCTTTTTTCTACATTCGCAACATCTTTTTGGAAGTTCAAAACCCAATGACTTAAAGCGTTTTTGTTCATCAGCAGTAATTATAAAATCTCTACCGCAATCTTTACATGATGCAGAAATCGGCTCAAATTTTTTCACTTTACCCATTGACTTTTTCCTCCCTCATATCAGTCTCTTTTCACATCTTCGCCGACCATAAGACCGTTGCCTGCTGCTCACCACGAAGAGGTGTGCGATTATCAGAGCAGCGCAGGGAGCTACCGCTCCCAGTATATCACAATTTCATCCAGTTTTACAGACGCCTTCTTACCTTCATCACCGCATAGTACATCAATCCGCCTAGCACTCCGCCGACTGTGTTATAGAAGATGTCTGATAGCTGGAATGTACCCAAGCGAAGCAATAATTGTAGCATCTCAATGCTTACCGAAAAGATAAATGCCATCTTTCCACTTTGCCACAGTATCTTTTTCCAACCATTGCCCACTTTCTCCTTGAATGTCCACATCACTACTGCTGAAAACGGCATCATCATGATCACGTTCTCGATGCACTCGGTTGTCAGCTTCTGTTCGCCGTTCACTGTCTCCCAGATGCCCCAGCCACCCATGACATCGGATAAAGGGTTCATCCACAGCTGACGGTTTAACAGGGTTCGGAACAGAATAAGTGAGGTCACAAAAGCTAAGAAAAACAATTTCCGGAAGAACACGCTCTCTTTGAACTTCTGAAACCATGTCATCATGGCAATCTTCCAGCCTTTTCCGGCTCCAATAGATTCATAGGCATATAGATAGAAAAACATGGCTAGGAAGGAAAGAAGGAGTGAGAATCCAAACGGTTCATAGAGAGCAGTCAGGATGTTTGTGAGGATCTTTCCGAGTAAATCAATCGTTTCTTTCATCGCTGTTTACAGATCACTGAACAAGTCAGACTTATACACGCCGTTCTCCAACATCTTCTTAAAGCTGTCCTTTACTGCTGCGACATCTTCGTGATAGGTCATACCATACCAGGTATCATTTGTTTTCAGAACCTTCACAGACATTTTACCCTGTTCCAGCAGTTCACCGATGAAGATCGGGATTAGATACTCTGCTTTTAGAGGATTACCCGGTACTTCCTTCTCGAAAAACGCTTTGAAGCCCTCTTCCAGTACATCCAGAAAATCAGGAGTTAATCCCCACATATTCATAGATACCAGAGAATCAACGTCAATCACTTTTCCATCTGCCTCGGCTCCATTTGCAGTCTTGACGATGTTCTTGGTTTCCACAACCTCAGTCAGATTGTTCTGATCATCCATCTTGCAGATGCCACGGGTCACACCGCCATTATCAGACAGCGTGTTCTTCAGCACAAAGCCAGCCATGCAAGACTTACCGCCATTTACCAGATACTCATGGACTGCCTTAAAGCCTTCCTTGCCATAATAATCATCTGCATTAATGACAATGAACGGTGTATCAAGAACTTCCTTCGCTGCAAGCACGGCCTGACCGGTTCCCCAAGGTTTTGTACGACCTTCTGGCAGAGTTCCCGGAATATCGTTAATATCCTGGAAAGCATAGTCAACAGTTACATTATGAGAAGAGCAAATAGAAGCAATGCGATCACCGATGACCTCTTTGAACTCTTTCTCGATATCCTTGCGGATAATAAATACTACATGATTGAATCCGGCTTCGATTGCATCGTGGATCGAGTAATCCATGATGATATGATTAGAAGCATCCACCGGCTCTAACTGCTTAATTCCCGTTCCGAAGCGGCTGCCGATACCAGCAGCCATGATAAGTAATGTTGTTTTCATACTCTCTCCTCTCTGTACTCACAATTTAATTAAACCCAAAAAACTGTCTTGACTTTTCTCAACACAAATACTTGTCTACAAATTCCAATACTGAAGCCAATGTGTCGGCTTGTCCAAAGTCTTCACTCTTAGCATCTGTTCCAGTTCCATTAACCAGGATTGCTTTGCATCTAGCCGCCAATCCAGCTTTAATATCGTTCTCACCATCGCCAATCATATAGCTCTGGCTCAAATCAATATTATAATCGGTAGCCGCCTTTAGCAACATTCCCGGCTTCGGTTTGCGACAATCGCATTCAATCTTCAATTCTGGTACTTCGCCTTCATATCCCTTGTGTGGATGATGAGGGCAATAATAGATTGCATCAAGGTAGGCTCCCTGCAAGCCAAGTTCTGTCTCCATCTTATTATGGATCTCTTCCAGTTCTTGAAAGGTCACCTCTCCTCTAGCAATAACAGGCTGATTTGTGACTACAATTGCAAGATAACCAGACGCATTGATTTTCTTGATTGCTTCTGCCACGCCATTAATCAACTCAAATTCATTAATATTTCTAAGGAACCCGACATATTTATTGATCGTACCATCCCGGTCGAGAAACACAGCTTTCTGCTTGTTTGAAAGATTCTTAGCCGATACTCTTCCTGCTTTGAAATCCTCTTCTACCTGATGGAAGCGATCTGGTGTTCCCATATCCTTCACATATTCTGGAGAATCGTAGCAGAACATCTTGCCAGTTCCAGCCAACGGTTTTAGAAGCTGACGATCCAAATCAACTTTTACAGTTTTCCCCGTCGTCTTGTCCACAGTGCCGATTTTGTCTGCATCAATCGACACCATATCAAGGACTTTAGGATCAATCACATGCAGCCCAGCATTGACTCTATTCTTATAATATGTCGGGCGAACATCTTCCTTTGCCAGCCAAGATTGAACCGACATATCCTTTTCCGCAATGATGAGCCCACTATCGTAAGGATGGTTATTAGGATGAGCGAACAATGTCACCAATCCACCATGTTCCTGATGAAATCTGACCATTCGGTTGAAATCAACATCAAAAACGGCATCTGCATTCAAAAGCAGGAACGGTTCATCTCCTAGTTGCTCTCGTAGCTTAAAAAGTGCACCAGCATTTCCAAGCGGTGTGACTTCATTGTAGTACTGAATCGCCACTCCCAATTTAGCGCCATCTCCAAAATGGTTCATGATTTTGTCTCCCATATGGGAAACAGTCATAATGATATCTTTAAATCCCTGATTCCTTAACGAGATAATCTCTCGCTCAAGAACTGGAACACCTTCTATCGGAATCAAAGGTTTCGGAATATCAGGGAATAATTCAGATATTCGAGTTCCTCGCCCTCCGGCCATTATTACTGTTTTCATAATTTTTCAATCAGCTTTCTTACTATCTTTTCTGCTTGCTACAATTTTAGCTGGAACCCCAGCCAAAGAAACTCCATTCTGTTCAAAGCTTTTAGTTACCACTGCCCCAGCTCCAATATAAACATTATTTCCTATTTTAACATTTCCAATGACAACTGAATTCATCCCTAATTCGCAATGATTTCCTATTGTGGGACCGTTTCCACCATCTTTACTGCCCAAACAAGTTGATCCAATTATATTACAATATTCTCCGACGGATGAAGTTTCATTGATGATAATGTTTCCTGTATGAAATATATGGAGTCCTTTTCCAAAAACATTTAACGGAATTTCAAACCCTAATCGCAACCCTAACCTATTTCTATAAAAGTTATGGAGTTTAAATAAGAGTCGTGTTGTGCCCCCCCCGCACAATTTTTATAGTACTCACAAATTCTTAATTCTCGTAAGTATCGGCGTATTAAGCTACTTCTGCCATATCCCTTTTCTTCAAGTGCTATTATGTTTTTTAAATCTTCTTTTGTTGATATCATTTTATTTTTTCTCCAAATTGCGTTTACTGCATCATTTTCTGAGCTATCTGATTCATTTTTTTTAATGCCTTATCTTTTTCAGTCTTGTTTAGCATAGTCACACCATGAATTATTATGCCTAATAGTGCCATTATCAACGCTTCAAGTATTAATCCAGCCCAGTTGTGTGGCATATAAATTAAAGTAATTCCTTTGAAAATCACTACCATAATTATAACCGAACATATATGTCTAATCAGCACTTTATATATTCCAAGAGGTTGAAGTTTTATAGAGTATGCCGCATACATTGGTGTAAATACAAAATTAATTACGGTCATTATAACTGCTGTAGTTACAACAATAGAATAAATTCCCAAATTTGTATATTTCAACAAGAGATACATAAATAAGACATTTAATAATCCGCCACCTATCGTTACAAGGCATGGAATTTTCTTTTTTAAAGTAAGGGTGTTGATATAATACAAAGGTTGTACTACACCTTCCGTTACGCTACTTACAATGGTTAAAATAGCTAATACATACAATATATTTGTATCTTCGTTTGGAATCCAAAGTTTAAAATACGTCCACCCTAATACTACAAAACCCGCAAATGCAACATTAGAAAAATATCCACATATTCTCATGGCTTTTGTTAGCTCATTAAAGAACTGCTCTTTGTTTCCTGTTGAATACATCTTTAACATACGTGGTTGAAATGGTTGACTAACCACTTGATATAACATAGAAAACATCGTTCCGATAGTTTTAACAACTGCAATTTGCCCTGTTTGTACAGCGGTAAGCATCAAGTTCGAAATCAATAAATCAAGCCCGCTATTTAAAGTATTACCTAAACTATTAACAGATTGCCAGACCCCGTTACTCATCATTTCCTTTACTCGTTTATACGAAACAAGTTTTTTTCTGAACTTAAGTTCCGGAGTAAGCTTCTGCTTTAGAATGTAATTTCCGCCAACTAATACAATTGCGGCAATAAATGAACCAAATCCTACAACCCAAATATCTGCAGTACAATACCTAAAAACAACAACAAGCACTACCGACTCCGCTATGTAGGAGATAATTTTAACAATCCCGTTTAAATCTAAGCGATTTTTTATGAAGCAACTGGCATTTAAAGGGGTAACTATTGTTGTCAGGACAAAATTGATAAAAACGAATATAAATAAAGCTTTTACGGATGGAATCAATTTTTCCGGAATCCTCAGAAGATTTTCTAATTTAAATATACATAATAATGCAAAAATCAACAATGCTCCCGATAATTGAAAACATGCTAGAATTGATGAGGAATAATATGAATTTGCCTCTTCCATCTTCTTTTTATGGTAATTAAGCGTAATATAGCGAACAATAAAAGTTGTCAAAGCAACTGTAATAATTTGAGCATACGAAACTGCTGTTTTTGCAATCGAAACAAAACCATATGCTTCAATTCCCACATGATTTGATATGTACGGTGTCAACAGAAAATTAATCAAGTAGCTAAAAACTGTAGCTATTCCAGAAATAAAAATTGTTTGAAATAATCTCTTGTTATCTTTACTCATTATGCATATTCCTCTATTTCAACCACTTAATCAGTTCCTCTTGTGCCACAGCTGCTTCCTGCTTCATTTTCGAAGTGATCTTTTCGATTGATTTTTTATCATCAGAGAAGATATTATCCATCACTTGATTCACCCTTTGCATATCCAAATCAAACTCTTTATAAAAATCCGCACTATTGCGAATGCCATATTCAACCAAATAATCCTCTAATCCCATCATGCGTATCACATTAGATGTTTTATCTGAATATGAGATAAAAACACCTGCTTGACCATTATAAATAGAAAACATTACTGAATGGAAACGCATACATATATTGCAGTTTGAAAAGCGAAATAATGCCCGCTTTTCCCCTAACGTTAGTGCTTTAGAATTATCACAAATTACATATGGCAGCTTCAATTTCTCTACCATATCTTTAATCAATCCCATATCCATGTCATAATAAAAAGGCAAAAAAACATTTATATTCTCTTTTAAATGCTGATTGTATGCTATTTCTGATAAATTATCTAATAATTTCTTATAACGATTCCCATGTACTTTCTCGTCATATTCGTTCGGAAACCATGGCATAGGAATAGCCCATAAATTATATTTTCCCTGTTCAAGATGTAATTTTTTCAAACAGCTATCCACGTTTTTAGTTTCCGCTTCTGTATCCACCCCAAATGTAATATCAACTGATTCCTTAACATTTGTACATCCTAATTCCTTAAGCAAACAATAACTTTTATGATTGCGAACAATAATGAAATCTACTAATTGGGAAATCTTTTTCCACACGATTTTGTTTTCAGAACTATTAATCGAATTTATGTCTATACCGTATATACAAACTTTTGCATTGAATTTCTTTGCAAATTGAATGCTACTAAGAAGGCTCGGAAAATTCGCCGCATTTTCATCCGGAAAAAGCCCTCCACCACCAATAATCCAATAGTCGCATTTTATTAGCTCTATTCTTTTATGAAGTTTCCGAAATTTTCGTTCAGGAATAATTTTACAGCTTATATTATGGAATTTCTTAAATAATTCTTGATAATCATCTCCGTTTGAAATTACAGATACTTGATAAGGCTCTTTTACACCTGCCTCCAATTTAGCTGCTCGATCCAAACTTTTTAATAACGAATATAATATAAAATCGTCGCCTAAATTATGATACCCATAGTATCCCTTTATTAATATCTTTTTCATGCCAAACTCTCCTGTTTTTCTTTGTGCTCATCAAAATACCAATTTGTATGGTAAAATAGTGCAATTAATACCCAGGAAACCAAATTACCCAATTCAACCTCAAAAGCCATAGCCATTAACACAACGGTAAACAAAATATTAGAAATATCAGAAATCGTTTTCTCACTGCATTGTTGAATTTTTCTAATCATAACTACGAACACAACCATTAAAAGGGCTAACTGAATAATGCCGCCTTCCCATAAAATCTGCAGCCATTGATTATGTGCGTTAACAAGTGCAGCACTTCCTAACATCTTTTTGGCACTTTCCGCCGTCATTTGTCCCCAACCCGAAATCGGTTTCTGGAAAATATAAACGCTCGCATTCATCCATGCTGTAACTCTTCCAGAAAACGTCAAATCTTTTCCTAACACCCCAGTAATAATTGGTTGTAAAAAAGTGATGCTACCCATGAGTATTACGGTTTGCATAATCACATAGACGACTCCTACTATTCCTATATTAATGTGAATTGTCTGTTTCTTTCTAGAATGAAAATACAGCATACCAATATCTGCTATAATTGCCACTACAATTGACGTTGACGATTGGATATGTATGACAGTCACCAATGTAATAAACATTACTATGTACCATCTTACTTCATATTTTTTCAGATCTGTCATTCTATATTTAACATACGACAAATAAATCGTTGTTAAATACCAAATAATATGATTATTCTTATTGCCTAACAGCCATCCTTTTACATCAGAACTAGACCATTCATTCCATGTTGTCGTTGTCTGATATAATCCATTCGGAAACAAAAAAACAGAAAGGACATCTGCCACAGTAATAATTAGAAAGATAACATATAAAATTGTAATAGTCTTCTCGTAACGCTTAGATAATACTATATCAACTACACACAAAAAAAATAGCATTTTAGCTGTTGATATCAAAAAGTGTATTTCTCCTTGTCCATGAAAATAACTATTTATCACAGTATATAAATAATAAACACTAACCACTGCTCCAAATTTTGATAATTGTATTTTTTCTTTGACAAGAAATAATACCATACAGGCAGCTGTAACATTGCTCAACATTTTAATAAATGACAATTGATCAGTAATGTAAGCTGGCATCAAAACAATCAATGAAAAAAAAGTAAAGATAATCGTATTTTTTGAAACCTTAATAGTTGTCATCTCATTCCTCTTAGTATTATGCTCTTTTCACCACCGAAAAAAGTCTCTTCTAACATCAAGCAAAGACAATGATATACTGGCAAATGTAATTCTTGAATCATGTAGGTCTCTGTCTGCGGCACTTTAATGCAAACATCGCTCATCTGTTCAAGCTTACTATTTTTTGCTCCTGTCAAACCAATTACTTTCATTCCTTTTGCATGTGCAGTAACAGCCGCATACAGAATATTCTTGCTGTTTCCGCTTGTGGATATGCCTAAAAACACATCCCCCTCTACCCCATAGCCATTAACCTGTTGTGCAAAACAAAGTAACGGTTCGCAGTCATTCATGTATGCTGTTGATAGTGCCGGATGACCATCTAATGCAATTGCCGGTAATGCACCTTGTAAATTCTCTACGAGAATCTTTCCAAGCTCTTCACTTTCATCAATTAATTTTTGAGAAATTTCTGCATCCAATTTTCTTGGAAGTTTAAATCCCTTCATCAATTCTCCAACGATATGTTCCGAATCTGCTGCAGAGCCGCCGTTGCCTGCGACAAGCAATTTATTTCCTTTAGAATAACTTTCTTCCAGTAGAAAATAGGCGCGAATTATGCTATCTTCACAGCCTTCTAACATCGGATATCTCGCAATCAGTAGTTCAACATGTTCTTTCAGTTTTTTTCTAAGTTTCTTCATTGCCTCTACCTCTTTACATGTTTGGTTCATAAGCCTCTGGTGTATAATGAATCACCCTCGTACCGCCATCTTCAAACGCAAACGGAATATGCATCAGGTCACGCATCGCCCAACGCACCGCATCCTGACGTTCAGGCTGAACATAGAATACGAGGAATCCACCACCGCCGGCACCGAGAAGTTTCCCCCCCAACGCACCAGCAGCCACGCCTTTGGCATACAAATCATCAATACTGTTCGTCGAAACAGCCGATCCAGTTTGACGCTTTAGTCTCCAGGTGTGATCCAGCATTCTGCCAAAATCATCAAGATCCGCATTCTTATCCGTCAAAACACGTTCAGCATCATCAACTAGAGCAAGCATCTCTTTCAACTGTGCCGTCTTATCCTGCTTTCCTGCTGCATTCGCTTTTTGCACATCCGAAGAAAAGCGGGTAAATCCGGTAAAGAACATCATTAAATTCTGATTGAGTTGCTTCTTTCTTTCTGGTGAAATAATAACCGGCAGGACTTCATATCCGTCTGCATTAAAGTTGATACGATTGAACCCACCGAAAGATGCAGCAATTTGATCCTGCCAACCACCAGCTTCCTGGCAAAGATTCCGTTCCAAATAAATTGCTTCATCTGCCAGTTTCTTCTTGTCTGCGTACTTGCCCTTCAAAGCATAAAAAGCATTTAACATTCCAACTGCAAAGGAACTTGAAGTACCTAAACCAGAGCGTGCTGGAAGATCCGCCTCATAGGTAAGACGAATCTCATGCATATCCAACATTTTCATTGCATTGCGAATTGCAGGATGCTGAATGTCATCAATGTTTGTCACTCGCTCCGTCTTTGAATATGACAATTCCGTAGAATAGTCAAAAAACCTCGGTAAATGGCGTACATTTACATAGCAATATTTGTCAAATGTGGTAGATAAAACAGCTCCACCGTTTTCTCTAAAAAAACTTTCCATATCTGTTCCGCCGCCAAAAAAAGACATACGGAATGGTGTTTTTGTGATAATCATAGTTTTACTCCTGTTGTTTTTTCGACAATATCTTTCATGATATTATAAGCTGCATTTTCAGAATAAAGTCGATCATAAAGCGTGATCAGTTCCTCATTTTTCTTACAGATTGGCTTCTCATCTATCTTGTTGAAAGCATTTAGATATTCTTCCGCTGTATCACATTTAAACACAACTTTACCTTTCAAATCATCGGGAATTTCCTCCCAGTATCCATATAGGCTTTCTGAAGACCCTAAAAACATCTTTCCATAGGATATTGCCTCTGCAGTTTTTATTTTCATACCTCCACCATCTGTTAAGGGTGCTATTACCATATCTGCGTAACTATAGTATTCTGATAAACTGTCAACAAACCCAATCACATGGATATCATCGTCATCAAACTCATCTCGTACTTTTTCTAATCCTTTTCCGATTACCCATATATCATAATTCTCTTTGACAATATCAAATACCGTATCACAAAACCAATGCAGGCCCTGAATGTTTGGCAAATAATATGTGCCAACAAATAGAATGTGTTTTTTATTTCCACAATATGGATTCAAGCCCATTTGTTGCGTGTGATTTTTCGATACGCATACAGGAAAATAAAAGTCTGCATTCACATTATAATATTGCCTTAACAAGCTATTTTCATTTTGATTTAAGACAATATTTGCATCTGTATACATCGTACTAATCTTTTCCTGTGCAAGTCCTATTCTGAAATCGATTTTATCAAACCAAGGTGCAGTTTTCATCCAAATTCTAAACAATGCAGCTTTAACATCATGAAAAAAGGTAACTACTGTCACTGCATCGCATTCCTTTTTTATTGTTTTCACTAAATTTCCATAGTACGAATCATCAACGAAAACAAAAGAGACTTTTTCCTTTTTTATTATTTTGCATACATCACTTATAATCTTATTACTGAATAAATATGTATTTCCTTCTAAATGTCTATGCAATCGTTCTAATATATTGCGATACTTTCCGTACGCAATATATTTTTCTTCTCTATGTGCAGCCTCAGATAATCCAACATCCACTACATATACATTTTCTTCTCCGACTAATCGTTTCAATGCATTTAAATGCATTCTTGAGCCTACACCTGCGCCGGATACAGCATGAAGGCTTTTAGATATGAATAATACCCTCATAACATCGTCCCTCTTTATTTATCGAACAGTTTAATGTACTTCATTATTTCTTCTTGATTTCCGTACTCCTGTCTATTTAAATACTCTGTTATCTGTTGTTTTTTTACATTATCAGAGCATAAGGCAACTATTCCATCTACTATTCCATCCACATTAAGTTCAACGATTAACCCTTCATTGTCATTCTGTATTTGATCCTTTACCGTAGGATATGCTGTTGCGATAATAGGACTTGCCAGAATTTTCGCTTCATCAATTACAACAGATTTTCCCTCATATCTTGATGGCTGTATAAAAATATCACAGTTCTTTATATATGGATATGGATTAGATTTTGTTCCTAAGAGTTCAACACAATCTTCCACATTTTCTTTTTTTATTTGATCATTAAACTTATCTTTAAGTGGCCCACTTCCAATAATAAACCATTTGAATTTTAGCCCTTTTTTCTTTAGTTTGCCCGCCGCGGAAATAGCCATATCAAAGCCCTTCTGTTCAGACAAGCGTCCAACCGAAAGTAAAATGTTTTCGAGTCCTTTGTACTCTTCCGGAATAAACTCATTTGCTCGCGCTTTGATTACTGCCGATGATGTGATGTTCTCTATGCAATAAAATTTATCTTGAAACTGTGGAAATTCTTCCTTTAATATTGCAAGACATTCCTCCGAAATCGTCACAACCGCATCTACCTTCGGAAAGAGCTTCAAGTCGTATTTTTTTGGCATTCCGGAAGTTCTGTAATCATTATGTACCCAATGTATTTTCCTTTTGGCATTTACTTTGTCAACAATGTAATATGTTGATTCTCCTCCCAAATATCCAACCGCAACATCATACTCTTTGTCCAATCCATCTATGACGGGCTTGTAAAAGTATTCCCACATAAAGGCTTTCTGGTTTCCCATTCCCGATTTTACAATTCTAGCCAACAAATTTCCAAAAACCTTTACAGGCATATAGATGCCCGCTTTTCTTACAGGTCCATATAATTTTTTCAAAACTGGAGGCTGCTCCAAGATGTTTACATAAGCAGGGACTTGTGACAAAAACGTCCCCTGCTTTTTTAGCAATAGTAAATCTATCTCGTATTTATCCTCTGGAAGTTCAGTCAATAAATTAACCAGACTACGTTCTGCACCTCCATCTCGAAGTGTTGGCATAACAAAAAGTATCTTCTTCATTACTATTTTCCTCTCTTGCATCATCCCTTGATAAAGATAATTATGCGCATATATTAGCGGGCATTCTGTTGTACTGTATCAACAATTTTGCCCCCCCCGATGTACAAGACCATCTATTCTCTACGTATCTACCCGGATTATTAAAATTCAACACCTTAGCATAATTTCCAGCTGCTGTAGCATTTGAAGGAATATCCTTAGTAACAACGCTTCCTGCACCAATTGTGGCATTATCTCCAATACTTACATTTTCAACTATACAAGTATTTGGTCCTATATAGACATTGTCACCTATTACAGCAGCTCTTCCCTCATTTGAACCAATTGTAACAAATTGTGAAAGATTGCAATTATCTCCAATAACCGTTGATGGATTAACAACAACCGGGCCACCATGGCTTATATATAACCCATATCCAATTTTTGTTTCTCTCAAAATTTGAATTCTCTGCTTATCTCGGAATGTCCAAAGGATTCCGCCTATTATCTTAAGTAAACCTTTTGCATTTACGAGCCTATATGCCACCAAAAAGCGAAAACCAGCATTTTTTCTATAATACTTAACAAAAGATTTCCAGGTCGTCTTTCCTTCATAGCGATACAAATCGCTTTTTATATACTCTATCACTTTCTTTTTGCCCACTTGCTGTATACCTTAGAAAAGTTCCCCATTCAGCATTTTTCCATAATACGTTTTCTTTCCATCAACCATTCTTGGAAAAGCAGCTTTCCATGTAAGCTTAAACAATGCCGTATTATCCTTTAACTTTTCCCATTCACTAGAATCAAATGTAGTTCCAAGAACCTTCAACAGCTCATCGCAGTTTTTATTATTAGGGATGATTTCATTAAATGCCTGATTCACATAATCATTTTGTTTTCTTGCAAGAACAATCAAATAATCTAAAAACAGATAATCGATCATATAATCATAATGCTCCCAATAATCCAGAAGATATTCTCGTAAGATAGCAAAAACTTTTCTATATTCTGTAGTACATCCAAACGAATAGTTTGCAAATTCACCACATGCCACAGAAACATGGCGATAGTCTGGTCGCTTAATCGACCAAACTGGCATATCGAAATACGGTTGAAGATCTCCCGTGCAGAAAAAAGTTGAATCTAACCAAATTCCACCATATCGAGCTAAAAGCGAAATTCTTAATAAATCTGAAAGATGTGTCTTTGTTATAATTCCACGTTCATATTTTTCTTCTAACCAAGTTGGAAATGCAACAAATTCCTTGTAGTTTTCGTCTGTAATAATTACAATTTTATGGTTTCCAGCATGAATCCGAATAGACTCTACACATTTTTTTACGATATCTGGAGCATTTTCTAGTCCCTGCCACCAACATATCCAAATGCAATCCTTATAATTTTCATCTTGCTCTGGAATTTTAATATCGCAAATCCGTTCTTCGGTAACTTTTGTGCATGTCCGTTCAAAATACGCATTCATTGCCTCATGTTTTTTTATTAAGTGCTTTTTGATCCACGGATGTTCTATATGTCCATTATGAACCATAATTTGAATATCCACTTTACCACGAAATGTTGCAAATGCACCTCTAATTCCCACTACGTTTGCCACTTCCACTGTAGAACCTACTTCTTCTTTTATTCGATGCGATATTCTTTTCAGATTCATGTGTTTTGAAGCCATCCGTAATTCTCCTCTAATTTTTTATTATACTTTTCAATGCAACTCTTACTTTTCTAGGAATCGCATTATAAATGCTGTGCACAATTATTTGTTTTCTATACTTTTTATGGAACCATTTTTCCACCCCATCATATCCAGCCTTTTCGTAAAGCTCCATAATTATTTTTCGACGAGATGATTGAGCAGATGGATGACTAAGCTGTCCATTTTTTCTTGCAATCTTATCATATGAACTTTCGCTTAACCAAATTCTGTCCGTTATTTTTTTGCATAGTTCTACACCTTTTTCAGTATTCGCAAGTATGCAGGAAATGCCTTTTCTTTCATCGAACGCATCCTGCTTCAGTAACTCAGGATGTTCCCGTTCGATTCCCCAAAAGTCTCCAATTGTCATATCTGCTACTCGTTCTTTATGCGCATATGGACACTCGTAGCAATTTTCTCTATAAATATCTCCATCCAAAAACAAAGTATTATAAGATGTCAATCTTGCTGGTATGTATATACTCTTTTCTTCACCTGATGGGCGTCTCAAATCCAATCTTGCATTCATTCCCCATCCGCGTTTTTTATCTCGGAAAGAATAGCCAATTGGAACTCCTCCACGCTTTTTTGCTTCTACACTAAGATAGTCATTAAAAAACTTTGCATTTGGCACTCCATGACAAATCACATCGATTGTCCATAGATTACTATAGTCTTTCCGTAAATATCCATACAGACCTGCAATCTGACAAGGTGTCCCTGAAAAAAGGACATTCTTTCCTTCGTCTAATTTACGTCTTGCCTGTTTATACGTTTCCTCAACTGAACTTTGAACATATTTTGATCCTTGGATGCGTTCCAACTGCTCTATATTCTCAATTCCAATCAAATGTGCTATCGGATGTTCATCCTCAAAGTCAAGTGCTGCACCAAACACCGTCCCATTATTCTCCAAGAAATATGTTGCGACAGCAGCAAAAATGCCTCCTGAAGCCGATTTTTCAAGTTGCTCCTTTGCCTTATTCACTGCCGCATAAGCTTGAACCGGTTTATGCAGTGAACTTTCATTCTGATATGCACATACCTTTTTACATGCACCACATGAAACACATAAGTTCGAATCAATCACCGGATAAATAAATCCCTGATTATCTGGTTTCATCGATATTGCTCCTTTAGGGCAGATAGAAGCACATGCACCACAGCCGCAACATGTTATTTTATTTTTAAATAGAACTATTCCCATATTCCCTATCCAATCTATTTGCATCCCACATTATCAATTCGCTAATTTTAACCAATTGCATTCTTGAGAAATTTTTTACTTTCACTTCTTCTTTTATCAAACTCAACCTCAATTGAGTCATAATCCACCTTTTGATTAAGCGTTTCGATAATTTGAATCGCACTTCCCTCGCAGCGTCTATTTGCTAGTCCAAACTCTTCAAGAAGTGATGAAACCTTCCGAATTCTGCTTGGATTTGTCAAGTAGCAAGCGAACTGACGATGGTTAAGCATAGAGAATACTGCTCCATGAAATGTCCCGGTTACCACACACGCTGCATTCCGAAACATCCAGACCCACTGAAACGGTGTAAGATTGACCGTTATGTCCGTATACCGTTTATCGCATTCTCCTGCACCATAAACCGCCATACCGTTTTTATGCGCATAATCAATAAGTTTCTGCTTTTCCACTTCTGGCAGACCATCACAGTAATAAAAAAGCATATACGGCTGTGTCACTACCGGGACCTCTTCATCTGGAATATGTACGAGGAATGTAGGATCCGTAACTCTTTCGATATTCTCATTCCGAATTTTCTCAGCAAGCTCTTCTGTCAGCTGATCTCTTGCCGATACAGCCTTAAACTTTAAAATTCCTGTCTTTACATACTCTGGTACGTCCGTTTCATGTGTTTGACCAACACTCGGTGCATACGCAACCAGTTTTTCTTTTTCCAAACCAACACCAAATTTTACTTTTGCTTTTCCCTTTGTCTCCTGATAGTTCCACACTTCGTCACTACCCACTACAATATAGTCCAAGCCAAGTTTTTCAATATCTTTAGCATTGTAGCAGGTTGGCGTAAGTGCCATATATTTTTTCCTGGCTTTCGCAAATGTAATAGGCAATTTGATTTTTTGCAGCCAATCGGACAGTGTTTCTTTGTTTTTATAAAAACGAAACCATCCTCCCGCATTAATCACAAAATGTTTCACATTCATACAATCTATAATTTGAACTTCGTCATTGGGATACATTTCCTGCAAGGCAGTTTGTAATGCATAGGCCTGTAAAAAAGCCCCAAAATTATTTATGTAATGATGCGTCAAAATTCCAATCTTCATGCCTGACACCGTTCCTTATACAATTGCAGATAGCGTTCCTGCAGCCGCTCTGCTTCCACTTCAATGTTATAATGCTTTTCCGTAATCAAATCCGTTCTATTAACTCTATTTGTTTGCAGGAGTGCCTTTCTTATTGTCCTCGCCCATTTATCTAATGGTTCATCCAATCCAATAAATTCAGCTCGTTCGCTAAAGCCAATTTCTCTGGTTACATTTGCAGAAAAAACGCAGGGCAAATCTGCCGCTTGAGCCTCTACACCTACAACAGGGAGTCCCTCCCAAATAGAAGGCAAGACAAAACAATCAAATGCCTGATACCATTCGTTTGCATTACCTACATTTCCTACAAATGTAATATTTTTTTCAAGATTCAATTTCTCAGCCTTTTGTTTCACCGCTTCCATCAATTCTCCATCGCCAAGCAGAACCAGCTGAGCCTTTTCATCTAATTTGTGCACTTCTGCAAATACGTCTAACAGGAACATGTGATTCTTCTGAGTCATAAATCTGCCTACATGTCCAATTACATGCTTTCCACCTAGTCCATTTTCTCTGCGGATTTTTTCTCGTGTTAATTCGTTAAAAACAAAATTTGAAATTTTGATTGCATTTGGAATTAACACATAATCATTTTCACTAACTACCTTGTCTCCAAAATAACATTTTGCAGCTTCAACACCACAGGAATAATGCTCATTCATATTGGCGGGCAACATTGCTTTGCAAACAAATTTAATCGGTAATTTCCAATCCTTTGTTATACTTGCACCGTGAGCATGAAAAATGCGCACAGGAATTCCGCTCACTTTGGCAGCATGAAGTGCATACACGCCAAGTGCCCCATTGTGCGCCTCAACAATTTTATATTCCGGATGCTCATGGAATAATTTTCTCATAAACTTGAGATATTCAGGATACTTCGCTGGATTCAGTCCCGGTGTATGGTAAATCCTTCCACCCATAGATTTGATTTCATCATCATATGCTCCCGGCTTTTTCTTGTTACACAAGAAATCAAACTGGACTTTTGACTTATCCATATATCGATAATAGTTCATCAGCATCGTCTCTATACCAGCACGATCCATATTGCTGACAGAATGAAGAATTCTTATCATTACTTTTTCTCCTTACAAATTTCTTTTCACAATACGGATTACGTACTGCTTTCCTGCCGATAAATATTTTTCTCAGCAATTAAAACGCTTCTATATGTGCCCTTTTCACTACCTTTACTGAAATAGATGAGATTATTGCAGCCAACACATCCATCATTTTCTCCTGTACAGTTTCATCGTTTTCCTTACAACTTCATCCCAGTTATATTTCTTGCAGATAAAGTCAGCTGCCTGATTCTTCATTTTCATAACCATTTCAGGATGGTCACAGGCATCTTGCAATTTTTCTTGCAAGTCCTCTACATCCGATTTTTTGAAAATCAACGCCTTATCTTCCACAACCTCCGCACACTCCGGAATATCCGAAGCCAGACAGCAGTTGCCATAGCTCATTGCTTCCAGCAGACTTAAGGGCATTCCTTCCAAATCAGACGGCAGCGTATAGATGTAAGCGTTGCTGTACAGTTCATCCAGCATCGCTCCCTGTACAAACCCAGTAAAGAGGATCCGATCATCACCCTTCGCCAGTTCTTTCAATTCCTCCATAAAGGAATCCGTATCACTGGAACCGCCTGCGATGACCAGCTTTTTATCCGTCTTAACATTCTTAAATGCCCCAACCAGATATCGAATGCCCTTTTCCGGCACCAGACGACCGAGGAACAATATGTAGGAATCCTTTTCCAGTCCAAAATGATCCTTGATCAGTTTTGCTTCCCGAAGCTCTGGCCGATTGACACCATTAGGGATAAAATGTGTCTCCCTCCCGTAAGTATCCATGAAATACTTCTGAACCCCTTTACTTAAAACAATGATTTCATCTGCATATTTCACAGCATTCTTCTCACCCTGTCGGATAAATTTTGATCCAAATCCGGATTTCCATTTTTCACGCTGCCAGTCAATTCCATGAATCGTAACCACTACCCGCTTTCGAAACAGCTTCGGCAGCCATGCAAAAAATGCCGGTCCCTCTGCATGAATATGCACCACATCGTAATGTCCTATTGCGCTGAAAAACGCAGCAAAGAAAGAAGAACTCACTGCTGCCAGTCCTTTTCCTTCTATCGTCGGAACCTTTTTCTGGCAGATTCCTTCATATTCTGTTTGTTGGTCATATTCCGCACCGCTGACATGATGTCCTGACCTGTTATAACAGGTCACCCGATATCCGCCCTGCACCAGTCTGGTGCAAAGCTCCTTTACTACGATTTCAATTCCGCCTTCTCTGCTCAGTCTTTTCTGTCCAAACATAGAAACTGCAAGCTTCTTTTTCATACTGTCTCCGTTTTTTATCATTCTCTGTCTTATGAAGTCTATAAGGATATCCTGCGCTCTACACAGCCCCATCTCTCATAAACACCGCCAGCACCGTCTTCACCAGGATCTTCACATCCAGACCAAAGCTCCAGTTCTCGATGTATTCCCGGTCTAGCCGCACCACTTCCTCAAAATCCGTGATGTCGCTGCGGCCGCTGACCTGCCACATTCCTGTGATACCCGGCTTGATGGCAAGCCGCGCCCGGTGATGAAGTTCATACAGGCTGACCTCTCCAATCAGCGGCGGTCTCGTTCCTACAATACTCATATCTCCCTTCAGCACATTGAAAAACTGGGGAAATTCGTCCAGACTTGTTTTCCGGATAAAATCTCCGATTCCTGTTTTTTTCGTTCCGTCCGGAAGGATTTTATTGCCGATGACACGGGGATCGAAGTCCAGTTTGAACATCTTTCCGTCTCCCATTTTGTTTTCCTTCATCAGCTCTGCCTTCCGCTTTTCTGCATCCATATACATGCTTCGGAATTTGTACATTTTAAACCGGCGTCCGTTTTTCCCTACTCGCTCCTGTGAAAAGAAGATAGGGCCAGGGGAACTGATATAAATGACAGGCGCAATAAACACAAAAATGATTCCTGTCAGCAGACAGCCTACCAGACCTCCTGCAATATCCATCATCCGCTTCAGCACCAGCTGACGATCAGTAGCATAGTTAATACTGGTAGTCAGTACGGTATAATTTCCCACCCGCTCGACAAACTGACGCTTTCCTGTTTTGTTGGAAACCTGCGCCAGGTTCATATGTACGATGACTCCCGTTTCTGACAGACGGTCAATCATCTCAGCCGGATAGGGAACTGATTTTGAGGCTACAATCAGCACCTCGTCGATCCATTCCTGACACACATATTCCGGTGCCGTTTCTTCGCTGGCTACTACTGGAATTTCTGCGATAATTTCTCCTGTTCTGTCACGATCCAGGATCACTGCTCCTGCAATCCGGTGTCTTCCGTAGTTGTGATCCTTCATATTCTGAATCACTTCTTCTGCGATATCCGATGTGGTTACAATCAAAAGAGAACCTGTTGTTCCCGTTTCCATCTGTTTTCGAAGCAGCTGCTTCCACAGCTCCCGCACCAGAAAAGTAAGAAAAATATAGAGAACGATAGTAAGTACCAGGGTTAATCTGGAAAAATCCTCTCCCTGCTGAAGCAAAAACAAATACAGAATCGTCAGCGCTCCTACAATGGCGCTGTGCTGAACAGTAATCTTCATATCCTGATATGAGCCCTGCTTCAGCACATTTTTTAAGGTGTCAAACATAAAAATTGTTACCAGATCTGCCAGCTCCAGAAATATGGCGATATTTCTGTAAATCTGAACAGAATAAAGATTTCCTCCGTATCCGGCCAGTGCATAGGCCAGCACATAAGCAATTTGCAGACAAATCATATCCAGCAGGATAAAATCCACATGTTTTTCCCATCCCTGTGCTTTTCTGTACATCTTCTCTTTTCCTCCCCTGTACTTGAATCCCTTTTTGTATTCCTGATATGTTCCCGTTTTTTATAAAATCCTGCTACAGCCTGTTCCCTTTCATACTCAGCTGGTTATGTCCCAAGTTAAATATTTTTTGCTTCTTTTGTTTGTGTTAACAGTCCGGCTATGCAAAGATTCAAACAGGAAAAAGCTTTGAAAGTTTATTTTCATAAGCGTTTTCCTGTCGGAACCTTTATAGTGCAGTCGCCCCGATGCTTCTTGTCCACTATACGCAGCAGAAAAGCTGCGTGGCTGAACGATTACTGTTTTTGATATACTTTCTCTTGTTCAAATACCGGTTCCCCGACTGCATTTCTGCAGCCGGAGTCCCGATGTTTTCTTTCTTATGAGCCTGGAATCGATTCTTTTATCAAGCTTCGATTACCGGGTCATAATTCTTGCTGTACCGGAACCGTTAACACGAATGTTAATGGTCTGGGTTGCGTAATCAATTGCTACAATTGGTACCAGAATATACTGGCCGGTTGCGTTGTCGTAGTAACCTACCATCAGGTTTTCTGCGTTCATTGCCTGAGTCAGTCCGGTCCACTTAATGGGCACGATCTGAGTTCCGACTACAGCAGCTCCTGTTGCTGTATCGTATACATTCAGGTTAATATTTTCCTGTACGGTATAACCTGCAGCCTCCGGCAGTACGCCTGCCATGGATTTTGTTGTATCAATGGCCTCAAACTGGCTGATGGTCTGCTGGCTCAGTCCTGCTGTGCTGTTTTTACCGTCAGCAGTTTTTCCTACTACAACGGTAACGGAGCTTCCGGTTGCCTGATCGCGGATAACCGTATTTCCATTTGCATCGCTGGTAACAGCCTGGCCGGCTGCATTCACACCGTTAGACGGTACTGCAATAATGGTTCCGTTTTCGCTGTTTACTACTGTACCTGCACCGGTTGTCTGTACGCCATTTGCATCTACGGTTACCTGAGTCGGCTTCTGGATAACAGAACTACCGCTGCCTGCTACAATGCTTCCGCTGCTGCTGGAGGAACTGCCGCCGCTGGATGAACCGCCGCTGCTTTCCTCTTTAGAACTTGCACCAAAGGTCAGTACCGGCATAGCTGCCAGAGCACATACCAGACCAAATACAGTGAGTGCTTTCCACTTTTTCATGGGATTCTCCTCCTTTCCTGTTTCGGCAAATCTCTCATTGCTTCAAAATCTGCCTTATATATTCAATAAACGGCGCCCTGATGAGCTGCCGGTTACTGCATTATGTTTCCCGGTAAAACAAATCCAGGAGAATGGGAACCAGAGCCTCCTGATCCACATAGTATTCATCATAGGTTTCTGTGGCAGTACCTGTTCCCGGAGCCATTTTGAAGCTGGCAGAGGTCAGTCCTTCTCCTTCCAGAGCATTGATGGCAAGCTTTAAATACTCATCCTTTGCCATATCTGTTACCATGTAGTCCTGGCTCATTTCAAACAAATGCTCTGTAATATTGCTCTCTGTCCTGCTTTTTTCTTTTACTGCCTGGAAAAAGCCGCTGATATACAGCTTCTGCTGTTCCATTCGTGATATGGCAGAATTATCCCGCTCTGTATCACGAAAGCGCACAAACCGCTCTGCCTGTTCGCCTTTCAGCCGAACCGTCTGTCCAAATACAAATTCTGGATCTGCCTGCTCCATTCCCATCGTGGGAATCGTTACGGTAACTCCTCCTACCTCATCATTTAAGGATGCAATGATCTCCAAATCGGCTGCCATGTAGGAATCGATTTTCAGCCCCATCAGAAGATGGGATACTGCCTGCTTTGTATACTCACAGCTTTTTTCCCGCCCATCTCCATAGGCATAGGAAAGGCTCAAATGATCCACTACCTCTCCCAGCTTTGCGCCGTTTGTCTCTGTCCAGGAGGTATCTGTTTTCGTAATTTCTGTCATAGAATCCCGGGGAATCAAAAGAATTTTCATGCTGCCCCGGGCAGTGTCGTTGGCTAAAAGAAAAATTCCGTCTGCCTGTCCTCCGTCTCCGGAAAGGGTCGTTTCTGTCATGGGACCATCCCGATCCACACCCATGCAGAGCACTGCTTTTACATAGGTATTTCTCTTATATGTTTTTCCATTCCAGAAAACGGTATTTTCCTCAAACAGCATTTCTTTCCCTGTCTGCGTTCCGCTGTCTGCGCTTTCCTGGTCTTCCTTCGCCATTTCCGCCAGAGTCTCTTCCAGCTTCTCCTGCTGCGTCTCATAGCGGGCTGCAATCATAGCTTCTTCCGCCTTCCTTTGCTGATACATTCCAACTCCGTACCAGACAGCCAGTCCGGTTCCGATGACAGCCGCAGCAATCCCACAGCTTCGGAGCGCAGTCCTGTTTTTTCTCAGCCAGCCGGAAAATCCGCTGTAGCGTTCATCCCGGTTGTTTCTCATACATTTGCTGCCTCGTTTTCTTTTTCCTCTGCTCCCTGCTTTCTGCTTCTGTGACTTCGGGCGCCAGTCTGATACCCCTGATCCCGGTCTTTCTGATCATAGGCTGCATAGGCATCATACTTTTTATATTTGCCGTATTTTCCATAAGTACCATAGTAGCCCTGGGCCCTTACATCTACCTTATTCAGTACCACTCCCAAAATCCGGCATCCTGATTTCTCCAGCTGGGCCTTTACTCTCTGCTCTACCTTATAGCTGATAGCCCCGCTTTCGATCACCATAACGGCTCCGTCGCACTGTCTTGCCACAATGGCTCCGTCAATCAGATTTGCCATTGGCGGCGTATCGATCATAATATAGTCAAATTCTCCTCTTGCATATTCCAGAAGACTGGTAAACAGCTTTTCCTCCAGAAGTTCTGCCGGATTAGGAGAATAAGGGCCTGCAAAAATCATACTCATATTTTCTACGCTGGTATCGTAAATCACATCTTCCAAATTTTTCTGCCCACAGAGATACTGAGACAGACCGTTCACCTTTTCCTTCAGCTGATACCGGGTTACCAGTACAGAACGGCGGATATCTCCGTCAATGACCAAGACTTTTTTTCCCAGCTGGGCCATAGACTGGGCTGCAGCCAGCGTGATATCGCTTTTTCCCTCTCCCGGAACAGAGCTGGTAAACATAATTACTCTTACCTTGCTTCCGCAGAAAAGGATATTGGTACGCAGGGTTTTGATCGCCTCGTTATAACCGTAATCATCCTGCATCTCACGGGTTAAGGTCACCATTGTTCTGCTCATGCTTTCTTCCTCCGTTTTCTGGACTTGGTATTTTCACCATTGCTGTTGTGTCCCGGTTTTGTCCGTTCCTCACCTTCCCGCAAAGGCACAGATGCCAGAACACTCAGTCCCAGATACCGCTCTACATCCTCTTCCGTGCGGACGGTATCGTTCATAATTACCTGAATCACAATGACTCCGCAAACCAGAACCATACCAGCCAGGGCTCCCAGCACTGCATTCTTTCCGTTGCTGGGGCTTGTTTTCCTTGTCGCAACTGTTCCGTTTTCAATAATTTTAGGCGGAATCATTTCCATAATCTCTCCGATATAATCGGAAGCTGTCTCTGCCACACAATCCACAATAGCCTTTGCCCGGTAAGGATCCGGATCCGTCACCGTTACAGTCAGAATACGGGTATCGGTCGGATTTCCGATAGAAACCTTAGCCAGAAGCTGTTCATAGCTCATATCAAGTGCCAGGGAATCAATCACCTCGCCCAATACCGGCCGGCTGTTTACGATTACCTTGTAATCTTCTGTCAGCTGGCTTCCTATCTGCAGATCTGCCAGTGATGTCAATGTGGTTTCCTTGGACAGTATGTACATCATACTGGTAGAAGAATACTGAGGCGTAATCAAAAATTTGCTGTATGCTCCTGCCAATCCCCCGCCAATAATCATGGCCGCCAGAATAAACCAGATCTTCTTTTTTAATGCATAAAACAGCTGAAGAAGATCGATTTCCATCTCATCGTTGTCTCTTAAATTTTTTTCATTTTCCATGCGATTCGTTCCTTACTATATTTTTTCATTTTTAATTATGCAGACCGGATTTCTGTGAACCATTTCTTCCAGCGCCTCCGGATTGATATGATGAATAAGCCACTTTACAGCTTCTGTTATGACAGGCGGCCTGAAATCCGTCCGGTGCAGATCCGTTCCCAAAAACTGGATTCTGCCCTCCTCCACCTGTTTGCGGCACCAGCGCACATCCTTCTGATACCAATGCCCCTGCAGGC
>OGXF01000878.1_pt1 | contig 25319 bp, 34 predicted proteins | sample 1576191 | NCBI WGS metagenome assembly OGXF01 (sample SAMEA3541545, study PRJEB24748) | human gut metagenome | biome: human gut; feature: human-associated habitat; material: faeces | place: China | collected 2012
TGCTACTGGTAGAGTAGAGCGTGGTACTCTGAACCTGAACGACGAAGTTGAGATCGTTGGTATTCACGAAGATACCCGTAAGACTGTTGTAACCGGTATCGAAATGTTCCGTAAGCTCCTTGACAGCGCTGAGGCTGGTGATAACATCGGTGCTCTGCTGCGTGGTGTTCAGAGAACTGAGATCGAGCGTGGACAGTGTCTGTGCAAGCCAGGTTCTGTACATTGCCATCACAAATTTACTGCTCAGGTTTACGTTCTGACCAAGGACGAGGGCGGCCGTCATACACCTTTCTTCAACAACTATCGTCCACAGTTCTACTTCAGAACAACTGACGTAACTGGCGTTTGCGAGTTACCAGCTGGTACTGAAATGTGTATGCCTGGCGATAACGTAGAAATGACTGTTGAACTGATCCATCCAGTAGCTATGGAGCAGGGACTTCGTTTCGCTATCCGTGAAGGCGGACGTACTGTAGGTTCTGGTAGAGTTGTATCTATCATCGAATAATTTTACAGAATTTATATATAAGTAATACAACATGTCTGAATGGACATTATGCTCAAACGATTTAGCTCCCGGAATTACTTCCGGGGGCTTTTTTTACTATGAAAGTGCTGCAAAGGAGCTATAGTGACATGTCTGTTACTACAAAAATGCTTCTAAGGAGCTGGGGCTGCGTGCCTGAAATAGTGTTTTGAACCAAAGGGGAAAGATATGTACGAAAAGATGATAGCAGTAACCAACCGGCATCTGATAAGAGAAAGTAATGAGAATGAGGAAATAAACGCAGGGACAGACTGGAGCGAAGCATATTTAAAACAACTTGCATATATTACTTCCCTTCATCCAAAAGCCATGGTGTTGCGGGAAAAGGATCTGACAGAAGAAAAATACGAAGAACTGGCAAAGGCAGTTATCAGATTATGCGAAAAGGAGGGGACTACCCTTATTTTGCATCGTTTTCCAGAAGTAGTGGAGCATTTAGGATATGATAAGCTGCATTTGCCTTTAGAAATGCTTAAAACGATGGGACGGACTGATGGGCTTAACCTTCTTGGTACGTCCGTTCATTCTGTAGAGGATGCAAAAGAGGCAGAGCATCTGGGGGCTGATTATATATTTGCAGGAAATATTTTTGAAACTGACTGCAAGAAAGGGCTGCCGGGGCGGGGACTGGAATTTCTTGAAAATGTATGTAAGGCAGTAAATATTCCGGTGTATGCCATTGGTGGAATATCAGAAGAAAAAATGCCCCAGATCTTTGGGGCCGGGGCAGCAGGCGGATGTATGATGTCCGGGTTTATGCAATTAAAGGATCATGGAAGTAATCGCTAAAATGTTGCTTTTACAACGAAATGGTAATGATGATTTACTTTAGCGTTATTGCAGCAACTGTATATTTGCTAACTGGGCAATCTTGGCCTCATCCATGAGGGAAAGTTGGTCAATTAGCTCAATATGATAGGTTCCAAGGCCTTTTGCAGCATTGGCACATTCTCCGGCACAGTCTAACGTGAGTGCAGCCAGAACACAGGCTGTAAGGGCGTCTGTGACAGAAAGATACGTACCTGTAATGCAGGTAAGCATACAGCCGGTGCCGGTTACTTTTGCCATGTTGGGAGAGCCGTTATAGATGGCATAGGCAATCTCATTTTCAGGGGATGCTATGATATCTACTTCACCTGTGACCATAACTACAGCACCAGTCTCCTGGGCCAGTTTTCCTGCAATATAGGTCATAGATTTGACGGAATCAGGATTTTTTGCGCTGACAGCATCAGCTGCACTTACGTCCACACCAGTGCCGTGAAAGGCAGTTCCTGCTATAGCACGTATTTCAGAGCCATTGCCCTTAATGACAGCAGGTTCACATTCTTTAATAAAACGTTTTGCAAGTTCCATGCGGAAAGAGCTACAGGTGATCCCTACCAGGTCGATCACAGAGGCTCTTTTTCCATTTTCAGTATTGTTCATTCTTTTAATGGCTTTTCCAGCCAGGAACATGGACTCAGCTCTCGCGTCTGTAATATTTCCAAGACTGACTGTAAGAGCTGCAGCACTGGAAGCAATGTCAGCCACTTCTGCTGGATGTTCAGCCATAATAGGACGACCACCAATGGCCAGAACTGCATTAGCACAGTCATTGATCACAATAGGATGTGTGATGCAGTGGATCAGCGGCGCCTGGTTACGGAGCTGGCTGCGGATCTGTTTTAAGCAGGAAAGAACAGGCTCGTTCTCTATATTCGTAGTTTCATCTATTGTTTTATTTATATTGTCCATTAGATGCTCTCCTTAAAAATATATCTCAATATGTTTATATAATAAAAACGCCGCAACAGAACCATGCAGGCTTGTTACAGCGTTTGTTTTATCATTGTAGATATTTAGTACATTTATGTACATCAGGCATGTTTCTTATTTGTATTCCAGTATACCACTGCCACTGCAATAAAGGCAATGAGAACAATATATTTGATACTGCCTGCTACTGGTCCAGGTTCAGCAACGAATTGCTTTACAGCAACAGTAGCAGCCAGATAGCCGATAAAGCCTAAAAATGCGATGCCAAGAGAGTCATTCACAACGGTATCTGTATTATTGTAGACCTGAGAGCCTAAAGCTGCCTGGAATGTGGATAACATGTGTGCTTTCTGTAAATGTTTTAAGAAAATGAAAGCAAGGCTTCCTCCGATCAGTGTACCTGCAATAAAGGATGGTACATAGAAGAACCAGGTAAGTCCGGTACGTCCCCAGATCAGTGTCATTACAGGATAGGAAATAATAGCTCCGATGATGCCGGTTCCAATGACTTCGCCGATGAAAGCACATACCAGTTTGCCTTTGGAAAGGCGGTAGAGCATACCGGAAAGGAAAGCACCAAATATTGCACCAGTCAGTGCCAGAGGCGGGATGCCCATGCAGGCCATGCGGATAATGCCAATAGCCAGAGCGCATACAAAAGCGTACCAGGGACCAAGCATAACAGCACAGGTCACATTGATGAAGTGTGCCATAGGACACATTCCCTCTACACGAAGAATAGGGGAGATCACTACTCCCAAAGCTACCATCATGGCAAGGAAGACAAGTTTCGTTACGTGTGTTTTTGAATTTTTCATATCGTTTTCTCTCCTCATTCTGGCTGTATACTGGATGAAGATGTTTCATATGGTTTCATAGAAACAAGCAATAAAAAAACGCATCCATAGGGCGCGCTTGGCAAATCTCTGTTAAAAAATAGACATAGCGATGGCGCCTTTTTACAGCTGTAATTGGCGGTCGATGCTCACTAGCATCCTCTCAATCCGAAACACGGAGTCCCATCGCATCTCTTTTGTACGCAGTATAAGGGCGCTCCCCCTCATACCGTCTCAGCCCGCAGGCAGATACAAAAGGTCTAACAGTATTATAAACGGAGAGAAAAAAATGTCAATAGAAAAAGCTGTATACAGTGCGGGATAAGTTACAGGTTATTCCATCTTCTTGTTTCCATATTCATGAAAACAAGAAGCATGGTGGGTTCACCATATGCTGGTTTGAATGAAAAAGTACTTATGCAAGCAAGCATGTAACATACTTTCTCATTCAAACTAGCGCATGGCTGAAATTTAACCAGATAATTAAGATAATGTAATAAAAACGTAATTGAAAATATAAGATAGATTATGTATGATGTAGGTTGTAAAAAAACTGACAGAATATGGGAGGCAGAAAGAATGAAAAATCATAAAATATCAGGAGCTGCAGGTTTTTTGTGTGCAGCGGTTCTGTTTCTTGGAGCAGGCATTTTCGCCCTGGGAGCCAGTGCATTTAATGTTCTGGCTGCAGAAGTTTCCGGACAGATCACATCCTGTAAGATAACCAGTGATAAACAGAATATTGAGATTGCCTTAAACAGCAGCGGCAGTACAGAAGGAACGGACGGTAAGGTGTATGTGTTTGAGCAGCCCATATATCAGGATGATCTGGGAAGCCGTAGTGACTATCTTGCTTCAGTAAATGCATCTGGTGCGGCTACAGTTACGGTTCCTTTTAGTAAGGGCAATGGATCAGACCGTCTTTACAGCAAATTTGTACTGGCAGTAAAAGAAGACGGCACTTACAAGGCAGTCGGCGAACCTCATTATATTACCAATCCTGAGATCGCAGCAAAGAATAAAGAAGCTTTTAAGGAACCTCTTACAAAGAAAGGTTTAAATATTGAGCTGAATATGCTAAATGATGCCTTTGATCTGGGTGTGAAATATGTTACCACCAATATTGCGGTATCCAGGCTGATGGGATCAGGTATTGATTTCCAGTATGAGGGCAAAACTTATCATTTTAACAAAAGCATTGTAGAAGATTATGATAAAGTCATCAGCGCCTATTCTGGAAAAGGAATGGTTGTAAATGCGATTCTTTTAAATGACTGGAGCGATACTACTTCCAATCTGTTTATTCCAGGTGTGCAGAAAACTTCAGATGCCTATTATTATATGTTTAATGCGACTACCGAAGCTGGTTTTGAGCAGCTGAAAGCAATTTCTGCGTTTCTGGCAGATCATTACAGCGGAAAAAATGCTGATTATGGAAAAATTTCTAACTGGATCATTGGAAATGAGATCGAAAATCAGCAGTGGAACTATATGGGGCCTATGGATCTGACTAATTATGTAAAGACCTACGAAAAGGCATTCCGCGTATGCTATACAGCCATTAAGAGTACCAATGCAAATGACAGAGTCTATCTTTCTCTTAGTTATAACTGGATGAATGACATGGACGGTCAGTTAAAATACGGAGGAAAAGAGATCATTGACAGCTTTAACTCTATTGCCAACGTTCAGGGACAGATGGAATGGGGACTGGCTTATCATCCATATCCATGTCCGCTGACAGATCCTGTATTCTGGGATGATGCTGAAACTACAGGACTGGTTAAAAAGGATTTTAATTCACCAGTTATTAATTTTGCCAACTTAAATGTGCTGACTGATTATTTCTGCCAGGAAACATTAAAGACACCATCTGGTCAGGTACGTCACATTATCCTTACTGAACAGGGCTTTACTGCCTACAGTCCTACCAGAGGGGCTGTTCCAGAGCTTCAGGCAGCAGCCTTTGCATATTCATATTATCTGGTAGACAGCAATCCATACATTGATGCGTATACCTTAAGCCGCCAGGTAGATGCACCTTCAGAAGTAAAGGATGGACTGAAATTAGGCTTATGGGAGTGCGATATGAGTAAGCCAGATCTGATCGAAGCTACAAAGAGACGAAAAATCTGGCAGGTATTTAGGGATATTGACAAAAAGAACTCTACTTTAGAGGCAAGTGAGTTTGCAAAATCTCTTATCGGTATCAATAAATGGTCTGATGTAATACCTGATTTTAAATGGAAAAATATGGAAAAATAACCACAGAAAAGTGATCAGGAAAAATGAAAACACTGCAGGAGTATTTTGCTTCTGCAGTGTTTTTGCGTAAAGACAAATATTGTCATTTGTACTGGACAAGCGGACAAAAAAAGATTAAAATGAAAACTGACTCTTTAGAAAAATGCAGCTGTTTTATGCAGAAAAAGATACAGGAAGGAAAATAAAAATGGGGTTGATCGTACAGAAATTCGGCGGTACCTCTGTAGCTGACACAGAGCGTCTTCGCAATGTAGCAAGGATCATCACTGATACCTACAAAGCAGGAAATCAGGTAGTGGTTGTGCTTTCTGCTCAGGGTGATACTACAGATGATCTGATTGAGAAAGCAAAAGAAATTAATCCGGAAGGCTCCAACCGGGAGATGGATATGCTGTTATCTACAGGAGAGCAGATTTCCGTTGCACTTTGTGCTATGGCTATTGAAGCTCTGGGGTATCCGGTGGTTTCCCTTACCGGCTGGCAGGCAGGTGTGCTTACAGATACAGCAGCTAAAAATGCAAGGATCAAAAAGATCGATACAGAGCGTCTGGAGGCAGAGCTGGACCGTAAGCGTATTGTGATCGTTACCGGTTTTCAGGGAGTAGACAGAAACCAGAATATCACTACATTGGGAAGAGGAGGTTCTGATACCTCTGCAGTTGCACTGGCAGCAGCTTTGGAAGCGGATCTTTGCCAGATCTATACAGATGTAGATGGTGTATACACAGCAGACCCACGATATGTAAAGGGTGCAAAAAAGCTGGATGAGGTTACTTACAATGAGATGCTTGAACTGGCAACTTTAGGAGCGCAGGTGCTTCACAACCGTTCTGTAGAGCTTGCGAAAAAATATAATGTAAAATTGGAAGTATTATCCAGCTTTACCGGTCATTCGGGTACAAAAGTGAAAGGGGTGGCAAAACGCATGGAAAAGACAGCAGTCAGCAGCGTAGCAAAGGATAAAGATATTGCAAGGATCGCACTGGTAGGAGTGCCAAATGAAGTAGGAACTTCTTTTAAGGTATTCTCCTTACTGGCACAGAATCATATTAATGTAGATATCATTCTTCAGGGCGTAGGTCATGAGGAAGGAAAGGATATCTGCTTTACAGTAGCAGAAGGGGATCTTAAGAAAGCGGCAGAGCTGTTAGCGTCCCATAAGGATGAACTGCGTTTTACAAGACTGGAGACAAATGCAGATATTGCCAAGGTTTCCGTAGTTGGTTCCGGTATGATCAACAATCCAGGTGTTGCAGCTAAATTGTTTGAGGCATTGTATGATGCACATATCAATATTAATATGATCTCTACCAGCGAGATCAAGATTTCTGTTCTGGTAGATAAGAAGGATGCAGACAGGGCAGTTCAGGCAGTTCATGATAAGTTTTTTGCATTCTAAGTTAAAAGAGAGCAGACAAAACAGGTAAAACTGTTATGCCTGCTCTTTACTTTTATGCAAAAAATGGATACAATATAAAATATGATGTCAAAATTAAAAGGTCAGAAATCCTGTATCAGGAGAATAATAAAACTCGGAGGTCAGAAAAGATGTATACTTGCGCAAAATGTAATATATTAGCCTGCGGATCACAAGATCCAGCGGTAAGAGAGAAAATGCCAAAAAACTGTCCTATGCGGGAACAGGAGAAAATGAACAATGCCTTTGAAAAATATGCATTGGAAGAAAATCATGAGTTCTATGTAAAATGTTCTGAGATCGAGGGAGAAGGTTATTGTCAGTGGCCAAGATTAAAGGAAACAGTGGAATTTTGTAAAAAAATGGGTTATAAAAAGATAGGACTGGCATTTTGCAGGGGACTGCGAAAAGAGGCACGTATTGTAGCGGATCTATTAATGGCTCAGGGATTTGATGTAGTTTCAGTGATCTGTAAGACTGGTGGTTTCCCAAAAGAATCCGTAGGGATACCAAAAGAAAAGAAGGTCAATGCTGATGCATTTGAGCCAATGTGTAATCCCATTGCCCAGGCAGAATTTTTAAATTCCCAGGAAACAGAGTTTAATATTGCATTGGGGCTTTGTGTGGGACATGATTCTATGTTTTATAAATATTCGAAGCAGATGGTAACAACGCTGGTGGCAAAGGACCGGGTACTGGCACACAATCCGTGCGGTGCTATTTACTGTGCAGAAGGATATTATAAAAAGAGATTACAGTAAAGCAGCAGGAGTATTTCCGGGGAATCTGGATTTTGGAGACTTGAAAAGTGAGGACAAAATAAATGGAGTATATTGGAAATAAGAAGAAGCAGGGCAGTATTGTTGAGCTTTTGCGGGATGAAATATTGGCAGGAAATATACCTGATGGCAGTGAGATGACCCAGAATGAGCTGGCAGAAGGTCTGGGAGTATCCCGTATGCCAGTGCGGGAAGCGCTGATCTTATTAGAATACCAGGGACTGATCGACCGTCTGCCGAACAATCATGTACGGGTGGCTTCTCTTACAGAAGATTATTTCCGTCATATTTTAAAAAACGCTTGTAGTCTGGAAATCCAGTTTTTACAGAATTTAAGGGAAGAAGAATTAGAAGAGCTTCCTGAGGGGGAGTTAAACTTCCACAGGGAGATCTGGCAAAATTATCCTTACAGTCTTTTCAGAAAAAATCTGGAGACTGTAACCGAGATATACCTTTATTTTGTCATATCCAGACGTAACCCGGAATGTGTATGGGGAAATGTGCAGGAGAAGGCAGAGGAAGAGATATTATTAAGTAAGTGTATCGAAAGCTGGAAGTCTGGAAAGAAAGAAGAAGGAGCCGGATTATTAGAGGCATATTTTAGGAAAATGGCAGAAAAACTGGCTGCGCTCCATAAAGGACAGTAAGCAGGTAAAAGATATATAAGGTAAAAGAAGGGATAGATATATATGGTTACATTAAAACCAATCAAATTGCTGCCTGCAAGGGAAAGAGTGGCTTCTGCGCTGCGCAAAGCCATTATTTCAAAGCAGATAAACGAAGGAGAGGTCATTACACTGGAGTCTACGGCCCAGCAGCTTGGTGTATCAGTTACACCAGTGCGGGAGGCATTTCAAATCCTGGCAAGAGATGGCCTCATTGACTTAAAACAGAATAAGGGCGCAACCGTTCTTGGCTTAAATGAAACAACCATAAGAGAGCATTATGAAATCAGAGCAGCTTTAGAAAGTGCAGCCTGTGTACTCTGCTGTCAGAGAAAAGCGGATCTTTCTGATATAAGAAAATGTCTGGAAATGGCAGATGAGGCCCTGGAGAAAAAGGATTCCAGCAGTTATTCTAACTATAACCAGTCTTTCCACTATGAGATCTGGACAGCAGCAGGAAATGAAAAGCTAAAAACAATGCTGTCAGAGATGTGGAACGGTCTTTCCATGGGCTTAAAGTCCACAGAAGAAGAGTATGCCAGAAATTCCCAGGAAGAGCACAGACAGATATTGGCAGCTCTTGAAAGCGGGGATCCGAAGCAGGCAGGTGAGAAAATGGTATTTCATATTATCCGAAGCATGAATGATGTACTGACAAGATACTAGTATAATCCGCAATAATTATCCGCCCCTTTCACTTGTCTAAATTTCCATCTGCCGCGTCAGCTTCAATCGACGATGCTACCGGCATCGCCTCATTCAGCTTCCTTGCACATGAAAATTTATCCTGCGTGTAATGGATCGGTAATTATCGTGGATTATACTAGTAAAAAGATATGACTTCCCCGCAACCAGCGGGGATTTGTTATATATGCACAATAAAATATCAAAAAGAATATGCAGAACGCTGAATTGGTAAATTACTATTGACAATTACAGCGTTCTGTTCTATTATAAAAACATGAAATGGATACATTATTAAATATAAAATATCAAATACAAGATATAAAATAATAATGATCCAGGACAGCAGCTGCGAAACATAAGTGTTCTGACTGGCAGGCGGGACACCAGTTACAAAGTACCTTAAAAAATGAATAAGGTTTATACAGTTTTATAAAACCGAAGGGGGAGTTTATGAGTCCATCAACTATAACCATCCTGTTTCTCTTGTTTGCAATTGTAATGTTTGTAATGGAGAAGATCCCGCTGGGGGTAACATCCATGATCGTTTGTGTAGGTCTGATTGTTACTGGGGTTCTGGATGCGAAGACGGCATTTGCAGGTTTTATTGACAGCAATGTAATTCTCTTTGTGGCAATGTTTATTGTAGGCGGTGCATTTTTTGAAACAGGTATGGCTAATAAGATCGGTGGCCTTGTTACAAAATTTGCCAAATCAGAAAGAATGCTGATCGCGGCTGTTATGATCATCGTAGGTGTGATGAGCGGCGTTCTTTCAAACACAGGTACAGCGGCAGTACTGATCCCGGTTGTGATCGGTATTGCAGCAAAATCAGGCTATTCACGTTCCAGGCTTCTGATGCCGTTGGTATTTGCAGCAGCTATGGGAGGAAATCTTTCTCTGATCGGAGCTCCGGGAAATATGATCGCCCAGAGTGCTTTATCAGAGATCGGACTTAGCTTTGGATTTTTTGAATATGCCATTGTAGGGTTTCCGATCCTCATCTGTGGAACACTTTTTTACACCACACTTGGTATGAAGCTTTTACCGGACAGACAGCCAAAAGATGATGGGGCGTTTGATACCACAGCTGATTACAGCAATGTACCGGTCTGGAAGCAGAAACTGTCACTGGTGATCCTGGTGCTTACTTTACTGGCTATGATCTTTGAAAAAAAATCGGCATTAAATTGTATATTTCAGGATGCATAGGAGCTTTGGCATTGATCATTACCGGTGTTATCTCTGAAAAACAGGCATTAAATTCCATTGATTTGAAGACCATTTTCTTATTTGGTGGAACCCTTTCACTGGCAGCAGCCCTTGAAAAAACAGGCGCAGGTGAAATGGTGGCAGAAACAGTAATGAATCTGCTATAGCAAGTCTCTTAAATAACGCATCTTCTTTACAGCGGTGATAAAATATAGTGTAGGAGATGATAGTATGCTACACAATGAAGCCAGAAAACTGGTATTGGAAGCCTGGGATAAAACCCATAATGCCAGGGAGATTGCAAAATATTTTTCAGTAAATGAAAGCACTATATACCGCCTTGTAGAGGAGCGCGCACGTACTGGCAGTTACGAGACCAGAACGCAGCTGAGAGGACGGAAAACAATTCTTACAGAAAAGCATCACCACGATATTCTGGAACTTGTGCAAAAACAACCGGATATCACAATGAAGGAGATTGTCGAAACGCTTCATTTACCGATAGGCGACGAAGCCGTCAGACGTTTTCTGATAAAACAAGGTGATACCTATAAGAAAAAGTCTTTGCATGCAAAAGAACAGGAGCGTCCCCGATGTGCAGAGAAAACGCAGCAAATGGACAGAAACTATATCTGGTGCAAATGCAGAACATCAAATATATCTCGATGAAAGCGGTATTAATACAAATCTCACAAGGCACTATGCACATGCAGTACATGGGAAACGTGCCATGGATGCTACCCCGATAAACACACCTGCCGGAACAACTGTTTTGTCATCCATCCGACTTAACGGCAGTCTGGTATATACTACGTACCAAGGTGGAACAACTGCACAACGATTTCGCGAATATATGGAAAAACAATTGATACCGAGTCTTGAGAAAGACGATGTTGTGATCATGGATAATATGCGTTCCCATCATGCCAAAATAGTAACGGAACTTTTGGACAAGGCAGGTATTTCCTATCTGTATTTGCCACCATACAGTCCAGATTTGAACCCCATTGAAAAAATGTGGTCAAAAATGAAGTCCATCCTCAGAAAGAGGAAAATCCGCATTGCTGCTGATCTACCTGTGGCTGTAAAAGCGGCCTTAGAAACAATAAGCATGAATGATTGCAAAGGGTGGTTCCACGCGTCAGGAATTTGCGTTAATTAAGAGGATAGCTATAGGTGAAAATCCTTCACCTTATGTTTTAACTTTTGCAGTATTTATGCTCTGCTGTATCATGACAAACTTCATGTCCAATACAGCAACTACAGCACTTTTAGTTCCCATCTGTGTTTCCATTGCACAGGGAATGGGAGCAGATCCAAGAGCCGTACTTATGGCTTGCGTTATCGGCGGTTCCTGCGCGTATGCAACACCTATTGGAATGCCGGCAAATACCATGGTACTTGGAGCAGGCGGTTACACTTTCTTAGATTATACAAAGTCAGGACTGCCGTTAATTGTGATCGCGACCATAGTCAGCATGATCATTTTACCAATTGCATTTCCATTTTTCCCGTAGCATACATGGGAACAGTTTATAAGAAGTGGAACAATGAATATCATGATGTTTGAGGATTGCGGGAATTGCATAGCAATGGAGCAATCAGGTTACATCAGTGAGTGGCAAAATTTACTTTTGACACTCACATCATATCATTACATGTTATTTATTTAAGGAGGCTTAAACATGAGCAGAACAGAACAGGTAGAGCAGCTTACCAATTATATGGCGCACTTTGTTGCCCATATCGGTAAGAAACTGCCAGACGACATCATTGTCAAGTTAGATGAACTGGCAGAAAAGGAAGACAGCCCATTATCAAAAGTAATTTATCAGACTATGAAGCGCAATCAAGATTTGGCAGTAAAATTAAACCGTCCTTCCTGTCAGGATACAGGTGTCCTTCAGTTCTGGGTAAAGTGCGGAACCAAATTCCCACTGATCGATGACCTGGAAGTACTGTTAAAAGAGGCTGTTGTAAGAGCAACAGTGGATGCACCTCTTCGTCACAATAGTGTAGAGACCTTTGATGAGTACAACACAGGCAAGAACGTTGGTAAGGGAACTCCTACTGTATTCTGGGATATCGTTCCAAACAGTGATAAATGTGAGATTTACGCATATATGGCAGGTGGTGGCTGTACACTTCCTGGAAAAGCAATGGTATTAATGCCAGGCGCAGGTTATGAAGGTGTTACCCGTTTCGTACTGGATGTTATGACTTCCTATGGTTTAAATGCATGTCCTCCACTGTTAGTTGGTGTTGGTGTTGCAACTTCCGTAGAAACAGCAGCTCTCCTTTCCAAGAAAGCTCTTATGCGTCCTTTAGGCAGCCACAATGAAAATGAAAGAGCAGCAAGCATGGAAAAGCTGTTAGAAGACGGCATCAATGAGATCGGCCTTGGACCGCAGGGAATGGGCGGAAAGTACTCTGTTATGGGCGTACATATTGAAAATACTGCAAGACATCCATCTGCCATTGGTGTAGCAGTAAACGTAGGATGCTGGTCTCACCGCCGCGGCCACATTATTTTCGATAAGGACCTTAACTATACAATTACAACTCATTCGGGGGTGACTTTATAATGTTAGAGATCAAAGATGGAAAGAAAATTTTAACAACACCAATCAGTGACGAAGATTTAAAAGATATCCATATCGGTGACATTATTTACTTAAATGGTAACTTAACAACTTGCCGTGATGTAGCTCACCGCCGTCTGGTAGAAGAACACAGACCACTGCCTGTAGATGTGAGAAACAATGCTATTTTCCATGCAGGCCCGATCATCCGTCCTTTAGAAAATGACAAGTTTGAAATGGTTTCCGTAGGACCGACCACTAGTATGCGTATGGAGAAGTTCGAGAAGGAATTTGTAGAACAGACCGGTGTAAAAGTGATCGTAGGAAAAGGCGGTATGGGACCAAACACTGAATATGCGTGTAAGAACTTTAAGGCTATCCATTGTGTATTCCCGGCTGGAAATGCAGTAGTGGCAGCAACAGAGGTAGAAGAGATCGTCCGAGCAGAGTGGCGTGACCTGGGAATGCCTGAAACACTGTGGAACTGCCGTGTTAAGGAATTCGGACCGCTTATCGTATCAATTGATACAGAAGGAAGAAACCTGTTTGAGGAAAATAAGGTTGTATTCAATGAGCGTAAGGAAAAAGTTTATGAAGAAATCTGCAAGCATGTAAGTTTTATTAAATAGCGTTACAGTTCAGCCATGACATCTTCTTGTTTCCATATTCATGAAAACAAGAAGCATGGTGGGTTCACCATATGCTGATTTGGATGAAAAAGTGCTTATGCAAGCAAGCGTGCAATATACTTTCTCATTCAAACCAGCGCATGGCTGAACTGAAACTAAATAGCAGACTGCCTGGGAAAATGGCGATTTGGCACGAAACGCAGGTTTGAGATTTTTGTGGGTATGAGTATAAGAGAATAAAGCAGCAGACATAAAAGGACTGTCATTTCTTCAGCGGCGTAGTAAGATTCGCGGCAGGGACGGTGACAGGTCTTTTTATGTTTTGCTTTTAAATAATAGGGACTTGTCTTAAAATTTATTAAAAACTTTACTGTTTTGAAGTAAACGGAATTGAATGGAAACCGCGTAAAAAGCAAGGTTTTATGCGGTTTTCCTCAATATCCGGTCTTTAGAACTCTTTAGAAAAAATAAGTATTCTTGGGGTCTATTGGTCACAATAAAGTCACAAAACATTCTTTATCAATTTTTTCAATTTCTATTTTTAAATCTCTTAAATCACGGTGGCCGTAAACACGGTTTGTAACGTCGTTTCCAAATGCATGCCCGATCATACGCTTCCGGTCATTTTCATTTACATGACTGTCTTCACAGAGTTTGGAAAAAGTATGACGGCAATCGTGAGGGGTATGTTTTTCTATACCAAGCTCATTTAAAATCTTATACATATTAAGGCGGAAGTTATACGCACACATTGGCAGGAGTGTTCCATATTTTTCATAGCGATGTTTTACCAGGGGATAGACTGCTGAGTGGATGGGGACAATGCGGCCCTTACCGGCTTTTGTTTTTATTCCGCCTTCATAGTAGCCTTGATCCAGGTCAATATGTAATTTTCCTGCCTCTGTGATACGCCAGCCAGAATAACACAATATGAGCAATAGTTCCACGATATCATTGTCTGCATGGTACCATAAGGTCATTAGCTCTGTAGGAGTAAAGGGAACGCCATGTTCATCATCTTCGTCTTTGGTGATCGTTAAATTTCGGCTGTAGTTTTTATCTGAAATATTCATATCAACAGCGAAAGCGCATAACTGGTGGAAAAGGTTGAGAATCAGTTCAATGCTGCTGCGTTTCAGCGGACAGTTATCTATGACGCTTTGAAAGTCAGCAGCTCTTAAAGATTCCCATGGAAGGTCATGGAGTGCAGCACTGTTTTTGTAGGCGGCCTGAGTGGAGTATTTGCTGCTTTGGGAAAATTTGTTTCCTTCATGGAACTTTGCTTCGTAGAAAAGCTGGTAGACGTCTGCAAAGGTCTTAGGCTTTTCTGGTGGAGTTACGCCCTTGATCAGGCTGTAGTCTGCCATGAGCTTCTGAGCCAGAGTGTCCAGATCCTTTTCGCCTGTAGATAATACTTGCAGGTCCTTTTCCATACCAGGCTTATAAGTGCCGGCTTTGTAGGCAGTCAGTATGATGAAGCCCTTCATCCAGTCATCAACGTAACAGAGGGCTGCAGGGCGGTCACCATCGATATTTGCAGGCGGATGGACTGCGTATGGGTTCTTCCGGTTCTTTCCCAGGTAGCGGATGGAGCCGTAGCCGTTGGGAAGGCGGCTGTGCTTTTTTCTTCTTGGCATATATCATTTCTCCTTTGATTGCGACGTCGCAATGATAAATTCCTTTGTTTTGAGGTAAAAATGAGTACAAAAAAGACGCCCCTTGCGCAGACGTCCTGGAGATGATATAATTCAGGTGTTCAAGTCTGATTTATATCTGGCTGGGAGACTGGCAAGAGAAGATCTATGTAAGAGGCCGTTCCTGTTGGCGCAGGGGCGGTCTTTTACTTTTTAACAGTAAAAGCTAATCTGTTTGAATGTTGAATACCATAAGTCGAGCGCTGACTTACTGCGGGCTTCAATAATCTGCATAAAAACCCTGAGCTGCTTATCTGGAATTTTGGAATTGTTATTGCACAAAAGGCATTTGCCATTTTTTGTGATCCATATTTTAGTAGCATTGGGAGAAGGAACCCCTTTGGCAATATGCACATGAACCGGTTCCAGAGGATCATTTTCATTAACCCAGAAATAAACAGTATATCCAGCGATTTTAAAAACCTGAGGCATCGTCTAAACCTCCTTCAATACCACCTTCTCGTGCTAACTGCAAGATAATGTGCGCAACCGACTCTAATAACTCTTGAAAATATTGAATATCCTCAGGAGAGAAGCCGTCGATATTTTCCCATTTGTATTCAGGAAGCCAGCAGGTAGCTGAATGAAAACCGCCATACACTGGTTTTTCAATACGTACCTCAACTTTTTCCTTTCCAGCTGTTTCAATGGTTTCTGAATGTACAATTTCAGTTCCGTCATTCAATGTCATAAATGGATATAACATAGTGAGCACCTCCATGTTTAGTTTAATAAGTCTGCAATGGTAATAGTTAAGTTTTTGTAGATACCTACAGTGATCGGCTGCGTGAAAGTGTAATTGGTAGGCGCCGCATCTTCCTCATAACGATATACAGTAACCCATTCTTTTATTGGGTTTACGATCCAGTATTCTTTTACTCCTGCTTCTAAATATAAAACGTTTTTCTTGATGTAATCCATTTTGCTACTAGCTGGTGAAGCAATTTCTATAATCAGGTCAGGAGCTCCGGAGCATCCCCGATCAGTAAGCTTATTCGGGTCGCAGATAACAGAAATATCTGGTTCTACCCAGTCTTTATCATCTGCGTCAAGGTTGACAGCGAATGGGGCGGGGTATACCTGACAATTTCCGTGATGATTACTAATGTACTGATCAATAACAGATGTTAGTTTAGAAACAAGTCTTTGGTGGATTCGACTGGGTGGTGCCATGTCGTAGAATTTACCGTCAATGAGTTCTGCTCTGGTGCCTTCCGGTAGATTCCAGTAGTCTTCAGATGTATACTGATCATTTTTTAATAGTGGCATGTGAACACTTCCTTTCTATGGGTGCGATAAAACGAAAAAGACCCTACAACGAAGTAGGGTCTTTAATGAATACGGTTCCCAGTTGTCTGGAAACAATGTCTTTTATACGGCCGGTATACGGCTTTGTTTTTAGCGTATTCATCATACCCTTATTTTATGTAAATGTCAAGGCAAATATGTTATATGTTTGTAAATTTTTTTTGAATTTCATCATCAATCAAGTCAAGTTTTTCATTGGACAATCTAATACCACTTAAAATATCGTAATCTGTTTTAGGGTCATAAATACGGATTTTACTAATTGTTGTAATTTGATTTACAAGTGCGATGCTTCCACATTTCATTTTTAATACTTCTGCCTTCATTTTATCAAGTAATTCAAGATCACGATTAGCAATGTCCAACTTAGGATCGATTATGGCCATTTGATTGTCTGAGTTCTCATCATTCAATTCATTCACTAATTCCTGGAGTTCTTTTATCTTCTCTTTTAAATTTTTTGTTTCGCTGGATATTTTACTTTTTAACATAGCGAATAGTTCATTTCCAAGGAAAATACTTCCATTTTTTAATTTAGTAACATCGGTATGTGGTTTTACTGAAGTGAGAGGGATAATTGTAATAACAGGAGAAGATTTTGCATTGTTTTTGTCTAATACAACAGCATAGTGGAGGCCGCCCTCTTCACTACCAACATTGAAGCCAAGATGAACTTTTACAATTTCGCCACGTTTATATCGTCTAAGGCTCATAGGAGAAAATGATTTTTCAAAATCCAAAAAGGTCATCCAGTCCTTTAACCAATAGCAAAGCTTGTCGGCCTTGCCGTTATCATGAGAATCTTCAGAAGCAATAAGTTTATTCAGATAATCTTCTACATTTTGAAGTGCTTGCTTTTTATGAGAATGGAGTTCATCTGTGCTTTTGGTCTTACTCATTTGTGTATTAGTCCTTTCTATAAATATTTTTTGCCATAGGCTATTTTAACCTTAATTCTATAAGTTCTTTCTGATATCCCAAAATTCGTGAAAGCTGATCTAACAGTACTATTATTTAACCTTCCCAATTACTTTTCCCATATAGGTAAAGTATGATATTCACCTATATCCAAGTATGGTTCAAACTGTATATAATAACCATCGATAATTGTATGAGTTCCGTATGTCTGACGGTAACGATCCAGAGCTTTGCTAACTATTTCTTCTGAAATATCCAGGTATTCTGAAATATCATAAGCATTTCTACAATGCGCTTTGTAGGCTTTTATAATATCTATAAGTGGGAGCTGTTTGGTATAAGCCCAGGCACGAGCAATAAATTCTTGCTTACGGGCATTGGATGAGTCTTGCTCAATGATCCTGCCTACAGTTGTATAATAATGTCCCATTTCTTCTGCCAGGACAGCAGCTTTTTCTTTTAAAGTAGGAATATCCTGGCGTATTGCTATGCGGCGTCCTTTGCAACGTCCGTCACTGGACTGTAACGGAGCTTCCTTTACGATTAGATTGTTATTATCGGCTTCTATCAGTAATTCATCGTAGGTCAATCAGATCAAGCCTCCTACTTTCCCCAGAACTCATCATTATCCATAAGGTCATCATCGTGCTTCTTCATCTCAGCAGTTGGTTTTATGTCGGTTCGGTCATGAGCGGCATCTGGTATAAGGTTATTGTTACAGTCTTTTTCGAATTGAATTTCTTTATAAATATTTTCGTTACTTAAATTTCGAATCGTCTGTTCTTTTTCAAGACGTTCCTGCCTAAATTTAGTTTCATTAAGCTTTAAAATAACAGAATCAAGAGTTGCTTTTGCATATGTGTCTATACGCGTCCTAATATTATTTAATTCAGTAGAACTAATTTGTATAGCACCGTTACCATAATGAATGAAGGGGTCATGTTCCAGGTCATCTTTCATAACGTTATATCCTAAGCTTTCAAGATATTTAAAAAATGCAGCTTCTGATGAAATTAGTAGTTTTGCACTTAGGTGATGTTTTCTTTTTAATGATTCATATCGAGCCAATAATTCATAATCATAGAAGCTTGTTACAGTTTGTCCATAAACATTTTTGATTACAAAGAAATCATCATCATAATTTTCACAACAAAGAGAATATCCAGCTGAGTTTAAAACTTTTTCAATATCCTTTAGTTCAGCATCACGTATTAAAATATTAGGATCCTCATAATTGTTTCGTTCCATAGGGACGTCTAACCCCATAAGCCATGCTTCATTAACATTTAAAGCTTTGGACAATATAAATAGTTTGTCCGATTTTGGTTGGGTGTAACCAGACATGTAATGACTTATGGTAGATTTGGAAAGCTTTGTTCTTTCTGCCAGTTCAGCTGGTTTGATATTTGCATTTGATATCGCAATATTGAATCTGTTTTTAAATGAGTCAATTTGTTTATTCATAGCGTGCCACTCCTTCTTGATATATAATATCAAAAATGAAACAGAAATTCAATAGAATCAATATAAAAAGTTTAAAAAATGAAATTTTATATTGACAACATGGAAATGCTGAGGTATAGTAACTGTAGTTTCAAAATTGAAACAAAGGAGGTGATTAAATTGTGCGATAAAACGGTATTTGACTACAGCAAATTACGTGGCAGGATAGTGGAGAAGTTTGGAACGCAATCCAAATTTGCTGATGCAAATAGAATATCCGATCGCTCTATGTCCTTAAAGTTGAATAATGGGATTGGATTATCTCAAAATGAAATTTTGGAATGGTGCAATTTGTTGGACATCCCCACAGATGAAATACCATTATATTTTTTTACTGCAAAAGTTTCAAAATTGAAACAATAAGAGGTAAATAACATGAATGAATTAACCAGAACAACCATCACATCAATGGAAGCCGCAGAATGGTGCGGGAAAGAACACGCAAAGTTACTGCGTGATATCCGTAAATACGTAGAGCAGTTAGGAGAATCCAAAATTGGCTTTACCGATTTCTTCAAGGAATCTACATACGTTACAGATCAGAACAAGACGTTACCGTGTTTTCTGGTCACAAAGAAAGGCTGTGAGTTTATTGCTCACAAAATGACTGGTCAGAAGGGCGTGGAGTTCACAGCTCGCTATATTAACCGTTTTCATGAAATGGAAGAACTGCCACAGCGGTTGCTTACAGAGCATCCGGGAGAAGTAGCAAAGCTGATCCAGGCGTTGGCAAACCGGATGGACAAGCAGGGAAGTGCGCCGTATAAGTCCGCAGAGATGGCAAAGCTTATTTGCGAACAGTATGGAATCCGACTCCCAGTGGATTTCGTGAAGGTTCCGGAATATGAGCAGTTGTCTTTGTTTGGAAAAGCGGAATGATCGAAGACCTACTGGAATAAGAGAGGAGGCGAGAGATATATCCATTGAGAAGCTGTTGGAAGAAAGGGGGTGAGAGAGGTGCAAAATGTAGATAAGGCTGAATGGTTGAAAGCTATTGGAGCGAAAGAATTCCCGGAACCGGTAAAGTATGCTTATACGTTTCCGGGATACAGTGGAGCTTTTAATTTATCCGAACGCTATGTAGAAGAAAGCGATTTGAAAGAATTAAAAGCCCAATATGAGAAAAATAAAGCTCATGCATTAGAAGTAATTAAAGCGAAAAAAGAGTTGGATACGCATTGCTAAGATGTTGGACATTATTAAAAAGCCCTTTTTTTTCAAAATATAAAAGTATTTCTGAAAGTTCTGAACGCGGAATGCCAAGATAATCAAGTTCTTGAATAGCAATGAAATGACTGGTTTTAGACGATTCAATGAGAGCTTTATAAACAATTTTTTGATTATCTGTAATGCAAAAATCGTAAAACATAACAAGTTCTCCTTTCTTCTGTACTCGGCTCTGGCGGGGCCTGTGAGTACAGTATAGGACGGAGAAAACGGAAAGGCAACAAAGAGTTGATTATTTAGGAGTACCCATTGAGAAGCATTAGAAGAGGGGGGTGAGAAAGAATGTTTGGACAAGCTGGGCCAAAATACAAGCTTCCAGTTCCGTTAAAGAAAAGTGTTGTTGCTGAAGCGAAAAAAAGTGAGAAAAACAGAAACGCAAATTGGCTTGCGTTAGCCATCCCGAAAGACTGCAACTACATTTTTGTATGCACAAATGAAGTGATTTTTGATGAACGGATAAAGCATGGAATGACAAGTTTATATGATAATCGAAAAGAGCAGTATGAAACATCATTGCCATGCTTTATCGGATATTCACCTACTGCAAACCTGAAAGATCTGGATACACTGGTGGGGATTCCAAAGTCCAAGAAAGACGAAGTTTGACAATATTATCCATGGAACCGTGAAGAGATAAGAAAGACCACCCCAGATCTAGGTAACGAGCTAAAATCAAATCTTTATTTGCATTGGTCACGTTTTGCGTAATTTCTATCATGTTTATCAGTCCTTTCTTTTGTACTCGGCTCTGGCGGGAGCCTGTATAAAAAGTATAGCACTAGGGAGATAAGGAAAACAAGCTTATTAACAGTTCTCATTTACCCATTGAGAAGCTGTTGGAGTAGGAGGTGTTTACATGGAAAAACGATATCTTTCACCAGAAGATGCAGCTCCGTTCCTGGGGCTGTCGGCAGCGGCCGTAAGAAAGTACATGCGTAATGGAAGCATGGACTTGGGAATGGTTTTAAGTCCCCAAAAGACAGGGACTAAGACCTGGCGGTACAAGATCTATCCGGAGAAGTTAAAGCAGATTACCGGATCCAGTGTGCCAGGATATGAATAGAGCTTGGAAAGGAGAGAGAAGTAATGGCAAAGATCAAGAACTATGACGGTCAGACAGACATGGAGCTGTCCTATGTGGCAGTGCAGGCAACCAGGCCTAAGAAGAAAGCTGTGGACTGGGTAGGTATCACAGAGACATTTATAGCCGGTGGCATGTGGGTGATAGTCTTCATGATGCTTGGTGCTGCGCTTGCGGTCCAGGTGCTGTGATGGCTGTGCGGGAAGACCAGTGCGGTACCTACATCAGGAAGAACCGGTGCATGGAGAGAAGCCGCTTACAGGCATGCAGAGGCTACATAAAAAAGGACCCAGGCAGCGGCAACTGCGGAAGGTCCGGTAACAAAAACATTTTACACCCTCATTATACGGAGGGAGAAGGAGAATTGCAAGATGGCAATGAAAATTAATAAGCTTGAGATTGAGAACATCAAGCGTGTAAAGGCAGTAAAGATCGAACCGACAGCAAATGGGCTTACGATCATTGGTGGAAACAACAACCAGGGCAAGACCTCTGTCCTGGATGCGATCGCCTGGGCTTTAGGCGGGGACAAATACCGTCCGTCCCAGGCTCAGAGGGAAGGCTCCGTGATCCCGCCAAACCTTCATATAGTCATGAGCAATGGTCTGGTAGTGGAACGCAAGGGTAAGAACAGCACGTTAAAGGTAACAGATCCACAGGGACAGAAGGCCGGGCAGCAGCTTTTGAATGAGTTTGTGGAACAGCTGGCACTGGATCTTCCGAAATTTATGGAGGCTTCTGACAAGGAAAAGGCAGGTATCCTGTTAAACATCATCGGTGTAGGAGACCAGCTGGCCCAGTTGGAAAAGGAAGAAAAAGAGCTTTACAGTGAGCGTACCTATGTGGGACGCACGGCAGACCAGAAAGAGAAGTATGCAAAAGAACAGCCTTATTATCCGGATGTCCCGGCAGTCCCGGTCTCAGCAGCAGAACTGATCCGCAAACAGCAGGAGATCCTGGCACAGAACGGGGAAAACCAGAGAAAACGTGAAAGGCGCCACCAGCTGGAGCAGGAGATGCAGCGTGTCACGGATCAGATCCAGGAGCTTTTAAGGAAGCAGGCAGAGCTGGAAGCGGATCTTAAGATCGCCCGGTCGACCAGTGAGAACCTGCAGGATGAGTCTACCGCAGAACTGGAACGAAACATTGCAGAAGTGGAAGAGACCAACCGGAAAGTACGGGCCAACCTGGACAAAGACAAGGCAGAAGAAGATGCCAGGGGATACCGGGAACAGTACAATGCACTGACCGGAAAGATCCAGGAGGTACGGGATAAAAAGCTGGAACTGTTAAAGAAAGCAGATCTGCCGCTTCCAGGACTGACGGTTGAGGATGGGGAACTGGTCTACAATGGTCAGAAATGGGACAACATGTCCGGATCCGAACAGCTTAAGGTATCTACCGCGATCGTACGCCGGTTAAATCCGAACTGTGGCTTTGTGCTCATGGACAAACTGGAACAGATGGACCTGCATACCCTGCAGGAGTTTGGAAAGTGGCTGGAGGCAGAAGGACTCCAGGCGATCGCTACCAGGGTATCTACGGGGGACGAGTGCAGCATTATCATCGAAGACGGGTATGTGGTAGGACAGCCGCACACCGAAGAAAAGAAAGAATGGAAAGCAGGTGTTTTTTAAATGGAGATCATCAGAGGAAAACAGCCGGGAGCAAAGAAGACCGTGATCTACGGTCCGGAAGGGATCGGGAAGTCCACGCTGGCTTCCTGCTTCCCGGATCCGCTGTTCATTGATACAGAAGGTTCCACCAGGGATATGGATATCGCGCGTACCAAAGAGCCAAGCAGCTGGATGATGCTCATGGAGCAGGTCATGTATGTAAAGAACCATCCGGATATCTGCAAGACCCTGGTCATTGATACGGCGGACTGGGCTGAGATGCTCTGCATTTCCCAGATATGTGATAAGAACCACAAGAGCAGCATTGAGGAGTTTGGATATGGAAAAGGGTATACCTATGTCCAGGAAGAATTTGGGCGTCTTTTAAACCTGCTCACAGAAGTAATCAAGGTGGGGGTAAACGTGGTCCTTACAGCCCATGCAAAGATGCGCAAGTTTGAACAGCCGGATGAGCTGGGAGCTTATGACCGCTGGGAGATGAAGCTGAGTAAAGGCGTAGCGCCCATGGTAAAAGAGTGGGCAGACATGGTACTGTTTGCGAATTATAAGACCATGGTGGTGAACGTGGACGGCCAGGGAGCCCAGAAGGGGAAAAACAAAGCCCAGGGCGGAAAACGTGTCATGTATACCACCCACCACAGCTGCTGGGACGCAAAGAACCGCTACAGCCTTCCGGATGAAGTGCCTTTTACATATGAGAGCATCCGGCAGATCCTGGAACCGGGAGCAGCCCGGGCAGAGGAGAGGCAGGAGGTAAAACAGCCAGGCCCTATACAGGAGACACAGCCAGCACCACCTGTCAGACCGGTAGAAACGGTAAAACATCCGGAGACAGCCAGTAGTAACAAGGGCAATGAAAAACCTGCAGAAGAAAAGAAAGGCATTGCGCCTGTGGAGGGCAGCAAAGGGGATGTAAAGCCGGATGGAAGATCGGCACTGGATCCACGTCTCCCAAAGAGACTGCGGGACCTGATGATCGCCAATGATGTGTGCGAATGGGATATACAGAACGTATGTGAAGCCAAGGGATATGTACCGGTGGATACGCCCCTTTACATGTATGAAGAGGTCAATCCGGGCTTTGTGGACGGCGTTCTGGTAGGTGCCTGGGACCAGGTGTATGCGGCGATCAGGGAAATGAAAGAAAAGGATTCTTTAGTATTTAATTAATGAGGAGGATGAAAGAAATGGCAGATTTAGGAAAAGAGATCGGCTGGGATGATGCGATCGAGAATGAAGGGACTGAGTTTGAGCCCCTTCCGGAAGGGACTTATGAATTTACAGTGGCATCCATGGAACGCGCCCATTTCGGAGGAAGCGAGAAGATGGCACCCTGTAACATGGCGAACCTGGACCTTCTGATCAAGGATAAGGACGGCAAGGAACACCATGTATTTGACAGCCTGTACCTGAACTCAAAGGCAGAGTGGAGACTGAGCCAGTTCTTCTTATGCATTGGACAGAAGAAGAAAGGGGAAGCACTGCGGCCTAACTGGAATGAAGTGCCATGCTCTACCGGCAAGGTGGAAGTCATGATCAATGAATATGTGGACAAGAACGGCAATAAGCGCAGGAATAACCGTGTCAGCCGTTATCTGGAGTATGAACCAAAGCAGTTTAAGGCGGGTGTGTTCTAAATGGAATTGAGACCGTATCAGGCAGAAGCGAAAGCAGCCGTATTTGAGCAGTGGGATAAGGGTACATTGAAGACCCTTTTGGTACTGCCGACCGGCTGCGGAAAGACCATCGTGTTTGCAAAAGTCGCAGAAGACTGTGTGCGTCAAGGATACAGGGTACTGATCCTGGCGCACCGGGGCGAGCTCCTGGAACAGGCTGCGGATAAGATCAAAAAGAGCACGAACCTGGGATGTGCGATAGAAAAAGCAGAGCAGACCTGTCTGGGGAGCTGGTTCCGGATCACAGTAGGCTCTGTACAGTCCATGCAGCGTGAAAAACGCCTGTCCCAGTTTTCAGAGAATTATTTCAATGTGATTATCATTGATGAGGCCCATCACTGCATATCAGACGGATACCAGAAGGTGCTGAAGCATTTCCCGTCTGCAAAAGTACTGGGAGTGACTGCAACGCCTGACCGTGGCGATATGCGTAACCTGGGAGAATTTTTTGAGAGCCTGGCTTATGAATATACCCTTCCGAAAGCGATCCGGGAGGGTTATCTATCCCCGATCAAGGCCATGACGATCCCGCTGCAGCTGGATCTGTCCGGGGTATCCATCCAGTCCGGTGATTTTAAAGCCGGTGACATTGCAACAGCCCTGGATCCGTATCTGCACCAGATTGCGGACGAGATGATGAAATACTGCAGGGACCGAAAGACGGTCGTGTTCCTTCCACTGGTAAAGACCAGCCAGAAGTTCAAAGAGATCCTGAATGAAAAGGGATTTAAAGCTGCGGAAGTCAATGGTGAGAGCAAAGACCGCGCAGAAGTCCTGGAAGCCTTTGATAAAGGAGAATACAACGTCCTGTGCAATTCCATGCTGCTGACGGAAGGCTGGGACTGCCCGGTTTCCCTTAGTTAAAAATATTACTCTTGTTGATTACTCAACTCTTCCAATA